>SESB01000130.1_pt1 | contig 54312 bp, 55 predicted proteins | sample 3171441 | NCBI WGS metagenome assembly SESB01 (sample SAMN06051867, study PRJNA518727) | freshwater metagenome | biome: subpolar coniferous forest; feature: holomictic lake; material: water; isolation source: holomictic Lake 227, 6 m depth | place: Canada: near Kenora, Ontario | collected...
TTAATATTTTTATCTAATATGGTGGTTATCAATACATAATCAACACCTTCCGGGCTTTCGCACTGTATTCTTCTTAGAACTATATCGCCATGTTTTTCTTTGGTATTCAGCCACTTAGATCTGTTTTTAGGTGTCTTTATCTTTATAATTTCATCTCCGTCTTCCAGTTTTTCTATAACTTCATAGTTCCTAAATCTTTTAGCCGGGACAAGCATTTCAATGCCAAGACGCCTGCATTTTGAAATAATTTCAAAACAGTTATACAAATCATCAAGTAATAGCAAAGACTTTTCAGGGAGATCACAAGCATTTTATAGAACAATGATAGCTCACTTACATGCCTGTTTGAAAGTTCAAAACTGTAAAGTTGACCGGTTCCTCTCTCTATAATTACTTCAAGTAATCCTTGTGGATACCCTTGGCCGCTTATTGCATTGTGTTTAACTTCATATTCTTTTCGGATACTCTCAGTATCCTGCATTTGTAAATAGGTCCCATCCCCAATGAACACCCGATAACCATTCCAATGTGTGTATGCATTCTCTGCTTGTTCTATTCGACTTGCTTTAAACAGTTCCTTGGTTAATTCTATTGGTACTCGCTCTCGTGCTTTGCTATAGGCGGCTGTGTTTAATGATATATCTTTTTCTAAACTCTTTGGCAACTGTGTTGTATAAGTTTTTGGACGCCCTGCCGTCTTAACTGATTTGCTATCTTCTTGTTTTTCAGCCCTTATGCTTTGTTTCAGTGCCTCTCGTGCTTGAATCGTATGCTTTTGATGGACCATATAAAATAAGTCAACTGAATTTTTTAAGGTCTTATCCTGTTGAACCGATGTTAAAACCATTGCCAGTAATGTGTTATTAACAGTAAAAACCGATCTCTTGTTTTACCTCCTTCTTGCTTAACGGGTAAGACTGATACAGGAAATTCATGTTCCATTAAGCCAATTATATTAGCCATTTTACATTCCTGTATTTTACTGCTGATTGCTAATGATCTATTCTGTTTCATTATCTTTGAGTTTAAGTTACCACAAAGATAATATATTTATTATGTTAGCACTATTACCCCCATTCGGGGTGAGGAACAGATTATCGGTACTTGATAAATTCACAGAACTTTGAAATTACCAAAAAATGGATTTGTTGTACGCTGCTCCCTTCACCCGAATGGGGGAAGGGCCGGGGATGGGGGCCACTCCAGATGGGGGAAGGCCGGCAATGGTGGCGTTTTGGAATGGAGGAAAGGCCTGGAATCGGGGCCAATACCAATTTTTCATTTAAATTTGTCCTTTAATCCCAATGAGAATGACCAAATCAGATAAAATCAAGAATTTCGACCCAAACGATATCGGGGATGAAAACAACAATATTTACGGATTACCTTTTACAGTAGAAGATGCTTCCGTGGTGATCATTCCGGTTCCCTGGGAGGTTACTGTTTCTTATAACGCAGGTACAGCTCAAGGTCCTGAAGCTGTTTTTGAGGCTTCATACCAGGTCGATCTTTTTGATCCCAATGTCAAAGATGCCTGGAAGCTGGGGATTGCCATGGATGAAATTAATGAGGAACTCAGGGAAAAAGGTCAAAGCCTTCGTTTAAAAGCTGAGAAGTATATCGACCTGTATAGCCAGGGAAAAGTTCCGGAGAAAAATACAAGTATGCGCAAGATCCTGGATGAGGTCAACACCGCCTGCGAAGCAATGAATAGCTGGGTAAAATCAGAATCATTAAAATACCTGAAACAAGGGAAATTTGTTGCCGTTCTTGGCGGGGACCACAGCACACCGCTTGGGCTCATCCAGGCGATGGCAGAAAAACATAAAGGTTTCGGCATTTTGCATATTGATGCCCATGCCGACTTGCGGGTGGCCTATGAAGGCTTTGAGTTTTCTCATGCCTCCGTGATGTATAACGCCACAAAAATGGTTCAGGTCGAACGATTGGTTCAGGTTGGAATCCGCGACTACTGCGAAGCAGAAGAGAAACTGATCCGGGACGATAACAGGATTATTACTTTTTTTGACCGGGATATAAAGCATCGTCAGTATGAAGGAGAAAGCTGGTCAGCTATCTGTAATGATATCATCAAAAACCTGCCTGCCAAGGTATATATCAGCCTGGATATCGACGGTCTCGACCCGAAATTATGCCCCAATACCGGGACCCCGGTTCCAGGAGGACTTGAATATGAACAGGTAATTTATCTCGTTGAGAAGCTCGTGAAATCCAAAAAGAAAATCATCGGCTTCGACCTGAACGAGGTATCTCCGGGAGAAGACGAATGGGATGCCAATGTGGCGGCCCGATTGCTATATCGGATCCTTAACCTTTGTGCAGGATCAAAATAGTTTTCTTGTCCTGAATCTCGTTAATTCGAATGAACCATTAATAGGGTGGAGTATAACTCCCATTCACATCACCAACACACAGACCCTTGAAATTTAAGGTCTGAACAGGTCCTCCTGTGACAACAACTTCCGGATCTTCAAATATCCAGTCCCCGGCTGCAAAAGAGGAAATCAGGTTGACAAAACGTTTGGAACATAATAAAGCATCTACCGCATTTACAGTAACTGATAAGTTCACATCCCCGGCTTTCAGGCGGATACCGATAAGATTAATAAGACTGGTGGAGTGTTTCAGGATCATATAGGCATCCGTTGAGTTTACACCACCCCAGGCTGTCGTTGAAGTGCAATGTATGGTATAATTACCTGCCGGGACTGCGCTGAATGAATATTGCCCCGTAGCATCGGAAAGAGCAGAGTCAACAATGGTATTCCCCTGCATTAGCTTTACAGTGACACCTGATAAATAAGAATTAGTAATATTATCATATGTTATAGTCCCTTCCAGGTCGCTGACAGGCTTGCCATACGACCATAAATCAGCCAGAACTCCGCCAGGGGAATAACCTGTGCTGAAATATCCTGTGTTTCCAATCGCAAAACCAACGGCAGAGGAACGTATGGGAATACTGTTATTGACTGTTACAGATGCCCACGTATTTGTTGCCGGATTATATGTAAAGAAATTTTTATGATAGGTAGTGAAATCATATCCCAAACCTACATATCCAAGGTTGTTGATCACAAAACTTGAAAGATTTGCTCTTCCTGTTGTCGGGAAATCAGTGCATGCAGTCCATGTATTTGTTGAAGGTGTATATTTCCAGAAGTCTTTTGTGGCGGTTGTACTATTGGAATAACCTCCTCCCATAAAACCAAAATGCCCGATTGAAAAGGCGGTTGCATGACATCTTTTGTTACCGGGGAAACTGGCTTTTTGAGTCCAGCTATCCAATAACGGATCGTAAGCCCAGAGGTCAAATAAATAGTTATTGCTGTTTCCATAGGTGCCTGTTCCAACATAAGCAATCCCATCCACCACGAAACAACTTGCTCCATACCTGGCGGTCCCGGGGAAAGAGGTTTTTTGGGTCCATATATCTGTGACGGGATTGTATTCCCACAAATCTGCCTTGTTATTTCCATCAGCACCAAGGCCAAGGCAGATATATCCTTTTCCATTAATACAAAAACCTGTAGCGGCAAGGCTGCCACCTCCCGGATAATCTGACTTTTGAGTCCAGCTGTCATTTACCGGGTTGTATTCGTAAAAGTCATAGACCCGGGTGCCTCCGGCTATGACACCAAGACCTAAATAGGCTTTGTCATTTACAGTGAAGCCTGCGGCTGAATATCGCCCGGAATTATAAGGGATGCCGGATTTTTGAGTCCAGGAATATTGAGCGAATGTCGATTCACTATAGATGACAATTAGGACAAAAATCCAGTGTAGAAATTTCATATTGAATTATTCAAAAACTGTTCTCATGATTCATGCCAAATATATGAAATTAAACAGGATATCTCAAGAAGCCGGGTATGGAGGCTGAAATCTTAAAAATGTCTACCTTTGCCGCTTGAAAATCGAAGAAATATCTAAAAGAAGAACATTCGGGATCATCAGTCATCCCGATGCCGGGAAGACCACGCTGACCGAAAAACTCCTATTGTTTGGAGGGGCTATTCAAACTGCAGGTGCTGTAAAAAGCAATAAAATCACCAAGACTGCGACCTCTGACTTTATGGAGATCGAGAAACAACGTGGAATTTCTGTTGCCACCTCTGTTATGGGTTTTGAATACCAGGGTTATAAAGTCAATATCCTTGATACTCCCGGCCATAAGGACTTTGCCGAAGACACTTACAGGACTTTGACCGCTGTTGACAGCGTCATCCTGGTCATCGACTGTGTCAAAGGTGTGGAGGAACAAACCCGCAAACTCATGGAAGTTTGCAGGATGCGACATACCCCCGTTATCATCTTTATCAACAAGATGGACCGTGAAGGCCGAAGCCCTTATGAGTTGCTGGATGAGATAGAAAACGAACTCAGTATTCACACGCGACCACTTAGCTGGCCTATTGGGATAGGTTCAAGCTTTCAGGGTGTTTATAATCTGTATGAGAAGACTTTACAGCTCTTTTCCCCCAGCAAAACCAAAATTTCTGAAGACGTTTACAAGATTGAAGACCTCAATGATCCAGGTCTTGCTCAATACATCGGGGATGATGCTGCTGATCTCTTACGGGAAGATGCCCATCTGATAGAAGGTACCTATGAACCCTTTGACCAGGGCCTTTACCAGGAAGCGTATATCGCCCCTGTGTTTTTTGGAAGTGCACTTAATAATTTTGGTGTTAAAGAACTGTTGGAGACCTTTGTCCGTATTGCCCCGGCACCTTTACCCCGCTTAACCAATATGAGGGAGATCCTGCCAACTGAGAAAAATTTTAGTGGGTTTATTTTTAAGATACATGCCAACCTCGACCCAAACCACCGTGACAGGATCGCCTTTTGCCGGGTCGTTTCAGGAAGATTCGAAAGGAATAAATTTTATGCGCATACCCGCTTGGGCAAAAAAATTCGGTTTACACGTCCGGCCAGTTTTATGGCCAACGAAAAGAATATTGTAGAGGAAGCTTATCCCGGAGATGTTGTTGGTTTATATGATACTGGCAATTTTAAAATAGGGGATACCCTCACGGAAGGCGAAATGCTCACCTTTAAAGGAATCCCAAGCTTTTCTCCTGAAATATTTAAAGAACTGGTCAACAAAGATCCATTCAAATCAAAACAACTCGACAAAGGAATCAGGCAGCTTACCGATGAAGGTGTTGCCCAGTTGTTTATTAAAGAATCCGGGAATGTCAAGATTATTGGGACAGTAGGGGAGCTTCAGTTCGAGGTGATCCAATTCAGGCTGCTACATGAATATGGTGCTTCTTGTTCTTTTCATCCTGTCAATTACTCCAAAGCATGCTGGTTTACTTCAAATGACAAGCAAATGCTGGCGAAATTCATCGCAAACAAAAGCTACCAGATCACCTATGATAAGGACGACAGACCCGTATTTATGGCTGAAAGTGACTGGATCCTGAAGATGAATCGCGAAGCCTATCCCGGGATCAATTTCCATGTGACCTCGGAATTTAAGACTGACCAGGCAAGCTAAGCAACAATTAATTGATAACGTAAACCGTATCAGGCTTATAGTTTCTTTTATTAAACCATTCCTGACGCCCTTCCGGGCTTAATTCATTCCAGAAACGGCTATAGCCTAGCGGACCGGCCCCTGTGTATCCATTGACAGTCCTGAGGTGCAGCAGCTGAGCGGCAAACATGGCATCAATCTGGTAAAAAATAGGACGGGTCTCCATGTTGCTTGGTTCATAGGAAACCAGACTTCCTGCCGGGATGTTCTTCATTTTCTGGCAAAGCGCCATACGTCTGGCCTGTGCCAATTCTTTTGATGTTACATACGAAGACCCTTTTACGTAATAATTATCAAGGATTATAACCCCAGCAAGCATGAAGAAAATAAGACCAGTCCAAAGGTTTTCCTTTTTGAGAAATAAGCTGACAATGAATGATGTCGCAAAGGCAAAATATAGTAACTCCAGGTTGATGATACGCTGAATTGCACGCATTGAGCCAAATCCGGGTATCTGGTGGACATATTGGTATAAAGAAAAATGCCCAAAACGGATAAAGAATATAAAGGTAAGTAAGCTTGTCAGAAACATCACTTTCCAGGAGGAGACAAGAATTACCTTTTTTATTAAGTTCGGCTTAATGAGTTTTGCAATAATGATCACCCAAAACGACAACAAACATAAGCTTGCTACACCCCCGGCAAAGATCTCATGATCCCAGAAGGCCGGGTATTCGATGGCGAAATTTTTCAATGAACCCCAAAGCAAAGTGCCAGGCATGCTGAAAAAATGGGAAGCAAGGCTTGGAATGTTTTCAAAAATATCCTTGTAGCTATTTAACGGAATCTGCTCAGACCTGATTTTATAAGGATACATCAGGGGTGCCAGGAGGATCAGGCTGAGCAATAATGACCCGGCTATTGAGGCGGACCATTTGATGCGCTGAAACTGTTCTTTAAAAACTGGCCATTGAATTCCTGCCGTTATGAATAAAAACAATGACAAAGGAACCAACAACAGGAATCCAATATAAATGCCACAATACATCTGGTATACCCAGGCTAACAATGCCCCAAGAAAATAAACAGGTTTTAGATTCTCGTTGAAACGCATTGCCATATAAAATGCAAGCGGGATCGCAAACCTGGGAAAAGTCTGCGAATGGGCCATTTGATTCTGCAATGCCATGGAGAACGTAAAAATCATGGCTCCTAAAACAGCAGAATAGGTGTTTTTAAAACATTTTTTAAGAAAAAGATAACTAAAAAGGTAGTTTAAAAAAGTCATCATCAGAAACCAGGCCTGGAATGAAGTTTCAACATCCAGCTTGCAAATTCTGAACAATGCATAAAAAGGGGCTGTGCCTATCATGTTTTCGGAATAGGTAATCACCCTGGTCTCCGGAACCATAAAGTCAGAATCCCAAAAGCCAGGAACCTGCCCGCTAAAGTACTGATAGGCATGCTCCAATATATACATGGTGAATCGACCATCTCCAAGATCTCCCGGAAAGTGCGAAAAATTTGTTCCAATGACATTAAATGAAATAAAATATAATCCAAGGAGGAGGCCAGTGAGAAATGGCCACGATTTGCGGAGTATATTGTAAATGGAGATCATAAAAACATCCAAATTTATGAAAAAAATCAGGATTTGGTCTGTCTGAAACTTTTACATAAAAGATTGAGTATAAAAGGACAAAAGGTATTGCGGATTAAAAATTAGTTATTATATTTAACCCGAAAATTCATTATCATGGGTCAGACCGCCCTTCATTTATCCTATCCAAAGCATCTCTTCCTTAATATCAAGGACAGGGACTCACTTTATATCTAAGCCCCCAGGTCAGGATTATTTCAATCCATTTTTCACTTTTCACTTTTCACTTTTCACTTTTCGTTTCTCACTTTTCACTATCATTATTATGGAACTCCCTTTCGCTGAAAGCTATAAAATAAAAATGGTCGAATCGATCCGCCGCTCTACCAGGCAAGAGCGCGAACTCTGGATTCGCGAAGCACGATACAATTTGTTTAACCTCAAGAGTGACAAAGTCTTTATCGACCTGCTCACCGACTCAGGCACCGGCGCGATGAGCGACAAACAATGGTCTGCCCTTATGATTGGCGACGAAAGTTATGCCGGAGCCTCCTCGTTTTATAAAATGAAAGACGCAATACATGACTTGCTTGGTTTTGAATATTATCTCCCCACCCACCAGGGCCGTGCTGCCGAAAATGTTCTCTTCTCAGTACTCATCAAAGAAGGAGATTTTGTCCCCGGGAATTCACACTTCGACACAACAAAGGGCCATATTGAATACCGCAAAGCTCATGCAGTGGATTGTACCATTGATGAGGCTTCAGATACGACCCTTGACCACCCCTTTAAAGGCAATGTCAATATCGAGAAACTTGAGAATTTCCTGAAGATAACACCCAGGCAGAATGTCCCGTTTATCGTGCTGACTGTCACCTGTAATACTTCTGGTGGGCAACCGGTATCCATGCAAAACATCAGAGAAATTCGCGGCTTATCAAAAAAATACAATGTGCCGTTAATCTTTGATGCCGCACGTTTTGCCGAGAATGCCTATTTCATCAAGATGCGTGAAGAAGGTTATGAGGATAAAACGATTCGGGAAATTGTACTGGAAATGTTTTCTCATGCTGATGCCATGACGATGAGTGCTAAAAAAGATGCCATTGTCAATATGGGTGGTTTTATCGCCATGCGTGATGTGGAAATGTACCGCCAGGCAAGCACCTATAATATTATGTTTGAAGGTTTTATTACTTATGGTGGGATGTCGGGCCGTGATATGAATGCCCTCGCCCAGGGTCTTTATGAAGGAACAGAATTTGATTACCTGGAGACCCGGATCGGACAGGTGGCTTATCTGGGCAAAAGGCTCGAAGAATATGGTATCCCTTTCCAGAAACCTTCAGGCGGACATGCCATCTTCATCGATGCCAGCAGGTTTTTGCCCCATCTGCCAAAGGAGGAACTCGTGGCACAGACGCTTGCTGTTGAGCTATACATTGAAGGCGGCATCAGAGGCGTGGAAATAGGAACACTCCTTGCCGACAGGGATCCGGAAACACGCGAAAACCGTTATCCCAAACTGGAATTTCTCCGACTGGCAATTCCACGCAGGGTTTATACCAACAATCATATGGATTATGTAGCTGTCGCCCTGGGTAATGTATGGGAACGCAGAAACGAGATAAGCAAAGGTTTAAGAATATTACGTGAAGCTCCAATCATGCGGCATTTTACCGTCGAATTGGAACGGGTTTAATACCACAGACGTGTCACAAATCAGAATCACTAAAGAGTTTAGCTTCGAGATGGCCCATGCCCTCAAAGGGCACGATGGCCCATGCCGTTTTATCCATGGCCATTCCTATAAATTGTCAGTTACCCTCGTTGGCAACCCAATTATGGATGATACTTCACCAAGGCTTGGGATGGTAATGGATTTCGGAGAAATGAAAAAAATTGTCCACGAAAACATAATCCGCATCTTTGACCATGCCCTGGTGTTGAACCGCAACAGCATTCTTGAAGAAAATGATAAAATTCCGGAACTCTTCGAGAAGATGCTCATCGTTGATTACCAGCCTACCAGCGAAAATCTCCTACTGGACTTTGTTTACAGAATCCGGCCCCTCTTGCCATCAAATGCAAGCCTCCATAGCATGAAGCTGCGAGAGACTGCCACAGCATATGCGGAATGGTTTGCCACGGAAAACGATTAGTTCGTTTTGTGGTCCCTTCAATAACTATTCGCCATACAGGAAACATTTTTCTGCAAAATCCTTTATCGTCCTCAAGGTAATATCCGGGGATTCGATGAAGCCCATATGTGCAGTATCTCCCAAAACAAGAATCTCTGCATGTCCTGGTAAAGCTGCCTGTTTCATGATATTTTCATAAGGCATCCTGCTGTCCAGCTTTCCAATGATAAATAGAACCGGGACCTTAGATTTCTCCAAAGTGTGGGTGTGATCTTTACGCTGTTTCATCCCTTCCATCGCTGCCACCTGGCTTTCTGGTTTTACCTTTTCAGCCTGCGCTTGCAGATCGGCAATCGAATCCGCAAAAGTTAGCTTGTTTTGCTCAGCAAAGAGATTGGGAATAAAATGATGTAGGAAATTTTGCCTGTTTTCTTTGATGAGGGCGATGGTTCTGTCACGGTTTGTCTTGCCTTCTTCAGTCTCGGCCTGGGCTTGAGAATGAAATAACCCAAAACCACGGAGCAGTGCAGGATATTTTTCAGCAAAGGACAGCGTCACATAGCCTCCCATTGAATGTCCGATCATCACACAATCTATGACATTGGCATGATCCAGAACTGTTTTTACTGCCTCTGCCATCAACTCCATTGTATGAACATCGCCCAACAAGGAACTCTGTCCATGGCCAGGCAAGTCGATGCGGATCACCCTGAAATGCCGGGTCAATGTGCGGGTAAAATCTTCCCAGATGCTGATAGACTCTGGAAAACCATGCAGTAAAACTAATGCCCTTCCCGTGCCTTCATCTTTGTAGTGCAAGGGATTCCCCTGGAAATATGCAATCATATTATTTATTTTGACATAAGCAATTCGATCTCTTCTATTTCAATTGGAATATTCACCATGAGATCAATCGGTTCATTTTCTGTGATCAGGATATCATTCTCGATCCGGATACCTATTTTTTCTTCTGGAATGTAAATACCAGGTTCACAGGTAAATACCATGCCAGCTTGAAAAATGTCCTGTTTGTATCCAAGATCATGTACATCCAGGCCGAGGAAATGGCTTGTCCCGTGGGGATAATATTTTTTAAACAAGGGTTTTTCCGGGTCCTGGTTCTTGACATCTTCTGCTGTGAATAAGCCCAATCCGATCATTTCAGCTTCCATTAGCTTGCATACTTCGTCATGATAGGCATCCAGCGTTGTTCCCGGCCGAAGCATTTGTATCGCCTGTTTCATAACGCGCAAAACTGCATTATAACAGGCTGACTGCCGGGCTGTAAATTTCCCGTTTACCGGGATTGTCCGGCTCAGATCGGCTGCATAATTTGCATACTCACAGCCTATGTCGAGCAGCAATAAATCACCATCCTTGCATTCACGGTTGTTTTCAACATAATGAAGCACACAGGCGCTGCCTCCAGAGGCAATAATAGGATAATAAGAATGACCTTCAGCACGGTTCCAGAGGAATTCATGGGTCACCTCCGCTTCTACCTGGTACTCCATTACCCCTGGTTTGGTAAAGCTAAGTAAGCGGCGAAATGCTTTCTCTGTGATGTCGCAAGCTTGCTGAATCAGCTCAATTTCCCATTTCGACTTGATAGTCCTTAGTTTGGCCATAATAGGCGCTGAACGCTGATAGCTATGGTTCGGGAATTTTTCTTTAAGGTCTTTGCCAAAGCGCGTGTCACGACAAGGGACATCATTAAAGCTGCGCATATGTTCGTTCCCATTGAGGTAAACATGCTCGGTTTGCGCCATCAGCTCCCGCAAAACGCCAGGTAAAGCATCAAGCCAGAGGATGGTTTGTATTCCTGAAGCAGCCGTAGCCTCGTCTTTAGTGTATTTATGCCCTTCCCAAACAGCAATATGCTCGTTGGTCTCCCTGAGAAACAAAACCTCCCGGTATTTTTCCAGTTTAGCATCAGGATATAGCATCAGGATGCTTTGTTCCTGGTCGATTCCACTCAGGTAGAAAAAATCGGAATTTTGGTGGAACTTGAAATTCTGATCACCATTCCGAAGGAATTCATCAGCTGCATTAAAAATAGCCAAAGAGTTTTGTATCAGATGCGCACGGTAGCGGTCACGGTTTTCGATAAAGAGCTGAGCATCAATGGTAGCGTATTTCATAAAGCCTGAAATATTATTTTGAAATGATATAAATTAGGGCGGAGTCGTGATAAAAATATTAAAAAAACTACATTTGCTTATCCATCACAAACCTACGGGAATTTTTACCTGCTTTTTGCTTTTGCCGGAATTTTTACCTTTATGGTTTTGGGTCAAAGCGTATAAAATAATAGAACCTATGTCCGAAACAGCTATCTCGATGTCTTCTATCAGTAAAAAAGTCTTCCTGGCAGTGGCAGGATTATTCCTGATCGTATTCCTTGTCGTTCACCTCGGGATCAACTTATTCCTGTTGCCTTTTGTGAAAGATGACGGGGGAGAATGGTTCAGAATCGCAGCCAGTTTTATGGCTAACAACTGGATCATCAAAGTCTTTGAGGTCTTTCTCTTTGGCGGATTTATCCTGCATGTAATTTTGGGCGTTACCTTACAGATTCAGAACTGGTTCGCCAGACCAACCCGCTATAAAGTAGAAGGATATTCACATACTTCTTTTTTCTCGAAATTTATGATTCACACCGGGGCTATCATCTTTATTTTCCTTGTCCTCCACCTGTGTAATTTTTATTTCGTCAAACTGGGCTGGGTTAGTCCTCCTGAAGGTATCGAAGACAAACATGACTTTTATGTGATGACCAGGCTCCTTTTTGCCAATACAGCCTATTCTGTATTTTATATGATTTGTATGGTTCTCCTGGGTTTTCACCTCAACCACGCCTTCCAATCGGCCTTTCAAACACTGGGTTTAAATCATACCAAATATACACCCATGATTAAATGCCTTGGGAATCTGTATTCAATTATTATTCCATTGGGTTTTCTCATTATCCCATTATATTTTCTTCTGACGGCATAATTGTTGATGCATTAATTTTGCAGTAGAGACGCAATATTTTGCGTCTCCCTGGATATGCACAACATTTTCATCATGAGGAAAAATTCCCTGGTATTCTGTCTTTTATTTTTATTGCCGATTTTCATCTTTGCACAGAAGACCAATCGTCATGTCATAGATCCTAAGAAACAGAAAGACATGCTCCTTGGGAAATGCAACCGGCATGGCCTGGAAACTGAGCCATTTAATGAATGGTTTCAAAAGGAATATTCTGATTATAAACCCGATGCACAAATACTTGACCAGCTGAAAAATCAGATGAAAGGGGTGAAAATCATCCTCATTATGGGCACTTGGTGTAGTGACAGCCGCAGAGAAGTTCCCCGTTTTTATAAGATCCTGGATTATCTGAAGGTTAAATCGAAAAAAATGAAAGTCATTTGCGTCGATCGCGATAAAAAAGCCGGAGATCTCTCTTTGGAGAAATTAAAATTTACTTTAATTCCAACGTTTGTCATTTATAAGAACGATAAAGAGTTAGGAAGAATCATCGAGAGTCCTTTAGAAAGTCTTGAAAAGGACTTACTAAAAATTATTACTGCAAATTAATCTGTTCGTATAAGGGCTTAAAATTATTTATGATTACAGTTAAAACTATTGCCGAAGTCAGCGCACATCTTGACACGACTTTTAAAAATCGCAGCATGGGCTTTGTCCCAACCATGGGTGCGCTTCATGAAGGGCATCTTGCATTGGTAAGGCGTGCGGCTCAGGAGAATGCTTCTGTTAGTGCCAGTATTTTTGTAAATCCCATTCAATTTAACAACCCTGAGGACCTGAAGAAATATCCACGTCCGATTGAGGCTGATCTTACAATGCTCGAACAGGCCGGATGTAATATGGTATTCATTCCTGAAGTTGAAGAGATGTATCCGGAACCTTCAACAGAGGTTTACGATTTTGGAATGCTTGATAAGGTCCTGGAAGGGGAATTCCGACCTGGTCATTTTAACGGTGTTGCGGTGGTGGTGAAGAAGCTCTTTCAAATCATGAAACCCCAAAAGGCTTATTTTGGAGAGAAAGATTATCAGCAACTCCAGGTTATTAAGGCATTGGTTAAAAAGGAGGATATCGGGGTTGAGATCATTCCTTGCGCCACTGTCAGGGAAGCTGATGGCCTTGCGATGAGTTCCAGAAATGTCAGGCTGGGTGCTTTGGAAAGAAATGCCGCTCCTGTAATTTATCAGGCATTACAGACAGTTAAAGCCCAAGCTGGCCGAAAAAGTGTAGCTGAGGTATTAAGCAATGCGATCAAACAAATTGAATCATCGGGTGTTTTAAAGGTGGAATATTTTGCTTTGGTGGATGGAAACACACTTTCTCCAATCAGTACATGGACAGAATCTCCGCGTATAATAGCCTGTTCAGCCGTTTTTGCAGGTCAGATTAGACTGATTGACAACTTATTGATAATTTCATAAATTTGCGGCATCATGATGATAGAAGTTTTAAAGTCAAAAATCCACAGGGCAGTCCTAACCGACGCCAACCTTCACTATGTCGGAAGTCTGAGCATAGATGAAGACCTGATGGATGCCGCTGGCATAATTGCCAATGAAAAAATACATGTACTGAATGTCACCAATGGGGAACGTTTGGTTACCTATGCGATACAAGCCCCGCGCGGATCCGGTGCCATTGTCCTCAATGGAGCGGCAGCACGCAGAGGTATGGCAGGTGATATTTTGGTCATTGTTTCCTATGCAATGATGGACTTCACTGAAGCAAAATCCTTTGTTCCCACTGTTGTTCATCCTGCCGCTGGAAATAAACTCCCTTAAATTTTGAAAAAGCCATTACTTTCCATTCTTCAGTACCTCTTCTTTCTACTGATCGGTCTTGGGCTGCTTTGGCTAGTTTTTCATAAAATAGATCTTGCGGATGTTGGTGAACAACTTAAGTCGATAAACTATTTTTGGATCTTACTTTTATTAATAGCAGGTTTTTTTTCTCATCTCTTCAGGGCTTTACGCTGGAATCTGATGATCAACTCCATGGGTTATAAAACCAGCAATCTTCGAACATTTTATGCTGTGATGATCGGATATCTGGCCAATACTGCCATCCCAAGGCTTGGTGAAGTCACCCGTTGTGGAATCTTAAGTAAAACGGAAAAGATCCCCATGAATGCCCTGATTGGTTCCGTGATTTCAGAAAGGGTTTTCGATATGATATTTTTACTCCTACTGACGATTTCAGTCATCATATTCCAGTTGAAGCTGGTAGGGGGCTTTGTAAGGCGTTTTTTCCTTGAGCCCTTTACCAATAAGGCTCCTGGAGACAATATTCTCATATTTATTATCATTGGTATTGGCGTACTGCTGATTCTAATGGCCTTTGTTGCCTATTATTTCTTAAGACCCAGAATTCGTCATCTCGGCTTTTATCAAAAAGCAAAAGGACTTTTCAGGGGATTTATGGATGGGATCCTCTCTATCCTGAAATTAAAACAAAAAGGATATTTTATCTTATTGACATTATCGATCTGGTCAATGTATTTTATGATGACATACCTTTGCTTTTTCAGCATGGAAGCCACCTCGAAGTTAAGCCCGCTTGACGGGCTTACCGTTATGACTATTGGCAGTTTTGGATTTGTCGCCCCAGTCCCCGGGGGTATAGGGGCCTTTCATTTTATTGTAAAAGCCATCCTCTTTGAGCTGTATAAGCTAAGTCCCGCAGCCGCGGCTTCTTATGCAACGATCGTTCACCTGTCCCAGACATTACTCATCCTGGTTCTGGGTGGATTATCATACCTGGCTATCGTTATGTTCTTAAGGAAAAAAGCAAATGTCAAGTATTGAACACATCCTGACTAAAGTATTACCCGGGGAATCCCTGGCAACAAGACTTGCATTGTGGCGTTTCAAAGACAAGAAAATCGTGTTCACCAATGGCTGTTTCGATATCTTACATCCGGGGCATGTCGATTATTTATCCAGGGCGCGCGACCTCGGCGATCTCCTTATCATCGGGTTAAACAGTGATGCTTCAGTACAAAGGCTTAAAGGTCCTTCCCGCCCGATTTTGGATGAAAATTCGAGGGCTCTGATTCTGGCCTCATTGAGTTTTGTTGATGCTGTTGTCTTGTTTGATGAAGACACACCATTGGAATTAATCAGTAAGGTACAGCCCGATATCCTTGTCAAAGGCGGAGATTATGTTGTTTCCCAGGTAGTCGGTAGTGATCTCGTGTTCGCCAAAGGTGGACAAGTGATCATCCTTCCTTTCCTGGATGGTTTTTCAACGACATCTATAGAAAAGAAGATCTTATCCAATGGCTAAAGCCAAAACTGTATTTTACTGTCAGAATTGCGGCGTTCAATCCTCAAAATGGATTGGGAAATGCCCTTCCTGTAACGAATGGAATACCTACGTAGAAGAAGTAGTGCGTCAGGAGACTGACGATACTGGCTGGAAGAAAATGAGCCAGGGCATCACTGCCGGAAAACCAAAAGCAATCCTGGAGATCAATTTTGACCTGGAGCCCCGTAAAGATACCTATGACCAGGAGTTGAACAGGGTATTGGGAGGCGGATTGGTACCCGGTTCTGTCATCTTAATCGGGGGTGAACCCGGGATCGGGAAGTCAACCCTGATGTTACAGGTTGCCCTGAACATGAAAGGCACCAAAGTATTATACATCTCCGGTGAAGAGAGTGAACAACAGATACGCATGCGTGCTGAACGCCTGGGTGTCAGGAATGAAGACTGCTTTATCTTAACAGAAACTTCAACAGAAAATATTTTCACCCAGATTGCCCAACTGAATCCACAGATGGTGGTGGTGGATTCGATTCAGACTTTATACTCAGGTGTTATCGAATCTTCAGCCGGAAGTGTTTCCCAGATCCGCGAATGTGCAGCAGAGCTTCAGCGATTTTCCAAGGCGACAGGGATTCCCGTGTTCCTGGTTGGCCATATCACGAAAGATGGAAGCCTTGCCGGGCCAAAGCTGTTGGAACATATGGTAGATACAGTACTCCAGTTTGAAGGGGACCGAAATTATGGCTATCGCATTCTCCGTGCGGTAAAAAATCGTTTTGGATCTACCTCAGAGTTAGGTATTTATGAGATGGAATACCAGGGGTTGCGTGAAATTGCAAATCCGTCAGAGATCCTGATTTCTCATTCTGATGAAGACCTCAGCGGAATCAGCATTGGCTCTACACTGGAAGGCCTTCGCCCATTACTTATTGAAGTCCAGGCACTAGTGAGTACAGCTGCTTATGGAACCCCACAGCGTTCTTCAACAGGATATGACAGCAAACGATTAAATATGTTGCTGGCAGTATTGGAAAAAAGAGGAGGTTTTAAGCTCGGGATAAAAGACGTATTTGTCAATATTGCCGGAGGTTTAAGGGTTGATGATCCAGCCCTCGACCTGGCACTGATTGCAGCCATCCTGTCTTCAATGCAGGATATCCCGATAAACCGTAAATTTTGTTTTGCTGCAGAAGTTGGTCTTTCCGGTGAAATACGTCCGGTAAGCCGGATCGAACAAAGAATATCAGAAGCAGAAAAACTTGGATACGGAACCATTTTTGTCTCAAAAAACAATCTCAAGACGTCTGTTTTGCAGAATTCGAAGATTAAAGTCAAAGGGCTCAGCAAGATAGAAGAAATTGTGGATCTGCTTTTCGCCCAATAGTCCAAAAATTTGTTGATAAGCTTGTTAATAAGGAAAAACTGACTACCTTTGCATTCTTGCAGAAGAGGCGGCAGAAAGCGCTGTTATACAGTGATTTAACTATTTGCTGAGGCATCTGCAGTTATGATTAAAGGAGAGATGGCCGAGTGGTCGAAGGCGCACGCCTGGAAAGTGTGTATATGCCAAAAGCGTATCATGGGTTCGAATCCCATTCTCTCCGCAATAGTCTGAACAAATTACCGTTACTTTGAGTTATAAGGCACTATAGGTTTTTTGTAAGTGACTAATATAAAGAGGGAAGGAACATCATGTTCAATAAGGTAATGTTATATTTCGGGTTCTTCATGGGAGTGCTCTATATAGGCTTAGGAATTATTTTCCTATTCTTTCCTGTTTTTATGTATTTGCCGATCAATGTCAAAAAGATATTTGGCGCATTTTTTCTTATTTATGGTATTTTTCGGATTGTCAAGCTGATTCAAAAAGTCAGGGAATCTTAACATTATCAATGATGAGAAAGATATTCAACCTTACAGGAAGTTTTGTAGTACTGGTGTTTTTGTTGTCAGCATGTAACGGCAATCCTTCAAAATTGACCGAATCCTCCACCAGGGGAAATATTACCATTGCCTGTGATGAATCTTTCGAGCGGATCACCACTGCCGAGGTTAATACCTTTCAATCGCTTTATTCTGATGCCAAGATCAAAGTTTTGTACAAGCCTGAAGCCGATGTTGTCCAGGATTTCCTGAATGATAGTGTTCGTACAATATTTATTACAAGAAAGTTAACTAAAAACGAAGATGAGATCCTCAGGGCAGGGCAATATATTGCTCGGACCACTAAGATTGCACACGATGGCATCTGTTTTATCACCAATAAAGACAACCCGGATTCAAATTTGCGTTACAATCAGGTAGCAGAAATTTTTAAAGGTAACCTCAGCAAGTGGTCCCAGATCAATGCTTCGTCAAAACTTGGCGACTTAGTCGTTGTTTTTGACAATGCAAAATCAGGGAACTTTCGTTATGTAAAAGACACTTTTATGAAAGGAGGAACGCCTCCTTCTTATTGTTTCGCCGTAAAATCAAACACGGAAGTTATTGAATATGTGAAAAATAAAAAGAATGCGATCGGAATTATTGGTGTGAACTGGATCAGTGATAAAGATGATACGGTTTCAGTAAAATTTTTATCGGATATTCGCATCATGGGAATTGGCTCAGAGGGAGATAATGAAGGTTTAGGACCTTTCAGAAAGCCATATCAGGCTTATATCGCTGAAGGCTCATATCCGCTGATCCGTGATGTTTATGTAATTTGCAGGGAGACATTTGCAGGTCTTGGCTCAGGATTTGCATCATTTGTTGCAGGTGATGTCGGACAGAGAATCGTTCTTAAATCAGGATTAGTGCCCGCTACAATGCCCATACGCCTTGTTCATGTTAAAAAAGATTTCTAAAGATATTATTTAAAGGAGAATATATCAATGATAAAATGCCTGAAATCACTCGTATTACTTGTTGCAGTAGCCGGCTTCGTTAGTCTGTGCCCAACTGTAAAGGCTCAGGATCTGAAAACTGCCAACCGTTTGACTGAAAGTGAGCAATATCTTTCTGCCTGGGCGATGTATGATCAACTTATCGCAAAGGAGCCAGCCATTGCCGACAATTACTATTATTATGGTGAAAGTTACCTTAAATCATATTTTACCGATACGGCTGGTGTTGATTTGTCAGAAATGATTATCAAGGCAAAAGATAAATTTAAAAAAGGATTAGAACTTGAACCTAGCAATCCGCTTAATATGGTTGGATTGGGAACATCAGAGCAATTCTCAAAATCATATATTACTGCAGCTGGTTTTTTTAGCAATGCCACAAATTTGATGCCTACAAAAAGGAACAAACTCATTATGTCTGTTGACAAACAGGTTGTTACTTATCAGAAAATTGCTGAAGCCTTTATCAAAGGACCACAGAAAGATACGGCAAAGGTTTTTGCTAATTTACGCGAAGCGGAACGTGTCGATAAAAAGAATCCTGAGACTTATCTCTTACGCGGGGATGCCTACCTGACCATTTTGAATGATGGATCTAATGCCATCATTAATTACAAGAGAGCAATGGAGTTAGCACCCTCATCACCCATGGCAAAGCTCAGGTTGGGCCAGCTCTGGGTTCGCGCCAAACGTTACCAGGATGCATTGGCTTATTATCAGGAGGCAATCGGCCTTGACTCATCCTATACACCTGCCTACCGCGAGTTAGCCGAGTTGTATGCTATGGCAGGTCAGTATGACAATGCCAAAAAGAACTACAAGAAATTCCTGGATCTTTCGCAGAATAATTTGTTTGCAAAGGTTAGGTATGCCTCTTTTTTGTTCTTGACAAAGGATTATACCAATACTGTGAAACAGGCTTATGAGGTCATGTCGATTGATAAATCGTACAATTTCTTAAACCGGTTGGTGGCTTATTCTAATTACGAACTTGGGAAGTATGAGGATGCCAATAAGGCTATGGAAACATTCTTTCAACAAACCAAGAAAGATAAAGTAATCCCTTCAGATTATTCATACCAGGGAAAGATATTGGCAAAGCTGGGAAAAGACTCCCTTGCGATTGAAAGTTATAAAATTGTATGGAAGCTGGATACGACCAATCTCGACATACTTGCTGATATGACGTCTTCTTATAATAAGATGAAAAAATACTCAGAAACTGCAAGGATTTATGAGTACAAGATAAAACTAGGTAAAGCAAGTACCCAGGATTATTATTCTTTAGGAAAGACTTATTACAATATGACCGCATGGGGAAAGGCAGATACCGCTCTTACATACGTAATTACGACCAAACCTGAATTTTTACCGGCCTATTTGTGGAAAGCCCGGGTGTTTTCAAATCTTGACCCGGAAACAAAAGATGGACTGGCAAAACCACATTATGAAAAATTTATTGAACTTGCCCGCGTTGATAGTGTTAAAAATGCCAAGGATTTGATAGAAGCATACTCTTACCTGGGTTATTTTTACCTGAAATCAAAGAAATTCTCCGAGTCTTTGGACAACTGGGAAAAGGTTGTTGCCATCGATCCGAATAATGAAAAAGCGAAAAATGCCATTAAAGACCTGAAATCAAGGGGTGCAGGAAAATAATTAATTCCATTCTAAATAAGTAAGCAATATCATTCCATACGTTTTAATTTATAAATTTGCAGTCCTTTCGAAAATAAATTAATCATTTATAATTAGTTAACTGAATTCACAAACAAAAATTAAATTCCAATGAGCAAGACAAAAAAAGCCAGCGGCACATCAAATCTCATGAGCACTTTGCGCTCGATGTTTGCCACAAGCACCATCCTAATTTCATTGGTGATTGCCTTTTTAATTTTCAAATACATCATGGGCAACCCAATTAATTTTGAAGGTGGTAATCCTGAAGGTAAGCCAATGCCCGGCAATTACCTGGGTATGATCTACAGTGGAGGATACATTGTTCCAATTTTGATCACCCTCATCCTTGTATTGTTTACTTTCTCAATCGAGCGTGCCGTTACAATACACAGAGCCAGAGGCAAAGGAAAAATCAATGTATTTGTTAAACAATTACAAGTTCTTTTGAATGCAGGCCAGATCAATGAGGCTATTGCTGCATGTGATGTGCAAAAAGGTTCATTGGGAAACGTAATGAAAACCGGGTTAAACCGTTACAAAGAACTTGAAGCAGATGCTACACTGGAGAAAGATCAGAAATTGATTGCTTTACAGCAATCTTTTGAAGAAGCGACTGCACTTGAGCTTCCGATGTTGTCAAAAAACCTCGTGATCTTGTCCACGATTGCTTCTATTGCTGTACTCTTTGGACTTTTAGGAACAGTATTAGGTATGATTCGTGCTTTTGCCGCTCTGGCTCAGGCTGGTGCCCCTGATGCTTTAGCACTTGCAACAGGTATCTCTGAAGCGCTTATCAATACCGCTTTTGGTATTGGTGGTTCTACAGTTGCTATCATCCTTTACAACTATTTCTCTACGAAAATTGATGCCTTTACCTATAAAATTGACGAAGCCGGTTATAGTCTGGTTCAGACTTTTAACGCTAACGTTAAGAGGTAATCAATTTTTAAAGTAGGGATTATAAACCGCCCCTGGCACAAAAAAATACGCTATGCCAAAAATTAAAATGCCGGTTAAATCTCCGCACATCGACATGACGCCGATGGTGGACCTGTTTTCCTTACTATTGACCTTTTTCATGTTAACTACCTCTTTCCGCCCTCAGGAAGCCGCAGTAATCGATACCCCGTTTTCGGTATCAGAAAAACCTGCCCCTGAAAAAAATGTTATTATGGTACTTGTTGATAAAAACAATAAGGTCTTTTTTAACATGGACAATGGAAAAGATTCTACAACCCATTACAGAAAAGAATTACTTCAAAAAATGGGGGAAAGGTATAATGTGAAATTTACCGAGAAACAAATCGAGTGGTTCTCTAAACTGAACTCTTGGGGTATGCCGATTGTAGGAATGCAAAAATGGCTTGATTCAAATGATCCCAAGGAAAAAGAGAAAATGCAAACCGGTATCCCAATGGACTCCCTTGACAATCAATTGTCAATGTGGGTTCGTTTCGCCCGTATTACTAACAGAGATGCTGAAGCAGTCATCAAAGGTGATGGCGGTGCAGACTTTAAGGTGGTTAAAAAGGTGATGGATATCATGCAGGAGAACAAGGTCAATAAGTTTAACCTGACGACAAACTTACAGTCACAGGTAGTAACCCTGGATCAGATCAAATAAGGTTTTTAACCTTTTAAATATTATACAATGGGTGAAATTATAGAATCTGAAAAACACGAAAAGGGTGCCAAAAAGAAGTCAAAAAAGCACTCCACTAACATTGACATGACGCCAATGGTGGACCTTATGTGTCTGCTGATTACATTCTTTATGCTAACTACAGCCTTCTCCAAGCCAAAAGCAATGGAGATCACTATGCCTGAAAAGAATCCTGATCAACAACCTAAAGACCAACCAAGGATTAGTGCTGAACGTACCGTCAATATTATTTTATCAGGAGATGACAAAATTTACTATTATGAAGGTTTAGCGGATCCCAATAAGCCCCCGCTCCCTGCTATGGTTAAAAGTAATTATGGTCCTGATGGTATTCGTCAATATCTGCTGCAAAGGAATAAAAATACATTCCGCCAGGTTTCTGAATTAAGAGATAAAGTGCTTAAAGGTCAACTTTTGATGGCTGATTCCACACTGGCACGTAAAATCAAAGAAATCAAGAAGGCGGATACCAAGTCTCCGATTATTCTGATAAAAGCAGATGAAAAGGCAAAATACAGGAACCTCGTTGATATCATCGACGAAATGGCAATTATTAATATTGCCCAGTATGCTGTCGTTGATATTGCTCCTCTTGAGGTTAAAATGTTGGAGACTGCTCCAAAGTAATTATTTAGCTGAGCCTAAAATTTAAAACTGATAAACCATGGCAAAGAACAAGGAATTCGTTGAGAGTTTAGACGAACTCGTGTTTGCAGGTAGGAATCACGAATACGGAGCCTATGAAATCCGCAAATCCTATCCACGTTATGTGAACCGTGCTGCTACTGTTTCTATTATTGCTCTTTTGATTGCCGTTACTGTACCGCTGATAGCCAGTTATTATAATCAGAACCGCATCATTAGGGAAGATAAAACAGTAGGCGCTGAGTTTACCGAAATGAACAAACCCCCGGAGGATGCCCCACCCCCACCACCCCCGCCACCACCAGAGGCATTGGAACAAAAAGTAAAATTCACGGCACCTGTTGTTGTAGAAGATACTGTTGTTGAAAGCAATGCCCTTAACCAGGAGGAGTTAGCAACAACGGTTACCAATGTCGCCATTGATGAGAATCTTAACGTTGATTCAAGGGTTGAGGAAAAGGTAATTGAAGAAGAAGATAAAACACCTCCCTTTACTGTTGTTGAGGAAATGCCATCATTTCCCGGTGGAGAAGAATCCCGATTGAAGTTCCTTCAGGAAAATATTCAGTATCCTCAGGTCGCCAAAGAAAGCGGAATTCAGGGAACTGTCTATGTTTCGTTCGTGGTCGATTCAAAAGGGAAAATCAATGATGTAAAAATCCTTCGTGGAATCGGTGGTGGTTGTGATGAAGAAGCTGTCCGCGTAATTAAAATGATGCCAGGATGGAATGCAGGAAAACAAGCTGGTAAAGCTGTTAAAGTGCAATTCACCATGCCAATCAAGTTTACATTGAACTAGAATATCCTATTTGTATTTTAAAAGCCATCTTACAATTCGTAGGATGGCTTTTTTCGTGTTATAACACTGGGTTTAATTCCTTTGGCCTACGAATTCAGATCTTGGTCACCATTCCGTTATTTGAACAGATGCCTTGGCTTTTGAAAACTTATAAAGCATAATTAATAAAATAAGGGTAAGTGCCCCACTTAAAAAATATGCCCAAATACCCGGAGCTTCCCCAAGGTTGTTGTAGTTCGATTCAGAAAGACCCTGCTGAAAAAAGAACGCAGCCATCACGGCAAGGAAATTATTCAGAAAATGAGCTGCAATAGGTACCCATAAATTTCCTGTCCAGGCATAACAATAACCCAAAAAGGCACCAAGCATCAACCTTGGGAGAAAGCCAAAAAATTGCATATGCATGGCACTGAAGAGAAAAGCTGACACAAATACGGCAAGGTGAATGTTTTTAAACCATTCTGAGAAGACACGTTGTAAAACACCTCTAAAAAGAAATTCTTCTCCTATCGCCGGGATCAGGACAATCATAAGAATATTCAACAGTAAGCCCCAAATACTTGTGGTGCCGAGAAATGCTTTGGTAAGGATTTCGGCACTGTCTTCTGTCTGCTTCATCCAGGTTTCCATGCCATGCATGAATGCCGGGAGTTTCATCATTTGATTTAGTTCGGATATGCCATTGATGAGCGGCAGGCAAAATATGCTGATGAGTAAGGTGAGTGCAAGTGGAATCCATGTGGGCCTGACCTGGAGCCGGAGGTATTTAGTCAGCCCTTCACCTGAAAGCAAAGCAAAGAGTATGGTCGGTATAATGAAAATTCCAAGCTGACTTACAATTTGAAAGTACTTTATAAATGCGAGGTATGAAGGATTGGAATAATCCGCATTGTTTAAAAAGGTGGCAACTTCCATTCCCCAGAAGGGCACCGCCAGGATAATACCAAGAACCATAAAAATAGTAAGAGAAGCAACAACCAGAAAAAGAAAGATCATTAATTTTTTTGGTGCAGAACTGCCACTGATCCAATGAATCGACTCTTGAAAAGACATATTTTCTTATTTTGCGTGAAGATAGGGAGTTTTGGTTTTTAGTACTTCCATAATCTTCACGACAAAACAATTTCTGTATTAATTAATTTGATGCGTTCCATTGAACCGCTTTCATCCAGGATGATGAGGTTGTAGATTTTTTCTTTTTCCATGGTGATTTTTCTTTTGAACAAAGTTAAGGCCACGGCCAGCCGTGGGGAATTCTTTGCAAGCTTGCAATGAAGGCTGCTACGATATTATAGGAAGGCTGAGAATATGACAGAAGAAATAATATTGGCCAAATTTTAATATTACCAATTTAAAAGGGATGAGTCAATACTTATCAATTTTCTATTCAGGGAGATTCTCTTAGGACTACCCCTTTTCCCGCTTATATAATAATAACTTGCCTGTTCATCAGACATTTTTTCGAGGAAAGCGCTTTTGATCCTGGCACAGTTGACGTGGATTGAGTTATCCATGACGATATCGGTAAGGCGACTGATGTTGTTTTCAATTTGTCACGATCACTGAGGTTACTGATGCGTTCATAGATTTTCATAAGCTCTGCTGTATGATCAGAAAGGTTTTTTAGCAGGATTCCGCTTTCGTGCCTTAAGAAAAAAAGATATAATGTTTTACATAAGGGTGTCATGGCAACTTCCAAATCATAATCAGGTAGCAGGATACGGAAGTCATAGCCTCCGGAAATCTGAATCAGCTTAAGTGAACTTAGTTGTTTCCGTTGCGACTCCAAGCGGATTCCGAATGTCTGTTCCAGGTTACGGGCAGCCCTTGGATTTTCTTTTTTGATGTTCCCAGATGAAGAAATTCAAAAGGCGTTTGATCAGAGAAGTCTCAGGGTCCGGCTCTTTCGTTGCTTTTTTTGCTATCCATGAATATTCAAGCGTTCTGTATTGTGGTTTTCCAATCAGGCTCATCTCTTCATCAAAGATGAGGAAGCCGGCTTCCGGATAATTCAGATCTCCAAGAAGTTCTTGCAAGCGTGTATAAATCCTTTTGCCGGGATAATGCTCTTCTTTTTCAAAATACAAGACTGTACGCGCGTTAATGAGCGGCGTTTCTCCGGGAAAGAAGATGGAAGGTTTAAGCATAAGATAAAGATAGAAAATTTTCAGAACTTTACACAAATATTGAATCCCCATGTCAACAGAACCTTCACTCCAGACCCCTGAGGCCATTATGGCTTTCATCAATCATTTCCAAAAAAGCCGAATCATGCTTAGCGCCTTTGAATTGGATATTTTTAGCTTGTTAGATCAGAAGCCAATGCCCTCAGATGAAATTGCGGAACGGCTTGGTTTAAATCCTCGAGCCACTGACAGGCTCATGAATGCTGTTTGTGCTTTGGGTTTCATGAAAAAGGAAGCTGAGATTTTTTCGAACACCGAAGTCGGCAGTCAACTTTTTGTTAAAGGGAAACCAGGATATATGGCCGGGTTACACCATACTAATAGCCTGTGGGAAACATGGAGTACCCTTACTGAGAGTGTCAAGGCAGGAACTGCAGTTTATGAACGGCCCACAGATATCAACGAAAGAGATCCGGATTGGCTGGATGCCTTTATTGGCGCAATGCATTACCGGGGTATGAAACAGGCTGATGATATGATATTTCATGTGGATTTGGGCAATGCAAAGACAATGCTTGACATTGGAGGTGGTTCCGGAGTATTTGACATGGCTTTTGTGAGGGCAGATGACTCAAGAAGTGCTACGGTTTTTGATTTACCCAATGTGAAGCCTATCGCAGAAAGATTTATCAATGAGGCCCATATGAGCAAAAGGATCAATGTTATCAGTGGAGATTATAACATTGATCCTTTGCCTCAGTCTTATGACTTGATTTTATTGTCTGCCGTAGTACATATCAACTCCTGGCAAGGGAATGCCGCCTTGATCCGGAAATGCGCTTCTGCATTAAATCCCGGTGGCCGCATCGTAATCCTCGATCATGTGATGGAGCCTGGGCGGGTGCTTCCTCCAGCCGGAGCTTTTTTTACGCTGAATATGCTTGTTGGTACCAAAGAGGGTGATACCTATACAGAAGCAGAAATGATCGATTGGTTTGTGCTGGCTGGCTTGACTTTCCAAGAGAAAGTAAGCACGGCGATAGGCAACAACTTCATGATCGCAGCGAAAAATTAATTTTATTTTGTCATTTCAATGACCATATTCACACTAACGATTTCGCCAACAGTCATGCCGCCGGTCTCAAGGGCTTTGTTCCATTTCAGGTTATAATCCATGCGGTTGATCGATGTACTGGCTTTCCATACTGTGACGGTATTCCCCCAGGGATTTTTAATTGAACCATTGTAAATTGCATTAAAAGTTACGCTTTTTGTGATATCACGAATGGTGAGGTTCCCGACAATCTTATAATTCTTTGCATCGATCTTTTTTACAGAAGTGCTTACAAATTTAATGTCAGGATAGGTGGCTGAATTGAAAAAATCATCTGATTTCAGGTGCTCATCACGTTGACTGTTATCAGTATTAATCGAATTGGTCTTGATAGAAGCATTGATTTTAAGATCAGTGAAATCTGCTTTAGCGGCAGTGACCTGGATTTCATAATCCTTGAAAGCCCCGGTAACTTCAGAAATCATAAGGTGAGGCACTGTAAAGGTGATTGCAGTGTGTGCTTTGTCGATTTTCCACGGAGTATCAGTACCCTGGGCGAAAATGAAACTGCTGCTTAGAAGCAGACTGAAGGCAAGAATTGATTGTTTAAGATTCATTGTGTGCTTGGTTTTTTTTTTATTGGTTTATTGTTTGTTTAATCTTTTAAGAATGATATATAAACAATAGATTAAACAAAAAGTTTATTGGGTTTAAAAAATGACTGGAAGCCTTGGTGCCTGGGCAATTGGTGAGGCCTTGGCATACGAGCCTAATTAGGATAAATAAGTACTTAAATAGGCATAACTATCTGGCCTTGAGATCTTGAAATTAATTAGAATGAGTCTAAATTATGCTTTTGCAAATTTGTTTTTGTTGAAACATCGGAATTTGTGCATATAATTACCGTCCAATGTTTTAAAATCAACAGCTGTATGGAAAACAATCAACCCTCATTTTATGAGGAAGTCAGGCAGGGTGGGATATCCCGGAAAGATTTTCTCAAGTTTTGTGCGACAATGGCTGCTTTCATGGGCTTGGAAGCCTCAGGGATAGGTCAAATCGTGAAAGCACTTGAAACTAAAGCCCGACTTCCAGTCATTTGGTTTCATTTCCAGGAATGTACTTGTTGCAGCGAGTCCTTTATCAGGGCTTCACATCCTATTGTTGCAAACATTGTACTGGACAAGATCTCCCTGGATTACCAGGAGACCCTGATGGCAGCATCCGGTGTACAGGCTGAAGATGCCTATAAGGCAGTGATGGCAAAGTATCCTGGGGAATATATTGTCATGGTTGAAGGTTCAATCCCCACTGAAAACGAAGCTTATTGTTGTATCGGTGGCAGGAGTGCCAAACAGATACTGGAAGAAGCTGCCAAAAATGCCAAAGCCGTTGTTGCATGGGGAAACTGTGCCTCTGCAGGTTGCGTGCAGGCCGCAAACCCCAATCCAACGGGTGCGAAGCCTGTTCATAAAGTCATTAGCGGCAAACCAATCATTAATGTTCAAGGTTGCCCGCCAATTGCTGATGTTATGGCAGGGGTCGTCGTTCATTTGCTGACCTTTGACCGCATTCCACAATTGGATGACCTGAATCGGCCAAAAGCATTTTACTCACGTCGAGTTCATGACACTTGTTACCGTCGTGCCAATTTTGATGCTGGTTTATTTGTTGAGTCTTTCGACGATGAAGGCGCAAAACGAGGCTATTGCTTGTATAAAATGGGCTGTAAAGGTCCTGTCACCTATAATTCATGCGGGATTATCAAATGGAATGATGGGATCAGCTATCCCATTCAGTCCGGTCATCCCTGTATTGGTTGTTCAGAGGCTGGCTTCTGGGATAACGGTCCATTCTACCAGCATCTTCCCAGTATTGAAGGATTCGGGATAGAAACCACTGCCGACAAAATCGGTCTTGGACTGGGTGTCGCCACAGCCGTTGGTATCGCAGGCCACGCCATTGCAACCAACATCCGAAAACATAAAGAGATTGCAAATACCCCTGAAACAGTAACTGAAAATCCTAAAGAATCATAGTCATGGCTGAAAGAATCGTTATTGATCCCATCACCCGAATCGAAGGTCATTTGCGGGTTGAGATAGAAGTTAAAGATGGAAAAATCACTGATGCGTATAGCGCCGGTACTATGGTGCGTGGCATCGAGACCATATTAAAAGGGCGCGATCCTCGTGATGCCTGGGCATTTGTAGGACGAGTATGTGGTGTTTGTACCTCTACACATTCACTGACCAGCGTAAGAACTGTTGAAAATGCACTTGGAATATCAGTTCCACCCAATGCAGAACTGATCCGGAACCTCATGGCAAATGCCTTATACATCCAGGACCATGTCGTGCATTTTTATGTACTCCATGCCCTCGATTGGGTTGATGTGGTATCCGCATTGAAAGCAAACCCGGCTGAAGCGTCCCGCATTGCACAAAGTATTTCTCCATGGCCTAAAAGCTCTGTAGGTTATTTCACTGATATCCAAAAACGCTTTAAGAACTTTGTTGAGAGCGGACAACTTGGCATTTTCGCCAATGGATATTGGGGACATAAAGCTTACAAACTCCCGCCTGAAGTAAATCTCATCGCAGTTGCGCATTACCTTGAAGCCCTCGAATGGCAGAAAGAATTGGTGAAAGTTCATACCATCTTTGGTGGAAAAAACCCACATCCCAATTATCTTGTTGGTGGCGTTCCTTGCTCAATTAATATTGAAGAGGCCAATGCCGTTAATGCTGAAAGGCTCGCCATGGTTGGGAAACTCTTTGAAGATGCAAAGACTTTTGTAGACCAGGTATATATTCCTGACCTTCTTGCAATTGCATCATTTTATAAAAGCGACTGGGGTGCAATCGGAGGTGGCCTGACAAATTATATGTCATTTGGTGACTTCCCAACCAATGGGTATAACAATCCTGAGAGCTTTAAAATGCCACGCGGTGTTATCTTGAACCGTGACCTGAGCAAAATACATGAAATTAAAGCAGATGATCCAACTCAAATCCAGGAATATGTCAACAATTCCTGGTATGATTATTCCAAAGGCGACAAAACTGGCTTACATCCTTGGGAAGGTGAGACAAAACTAAATTACACCGGCCCAACACCTCCTTACGAACAACTTGACGTCAGCAAAAAATATAGCTGGGTTAAAACGCCACGTTGGAAGGGTTATCCAATGGAAGTAGGTCCATTGTCACGTATGTTGGTGGGTTATGCTTCGGGTCGTGCCGAATATAAGGAAGTCATCGAGAGCACTTTGAAAACACTCGACGTACCGGTTACGGCCTTATTTTCTACATTGGGCAGGACTGCTGCACGTGGACTTGAGACCAAACTAACCTGCGACTGGGCATTGGAGTTTTTCGGACAGCTGTTAAGCAACATCAAAAACGGGGATACCCGTACCATGAATAATGACAAATGGGAACCGGAATCCTGGCCAAAAACTGCGAAAGGTATTGGCATGGTTGAAGCACCCCGTGGCGCTTTGTCTCATTTTATTGTCATTGAAGACAAAAAAATCGAAAACTATCAGTTGGTCGTTCCCACAACCTGGAATGCCTCTCCCCGCGACCTAAACGGAAAACGATCAGCTTATGAAGAGTCTTTGATTGGGACTCCGATCGCGGATCCAAAGGCCCCGCTGGAAGTGCTTCGTACCATCCACTCCTTTGACCCCTGCCTGGCTTGTGCGGTGCATGTCTATGATGAAAATGGAAGTTATATTCATGATATAAAAACCTATTAAGCCATGAGAATCAGATCTGTCCCCAAGCGTGAAGTTCAGGTTTGGGAAATGCCGGTCCGCGTCTATCACTGGATCAATGCACTGTGCATCACATCGCTGTGTATCACCGGGTTTATGATAGGAAGACCGTTTGCATTAATGAGTGGCACCGAAGCCTATTTCAACTATTGGTTCGGGACCGTAAGATTTATTCATTTTATTACGGCCTTTCTTTTCTTCTTCAATTTTATCTTCAGGATTTATTGGGGTTTCGTTGGGAATGAATTTGCAAGATGGAATAATTTTATTCCTTTGAAAAAAGCCCAATGGAAAGAAATTGTGGATGAAATAAAAGTTGATGTCCTTATGGTCAACAACAAACAACTTGATTCTATCGGGCATAATTCCCTGGCGAGTTTTATTTATTTTATCACTTTCCTGATCTTTTTGTTGCAGTGTCTCACAGGTTTTGGGATGTATTCAGCGATGAGCAGTTCATTCTTTCCGAAGCTCTTCGCATGGATTGTTCCGTTTCTTGGCGGAGATATGATGGTAAGACAAATACATCATTTGATGATGTGGGGTTTTATCCTTTTTGCGATTGTTCACGTTTATCTGGTTTTCTATCATGACTATATTGAACGTCGTGGAATAACCTCCTCTATGATTGGTGGCTGGAAATTCATTGATGAAGAAGTGGTTGCACGTCATGAAAGCAAAACCGAAAATCGTACGAAAAAATAATCAAGCGACAAATCCGGAATTTTGACATCACTACCAAATAATATCCTGGTTCTTGGGATTGGGAACATTTTAATGAATGATGAAGGTGTGGGGATCCAAGTGGTCTCCACACTTGAAAAAGAGGGATTTAAAGGTGCCGATCTCATGGATGGTGGCACAGGTGGGTTTCATCTGCTGGGGTTTATTCAATCCTATAAGACCATTATCATCATAGATGCTTCGCTTGATCATTATCCTGTCGGACATGTTCGGGTCCTTCATCCCAAATATGCGAATGATTTCCCTATACAACTGAGTGCACATGAAGTCGGACTCAAGGATTTGATTGATGCTGCTGGCTTGTTAGGGAGCATGCCTGATTTGCATCTTGTCGCGATATCAGTCAAGGATTTCCAGGATATGGGTATGAACCTGAGCCCTGAGGTAGAACAGGCAATTCCGCTTGCTATTGAAAAGGTAAAAGAGTTGGTGGTAATTTGTAGTGAAAAGTGAAAAACGAAAAGTAAAAGAGATTGCAAACTTTCACTTTTCGTTTTTCACCTTTCACTATTCACTATGCTTGTTTCTCCAGCCATTCCAGCCAAAGCTCCATTCCCTCTCCTGAGCGGGCTGATAAAATGATAAATTCAAGTTTAGGGTTGAGAGAACGTGCATAACTGATCGCTTTTTCAGTGTCAAAGTCAACATAAGGCAGTAAATCCGACTTATTGATCAGGCAAAGATGTGACGATTGAAACATATAGGGATATTTCAAGGGTTTATCGTCGCCTTCTGTGACGCTAATCACGACTACTCTTTTCGATTCACCAAGGTCAAATAAGGCCGGGCAAACCAGGTTCCCGACATTTTCTATGAACATAATGGAATGAGGTTCAGGTTCCAGCTGTCTCATTGCTGAATCGATCATTTTTGCGTCGAGATGACATCCTGTCCCGGTATTGATCTGAAGAGCCGGGGCCCCTGATTTCTCTATCCTTTCTGCATCCAGAAGTGTTTGTTGATCACCTTCAATTACCGTGATTTTCCGGGTCGGGATCAGGGCTTTGATCGTCTTTTCTAAAATCGTCGTCTTGCCCGACCCCGGCGAGCTAACCATATTGAGACACAGCACCTTTCTGCCTTCCAAAAACCTACGGTTTTGTTTGGCCAAAGTGTTGTTCTGAGAGAGGATGTCGAGGTTTAAGTTAATTACTTTACCATGAGGATCATGAGTATGATGAGTATCGTGAGTAGGGCCGCAGCCACATGTTTCGCACATATAAATATTATTTAATATTATACTGAGTGTTAATAATCTTAATCAACCAAAAGTGAGATAACTCTGAATTCTTCGCCTCCTTTTATCTGAGACGGAAAGCAATGACAATCAGGGCAAGATGCAAGTCGATGATGCATCTCAAAGTCTCTGTCGCAGGCGTCACACCTGCCGATCCCAGGGTTTCTGATAATTATAATTTTTGCATCACCGAGTACAGATTCCTTTACCAATAATTCGAGTGCTGACTCAAAAGCCTGAGCTTCCACGCCACTAAGGTCGCCGATTTCAATAGAGATTTCACGGATAATCGTTGCTCCGTTTTTCTCTGCCTCATTTTGAGCGAGATTGATCACATCGGTTGCGAGGGAAAACTCATGCATAGGCCTGAGATTAGCAGATTCTTGGTAACTGGTCGCCAGATAAAGAATCAATGATCCTTCGTCCACCGGTCTCATTTTTTAACACAACTTTGCCTGGATGTTCGCTCACAATATGGCCAATTACGGCGCTATTAAGGCCGAGTTCATTCTTTTTCATCACATTCAGAATGGCAGGAACATCCTCTGCTGCAGCAATGATTAGTACTTTCCCTTCATTGGCAATATGTAAAGGATCGAAGCCCAGGATCTCACTCATAGCTTGTACGCCTTTGTCGAGCGGTAAGGAAACTTCCTCTATTTCAATTCCCAGTTTTGTTTTAGAAGCCAATTCATTTAAAACGGTTGCCACACCGCCTCGTGTTGGGTCACGCATAAATTTAACAGGGGCAACATTTAGGATTTCATGAATGAGATGATTCATGGAAGCACAATCCGATACAAGCGATGTTTTAAACTTGAAGGCTTCCCTGGCATTCATCACAGCCATCCCATGATCTCCGATATTGCCATTGATAAGGATGATGTCACCTTCTTTTATATTCAATGCCTTGCCCAGATCCCTGTTTTCTTTTTTAATGCGCCCGATACCCGCAGTGTTGATAAAGACCTTGTCGCATTTCCCTTTATTTACGACTTTGGTATCTCCAGTGACAATTAAAACGCCTGCTTTGCGGGCTTCTTCAGCAAGTGAGGCAACAATGATCTCCAGGTCACTCTGCAACAATCCTTCTTCAATAATAAAAGAAACACTGATGTACAATGGTTCTGCACCCGAAACTGCCAGGTCGTTTACGGTGCCACAGACCGCAAGTTTCCCGATATCTCCACCCGGAAAGAAAATGGGGTCGATCACAAAAGAATCTGTTGTGAATGCAATCTCCGCTGAATCTATTGTCAAAATAGCAGCATCGGTTTGCTGATTTAGGATTTCATTTCCAAAATGCTTGACAAAGACATCTTCAATCAGGCTGTGCATCATCTTGCCCCCACTGCCATGGCTTAGCATTATTTTAGCTGCATTTTCTTTCATGAGCGATATTTATAATAGGTAGCGCAGGTGCCTTCACCCGAAACCATACAAGCTCCCACAGGATCGGAGGGTGTACATTTTTTTGCAAAAAGGCCACAGTCAAGTGGAGTCTTAAGGCCGCGAAGGATTTGTCCGCAGATACATCCTTTTGGTTCGGTAGATTCAGGGACATCGACAATGAAATGCTTTTCTGCATCATAAGCTGAGAATGCCTCCCGGATTTTCAAGCCGCTTTTTGGTATCATGCCTAAGCCACGCCATTGATCATCCGCATGCTCAAAAACGTCTTCCAGCAGTTGTTGTGCAATTATATTTCCGTCTTTCTGAACAACACGCTGGTACTGAACCTCGACTTTCGGAGCTTCTTGTTCAATTTGTTCTGTCAGCATCAGAACTGATTGCATCATATCGACAGGCTCAAATCCGGAAACAACCACTCCTAAGCCATGAACTGCCGGAAGATCCCGGTAAATCGATGTTCCGGTTATCGCCGTTACATGACCTGGCGCTAGAAAGCCATCTATTTTAACCCCTTCTTCCACAAGGGCTTTCATTACAGGGGGCATAATTTTATGAGCACTTAGCACAAAGAAATTTTGAACACCATCTTTTTTTGCCTGGACGATTCCTGCAGCAGTCAAAGGGGCCGTTGTTTCAAACCCAATTCCAAGAAAAATTACTTTCTTTTCAGGATTTAGCTTTGCGATTTCAATGGCATCCAGCACCGAATAGACAATCCGGACATCACTTCCGTTGGCTCTTTCTTTCTCTAAGGATGTCGAAGATCCCGGGACACGGATCAGATCGCCATAGGTGGTGATAATGACTCCGGGTAGCTTGCTATATGCCATTGCGGTATCGATAAAGTGCTGACTGGATACACAAACCGGACATCCAGGGCCTGAGATGAGATGTATTGTCGGAGGGAGCAAAGACGCCAGGCCAAACCGATGAATAGCCATTGTATGTCCGCCACAAACCTCCATCAGGACTATCTCTTTTTTTGAGACACCTTTTAGCTTTTCGGAAATAGACAGGATCAGGTCTCGCTTCCGATATTCTTCAATGTACTTCATCGTTCAGGCGCTCAGGTCTGTTTAATTCCTCCATATTTAATAGACGCATCGTCTCTGCAGCTTCTTCTGGATCAACTTTCTCGATCGCAAAACCTGCATGAAGCATGATATAATCACCTTCCTTGACGTCATCGAGGAGTAACAGACTCGCTGTATATTCCACATCCTCAATACGAACACGGGCACTATGCCCTTCTACGCTGATCACCTTTGCCGGTATGGCCAAACACATATTATTCCCTTCTTTTAGCAGCGACAGCCAGTTGTCCCAGGGCTATTCCCCCGTCATTAGCGGGAACTGTCGCATGTGAATACACATCAAAATTATTCTTCTGCAGTAGTAAAGTGGTCCCTTCCAAAAGGTATTTGTTCTGAAACACCCCCCCCGAGAGTACTACTTTTCGAATTCCTTCCTTCTCCCAAATCGCTTTAACTGACTCAAAAATAACATAAATTATTGTGTTATGAAATTTTGTTGCAATCGTAGGAATATCCATGCCTTTAATGAGATCATCAACAATTTGCTTTATTGTCTCCTCAAAGTGAATGGAATTATCAGATGTAAAAGAATATCGATCTGTAATGTCTTTGTTTACAATGGATTCCAGGCGCATCGGTCCTTCAGCTTGAAAAGAGGCTATAGAAACCAGGTTTAGCAAGCCTGCCACTGCGTCAAACAAACGTCCAGCCCCTGAACTCAGCGGACAGTTTATCTTTTTCTCAATCATTTCGAGAATTAGCCGAATTTTTTCCGGGTCTATCCTTTTCATGAATGGGAGTTCCAATTGTAAAAAATTCCTGCCATAAACTTTATAAAGATAGGAAATGGCTACTCGCCAGGGTTCTTCCATTGCGAGATCACCACCGGGCAATGGGATATAATCAAAATGGCTTATCCTTTGAAAATCAAGTAAGTCGCAAATAAAAAACTCCGAACCCCAGCTATTGCCATCAGTGCCATATCCGGTTCCGTCAAATGCGACCCCGATAACGGTCTCATCCAGCTTGTGTTCTGCCATGCAGGAAGCTATATGAGCATGGTGATGCTGAACGAGGGTAATGGGAAGATCTCTCATTTGAATTCCACATTGTGTAGAGATGTACGATGGATGCATGTCTACTGATACCATAGAGGTTTTCACGCGAAACAACTGTTTAAAAAGGGTGATTGTCTCCTCATAAAACAAAGCAGTTTCCAGGTCCTGCAGGTCACCGATATGTTGGCTCATGAAAGCTTTCTTCCCTTTCCCAACACAAAAGCAATTGCTTAGTTCAGCACCGAAGGCAATTATTCCTTCTGTATTCAAGGCTGTCCGCACTGGAGCAGGTGCAAAACTACGAGAGCGCCTGAATACCCGCTCTTTACCTCCCATCACCCTGACAACAGAATCATCGGTGCGATTATGGATTTCGCGGTTGTGTAATACTATGGCATCTACTTTCTGCGAAAACTGAGCCTTCGCCTTGTCATTGTCAACCAGGATAGGTTCTTTGCTGAAATTCCCACTGGTAAGCACCATGGCGGGAGTTTTCAGACTTTGGAAAAGCTGGTAATGCAATGGCATATAGGGAAGCATGACACCTAAGAGACTTAAGCAGGCATTTAAACCTGCTGCCAATGGCTTTTGAGCGGAATCCTTTTTCTTTTCAAGCAAAACAATAGGTCTCCGCCATGAGGTGAGTGCTTGTTCTTCTTCAGGACTAACTTCTGCATAATGTTTCAGTGTATGGAGATCCCGAAACATAACAGCAAAAGGTTTGCCTTCCCTGTTTTTTAATTCGCGCAGTTTTGTAATGCTTATCTCATTAAAAGCATCACAAGCCAGGTGCATTCCCCCCAGGCCTTTCATTAAAACGATCCCTCCATTGTCGATTTGAAAAGACAGTTCATGAATGACATCGGCTATATCTTGGCTGATGTGGTTCTGGCCTATATATAATTCATATTTAGGGCCACAATGATTACAGGCAATTGGCTGTGCATGAAATCTTCTGTCGCTTACGTTTTCATATTCTGAACGACATTCCGGACACATCTCAAATGACTTCATCGTCGTTCGGGGTCTGTCATAAGGCAAATCCTGCAAGATAGTGAAGCGGGGTCCGCAATTGGTGCAGTTTACAAAAGAATAATCCATGCGCTTTCCTGTTTCATGAATATCCTCAAGACATTCATCACATACTGCAATGTCAGGGCTTATCTCGGTTATTTCTGCAGAGATATCATGGCTGCCTTGAATACTGAAATTTACTGCTGTCGTCGTTTCAATATCAATAATACTTAGGGTATCCAATACTGCAGCAACAGGGCTTTCTTCCCTGAGCGCTAGGAGGAAAGATTCTATATTCTGTTTGCTTCCGTTAAGTTGAATCTTGACATTTTCATTGGTATTAATTACCCATCCTGTGAGTTGAAACCGGGTAGCAATCCTGTATATAAAGGGACGAAAGCCAACCCCTTGAACCAGGCCGGTGACGACAACATGAACGGATATGTCAGTCAATGGATCTCATTTATTTTAATTATGTAAAAGTAAATATATTCCCAATTAAATTTGTTTAATTTAGCGACCTATGCTCACCTTCCTGACAGGTTTTTTTGCGAGTATCGCACATGTAGTCACCGGGCCAGACCACCTGGCCGCAGTTACACCATTGGCTATTGATAGCCGTAAGAAATCATGGGCAATTGGCTTATCCTGGGGATTAGGGCATACGATAGGAATGTTGCTTATAGGTTCTGTTTTTATTTATTTTAAGGGAATCTTGCCTGTTGCGGAGATATCCAAACACAGCGAAACGGTAATCGGATGTATGCTGATTATCATTGGTTTGTGGGCATTGTTAAGGGTTTATCGGCATCACTCACACAAGAACAGGCCTCATGGCCATTTCCATGAAAAGCCATTCTTCTTTGCCCATATCCACAAGCATTCACACAATATTATCCCTGTTGAGGACTTCCATCACCATGAACATGGCCATGGTCATCCACATCACCATAACGAAAAGCACGATCCGCGGCACTCACACAATCCAGGTCATGACCATCATCATAGTTCAGATTTAAAAATTCGACATAAAGTATTTACTGCATTTTCAATCGGAATCATCCATGGATTCGCCGGTTTTAGCCATCTTTTTGCACTTTTACCTTCACTTGCCTTGCCTTCAGTAATGGCTTCAGTGATTTACATTACAGCTTTTGCTTCGGGAACTATTGTTACAATGATACTTTTTGCCTTCCTCCTGGGTCTTGTTGCCTTCCAATCCCTTCTAAAGGACAAACAGGTATTTTTGAAATGGTTTACCTTTTGCGGGGCATTGCTCGCAATTGGGATTGGAATCTTATGGCTGGTGAATCCGGTTTAGGGGAAGGGGCGATAGGAGACTAGGGGAAGAGGGGACTAGGGGAAGGGGGGACCAGGGGGCTTGGAGATTGGGTAATATAGACTACTGTTTTAGTATGCGCAGCAAAATTGGTATATTGGTACACTGGTATATTGATAACCGAATTATAAAGCTTTCCGCTTAACCGGCATCGTCATACAGCGGGCACCGCCACCACCTCTTGAGAGTTCGCTTCCTTCAATTGTGACAACGCATTTTTTGTAATTGGCAAGGTCGATATCACATTTTATCACGGATTTCGCTTTGATGATCTCAAATCCATGTTTTGAAAGTTCATCGAGTGTGTAGGTATTGCGTGCATATCCAATGATTTTCCCAGGTGCGAAAGCAAAGAAGTTAGTTCCCGAATGCCATTGTTCGCGCTCTTGTGTCCATGCATCAGCAGTGCCTCCACAGATTACCGGGTTCAAGTTAAAACCGAGTTTGTTGAGCGCGATGAGAAGGTTTTCTTCATTATAGATAGAAACGACCTTTCCTGCTTCCACGATGATGTGTACAGTCTGTAGCTTATTGGGTTTCAGGATTACAGGTTCATATACCATACAACTATCACGGTCGAGCATGGTAAAGACCATGTCGAGGTGAATGAATGACTCAGGTTTGTATGGAAGCTCCTGAACGAGTATGTGTTTTGATATTTTTTCCTTTTTGAAATAACTGATCAGGTAATCGATGCCCTGTGTAGTAGTGCGGGCGCCGGATCCAATCAAAAGAACATCTTCACGGGCCACGATGACATCGCCGCCTTCAATAGAAATATTTTGAGAATCAGGAGATAGTGCAGGATTGATCGTCGCGACGCCAAAGCGTTCATGATGTTCAAAAATACTCTCCATGATAAGGGACTCCCTTTCTCTAACCACACTAGCCATTTTAGAAACCAGTATTTTATTAGAAAGGCAGACGGCAGAATCTCTCATAAAGAAGAAGTTATGTAAGGGCATGAGCTCATAGCGCCCTTTGTTTAAAAACTTCGTGAGGTTATCTTTTTCCATTAAAACACCTTCGATGAGTGCCGTTGAAAGCTGTCTGGCAGGCAAATTGCAGAGATAATCACGGATTTTAAAGTTATTCTCATTGGTGCAAATCTTTGCAATCAGGTCTTCTTTTACAGCAGGAATCTCCAGGATGTCTTTCAGTAAATCTTTTACTTCACACGTCTGCGTTACTTTCGACAGCACTCCGTGAAGCTGGCTGTATTCTGCCAGGCCAATATTGAGGTTGAGGATGTCGCTATATAGCGCTCTCTCTGCGGTTTCCGGAGTCATGTTTTCAACCTCGGCACCAGGAGTATGAAGGATCACCGCTTCAAGCTCACCTATTTCAGAACGTATATCGACGGAGAATTTTTCTGGCATTTTTTAAATTTTCACAAAGGTAGTCAAGATTTGCGACCGGGCGACTGGGCTACAGGGCTACAGGGCGATGGGGCGACGAAGAATATCGCGAAAGCATGCGCAGCTAAATTGGGATATCGGTGAATTGGTATATTAATATACTGGAATATTAATATGGACAAAACCAGCACAAGCGGTGCAACAAACGTTTTATAGCAATTAGAAATAGATAAACTAATTTAAAAACATTTAGGTACTTTTACGATCCAGGGTCTAATTTGTTAAATTAAAAATACAAACATATGAAAAGCATTCTTATAGCTGGAATTATTATTGTTAATTTTGCGTTTACCGCATATAGTATTGGGATTATCAACCAGTTAAGGAAAAAAAAGATAAACAGACTTGTTTTGAACTTTCTTAGTTTGGGAATTATATTCGATGTCACAGCAACCATTTGTATGGTAATTGGCTCAAGTGAAGGAGCACTGACCCTTCATGGAATCATTGGTTATTCCTCCCTGGCAGGCATGCTGATCGATACGATACTGTCTTATCGTTTTGTGCAGAAAAACGGAATTGGTGCTTCAACACCGGCCTCTTTTAACAAATGGTCTACAATCGCTTACATTTACTGGGTTCTGGCCTACATCACCGGCGCCATTCTTGTCGCTGTAAGATAATTCCCTTCTTACTTCACTAGCAAAGGCAAGCTAAATACTTTATCCCCAGTACTGATCCTCAGATAATAAGCACCAGGCTTCATGAACGGACAATTCAGATCAAAGCCGCTTGTGCCTGGATCAGCATTTATATTCCATTGATTGAGTACAGCTCCAGTGAGACTATACAGTTCTACATTGCTGGTAGCTGACAATTTCATTCCAAGATCCACCCGAAATCACTTGCATTGTTGAAATCCTTGGTATACCAGCCGTTATTGCCAAAGGTCACATCCAGAAGGCCATCAGGATTCAATTGTCCTACTGCAATATCGGAATTCCAGCCAACAGTAACCATACGCGCAACGCCGGCAATTAATATTTTCTGTCCTTCAGCCGTCGCCATATCATATACTACGTCTTGAAGGGTGCCAGGCTGAAGTAACACGATCCCATTTCCGTTAAAGCTCGAATCTAAAGTGCCGGGAGTCTGTGCCTTTGCCGCTGCCAGTATCATACAAAATAAAAAAAACAGGGTCTGTTTCATATCAGGCATATGAGTTTGAATACTATAAAGAACAAAGCTATAAAAAATTTGCAAACTTTAATGCATTAGCACTGAGCTAAAAAGGTATCGCGCGACGTCACAGGTGAAGTATAAGTGTTATCATGTCAGGCATATGCGTTATGGAATTTGAAATTAGGAGTCTTCAAACCTTTTCCTTCTCCTTCAACCTTTCACTTGCTGCTTCTTCAGTCTTCTTTCTTACTTCTGTATTCCCTCCACTTGGCAACCACGCCACCCAAATCAGGAGGCAGCTCAGACGTAAAGAAAACTGGCTTGTTGGAGATAGGATGAATGAATCCCAGGGAGCGTGCATGCAGCGCCTGGCGCGGGAGCATCTCAAAACAGTTCATCACAAACTGTTTGTATTTGGTAAAGACCGTCCCCTTGAGGATCCTGTCGCCACCATATAATTCATCATTAAATAAAGGATGTCCGATATACTTCATGTGGGCGCGGATCTGATGGGTGCGCCCGGTCTCAAGCTGGCACTCTATCAGTGTGACATATCCAAATCGTTCCAGTACTTTATAATGAGTCACCGCGTGTTTTCCATGGTCACCATCAGGATAAACATCTTGCTGGATGCGGTCTTTCAGATGTCGCCCGACATGGCCGGTTATTGTCCCTTCATCTTCTTTGAAATCGCCCCAGACCAAGGCTTCATAGCGTCGTTGAATGGTATGGTCGAAAAACTGTTTGGCTAATTTGTATTGAGCAAGGTCAGTCTTGGCGATGAGCATAATCCCGGTAGTGTCTTTATCGATACGATGCACCAGCAGGGGGAAAATATAAGGCTCACGAATTTCCCCGTAGGTTTGCATCGTATTATGCCAGGTTAACGCATTGACGAGCGTTCCATCAAAGTTTCCATGACCGGGATGAACTACTAACCCTGAAGGTTTATTGAGAAGAATAATGTCATTATCCTCAAAGACGATATCCAAGGGAATATTTTCAGGCAGGATTTCCGCATCTTTTGGAGGGAAGGCGAGCAGGATGGTAACCAGGTCATTTGGCTTTACCTTGTAATTGGATTTTACCGTTTTCCCATTTACATATATTGTCCCGGCCTCCGCAGCATTCTGGATACGGTTTCGGCTGATGTTTTCGATACGGGCTGTAAGGAATTTGTCGATACGGATCTGCGTTTGACCTTTGTCGACCTGTATTCGGAAATGTTCATATAAATCCTTGCCTTCAGGATTTTCTTCGTCGAATTCGGATTGCTGCATCTTATTTAGTAATAATCAATTTCCCCGGATAGGTGAGGTAGCCGTCAGTGGTGTTGAGCCTTACAATATAAACACCGCTTTGAAGACCGCTGACATCATATTGCATCTGGTATGGGAAAGTGGCAATTTTGTCACCGGTGATTGTGTAAATATTCAGTTCAAATACATGGGAGACGCCTGCTGGCATCGCAGGTAATTCAGGAAGTTCAACATAAAACAAACCATTCGCGGGGTTGGGTATGATCTTCAGTTTTTGTGCTGATGGATTCCCTGTTTTTCCGCTTGCAATAACTTTGGGTCCCAGCATCGGACGAATCATCAAAGCACCGCTAAAATCTGTTTTCTTCCAGCTGCCATCGATATTGTATAAGATAGCATCACTCGCATCAGAATTCCTGTCGAAGCCAACGTTAAGGTTATCATCTGATTGCTGAACCCAACCAACGTAGAAGGTAAGGTGGTCCTTATCCAGGACCAGCGGGCTTTCTGAATCAAAAAGATAATTGGCGAAATGGTTTAGGCTATCGGTGTATAAGGGTTTCAGTAGATGTAAATTTTGGTAGATGATGCTACCGGGTACACCCGCATTGTCTGCCCATGCGGTAAGTGCAAAATTCCTTTGGTTTGCCTCGTCAATGACGCGGTTAAAGAACATCTTCACCCCTCTGAGGGTATCTGCCTTTTGGAGATTAAAGCGATAAGCCAGCATGGCGCCTTTCGGACTGAGCCCATAACCGGCTTCCGGGGAGCCATCGTCATAAGCATAGTAATTAAAGAAATGCTGCGTCAGGCGTAGTGTGTCATTTTGTTTGTTGAATTCCTGAGTAGCACCAATCCGTTCAATAGTATGTGTAACCGTGAAGGAGCTACTGTCGCTGGCAGAAACCGGGTAATTGAAACTCGCGAAATTTGGCCATCTGTGCGGTTTGTGAGTCTGATATCCTGAGACATAAAAGGGCTGCAGGTTCCAGTTTCCCCCGTCATAACTGTATACATTGGTGCCTGAGGCATCATCAACATGAAACTTATAATGACATACCAGCGTTGTACTCCCAGTGTTACTGATCAGGATTTCTACTGAGTCTTGCATTTCTGCTGCAGGATTCACAGCAAATTGCCAATAAGGCATTGAGGTATATTTTTTTAATAAGGAAGGAGCGGGGTTGACAAAAGTCATGTCGCTAAATAAGGTGTCATTTTTGGTTCTTCCGGCATCCAGGCGAACTTCATCGAGGTTCCACTGGTCGCAGTTGCTTCTCCAGCTAGGAATATTGGCTGAGGCCAGGCTTGCATAATTATAAAAACGGAATTGAAAATCATTTCTGAACCAGATTGAGTTTTTTAGCGGGATCATTACCTGCTGGTTCCATCGTTGCCCATTCGCGGTATAAAAAGAATCCAGGGGAAGGCCAGATGCACTCCAAATACGCTGCCAGCTGTCATAAAAAGTGGTGTCATGTGGAGTCACCGTTGTGTCAATCAGGTAAGAAGAATGGTATTGTTCCAGGAATTCAAGGACCAGTGAATCCCGGGAGTTCGGGTAATTCCCTCTCCCCTGGGGTTGATAAACAAAGCTAAAATAGACCGAATCTCCAGGGGAATAGGTAGAAAGGTCAATATAATGTGACGTAAGAGTATCGGCTATAAAAGGGAATGCGCTGGCCTGAGAATAAAGCGTGCCAGAGTCAGTTAGTGCGTCAAAAGTAGCAACACCTTGAGTGGCAGGGAATATAGGGTAGTTGTTATTTATCAGGACATTGTTATTCATCCACAGTTTTGGGGAAGGATAAGGGCCCGGATAAGAGAAGTCGTCCAGGAAAGGGAGTGACAATGGAGCCTGGACTTGCTGGCTCGATTTGGTTGTTTTCGCTTGTCTTGCTGTGGCCTCTTGCCTGAGCCATGGATTTTCCTGCATGCCAGAGAGTATCTCCTGTGCATTCAGGATTGAAGGAATGCCCAGGCAGATAAAGAGAAATAGTAGTATTTTTTTCATTCTAATCATTCATATTATTCAGCTTTCGTTCCGATTCCCAGGCTGTCCTGCCTGTATTTCTGAAGAAAGGTATTAAAATCAAATTTTTTATCAGACCTATAAATCAGGTCAATTTTTTCTCCGCTCTTATGAAAACCTTTGGAAATGTAGGAAGGGCTTTGTTTATAAACCCTGGCTGTCAAAGTGTCTTTCCCATCCTCAAAGCTTTCGTTACCAAGTACAAAGAACGCCGAATTGATCGCGTTTATTGCCTCATTACGCTTCATCCCCAGGAGGAGCGGAATTTGGGTGCTTTCCCCGCCACTTCCGTTACCTAGCTGCAAGTCGATGCGTTCACCTTTCTCAATCCATGTCCCCGGTTCTACATCACGGCCTTTGTGACGTTGTCTGAGTACTGCATTTTTTGCGATATCAGGCACATACTCCATGTTTCCGGGCTTGAGGCCATAGGATTCCAATACGGCAATAGCCTGGCGGAAAGTCAGATCTTTCAGGTCGGGCATACTTACCTGTTCCGGTTTAAAAGCGACGAGTGTCAGGTAAATTGCCCTGACAGGCTTGACCTTTGAATTGGGGGGTGGTTCCTGGAAAGCGATACTGCCTTTCTTTTTGTTGATGTCAAAAATTGAGTCGATAATGACAAAACTGAAGTCATCCAGGTCTTTGCGGTCATCCAGTTCAGGCATCGTCAAACCTACAAGATTGGGTACCAGTACCTCTTTTCCGTGATGCGTATATATTCCCATAAGCCATCCTGTTATTGTCAGCAAGATGATTGTGACAACAAGGGCGATACCTCCATGCCGGGAATATTTATTTTGTAGGATACTTTGTTTCATAGGTCGCATAAATATCTGCGCTCAAATAACCTGCAAAGATAGGAATTCTGCTTAATTTAGCCCCAAATTATTAACTATGAAGAAGGTTGCAGTAATCGCAGGTGGCGATGGTGGCGAGTTTGAGGTCTCGCTGAAAAGTGCTGAAATGGTTTATGATCAGCTCGATCCCAAAAAGTATGAACCTTACCTGGTTTTGATGCAAGGGAGTAAATGGCGTGTAAGTCTTGATGGTAAAGAGATTGCTGTCGACAGGAACGATTTCAGCTTTAAGAAAAAAGGCAAAAAGATTATTTTCAATGTGGCCTTTATCGCCATCCATGGCAGCCCCGGTGAAGACGGAAAACTGCAAGGCTATTTTGACTTGATCAAGTTACCTTATACGGCCTGCAATACCCTTGTTTCCGCCCTGACTTTCAACAAATACCTCACCAAACAGGTCGTAGGTTCCTTTGGACTTCCCATGGCCAAAGCCAAATTGCTGCGTGTTGGCGACAGTTTTAACGTGGATGAGATTTGTAAAGAGCTGAAACTTCCTATTTTCGTGAAGCCCAACAACAATGGCTCCAGTGTAGGCGTTACCAAAGTGAAGAAAAAAGAAGACCTGATCCCTGCTATCGTAGTCGCTTTTCAACACGATACCGAAGTTTTGGTTGAGGCTTTTATGCCCGGACGAGAGATGGCCTGCGGCGTATTCCGGGATAAAGACAATCTGGTTGCCCTTCCGCTTTGCGAGATCGTGAGCAAAAGGGAGTTTTTTGACTACGAAGCCAAGTATACACCCGGCATGGCTGATGAATTGGTTCCGGCACCTGTCACTGTTGCTGAAGAGATTGATTGCAAAGAGAAATCATTGTTCCTTTATGATGCCCTTGGCTGTAAGGGAATCGTCCGTTTCGATTACATCCTGAATAAAGATGGTGTTTTCCAGTTCCTGGAAGTCAATACCATCCCCGGTTTGGGCAAAGCCTCTATCGTCCCGAAAATGGTGAAAGAGCATGGGTGGAAGGTCTCGAAACTCTTTACCAAGGTCATCGAAAATTCTGTAATCTGAATTCCGAATTCTGAATTCCGAACTCGAGCATTTTAAAATATTCATGAGAAAATACTTCATCATCCTTTTAATACTCACCTTGATATCCTGCGGCAAGGTCCCGCTGACCGGCCGCAAGCAGATGATTTTATTACCGGAAAGCCAGGTGATGGCTTTGAGTCTGACGAGTTATAAGGAATTCCTTGGAAAAAATCCTGCTTTACCAGCCACCGATGCTTTTGCCCAGAAGGTGAGGATTGTTGGACAAAAGATCAGTATTGCTACAGAAAATTATTTAAGACAAAAAGGTTATGCCAACAGGCTTGCCGGTTATAAATGGGAATTCAACGCTGTGAACAACAAGGAAGTCAATGCGTGGTGTATGCCGGGAGGGAAAGTGGTTGCTTACACCGGCATCTGGCCTGTTGCCAAGGATGATGCGGGTCTGGCAGTTGTCCTTTCCCATGAGATCGCCCATGCCATTGCCGAGCATGGCAATGAACGGATGAGTCAGCAACTGGCGCTCCAGGTTGGCGCACAAGGACTTGATATTGCTTTGCAAAAACAACCAGATCTTACCCGGAATATTTTCCTTACCTCATATGGCGTTGGTTCTCAGCTTGGGATTCTCGCCTATTCAAGAGAGCACGAACTTGAAGCCGACAGGCTTGGCCTGATCTTTATGGCTATGGCTGGATATAATCCGGAGCGGGCATTGACCTTCTGGCAGGATATGAAAAATGTTGGCGGTGCAAAACCCCCGGAATTCCTGAGTACCCATCCCAGCGATGCAAACCGCATTGAGAAGGTGAAGAAGTATTTGCCGGAGGCGAAGAAGTACTATAAGCCTTAAGACTCACCGCGGAGACGCAGAGTCGCGCAGAAATATTATACCAATTCTATTAATTGCGGCTCAATAATCAACAAAAATGAGCTCTATTTGCTGTTACGATGAGCTTAAAATGATTGCGGAATGCGGATTGCGGAATGATTGACAATTTGAAAATTGCGAATTAATTAAAATTGTCTGATTTATTGTATTTTGTGATCCCAAGTGATTTTATGCCGTCCCTACGGGACTTTATTTTACTCGTTCCCTGCTTGCTACAAAAAATATGTCCCTACGGGACATTGCAAAAGCCAGGATTTCAGAGAAACACAATTCGATTGCCAAAGCTTGAACCTACCCAAAGTCCCGTAGGGACTTAATCTTTGTAGCCGGAGAATTAAGGGTTTAAGGCCAAAGTCCCGTAGGGACGACACAAATTCCAAAATCAAAAAATTCAAAATCATTCCGCAATCCGCAATTATTCCAGTTCTCCAAACGTAAACAAGAACGCTGACAGCGCCCGAAACGCCTCTCCCCTGTGACTGATGGCGTTTTTCTCTTCCATGCTCATCTCTGCAAAACACAGATCTGAATCCTCAGGGAGAAAAATCGGATCATAGCCAAAGCCGGTGCTGCCGCGTCTTTCGTCTAAAATTATACCGTTGACTTCGCCTGAAAATAAGAATTCATTTCCATTGTATATGAGCGCAATCACGGTACGGAACCGGGCTGAACGTTCTGTTTTTCCCTGCATCTCCAACAAGACTTTGTTGATATTGTCATCGAAGCTACAGCCTTCCCCGGCATAACGGGCGGCATAGACACCGGGACGACCGTCAAGTGCATCGATCTCAAGGCCGGTATCGTCGGCGAAACAATCTTTGCCAAAACGATTGTACACGAAACGGGCCTTGGACAAGGCATTGCCTTCCAGGGTATCTTCTTCTTCAGGAATGTCGCCGGAGAAATTGAGGTCCTTAAGCGTGATCAGCTTGAAAAACTCCTCGAAATGAGGATATTCTTCTTCAAAAAGCGACAGGATTTCCTGGGCTTTATGGGCGTTTTGGGTGGCGAAAACAAGGTCTTTCATTGTGTGTTTTTGAGTTTTGGTCACCCTTCACCCGAATGGGGGAAGGGCCGGGGATGGGGGCTTTATATTAACTGTACCGGATAAATCCCCATCCCGATAACCATAATCACACAAATCGCCATGGCAATGGAAGACGTAAGCGGGAATTCAATTTCTTTCTCTACAGGATTATCGCTGAAGACATAACGAAGGACTGCGAAATAATAGAAGATTCCTATCAAAGCGAGGACTACGGCTGCTATTCCCGGCCAGGTATATCCACTGCTGATTACCAGGTAAAACACGAAATATTTCGCGAAAAAGCCTGCCAATGGCGGAATCCCGGCCAGTGATAAAAGCGCTATGGTAAAAACAAAAGCCAGCCAGGGTTTAATTTTCCATAAGCCTCTGAAAATCTCAATTTGTTCTGAGCCTCCGCTGGCATGCTTCACAGAGAAGAAAACAGAGAAAGCGATCAAAGTAGCCAGGCTATACGTAAATGAATAAAACCAGACAGTATTGGCTGAAAGCTGATGTAATGGAACCATGGCCAATAATAGAAACCCACTGTTGGCAATGCTCGAATAGGCCAGCAGACGTTTAAAGCTGAGCTGCCAGATGGCGGAGAAGTTGCCGACAATAAGCGTCAGGAAGGTGATGATCCAAAGCATATACTGCAACGAATGTGAAATGGATCCGAAACCAGCCATCAGTATCCTGTAAAATGCTGCAAAACCTGCCATCTTCACGACGGTCGACATAAAAGCTGTGACCAGGGTAGGGGAGCCTTCATAGACATCCGGGCTCCAGAAATGTAAGGGGGCTGCGGCAACTTTGAATGTCATTCCCAGGAAGATGAGCATCACCCCTACAATAAAGAAGCTGGGGAGCTCACTTTGCCTGCTGGTTGCGAACTCCAGGATTTCTGGGAGGTAGAAACTTGCGGTGGCGCCATAAACGAGGGTGATGCCAAACAGCAGGAAGGCTGAGGCAAAGGATCCCATCACGAAATATTTAAAGGAAGCCTCATTGGCGCGCAAGGAATGACGTTTGCTGCCGGAAAGCACATAAAGCGGAATTGAAAGGACTTCGATGCCGATAAAGAGTACGACCATATTGGTGAAAGAGGTCATCAGGAATGCACCTGGCAATACCAGAAGCATCAGTGAGTAATTCTCAGCAACATTCTTGTCCATGTCCTTATAGTACTCGATGCCGAGAAGGAAAATAATTATCGTGCAGAAAATCATTGCCCCGTTAAAGGCCAGGGAGTAATTGTCGAAAACGGCCATATTGCTGAAATTGCCCGGCCCTGAACCCCATTCCAGGAAAGTGCTGCCAAGCGCAAGTAACAGGCCGACGATAGCAACTGGTGCCAGCCATTTTTTTGTATTTCCCAAACCCATGAAGAGCAGGACCAGACCCAGAATTGCCGTAATAATCAATGCACCCATCTGTTCTTCTTATTTGTAGCTAAAAGTGATGTTCAACAAGTCCTGAACTGAGTTTTCCGTCAGGTTAAGGAGTAATTGGGGGAAAATCCCGAATAGAATCACAAGCGCAACCAAAGGAATGATCATCAGTTTCTCATTCAGTTTAAGATCGGGGAAATTTGCTGTAACAAGATTCAGTTCTCCCAGCATGGCTCGCTGATAGGCGTATAGCATGTATACGGCGCCCAGGATCAATGTCATTCCCCCCAGGATAGAATACCAGGGCATCGCTGGAAACAAACCTGCGATCATCAGGAATTCCCCGGGAAAGCCATTAGTGAGTGGTAATCCTATCGAACCCAGGACTATAATGAGCATCAACCCGGAGAAAATTGGGGCAATGTTACGAATGCCACCCAGTCTTTCCAGGTTTGATGTCCCGGTTCGTTCTTCGATGAGCTGGACGAAATAAAACAAGGCAACAATCAGGATCCCATGTGAAAAACTTTGTAACAGAACACCTTGAATCGCCATGTTGGTTCGGGCAAAAATGGCAGCTCCCATCAAACCTGCATGTGCCAGGGATGACCAGGCGATCAGCATTTTCAGGTTGTTCTGGCGCAAGGCGATCACTGAAGCATAGATCATCCCGGCCAGTGGCAGAAAGATGATGATATGCGAATACTGTTCTGTATAATATGGCATTACGGGAACCAGCCAGCGGATGATGCCGTAGATCCCCATCTTCATCAACAGACCCGCCAGAATCATCGTCCCCTGGTATGGAGCGGTGGTATATGTCTGTGGTTGCCAGCTGTGAAAGGGGAATAATGGAATTTTAATAAAGAAAGCCACTGCCAGCATGAAAAACACCCAGCTGTCGCCTGCCGATTTTAACGACAAAGACGTGAAAGCTGCATGGTCGAAACTGTGTGTTGGTGTTTTGCTATAAAGGAAAATAAAGACAGCAAGCATAAACAAACTGCCAAAAAGGGTATAAATAAAGAACTTCAATGTAACGGGCTGCCTTCTTTCCCCACCCCATAGAAACAGGATAAAAAAGACCGGAATCAGTGCCAGTTCCCAGAAGATATAAAACACGATCGCATTAAAAGAGGTGAATACTCCGATCAACGCGGCCTGCGTAAAGAAGATGAGGGCATACAAGAGGTTTGGCTTTTGTTGCTTATTGATGTCTCCTGAAAAAAGAATGAACGGGATCAGCAAATTGGTTAGGAGGATCATCAATAAACTAATGCCATCGATGCCGAAATTCCAGTTGATGCCCAGTTGATCTACCCAGGGTGCCTGGAAGATAAATTGCATCCCGCCTTGTGGATCAAAAGAATAAACAAGTACCGCGGTTAAAACAAGCTGAATTAACGACAACCCAATAGACAGGTTTCTGATAATAACATAATTACGGTTTGTCAGGATGAGAAACCCGGCCAGGAAAGGAAATGCTATAAGGATCAGGGTCATCATGATCAAAAGAAGCTTAGGTTTAACAGTAAAAAGAACAGGATCCCTGCGATCATGGCAAAAAGATAAAAACCAATGCTTCCTGTCTGAAGCTTACGTACCAGATTCCCGGTTTCAAGGGCTAACATCCCTGCTCCATTCACAAGCGGGTCAATGATTCCTCGTTCAATTCTTTCGAAAAGAAAACTGGAGAGCCATTCAAATGGCCTGACAAAGAGGGTGTTATAAATTTCATCAACATAATATTTGTTGTAGACAAGCCGATAAAAGAAGTTCTTCTGAATATCATCTGCTGTTGGCACTGACTTCTTTTTCAGATAGATCAGGAAGGCAGCAAGAACAATCAAGCCAAGCAAAAATAATGAGGAAATAATTAGATAGAGCTCAGTGGATTCAGGGATCTGCATGAGTGCCGAATGATTCAATATGCCAATAGAAGGCCATAGGAAAAGACTTAATTTTTCAGATCCGCCAAAGAGATGGGGAAGGTTCAAAAATCCCCCGAAGAAGGAAAGGAAGGCAAGGACCACCAAAGGCCAGGTCATCACCCTGGGGCTTTCATGCATATGATGGGCTTCAGCATCTGTCCCTCTGAAACCCCCATGAAAGACCAGGAAAAACAAACGGAACATATAAAAACAAGTCATCAGGGCCCCCAATAAAGCACCCATATAAATCCATGGATTGTAAGCAAAGGCCCGGATCAGGATCTCATCTTTGGAAAAGAAGCCTGAAAAAGGAGGAATTCCTGAGATTGCCAGGGTGGCGATCAGGAAAGTCCAATAAGTATAAGGCATGACTTTTTTCAAACCACCCATATTGCGGATATCTTGTTGGCCGTGTAAAGCATGGATCACACTGCCAGCCCCGAGGAACAAAAGAGCCTTAAAAAAAGCATGAGTCATCAGGTGAAAAACTGCCCCGGAAAAAGCGCCGACCCCAAGGGCAAGAAACATATATCCGAGCTGGCTCACCGTAGAATAGGCAAGAACTTTCTTAATGTCATTCTGGAATAAGCCGATGGTCGCGGCAAAAATTGCAGTTGTAAGACCAATGATCACAATAATACCCATGGTGAGCGGGGCCAGGACAAAAAGCTGGGAGGAACGGGCAATCATATAAATTCCGGCCGTGACCATCGTAGCCGCATGGATCAAAGCAGAAACCGGCGTTGGACCTGCCATGGCGTCGGGCAACCAGGTGTAAAGCGGGATCTGGGCACTTTTCCCTAATGCTCCAATTAACAAGAGTATGGTAATCAGCGTAATGACAATGTTTCCTTGAGGGAAAGTGCTTAGACGGCCAAAGATTTCAAAATAACTTACCGACTGGAATGTGTAAAACAAAAGAATGATGCCCAGGAGAAAACCAAGGTCCCCGATCCTGTTCATGATAAATGCTTTCCTGGCGGCTAAGTTAAAGGCATTGTTTTTAAACCAGAAGCCGATCAAAAGGTAAGAACAAAGCCCTACGCCTTCCCATCCCATGAAGAGGATGATGAAATTCGCGCCCATCACCAGCAGCAGCATGGAGAAAGTAAAGAGATTCATATAGGAGAAAAACGACACAATGCCTTCGTCATCAGACATATATCCTATTGAATACACATGGATCAGGAAACCCACACCTGTAACCACCAGCATCATGATTATTGAGAGTGGGTCGATCAGTAATTCAAATGGGATCTGCAATTTTCCTACCCGCAGCCAGTCGCCATAAGTGATGCATAAAGAAGGATTAACACTCGATTTTTGTGAGATAAAGAGTGCCACAGCAAAGGCAAATGAAAGGAATACGGCAAGGCTCGCAATGATCCCCGCAGAACGGCCATTGAGAAATCGTTTCCCCAAAGCAGTGATTAAAAAACCTGCAAGCGGGAATAAAAGGATAAGCCAGCTGTTATAGGCCAGATAGGTAAAATCTACCATTTTAATCGGTTCAACAGGTTAATATCAACGGAATCCACATTTCTTCGCATCATCACGAGGATAGAGAGTCCGACTGCAATTTCCGCAGCAGCTACGACCATGATAAAAAACACCATGACCTGACCTGCCGGGTCTGAATGATAGGCTGAGAAAGCAGCGAGCAGTAGATTTACCGAGTTCAGCATCAGCTCAATACACATCAGGATGATAATAGTGTTCCGGCGGAATAGTACGCCTAAAACCCCGATGGAAAACAATGTGATGCTTAGCCAGAGGTAATACTGGAGTGGGACAATCTGTATAGCGGTATGAAACTTTTCCATGCTTTATGATTTTTTTGGGGCATCCCTTTTCGATAACATAACGGCACCTACCATGGCAGAAATAAAAAGGACAGAAGTAACTTCAAAAGGGAGCATATAGGTCTGGTACAGGACTTTTCCGAGCGTCTGAACCAATCCGATTTGTGGATCCATAGGGTTGCGGGCAACCACAAGGCTGGCATCTTTGAGAGAGGCAAGCAGAACCAGGAACAAAAGGCCACCCGACATCACGGCAGAAATTTTAGTCAGATTTGATTTATGAGGCTCATTCCGGGAATTTAGGTTCATCAGCATGATTACAAAAAGAAACAGAACCATGATAGCACCAGTATATACGATGATATGAACGATGGCCAGGAACTGGGCGTTGAGTAGGATGTAATGCCCGGCAATAGATAGAAAACAGATGACCAGGTATATCACGCTTTTGATAGGATTCTTTGCGAATACTACCATCAGGGCGCTAAACACTGCTACACAGGCCAGAAGGTAAAAGAAATAGATCATTTTATTTATCGGTTGTGTGCAAAGTTCTTGTTTTTCTTGAATTCGAGTACTTTTTCGGTCTGCCTTTTTGAGACATCGATTCTTTGAGCAGGGTCCAACGGCTCAGTCAGTTTAGTTTTGTCATAGATGAAAGGTTGGCGCTCATAATCTGATTCAACGATACGATCGGTGAGGAAGATGGCTTCTTTAGGGCAGGCTTCTTCACAGTCGCCACAGAAGATACAGCGGAGCATGTTAATCTCGTAGGAAGCTGCATATTTCTCCTCACGGTAAAGGTGTTCTTCGCCTTTTTTCCGTTCCCCTGCCACAATGGTTATTGCCTCGGCAGGGCAGGATACGGCGCAGAGTCCACAGGCAGTGCATCGTTCACGACCTTCGTCGTCACGCTTTAAAACATGTTTGCCCCTGTAGATTGCACTAAAAGGACGGCTAACTTCCGGATAGCTTATTGTAGCCTTAGCGGCGAAAAAATGCCTGAGGGTGATCGCCATTCCTTTGAGGATGGCCGGGATGTATATCTTCTCCCACAAGCTCATTTTTTTCTTGCTAACGACAATGGACCGGTTTGTCAAGGCTTGCATAGGGATGGTTTAAAATAAAAAGTCTTTAAAAAACAGAAATCCCCCTGTCAGAAGAATATTCAAAATAGCCAATGGTATCAATCCTTTCCAGCCCAGATTCATGAGCTGATCATAACGGAATCGAGGCAATGTCCATCGGATCCACATAAAAAGGAAAATCAGCATAAAAATTTTGAGGAAGAAAAACATACTGCCAATCAAAGTGATGGCATTGGATGAAAGCGGCAGCGAATCAATAAAGGGCATCTGGTAACCACCAAAATACAAGGTTGCGATTACCGCTGAGGAGATAAACATATTGATATACTCGGCAAAGAGGTAAAATCCAAGTTTCATACTACTGTATTCGGTATGGAATCCCCCGATCAATTCGGTCTCACATTCGGGGAGGTCGAAAGGTGCACGGTTGGTTTCGGCAAATGCACAGATCAAAAAGATGAAAAAACCCAGGGGTTG
>SESB01000132.1_pt1 | contig 52966 bp, 55 predicted proteins | sample 3171441 | NCBI WGS metagenome assembly SESB01 (sample SAMN06051867, study PRJNA518727) | freshwater metagenome | biome: subpolar coniferous forest; feature: holomictic lake; material: water; isolation source: holomictic Lake 227, 6 m depth | place: Canada: near Kenora, Ontario | collected...
GATGAGCCCGCCGAAGCTTGCAGAATTTACGGCAAACGTTACATTAAGGCCATTCAAGTAAAAGACAGTATTGATTTGGCTACGCTAACCCGTCAGTATCACGATGCTAATGGCCTATTGCTGGATGCTTATCATCCAGATGCAAAAGGCGGAACGGGTAGCCGTTTTAATTGGGATTTAATTCCCAAACACTGTGCTCTGCCAATCATTTTGGCAGGTGGCTTGGATGATACCAACGCCAAACACGCAGTGCAAACAATTAGACCTTACGCGCTTGACGTCAGTAGTGGTGTCGAAGCAAAAAAAGGCATTAAAGACGCGCTGAAAATGGCGGCATTTATAAAACAAGTTTATGAGGGTGACCAGGAATAACATGACCGAAAAATATAATATGCCGGATGAACGGGGCCACTTTGGCCCTTACGGTGGAATTTTTGTTGCTGAAACACTAATGCCGCCTATTCAAGAACTCAATGAAGCGTATCAACGTTATTTAGCAGATCCAGTGTTTATTGCTGAACTGGATGCAGACTTAAAATATTATGTCGGTCGACCTTCACCCTTATATCATGCAGAACGCTGGAGTCGTGAACTGGGCGGCGCGCAAATCTATTTAAAGCGTGAAGACCTGAATCATACCGGCTCGCATAAAATCAACAATACGGTCGGTCAAGCCCTGTTAGCCAAACGGATGGGTAAGACGCGAATTATCGCCGAAACGGGTGCAGGACAACATGGCGTTGCTACGGCCACGATTGCCGCAAGACTTGGACTGGAATGCGTAGTTTATATGGGCGCTGTGGATGTTGCGAGACAGTCTTTAAACGTCTATCGAATGAAATTACTGGGCGCGACCGTGGTTGCTGTTGAATCAGGCTCAAAAACCTTAAAAGATGCCTTAAACGAAGCACTCAGGGACTGGGTTACCAACGTTGATAATACCTTTTATATCATTGGTACGGTTGCTGGTCCGCATCCTTATCCAGCAATGGTTAGAGATTTTCAATCGATTATTGGTCGCGAAGCTAAAGAACAATGCCTGGAGGCAACAGGACGTTTACCCGATGCGCTAGTCGCGTGTGTGGGTGGTGGCTCTAATGCGATTGGACTGTTTTATCCCTTTATCGAAGACAAGTCTGTAAAAATGTACGGTGTTGAAGCCGCAGGTGATGGCGTATCAACTGGCCGTCATTCAGCCCCCTTATGTGCGGGCCGTCCGGGCGTATTACACGGTAATCGTACTTACCTGATGTGTGATGATGATGGTGAAATTATCGAAACGCACTCTATCTCAGCAGGTCTGGATTATCCCGGTGTTGGCCCAGAGCATGCCTGGTTAAAAGATACTGGTCGCGCCAACTACGTTAACATCACGGATACTGAAGCGTTGGAAGGTTTTTATGCCTTAACCCGCATGGAAGGTATTATTCCGGCCTTAGAATCAAGTCATGCAATGGCTTACACAATGAAACTTGCCCCTACGATGCGTAAAGATGAAACTATCATCATCAATCTATCGGGGCGGGGCGATAAAGATATGCAAACAATGGCTAAACGTGAGGGGATAGAACTGTGAGTCGATTAGCTGCTAGATTTGAAGCACTTGCAAAAGCAGGCCGCAAAGCATTAATTCCTTTTGTTACCGCTGGCGATCCAAGGCCCGACTTTACCGTGCCTTTAATGCATGAAATGGTTAAAGCCGGTGTTGACGTTATTGAGTTAGGCGTCCCCTTCTCTGACCCCATGGCCGATGGGCCGGTTATTCAACGCGCAAGTGAACGGGCTTTAGCTCATAAAATGAGCCTGAGACGGACACTTGAAACGGCTATAGAGTTTAGAAAAACAGATCAGGATACGCCGATTGTTTTAATGGGCTATCTCAATCCTATTGAAGCAATGGGTTACGAAGCCTTTGCTAATGCCGCACAACGAGCTGATATTGACGGGGTTTTAACAGTAGACTTACCGCCTGAAGAGGGCCTGGAATGCAGTGCCTTACTAAAGGCACGTGGTATAGACCCCATTTTTCTGTTAGCACCGAATAGTACAGATGAACGTGTTAAAAAAATGGATGCGGCAGGCAGTGGTTATATATATTATGTTTCCCTTAAAGGCGTCACTGGCGCAGGTCATTTAAATACGGCTGATGTTGAACATAAGTTACAACAAATAAGAGCGAACACAAACTTACCCATTGCTATTGGTTTTGGTGTAAAAGATGCAGTAACGGCAAAAACGATTGCTAACATTGGCGATGGCGTTGTGATTGGTAGCGCCCTCATTAATAAGATTGAAGATAACTTAGACGATCTTGATCTAGCTAAACAAGAAATTATTACGCTATTAGCCTCTATACGCCAAGCGCTGGATAGTTAAAGAGTCTACTAATAGTTCTAAGGAGCATACCCATGAGTTGGTTTGAAATACTACTACCCAAAACCATTAGAACAGAAGGATCTAATAAAAAAGTAACAGTCCCGGAAGGATTATGGACTAAATGCCCTAGCTGCAATGCGATTCTTTACAATACAGAACTGGAAAGAAATCTCAGTGTGTGCCCAAAATGCGAACATCATATGCGTATTTCAGCAAGAGCACGTATTGATATGTTTCTTGATGAAGAGGGTCGGGAAGAAATAGGTAAAAACATTAAGCCTGTTGACCCTCTAAAATTCAAAGACACCAAGAAATATAAAGAACGCATTACCATCGCTCAAAAGCAAACCAAAGAAAGTGATGCCTTAGTGGTCATGAAGGGCAAACTTAATGGCATTGATCTGGTTGTTGCAGCTTTCGAGTTCAAATTCATGGGTGGGTCTATGGGCTCAGTCGTTGGAGAGCGATTTGTCCGTGGTGTCAATAAATGTGTTGAATTAGGCATACCTTTTATCGTATTCACTTCAAGTGGTGGTGCAAGAATGCAGGAATCACTATTCTCTTTGTTTCAAATGGCGAAGACCAGTGCTGCGTTAACCCGGTTATCCGATGCAGGTATTCCTTTTATCTCTTTTATGACTGACCCTACCATGGGAGGCGTTTCCGCAAGCTTAGCGATGTTAGGTGACATTAATATTGCTGAACCCAATGCGTTAATTGGTTTTGCAGGCCCGAGAGTAATAGAACAAACTGTACGTGAAAAATTGCCTGATGGCTTTCAGCGAAGTGAATTTCTTCAAGAGCATGGCGCCATAGACATGATTATTGATAGACGCGATATCCGCTGTAAAGTAGCCAGCATTTTAGCGCTATTAACCGAAGCTAGAAATAAGCCATCATTCACTTTTCCACCCGCACCAATAACTATTGAAGCTGAAGAAACTGCTGAAAGCGAAGAAAATGCAGAAACAACTTCAGAGTTAGACTAACTGACTCTGAAAATTAGCAATAATGATGCGTTTTGACTCGTTAAAGGGTTGGCTGGCATGGCAGGAAAGCCTACATCCCTTAGCGATAGACCTTGGACTGGAAAGAGCCGCGAGAGTTTATCGTGCGCTTAATCCAGAGGGTATCAAACCCATAACCATTACCGTTGCTGGCACCAACGGCAAAGGCTCCTGCATAGCCTATCTTGAAGCTATTTATAAAGCCCAAGGGTATCGGGTTGGCTCTTATTCTTCGCCGCACATACTCAAATATAATGAAAGAATTAAAATAAATGGGCAACCCGTTTCAGATGAACTTATTTGCGATGCCTTTGCTAGAATAGAGTCCATTAGAGGGGACACTTCGTTAAGTTATTTCGAATTTGGCACGTTGGCCGCTCTTGACATATTCTGGCGATCTGATCTGGATATTCAATTACTTGAAGTCGGTTTAGGTGGGCGACTTGATGCCGTCAATATTGTGGACCCTAACATTGCCTTTATTTCAAGTATTGGTATTGACCATGTTGACTGGCTGGGGGCTACCCGAGAAGCCATCGGTGGTGAAAAAGCAGGTATCTTTAGAATTGACACACCGGCTATTGTTGGAGACCCGGCGCCACCCGATTCACTGATCAACTACGCTCTTAAAAAGGGGGCTCAGCTCTATTGTATTAATAAAGATTTCACGTATAGCAAACAAGCTTCGACGTGGAACTGGACTTTTGAAAATCAAATTATTGATCAAATACCTGAACCCGGGTTAAAAGGCGAACATCAGTATCGTAACGCTTCAGCGGTAATCTTAGCCGTGCATTTATTGAGAGATATGCTACCTGTCAGTGATAACTCAATTAGAACAGGTATAAAAAATAACCATTTACTCGGTCGCTTTCAATTAATTAATGATAAAATTCCAATTCTATTAGATGTTGGGCATAATCCAGAAGCCGTCAGAACCCTGGCCGACTATCTTAAAGCAACTTTTCCTAACAAAAGAATACACGCTATTTTTTCAATGATGAAAGACAAAGACATAGCAAGTGTACTGGAAATTATGAATCCAGTGGTATACGATTGGTTTTTTTCACCGTTAGCCAACCCAAGAACAGCATCAGAAGCCATCATGCGAAGATTTTTCTCAGAAAGCCCGGTAGAGCGTGTCTATTTTGGCTTTAACGGTTTTAAGGATGCCTTCAACGCAGCAAAAAATCAATCGCGAGAAAATGATTTGCTACTGGTTTTTGGATCTTTCTTTTTAGTATCTGATTGTTTGAATGAATTTGAAAAATGTGAGTCGATAAAATGAATCCAGAATTAAAGCAACGATTAATTGGGGCCATAGTTGTTACAGCGCTTGCCGCTATTTTTATACCTATGCTGTTTGATGACCCTATTGATAACAGTGGTCAATCAGTTACTGCACTCAATATTCCCGCAACCCCTGATGTAACCGGTGAAGTATCAGCGAACAAATTACCTACCAGTGCTGATCAGGTTTTAAATGCACCGACTACCAAGCCTGAAAAAATCGTTGAGACCAATGAAGAAGCCGAACTTTCAGCAAGCCGCTCATCCTCCCCTACCGAGTCAATGGGTGATGAATCTGGGTCGGGTAATACAGATGAAAATGGACGTGGGCAATTTGATGAACCCATAGACCATAATTCAGCTAACTCTTTAGATACAGGCGTTGTTGGTGAAAAGAATAAGCCTCCTAAGCCCAGGAAACCGAAGACCAAATCTGAACCTACTCAAATAATCGCACCTTTTGAACAACCTGTAGAAAAGAATACAGTCATTGAACCAACTGCAAAACCGTTAAAGAGATCTCAATTAAGTGCAATTAAACCGATACAAAAAGAGACCCAACCTTTCTCAGCGGATGTAATTAATACTGAAAAACCGGTTAATAATTCGACAAAACCAAAGCCTGAATTTAACCGCTGGATTATTCAAGCGGGTACTTTTAGTAAAAAGGAAAATGCAATTGCACTTATGGAAACTATCCATAAACAAGGGCTACCCGCAACAATAAGTACCACTAATGGACCGAACAACACTATTTTATATAGACTTAAAGTGGGACCAACGCTAGATAAAAAACACGCTATTGAAATGAAAGAAAAATTAGATAGCCAAAAGATCCAATCTATTATCGTTGGGGAATAAAATCCTTTCCGAAATTGAATCAATAGGTTAAAAACAATGAACTGGATAGATATTGTCATCATTGGGATAGTTTTTATCGAATTAATTAAGGGTGTCCTATCTGGCTTCAGCTTTGAACTTTTTAACCTGGTTCGCTGGGTAATAGCGGCGGTGATTGGATTAACTTTTAATAGTGAATTTTCTATATTTCTAGAACCCTATTTTTCCGATCATTCGACCAAGATAATGGGTTCTTTTGCAATATTATTTTTATTAACCTTATTAGTAGCAAATTCAATCAGGATGCTACTGGGTGGATTATTAAAAAAGCCTAAGCTATCAATTCTGAACCGGTTTGGAGGTATGATTTGTCGGAGCATTCATTGCCTGCTAGTTATTTTGACCTTGGTCATGTTAGCGGGCTTAACCCACCTACCTGAGAATGCTTTGTGGAATAAATCAAAGTTACTCCCCCCATTCCAACTAGTTGCAATTTGGTTAAAAGACCATATCTCTTCAGACCTGACTGAACATATTCATTTCCGATAATAACCCTTAAACTCTACTAAAAATTATGTGTGGTATTACTGCGATCGTTTCACATCAAGCCGTAAATCAAGAACTCTATGACGCACTAACCGTGTTACAACACCGAGGACAAGATGCGGCAGGTATTGTTACTTGTGAGCGCGGACGTTTACATTTACGTAAAGATAATGGTTTAACACGAGATGTTTTTAACAATGCCCAGATGCTAAAGTTAAAAGGCAATATGGGTATTGCTCACGTCCGTTACCCCACTGCTGGCTGTACAAGCTCAGCTGAGGCTCAGCCTTTCTATGTTAACTCACCCTTTGGCCTAACGCTCGCGCATAACGGTAACTTAACCAATACAGAAGAGTTAAAAAAAGCCTTATTCGTAGAAGATCAACGCCACATTAATACGGACTCTGACTCTGAAGTATTGTTAAATGTTTTTGCACACGAACTCCAAACCTTAGGGAAATTAGCATTAAGTGTCGATGATATTTTTCAAGCAGTTGCAGGTGTACATCGTCGCTGTCGAGGTGCTTATGCGGTTGTTATTATGATTGCTGGTGTTGGAATTTTAGGCTTTAGAGATCCTCACGGTATCAGGCCCGTCGTATTTGGAGAACGAAAGACAGAAGAAGGTTCTGATTTTATGATCGCCTCTGAAAGTGTTGCTCTCAATGTTTTAGGCTTTGATCTTATTAGGGACATAGAACCCGGTGAAGCCATTTTCATTGAGGAATCAGGTATTTTACACACTAAACAATGTGCAGAAGAAACAGACCATTGCCCTTGCATATTTGAATATGTTTATTTTGCTAGACCGGACTCAATTATTGACGACATTTCGGTTTATAAAGCACGTTTACGCATGGGTGATAAACTAGCCGCGAAAGTGATAAGAGAATGGCCTGACTATGACATTGATGTTGTCATTCCTATTCCTGATACTAGCAGAACGTCAGCATTGCAAATGGCAAACAAACTAGGCGTTAAATTCAGTGAAGGGTTTATGAAAAACCGTTATATCGGCAGAACCTTCATTATGCCGGGTCAGAAAATGCGGGAAAAGTCGGTTAGACAAAAACTCAATGCTATCGATCTTGAGTTTAACGGCAAAAATGTTCTGTTAGTCGATGACTCTGTCGTCAGAGGTACAACGTCTGCGCAAATTATTCAAATGGCACGCGATGCTGGCGCTAAGAAAGTATATTTTGCCTCTGCAGCGCCACCGGTTCGATACCCCAATGTTTATGGCATCGACATGCCCGCTGCCAATGAATTAATAGCCCATGACCGAACTGAAGAAGAGGTTTGTGAGGCCATAGGTGCTGATCGATTAATCTATCAGGATCTAGAGGACTTAATTGAAGCAGTACGTAAAGGTAATCCTAGCATCCAGCATTTTGATACCTCTTGCTTCAGTAAAGAATATATAACAGGTGATATTGATGATGCTTATCTGGACAGAACTGAAGCTTTGCGCAATGACAATGCTCAAGCGGAACGCAATTCAGAGAAGTCTATAATAGAAATGTTATAAATAACTCACTTTACCAACTCTTTGATTATGGGCAAGCAGATCCGTTTGCCCTTACCCATTACTCAAAATCAAGCTAGCCTATGAAAGACATTAACTGGAACGACTATTCTTTGGAAACTCAGGCAATTAGAGCTGGAGTAAACCGCACGCATGAAGATGAGCATAGCATTCCAATATTCACAACCTCCAGTTATGTCTTTAAAAGCGCAGAAGATGCAGCATTGCGTTTTACTGGACAGATACCCGGCAATATTTATTCCCGTTTTACTAACCCAACGGTTTCTGCATTTCAAGAAAGATTAGCTTATATGGAAAAGGGCGAACGCTGCTTGGCTTTCTCATCCGGCATGGCGGCTATTATGGCCGTTGGCATGGGTTTACTAAAAACGGGTGACCATGTGGTTTGTTCACGTGGGGTTTTTGGTAACACCGTATTGGTTTTCCAAAACTACTTTGCAAAATTTGGTGTTGAAACTGATTTTGTCGACCTGATTGACTCTGCTGCATGGGAAGCGGCCATCAAACCAAATACCCGATTCTTATTTTTGGAGACACCATCAAATCCTTTAACTGAAATTGCTGATATTTCTGTACTGGCGGACATAGCTCACGCTCATAATTGCTTATTGATTGTCGACAATTGCTTTTGTACACCTATTTTACAAAAACCATTCGAGTTCGGTGCTGATATAGTTATCCATTCAGCAACTAAATACATCGATGGACAAGGTCGCTGTGTCGGTGGTGCTGTGATAGCGAGTGACGAAATCATTGAAAAATTCATTTACCCTTATCTAAGAACAGGTGGCGCTACCATGAGTCCGTTCAATGCCTGGGTGTTTTTATCTGGCTTAGAAACCTTGGCTATCCGAATGAAGGCTCACTGTGATAATGCTTTCGAACTGGCTAAATGGCTGGAGCAGCAACCCGACATTGCCAAAGTTCATTATCCAGGCTTAACATCCCACGCTCAACACGACCTGGCAAAACGTCAACAAAGTCATTTCGGTGGCATCGTTAGCTTTGAATTAGCCGGAGGCAAAGAACAGGCCTGGAAATTAATTGACGCAACGGAAATGATCTCAATTACCGCAAATCTAGGTGATGTTAAAACCACTATAACGCACCCGGCAACCACCACTCATGGTCGGTTAACACCTGAGGCAAGAGCTATCGCCGGCATTAAAGATGGTTTAGTAAGGGTTTCAGTTGGACTTGAGGCTATTGCCGATATTAAAAATGACCTATCGAAAGGCTTGGCCTAAAAACTTATGGCTTCGGAATGAACATTGATGTACTTTGTGTGGGCCATGCCTCTTACGATTTAGTCTTTTCTGTTAATCATCACCCTCTGGATGATGAAAAGATTGTCGCTGAAAACTTTCTCGGATGTGGTGGAGGTCCTGCGGCTAATGCAGCGGTCACAGTTGCGAAGTTGGGTTTCGCAGTTGCCTTTGCCGGTTATCTAGGCAACGATATTTATGGGGGAAAACATTACGAGGAATTGCTTGATTGGGGTGTTAATACAGACCTTATCATTCGAGGCACATCTCCCACTCCGCTTTCTACGATTTTAGTCAAACCCAATGGTCATCGTGCGTTGGTTAATTACAAAGGGGACACCCAGGCACTGTGTGCAAATGCTATCGATTTTTCTTCTGTTACAGCAAAAGTTGTATTATTTGACGGTCACGAACCTCACGTATCCTTAGAACTCATTCACCATCTAAAACAATCAGGATCACTGACAGTACTGGATGCCGGCTCTGTACATGAAGGTACCTTAGGCTTAATGACTGAAGTTGATTACCTGGTCTGTTCTGAAAAATTTGCCGTACAGTTTGCGGGGGATGAAATAACTGCCTTGGCACGCTTAGGACAACTTTCACCGAATGTTGTTATTACTTTGGGTGAAAGAGGACTTGTTTGGCAAAAAGGACTAGAACAAGGCAGTTTACCCGCTTTTCCAGTCACCGCTATCGATACAACAGGAGCGGGTGATGCCTTTCATGGCGCTTTTGCTGCAGCCGTTGCTTCAGGAATGGATTGGGACACTATATTACGTTATGCTAGTGCCGCTGGAGCTATCTGTTGCACAAAAATGGGCGCTCGCTCAGGACTACCGTCACTAGAAGAACATAAAACACTATTCAAATAGGTAAATTTACAACACACGTCGTTTCACATTAGGATCTATGTATGAACTTTTTAACCAACCAATGGAATTACATAAAAAAACTAGCTTCTGTGATGGCGTTAATATTCATCATAACAACGGGTGGTTGGATCGTTTATCTTTATGATATATCTAAAGAACCTCAACCCATTGACAAAGAGCTCATCGTTGAGGGTGAAAATGCCTTAAATATAGGTCATTATAACGAGGCGCAGAGGATCTTTGAAGACGAACTCAAAGCCAACCCAAAGAATCAACCGGCTGAGTGGGGGTTGAAGATTGCACTGCTTCGACAATCTATTTCCAAACCAGAATTTAAAGAAACCATTGATGAGCTTTATCAACAAGACCCGAATGACGCACACCTTAACTTATTCCTGGGTGAATATTTTGCTGCCCATGAACAACCCGATAGAGCATTGTCCTATTATGAACAAGCCATCACCCAAAACCCAAAACTAGCCGAAGCTCATAATGCCTTAGCCCTGTTTTATGCAAAACTAGGTGACTATGAAACTGCGAAAGTTGAATCATTAGAAGCCATCGATACCTCACCTTCAGCTGTTCCCAGATATCGCAACAATCTGGGCAATATATACTTCAAGCAATATCATTTCGAAGAAGCCATTAAAGAATATGGCAAAAATAAAGAATACCCACTGTCTATGCTTGAAAGCTCAAGAGTCTACTGGCATCTCGAATATTTAAGCCAGGCTACCACTAATCAGAATCAAGCTATAGAATGGTTAAACAATCAGGCAATTATGGCTAAGCCTGAAAACCTGGAAGCTTGGTATTTTGAAGTCTCACCAAGAAAAAGCGTTCAGCTTGTTACTTCAGAAGAGAAAAAAATCTATGCTTACTACTGTTTGTCTATCAGCTTATTTTTACAGGGCGATAAACTAGCCGCAGAAAATGAGCTAAAAAAACTTAGTGATTTAAATCAGGCAAGACCGACCAATATAGCGGCTCTGCTAGCTTTAACACTCGATACTTTAGCTCAATCAAACAGTCACTTTGCAGATCAGGTCATAGCTTATAAACAATTGTATCTATAACTTGCATAACTATCTGCAATGACCACTATTTTCTATCGCCCAGCCAAGATTCGTGCTCTAGCTTTCTTAGGATTATTACTGTTAGCACTTGCTATTTTAGGTGGGATGATCTGGCGGAATCTTCATCATTTTGAAACAGTATTATCTTATGTCAATTATTCTCATCGAGTTCAAAATGTTTCGGTTGGTTTACAGCAGTCACTCATAGGTTTCGTTACTGAAACAACGCCTAACTCTCAGCCGGCTCTATTAACTAAAACATTAAGTGAAATGCAAGCGCTAATAGATGATAGCCAGTATTTGTCACCTTCTACAAAAAATAGTCTAGAAGCTGTTGGCAACCTGTTGGCCAATATCACTCAACTTGATAAAGATCAAAAAAACGCTCGTTTAACCCAAGCTCTGACTCTCATGAGCCAAATTCTGGATGAAGAAGGTTTAAGACGAGAAAAGTTATTGGAAGACATCAATTTTGATACGCAAACCGAATTATATATAGCACTGATTACCTTTACCCTCATCTTGTTGGGAGCCATGCTATTTTTGCATTATCGAATACTGCACCCTCTGAATGACCTAAGACACCTATTAGAGCGACTGACTGAAGAAAACTATACGCCAATTACCACAGATCATTTAGACCCATTACTGTTTCCCGTTTTTAATAGCTACAATGAAATGGTCATTCATCTTGCAGAACTGGAAGAGGCCAAACATTTGTATGCTCAGTCATTACAACGAGAAGTTCGCTTAGCCACTCAAGCCTTATTAGAACAACAATACAGTCTGGCAAGAGCTGAGCGTTTAGCGGCCATTGGAGAGGTCGCAGCGGAGCTAGCGCATGAGATTCGCAACCCGTTGGCGGGCATTCAAATGGCTTTTAATAATCTTCGCAGAGAGATTGATGACCAAAACCAGTGCGAACGGATGGATTTAATCAGTAGTGAACTTAAACGCTTAGGCAGATTACTTAATGACATGCTGGATCAAAGTCGACATGCGCCAGAAATAGCGACTGATTTTAATCTGACAATACTAATCCGGGACTTAATCACTTTAACACGCTATCAAATTTCTGAGTCAATAGAGTTAATGAGCGACACACCCAATACGCTACCTGTGCATTTACCAGAAAGCGGAATTCGGCAAGCGTTATTGAACTTAATTTTAAATGCCGCTGTTGCTCTAAACGGCCAAACAGGACTCATCCGTATCAAAGCCCGTAACGAGGCACACCACTTGCGCATTGATGTCTATGATAATGGCCCTGGATTTTCTCAAGATATGCTGAATTATGGTATTCGCCCGTTCCGCACCAGTCGCCAGGATGGAACTGGCTTGGGTTTAGCTATGGTACAGCGCTTTGTAAAAGATGTCGGTGGTAAACTTAAACTCAGTAACCTGCACCCTCATGGCGCATGTGTTACAGTCTTATTACCTAAAGAATGTATCTCTGGAAAAAAATCATGATAGAAACCCTACTTATTATCGAAGACGAAAAATTACTCGGCTCTGAACTCTCGCGTCACTATCGTCAATTGGGTTGGGAAGTTGTTTTAGCTAAATCATTAGCTGAAGCAAAAACATTACTGCTTAAGAATGGTATAGAACCCTTAGTCATATTATCCGATATGAACTTACCGGATGGAAATGCCCTAGACTTTATGGAAACGACCAAAGAACATGTGAGTTATGCAGAATGGTTATTTTTAACGGGTTACGGCAGCGTACCGGATTCAGTAAGAGCGCTGCGACTGGGTGCTTATGACTTTTTAGAAAAGCCCTGCGATCTGGAAAGACTTGACCTGGTCGTCACCAGTGCCACACGTAGTGCCTCTATGCAGCGCCGAGTCATTGATCAAACCAAACAAGGTTATCGCCGCTATTCACCCGACGCCTACCTGGGTCATAGCCAACAGGCAAAAGGTATTCGGGAATTATTAGCCAAACTGACACAGGTCCCCTTCAGTGCCTTGATCATCGGGGGTGAAAGTGGTACCGGCAAAGGCTTAACAGCACGTATCCTGCATTATGGTGGGCCTCGTGCGCAACAACCCATGATTGAAGTGAATTGTGCGGCTTTACCCCGTGAATTACTGGAGTCAGAATTATTTGGGCATGAACCCGGCGCCTTTACAGGTGCCTCAGGACGTCATAGAGGTTTGTTGGAACAAGCCGATGGTGGCACCTTATTTATGGACGAAATCGGTGAAATGCCGTTAGATTTACAGGCAAAACTGCTTAAAGCCATTGAAGATCATAAAGTACGTCGTCTGGGTGGCGAAAAAGAAATCAGTGTGGATGTACAAATAGTCGCCGCCAGTAATCGTGATTTAGAACAAATGGCCCAGGCAGGTAGCTTTAGAACCGACCTATACCATCGTTTAAGTGTCTTTAAAGTCATATTACCACCACTTCGTGAAGCGATTGAAGATCTGGACGAACTGGTGCCACTGTTTGTGGCTGAGTACAATGCTAAAGCGGGTCGACACGTAAAAAACATCCCTGATGAAGTCTGGCACAAACTAAAAGCGCATTACTGGCCTGGCAATGTCAGAGAACTAAGAAATGTCATTGAACGCTGCGTATTATTTTCTGATGGGGTTACCTTTCCTGGCCAGTGGCTACAATTACCCGGACAAACGATTAACACCAGCACCCTTGAGCGCGATCAAAATATAACTAATCGGCCTGGTATTTATCTACCTTTAGATGGCAGTATGGCCTTGGATGATATGGATAGAATTATCATAAAAACAGCCCTTGAACTTGCTGACAATAATCTGACTGGTGCGGCCAGAGCACTAGGTGCAACCCGTGAGACACTGCGTTACCGGGTACGTAAGTACAATCTAAAAATAGTGGATTAGTAATGTATAAAACCGCAAAAGCCGGAAATAGCGTACAAACGCAGGAGATTTTACGGCTCCAGAATGGCAACCGATGACTTTTGCTTGCCATTCCTCTCCTCAAGAATGCGAACTCTTTGAACAAACATCGGAATACCGAGCACTCGAATGCGAAGCGAAGGCGGCAAGTAACTATACTTTGCAATCACAATTGCGAACCTTAACCGTTAATATCGGAATTAATTGCGACCGAATCGCAATTAATTGGTTTTCGTTGGCACTGTTTGTCCAAACAAATGGGAATCGGGTGGCTTAAGTTCCGAAGTGATCGAACCCGATTCGCATTCGGTTGCGATAACATGGCAATCGAATCGCAAAAAAACGGCTAGTTTAATAATAGAACTGCGGTTTTCAATTGACTTTTGCCTAGATTGTATTAGAGCTCGCTCATTCTCTATGAGATATTCGCAGTTGTTTGCTGATAATGCGGAATTGATCGAGTCGTTTTGGGTTGTACGGGTGTCGTATTTGTTTGCATGTTTTGTCGTGTTCACTTATTTGCTGACTAACATAAACAATAGGTTATACTAATTGGGCATGCTTAAACGACAATTTACAATTATTATACGGCAACTAATGTCGTATAAGTTATGTTAGATATCTCATGACTCCAGAACTACATTGGACCGCATATCTCTCTGCGTTATTACCCCCAACTGTTGCAGTGCTGGGCTCGTTTATTGCTTATCAGCAGTGGTTTGTAGCACAATATGAGGTTATTGAGGAATCAAAACGAAAAGAAGCGCTTACAAGTTCATCTCGATTTAATTTAAAGCAAAATGATTACCCCCCCTAAAGATTGAAAATGGTGCTTGTAGCCTGGTATTAAAGTGGGGCATTTTGGAAAAGCCTCAGCGGTGTGTGAACGTGTTTAATACGATATTGGTGAGCCCATAAAATGCCCGTAATTTCCTATTTCTTTGGTATTTATATTCGCATGTACCATGACGATCATAACCCACCACACTTTCATGTTGAATACCAAGGTCATCAAGCTTTAATGTCGATTGAAAGCGGTGAGATTTTAGCGGGGACACTGCCCAGTAAAGCCATTAAGTTAGTACGCGAATGGGCAACAGAACATAAGCAGGAATTGTTAATAGATTGGCAATTCGCCATTGACTTAAAACCATTACAACGAATCCAAGGAGCTGATAATGATTAAAATTATTCAAGTGCATTATGTACAGCAAAGAATATTACGTCTCTGCTTTTCCGATAATTCTTTTGGTAATTATGATTTACAACCTTTGATCGATAGGCAAACGGAATTAGTTTTGGCTTTAAATGATGAAGGCTATTTTAAACGGTTTTATTTGGAACTGGGTGCTCTATGCTGGCCTAATGGCTTGGAATTAAGTCCTAGTAATATTCACCAAAAACTGGCAGCTCAGCACCAATTGCATTACGATAATAAAGTGGCTTAATTCATAATAGCTGTTGATGTCTTTAATAACAGGATCAAGTTTTACTTGAACCAAAATATGAACATTGTCTGTTATCACTTCGCAGAAAAAATTACCTAAAACCGGACTCTTGAAAGGACGGACTCAATAAACTCGGTCTTTGCATCCGTGTATGCCTCACGATCATCTCTAAACTCAGTCGCGAGTTTCAACTTGAGTTCCATATATGCCCATCGGGTTGTCTCGTCATTCCTAAGGTAATCGCGGAAGGCTAGCCGTTCATACCAAAGATCACTTTCGAAGGGAACCAGATGCAAGTGGTGGGTACGCTCAAAGTCGCTTGGTTTGCAAAACCAGTGCATTACCTCTGCCTTGTATTCGAAATAGCAGTAACTTAGTGGTAATAAAGCCTCAATGGTGGGCTTAGAAGAAGATAAGTCGCGAACCGCCCCCATGATGTCAATAACTGGTTTTGCAGGTAGGCCTGGAACCGCTGTACTACCGATGTGCTCGATGGGTCCGGCAAGCCAGGGGGCAAGGAGTGGCAAGAGTAACTGCCGCTCGGTCTCGAAACTCATCGGCCATGAGGGATTGTAAGGTTCAATGATGATGGGTGGCTGACCATGCATGGTTTATCTCTAGTGGGAATCGTTGGAAGATTATAGCGCTCTCTAACGTTGCTATTACAAAGCTCATCTTATATATTTATGCTATTGAAAAATGCACTCAAAGTATACGCACACGCAAGTGAAGTCTTTATGCTAGACCCCTACCCTCACTCTGCAGCGTCGGTTAATTGAGTGTTATGCCTCCTCCTCATGAACAGCACTATGAATTATGACCCGACCCATTGAGTTTGAAACCCAACGCCTCCGTTTACGTCAGTGGTTACCCAAAGACCGTGAGCCATTCGCTGCCCTTAACGTAGACCCAAGAGTCATGGCGTTTTTTCCTACTGCACTTGATCGAACAGCAAGCGATGCAATGGCTGACCGTTGCCACGCTTTGATAAACGAGCGAGGTTGGGGATTTTGGGCTGCTGAAATAAAGGAAACGGGGCAATTTATCGGCTTTGTTGGATTACATATACCGATAGCTGAATTGCCATTTTCTCCGTGTGTCGAAATTGGCTGGCGACTCGCCTTCCAATACTGGGGCATGGGCTTAGCGACTGAAGCAGCAATGGCTGCTCTTAGCGTTGGCTTCGAGAAGCTTGATTTGCCTGAGATCATATCTTTTACCTCAGTACGGAATCTCAGGTCGCGTGCGGTTATGCAAAGACTTGGCATGTTCGGAACGCCTGAAACATTTGAACATCCTCTTGTCCCAGTGGGTAATCCACTGCGCCCACACTACTTGTATCGATTGTCGCGTGAACAATGGGCGGCACGAAGAGTGCAGTTGAATCACAACATAAACAAAACTTTCTAAAGTAGGCCCTTTAGGATTATTATGGCATTCTTTTAACACTGGCTTACCCCACAAAACTTCACAACGGCTTATGAAATTCAGTCAATTATTATTGCTTTTAATTGTCTATTCCGCTTTAGCGGGCTGTGGTCAACCTGGACCACTCTATCTGCCAAGCAAAGCTCCACCTGTTAATGTAGAGCCTGGCCCTAAATCTGATCAAAAAACCAATAACAATAAATAATAAACATGGATTATTTTAATTATCGAGATACTGACCTCTTTGCTGAAGATATTGCGGTCAAGGACATCATTCAACAATACGGCAGCCCTTGTTACATTTATTCAAGAGCCACGTTAGAAAGGCACTGGAAGGCTTTTGATCAAGCATTTGTCGATCATTCTCATTTAATTTGCTATGCGGTAAAAGCAAACTCAAATATTGCGTTACTTAATTTACTGGCGCGATTAGGCTCTGGATTTGATATTGTTTCTCTAGGAGAAATGGAGCGCGTGCTTGCTGCTGGGGGTGATGCAAAAAAAATTGTATTCTCTGGAATCGGTAAACGGGAAGATGAAATTCTGGCCGCTTTAAAGATTGGCATACGCTGCTTTAATATTGAAGTTAGCAGCGAACTGGATCGAATTAATCAACTAGCCGGACAATTAGGCGTTGTTGCGCCTGTTTCGTTTCGAGTCAACCCTGATGTGGATGCAAAAACACATCCCTATATTTCTACAGGCTTAAAAGAAAATAAATTCGGCATCGACATTAATCAGGCATTAACCGAATATCTCCGTGCAGCCAAGATGCCACATATCAAGGTGATAGGGATTGACTGTCATATTGGCTCACAACTGACCGAAACAAGGCCTTTTCTGGATGCGCTTGATAAAATTCTTAATCTGGTCTCGGTATTAAAAGACAATGGTATTACTTTGCATCATCTGGATTTAGGCGGTGGGTTAGGCATTCGGTATAAAAATGAGCAACCACCCAAACCGTCTGACTATATCAAGGCTGTTTTGGAGCGCTTGGGGGATACTGATTTTGAGGTTTTATTAGAACCCGGTCGTGCAATCGTAGGCAATGCAGGTCTATTAGTCACGCGAGTTGAATATCTTAAGCCAACGGATCATAAAAACTTCGCAATCGTCGATGCCGCTATGAATGACTTGGTACGACCTTCCCTCTACAGTGCCTGGCAGGAAATTATACCGGTTAAGCTTCAAAGCACTGCTGAAGAACACAAGTGGGATATCGTTGGCCCTGTTTGTGAAACGGGTGATTTCCTGGGTAAAGATCGTCAACTTAAATTAACCCAAGGGGATTATTTAGCCATTCGCTCATCAGGTGCTTATGGTTTTTCGATGAGCTCAAATTATAACTCCAGACCCCGTGTTGCCGAATTGATGGTTGATGGTGATCAGGTGCATTTAATTAGAGAAAGAGAAAGTATCCGGCAACTCTGGGAAAATGAACATTTGCTACCTTAAGCCCAATCAATTTGTTTATACTTAATGGATTAAAAGAAAGCGCAAATAATAATGACATCATGATCAATTTCACTAAAATGCATGGCTTGGGCAATGATTTTGTCGTCATTGACGCTATTAATCAGCCGATAGCATTAACGCATGAACAAATTCAATTGTTATCTGATCGAAACTTCGGCATTGGTTTTGACCAATTATTGCTGGTTGAAAATCCGACCAGTGACAATGCCGATTTTAAATATCGTATCTTTAATGCTGACGGCAGCGAAGTGGGGCAATGTGGCAATGGCGCACGCTGTTTTGCCCGATTTGTCAGGGACAAAAATCTATCGAATAAAGATGAAATATGCGTTGACACCAATTCTGGACAATTAATATTACGTTTTGATGCGGAAGGCTTGATAACGGTTAACATGGGTATTCCTAAACACTTACCCACTGAAATCCCACTGTTGGCAAAGCGAGAACAGCTTAACTATAACGTCACTTTTGACAGCACGAGCACTGCGCTTGGTGCTGTTTCCATGGGTAATCCCCATGCCGTTATTCATGTTGAAGACATTAAAACAGCGCCTGTGGCGGACTGGGGTAAACATTTGGAATCCCATGCCATTTTTCCTGAACGCGCCAATATAGGCTTTATGCAAGTTATTAATAGATCAGCGATTAAACTCCGCGTTTATGAGCGTGGAGCCGCTGAAACATTAGCTTGTGGTAGCGGAGCTTGTGCAGCGGTTGTGATTGGTATAGAGCAAAACCTACTTGATCACGAAGTCGATGTTCAATTACCGGGCGGACATCTAAAAATTCAATGGTCAGGTCGTGGGTATCCCGTCTTAATGACGGGGCCTGCAACATCGGTTTTTGAGGGAAGTATTAATTTATGAGTGAAAGAAAAACCGCTCTAAGCGCAGCCCAAATTGAAGAGTATTTAGAACACCATCCAGATTTTTTTAATGAACACTTAAATCTACTGGAACAATTGAGCATTCCTCACCCCAGTGGAACAGCCGTATCACTGATCTCAAAACAGCTAGAAATATTTAGAACAAAGTATCAGGAATTGGAGAATCAACTTAATACATTAATTGAGATAGCACGCAGTAACGATGCATCCTTTATACGGATGCACAAATTAACCTTGGCGTTACTGGAAGCCTCTACACTTGACCAGGCCATCGCTAATATTGATACCGTGCTTGCAGAATACTTCTTTACGGATTTCGTTGCGTTACGCATTATTCAAGAGCACCATGAACCTTCTCAACACAGCTTATTTCTTAAACCCAATAGTGCTGAACTGCAGCCGTTTTTAAAAGAGCTGACCAGTAACCAGCCAAAATGTGGCCGACCCACCTTAGCGCAGGCAAAAATTCTCTTCGGCAAAGATGCAACTGAAGTAAAGTCTTGCGCTATTATCCCAATGAACTTCACTGAGCTTGAAGGCATTTTAGCCATAGGTAGCCGCGAAGAAGATCGCTTTCACTACAGCATGGGCAACTTATTTTTAACTCAAATGAGCGAAGTCATTGGCACCCGGCTCATATCCATATTAAGGACACCCTGTAATGCACGTTGATGCAATACAAGCTCTTAGTGATTTTTTTACTCAACTGACTGTAGAAAAAAGGGCCTCTGAACATACTATCAAAAGTTATAAACGCGACCTTAATCAATTAAATAACTACTGCATCACAAACAACATATCCTACTGGACTGATTTAACACAAATCGATATCCGCTCACACATTGGACTTCGCCATCGCCAGGGCCTCGGTAGCGCCAGCTTACAAAGAGAACTATCAGCCATCCGAAGTTTCTTCGATTTTCTATTAAAGAAAAATCTTGCTAGCAGTAATCCAACTCAAGCCATAAAAGCACCCAAACAAGCTAGAAAACTGCCAAAAACAATGGATGTAGATCAGATAAACGGCTTATTAGACGCTGGCTGTAATTCTCCAATAGAAATCCGTGATCTAGCCATATTTGAATTATTCTACTCATCCGGTTTACGACTGAGTGAATTAACCGCACTTAATTTCAATGATATCGATTTGATTGACAGTTCATTGATAGTTCGTTCAGGTAAGGGCGGAAAATCAAGGATATTACCCATTGGCAGTAAAGCCGTTATTGCTTTGAACAATTGGTTACCACTTAGATTAAAAAATATCTTGGCATCAGAGTCGGCTTTATTTACTTCATCGCGGGGCACGCGGCTTGGACAACGTAGTATAGAATTAAGACTGTCTCAATGGTGCAAAAAGAAAGGTATTAATGCACATATCCACCCCCACATGCTAAGGCATTCATTTGCCAGTCATTTATTGGAATCCAGCCAGGACTTAAGGGCGATACAAGAATTGCTGGGGCATAGCAATATTAGCACGACACAAATATATACCCATTTAGACTTTCAACACTTGGCTGATATTTATGATAAATCGCATCCAAGAGCTAAAAAAAAACCTGAATAGCAAGCTGCTACATAAGCAATAAATCGAAAAACCTGCTACTATTATAGATATTTTCAATACTAAAATAATTTGTTTTATCAGAAAACACACCCTCCTAACAGGATATCGGAAATGGCAGCAAACGACACACTAGATGACATAAAATCTAAAGGAATACTCTGGGGCTTTGGTGTTCTTAGCCTAGTCATTGCAGTCATACTCCTTATATTAGGTGCTTGGTGGGGAAGTGAACCTGGTCAATTCAATATACAAGATGAGGCTAGGAAAAGAGTTGAGGAATCAAAACTAGAGACGGGGCATCATGGGCAAGAGGCCACACATGAACCTGTAGCCAATACACCAGAAGAAGAAATAGAAGTATCAGAAATGCCTATTGGTTATACCTACACCAATACATTAGCGCATATAGCAGAAGTTCTATTACATAAAAGCGGTGGCTATATCACTAATGATGTCGCACCACCCGGTGTATTCCTCGACAACATTTCAAACTGGGAATATGGAGCCCTAGTTATGTTACGTGATGCGACAACCGCATTAAGAAATCATTTTGCAAGAGATCAGTCACAATCAGCTGAAGATCCTGACTTAGCGATAGCAGAACCCTACTTCTATTACGAGCACAATTCGTGGGCCTTGCCTTCAACAGAAGCAGAGTATCAAAAGGGTATTGATGCGCTACATAAATATATGTCACGCTTACAAAAATATGGTGGCCCTATAAAAAAGGCCCAATTTTATTCTAGAGCCGATAATCTTTGGCAATACACCGAGGTTGTTATCAAGCGCTTAGGTGGATTATCTACCCGATTAACAGCAAATAGTGCAGGTGGTAACTATGGCCCTGGCTTAACTGTCATTGAAAAACAAGCTGCTGATGAAAAAGGTACACCCGTCACAAAAGTATCATGGCTAGAGATTGACGATATTTTCTATGAAGCGCGTGGCGCAAGTTGGGCTTTGTTACATATTTTACGCGCCATAAAACATGACTTTGCTGACATTTTGTTAGACAAAAGAGCGATGCGTACTGTAGACATTATGATCAAGGCGATGGAAAACGCCTTAACACCTATATTAAGCCCAATGATATTAGACGGCAGCGGCTACGGCTTGTTTGCAAACTATTCATTAACTATGGCTAATTACATATCAAGAGCTAATGCAGCAGCCCTTGATTTACGCGACATTATGAACAGAGGTTAATCGAGTCAATGGATGAACAAATAAACTACAATTTAACCCAGCTAAGTACCTGGAAACGTATTTTCTTTATGCTGGTTTTTGCTGCAATTGGTTCTTTGGTAAGAATGATGATTTGGGCGGTCATTTTATTGCAAGTAGGCTCAACATTACTAACGGGAAAGACTAATCCAAATATTCTAAATTTTGGTCGGAGCCTGTCTACTTATACCTACCATATATTGCTATTCTTAACTTTTAATACTGAAACTCTGCCATTCCCTTTTTCTGACTGGAATCTAACCGCAGAGCTTCAACTTCCAAAAGATTAGGTTTATTTGACCAAGGCAATAAACGTATTACCTTGGTCAGCCATTACTAATCTTCATCCTCCTCATCGTCGCCATACTCGTTTTCATCTTCTTCGTCATCATCAACATCGTCCTCAAGATATTCCGCTTCATTTTCATTTTGCTCCATCATTTCGTCATAATCGACATCCACGTCAAAATTGAACACGCCTTTTAAATAACGATACAGCAATCTAAAGGACTTGGGCGGCTTAGATGCCTCTGCTTCTTTTTGAATATTGCGTAATAACTGTCTTAATTGCTGTCTATCAGCATCAGGCTGCTCGTTTAGAAATTCCGTTAAAGCCTCATTTCCACCCTTAATAAGCCTATCGCGCCAACGCTCGACAATATGATGTTCCCTTACCGAGTGCACGCTTTTATTCTTCATTCGGGCTAGATTTTCTAGAATAGGCTCAATATCGATTTTATTAAGCTGACCCGTAATGTATTTTAAAAGTCTTTTTCTTGCCCCTTTATGCGGCATTCCAGAGACATCCATCACCGCTTTATGAATATTTTCAGGCAAATCAAGGTTCTTAACTTGAGGCGCGGATAAATTAGACATTTCTTCACTTAACGCGAACAAAACAGCCAAATCTTTTTTAAGTTGTGTCTTATTAGGCCGTACAGCGTAATAAACTATTTCACCCTTATCATTATATTCATATTCATAATCGAACTCTTGTTCTTCGCTCATCTTATATCAAACCATCACACAAAAAATCATATCGAAACTATCCTTATCACTCAAGAAGCTCTAAACTAAAACAGCTCACCTGAAACACTTAATAATATTTAATATCATTTTACCACAGACTGCTTAATCGCCTTCCAAGCTTCTAACTTTTGGTTAAAACTTAATGCTGCATAAGCAGGACTTGTAGAGGGCAAACAATGATATTCAAGATAAGAAAAATGGGGGGATAAATACGGCAAAACTCTTTTCTGATAGACCTTCTCTGCAAGCTTACCATTGAAAAAAACCTGCTTGATTTTTTTATATTCAGTAAAAAAATCAATAAAATTATTTACGATGATTGACTCAGGATTTATCTTTGAATCTAAACTACCCAATCGACTACAACTTTGTAACACATCCCAAACAGCAATATTATTCTTTATTAGCAACTCTACACGTTGATTATAACTGGCTGGATGCATGCCAAACAAAGTACACATAATTGGCCAAAAAGCATTTCTTGAGTGCCCATAATACTGATTGGCGATTAATGAGGCCTCACTCGGCATGGAACCTAATATCAAAACCTGCACATGAGTCGAAACAATTGGAGAAAACCCATTAATATGACTCACACCCACTTCTATCATAAAATCTCTAATCAATCTGAGCACAATTAAGGTAAACACCCTTCCATTCTAAGCTAGCATACCGATGAATTTAGTATTTATTACTGAGCTGTTATCTGAAATTTGCGATAATGCCCCCACCATTATTTATATAGGATATCAGTAACTCATGTGGTTTAAAAATCTCAGTATTTTTCGCCTTACCGAAGCTTTCACCTTATCCCCAGGGGAACTGGAACAAAAACTTGAAGCCCTGGCTTTTCATCCTTGCGGCCCTCATCAGGAATTTACCTTTGGCTGGACGTCACCTTTAGGCAAATCAAACCAGCAGTTTGTGCACTCCACTAATGGTTTTATGATGCTATGCCTAAAAAAAGAGGAGCGCCTATTACCCGCCTCCGTTGTTAATGAAATATCCCAAGAAAAAATCCTTGAAAAAGAACAACAACAAGCCCGTAAATTATCAAAAAAAGAACGCACTGAAATAAAAGATGAAATACTTTTCGATTTACTACCCAAAGCCTTCACCTTTTCGCGCAAAATATACGCCTATATAGATCCTAAAGGTGGCTGGCTAATAGTCGATGCCGCATCAGCAAAAAACGCTGAAGACTTACTCAGCATGCTACGTAAATCACTTACATCATTGCCGGCTGTACCGCTTAATACAATCGATAATCCCGCCACTATCATGACCGAATGGCTACTCAACAGCAAAGCACCGGATGACATCCTGGTCGAAGACGAATGCGAATTACGTTCGCCTGAAGAACAAGGTGGCATTGTTCGCTGTAAACGTCATGATTTAGCATTACCTGAAATCAAAAATCACTTAGATACAGGAAAGGAAGTTATTAAATTAGCTGTTAGCTGGGCAGACAGAATTTCATTCATTGTTGATGAAAATCTTTCTATAAAACGCTTACGCTTTCTTGATTTAATTCAAGATCAGGTAACGGATATTGAAGCAAACGATGAGGCTGCTCAATTTGACGTAGACTTCTCTATTATGTCGGCTGAACTGGCCAATTTTATACCCCGCTTATTAGAACTCTTTGGCGGAGAAAATAAGGCATAAAAAAAGCCCGGCGGTAAAACCGCCGGGCTTTTCCAGCTAAAAAGCGATGTTGATTTATTTCAACATTGATTTTTTGAACAAGTTGTCCAATTTGCTGTTAGTGTCTTGTGCGTATTGAGCAGCACGGTTAGCAGCAGACTCAGCAGCAGCAGCTTTAGCGGCAGCGTCAGCAGCAGCACTTTGTGCGCTTGCAGCGTCAGAAGAAGCTTGGGCTACTGAAGTTTTCAAACCGTCAATTTGTGATTGAAGACCTTCAATATCAGCGTTAGTTGCACAACCAACTACTAAACTAGCAACCATAGCGATCATTGATAATTTTATTACTTTTTTCATATTATTTTCCTTAGTCAGAGTTATTACTACAAAAAACATTATAGCTGTAATGATTATATCATTTCAAAAGCTTTTTTACCAGCTTTATTTTATTTTAACAACCGTCCCCGTTTCAACTAATTGACTTAAATGATCAATCTGAGGGTTGGTCAAGGCTATACAACCGTGGGTCCAATCAAATACTTCATGAATTCTTGCATTCGCATTTCCAAGCCCATGAATCCCTATTTGACCACCTAAAGGAGTATTTTGCGGCGGTATCTGATTAAATTGATGAGCTGTCATAATCCGTTCATACGTGACTCGATCAATAATACCCCTACTTAACGCCTTCTCCGCATCCTCTACGGACGGATAAGTTAACCCAAAAAATCGACGAAAGCTACTTTTTTCACCCACCCAGCCTATTTTATAATTCCCATGGGGAGTAATATTATCACCCCGATGGGTCTTTAATCCTGCTCCACCTCGACCAATAGCAATCGAATGCAAAGTCTCAACGGTTTGATCGCCTTTTTTTACTTCTATCTTACGCGCTTTAGTATCAACCAATAGCCAAATATCAGACTCAGCTGTCACAGTGAAAGAAGCCAAACTACAACACACTATTAAAAATATTCGTAACATATTAAATTTTACACTAGAGAAGAATTTTGGTGTACTTTATCAACGATGTCAATTATCGCACCAAGGATACAATATGCAAATAGAAACCATCACAACCACACCCTATAACGACCAAAACCCTGGAACATCAGGCCTAAGGAAAAAAGTTAAAGTCTTTCAACAGCCTGGCTATCTTGAGAATTTTGTTCAATCCATCTTCGATTCCCTTGAAGATATCACCCATAAAACTCTCGTCCTAGGTGGCGATGGACGGTATTTTAACAGAGTAGCCATACAAATAATTATTAAAATGGCGGCTGCCAATGGCTTTGGTGAACTTATTATAGGTCAGGGCGGCTTGTTATCAACACCGGCCGCTTCAAACATCATCAGAAAGTATCAAGCTTTTGGCGGTCTAATCCTTTCTGCCAGCCATAACCCTGGCGGCCCAGATGAAGATTTTGGCATTAAATATAATGTCAGCAACGGCGGTCCTGCTTCTGAAACCTATACAGAGGCATTTTATAAACGCAGCCTGTCAATTACCGAATATAAAACGACTAACATCCAGGATATAGATCTTGATAGTATCGGTTCTCAACAAATCGGGAATATAAAAATAACCATCATTGACCCGGTTTCAGATTATGCAGAACTTATGCAGTCAATCTTTGACTTTAAACTTCTAAAACAAAGTATTAGCTCAGGCTACATCACCTTGCTTTTTGATGCGATGAGCGCCATCACCGGACCTTATGCAAAAAGAATACTCGTTGACATTCTTGGGGCTCCCTCAGAATCCGTTATCAATGCTGAACCTTTAGAAGATTTTGGCGGGCACCACCCTGATCCTAATTTAGCACACGCACACGAACTTGCCGAACTCATGTTTAGTGACAATGCACCTGTTTTTGGCGCGGCTTCAGATGGTGATGGCGATCGCAATATGATTACGGGTAGCAACATTTTTGTCACTCCCAGTGATAGCTTGGCTATTCTGGCCGCTAATGCCCATTTAATTCCTGCCTACAGTAAAGGCTTAAGTGGCGTAGCCCGATCAATGCCGACTAGCCAAGCCGTTGACCGTGTTGCAGCTAAATATAATATACCCTGCTACGAAACCCCAACAGGCTGGAAGTTCTTTGGCAATCTACTTGATGCTGGAAAAATAACCCTCTGCGGAGAAGAAAGCTTTGGCACAGGCTCTGACCATGTTCGCGAAAAAGACGGTCTATGGGCGGTATTATTTTGGCTAAATTTGATTGCAATAAGACGTCAACCCGTTGCAGATATCGTCCATGATCATTGGCAAAAATTTGGTCGTGATATTTATTGCCGACATGATTATGAAGCTGTTGAAACCCCCATCGCCAATAGCATCGTTGAGGATTTACGCAAGCAATTACCCACATTACCCGGTCAAACTTTTGGCGAATATACGGTTAAATATGCCGATGAGTTTTGCTATGAAGACTCCATTGACGGCAGTATCAGCAAAAACCAAGGTATCCGCATCGGCTTTGAGAACGGCTCACGCATCGTTTTCCGTTTATCAGGCACCGGAACCGTGGGAGCAACGTTAAGAATCTACATCGAACGTTTTGAGCCTGATGCCGACAAACACAATCAAGATGCTCAAATCGCATTAGCATTCTTAATTGATCTGGCAGAACAATTATGTGAAGTTAAAAAACGCACCGGCAGAACAGAGCCTGATGTCATTACCTAAACTAAAAGCTCTCTTGTAGACCAACACACCCGTAGTGACGCAATTTATCTGCGTCACTACTGATCACGACTAGAAATATCTCGATAACTCCAAAATCGTTACCAGTCCACTTAAATTGAGCCGGTTTAAAGTCAAGCTGCTCGTGGCGAACAATCAAATCATGAACGACTTTAACCGAACCGAACAACGATCGTCCGAATCGGTATACGAGCAAATAAAAACACCCTTGAAATGTTTAAAAACAATGCCCTCCCAGGAAATACAATAGGCGTTCCCAGAATTTATGACTGGTTTTTTTCGATTAGACTTATTTCTTCGGGGGTCAATTTAAATAACGCATAGACGGCGGTATTAATTTGTTGTTCCAAGCCATTGATCGTTTGGGTGTAGTCTTGCCACACTTTAGCATTATCCTTGAGATAACTTTCCCATATATCTTGTTGGGTTGGATTGGTTAAATCTACTTTTAATGTTTCGGACTTTTTTAGCTTAAAGGCTTTACAGGCTTCTCTGGCCAATTCGGTGACGGTTGCCAGCTTCCACCATTGATTTAGCTTGTTGTTGAGTGACTCAATATTATTGGTAGGACGCAGGTTTTCTATTAAACGGCGTTGCACTTTTTGCTCCAATTCGTAGCGGTCTTCGGCATTGGCTTGGCATTGCTCGGCTAAATCAGCGATGAGTTGCTTTTGTTCAGATGATGCATTTGGAATAGGTAATGTCTCAATATATTGTGATCTAAGTTCATAAAATCCACCTCTTACCGAAGGACAAATAGCTTGAATTAAAAACCAAAATAGGCGGCTATTCAATAAACCATAAAGACCTAAATCATTTGTTGGAATAATATAACTTTTATCATTTGATATGTGTCCATTCTGATTAAAATGAAAGAGCGATTGAGGGCTAAAGTGAGCATATTGAATCTTCGGCTTTGCAAATTTCTCATAATAAGCACAAGCCCGCAGTTCCCACCAAAAATCACCTTTATCGCCCCGTTTGCGGCCTTGTAAACTATAGGTGCTTAAATACTCAGCTATCTTAGGATAGTTTTTCTGCACATAAGCCCATGTCTTAACTTCTTCTAATGCAATTACTTCTGGTGATGGATTTTCACCATCAGTCTTTGGTCGTAATTGCGCGTGCGTCCAACCTTTGGGGAACAAAATTAAATACAACCCACGGCTTTCTGCCCGCCAGCGCTTTAAATCCTTGCCTTCCAAAAACGGCTTTAAAATCTTACCATCCGGATCATCCTGTTTTAATGCTTGGTATTGCTGTTCAGTAATAACAAAAGCTTCGTTCAGCCCCGTCTTTATCCCGTATAAAGGCGAGCCATAAACCTCTTTCAGGGTTTTATAACCCTGAGTGATTTTTTGCCGTAGCTTAGTAAGATGCTCATCTTCCAACTGCCAAGCATCGGCTTTAAGCGCCCCCTGTTTCATCACTCCGAAATCCGTTTGTAATTGCAGTTTTAACGGACTGTGCAGAGGGTCTTTTATTGCGGTGATATTTAAAAAACCAAACTCTGATTTTGGAGCTTGTTTACGCAACCGTTCCGGCTTTTCCATAATCAGAATAGCCGGATAAGTGGTGACGCCTTCAAAAACTGGGTAGTCGTTAAAGTCAATAACACGTAATAAATTGCTCTGCACTTTTAAAAACTCGCGGAGCGGCGTGCCGCTGTTGGTTCTAAAAAAAGTGGACGATGAAATATAGCCCAAGCGACCGCCCTTTTTGAGCAAGTTAAGTCCCAACTCAAAGAAGTAAGTATAAAGATCGGCTACACCGTGATAGGTTTTATAGTGTTCTTGCAAATACGGTTTTATTGCGCTTAACCGCTCTTGACGCACATACGGCGGATTACCCAAGATGACATCAAAGCCACCGGATTGCATGATTCTATTAAATTGCACATTCCACAAAAACGCGCCTTTGTCCGTGTGTTTGTGATGAATAATACTATTACCTTGCTGAATGTTTTTATCCAGTGGCTTAAGTTTTTTACCTTTTTCAGCGGTTTCCAGCCACAATGCTAATTGGGTAATTTCAATCGATTCCGGATTGAGGTCAACACCAAACAGATTGTTATTTAATATGTCTGCGTCTAAATCCAGTCCAAATAAATCAGTATGTTGGGGTTCTAACTCTTTGATACGGCGATTAACAAAATCATACTCAGTCTTTAAATACTTAAACGCACCAATTAAAAAAGCGCCGCTGCCACAAGCTGGGTCAAGTACCCGAGTACCTGCTAAAATGGCTCGATAAGCCATCCAGTAAGCCGCACTATCAGGCTCATGAGCAATACCAGCTCGTTGTTGTTTTAAATAACCGCCCAGGGTATGCTCAATAATATAATCCGTGATAAATTCAGGGGTGTAAACAATGCCATCTTGCTTGCGTTTGCCAGAAGTACTGGTGCTGGCCTTAGTGTTGCCTTGCAATTCCTGTTCGTCATCAACGGTTGCGTAAATCTCATCTAAATCCGAGATGGATTGTTCAAAAATATGCCCCAAAACCGGCGTACCAATATCATTATCAAAATCATAGTCGTATAAAGTCTTAAACTTTTTTAACAGATCATCGCTAACGGTCAGGCTTTCCAGTTCTTGATCTCCCGCAAACAGGCCACCGTTGTAAGCAGGTATTGTATTAGCCGCATTGCCCTTATCTATGTCGGTGAAGAGCTTTTTTAGCACATCCCAAACGGTAAAGCCTTCGCTGGGTTCTTTAAAAATACGGTTGTGCAAGGTACTTCTAGGCAACAAGCCCCGGTCTTCGGCAAAGGCGATAAACAACAGACGATCCAGCAGTTTTTGGCTAAGCCGAACCATTGCTTTCCGGCGTATGCTGTTGTTGTCTTTTTTTAAGCCGTTAATCAGGTCAATGCGCAATTGACGGTAATCAAAATAGAGTTGGTCAGAGATATCTTTTTCTGTTCGCAGAGAATCGTTAAACAGTCTTTCGGTCTCGCCGCTCAACAGATTATTCTTACTGAGCAGTAAAATAAAACGCGCATATTCTTCCGGTTTTATTAGATCTTCAATAAACCACTGTTCATATTTTATGTTGGAATCCGGGAATTTATAAAGGCGAAACTCCAGACAGTTAGAGACTAAAAACCATTTTGCAGTTCCTTGACTATTAATTGCATAACGGATTGCCTGTGCAACCGTAGACTCTACCCTGCCTTTCATGGGGCGTGTTAAATCCCATGTGTCAGGACCTTTAAATTCAAAGGGAACCAATACGGTTTTTTGTGCTTTAGAAAATTCACCTAAAGCATAATCAATCCCCTTTAACTCATTCTCTACATCCCATTTTTTTGCATTAACCTGATCATTGACTGATTGGTAGCCTAATAACTCTTTAAAGAAATTTAGAAAGTCATGGCTTTGTGCGCTTTCTTTGGCTTTTTTATTGTGAGCATGGTTACTTAAGCGTTTTTCAATAATCTTCTTAGGCTTATCGGGAATTTCACCCTTTTTAAGAATACCCAGACCGATAATAGTTTTCTGGATAAATTTTGGATTAAACAGCGGGTTGTCATTTTTTGTAACGGGTAATGGGGTATCAGTCATGTGATGGATCGATCAATAGATACTTTTCAGCTTAACTTCACACTATGCGCAACATCATGTAAAAAACAGATCAATAACACGCCAGCAGCAATCAGAACAATTTGCTGTAAAGACGTCTTCATATCTGTTTTCGTATGCAACGAAGGAATCAAATCAGCAACTGCAATATAAATAAAGCTTGAGGCTGCCAATGCTAAAAAGTACGGCAAGGTATTATGCAAATCTTCCAGACTAAAATAAGCTAAAACTCCGCCCAACACCGTCGTCAAACTAGCCAATACATTATAAAAAAGGGCTTTACTGCGGGAATAACCACTGTCTAATAAAATGGCAAAATCACCCACCTCTTGCGGAATTTCATGAGCAGCAACGGCCAAGCTAGTGACTATCCCTAACTGTACATCCGTTAAGAATGCAGCAGCGATCAAGACACCATCCACAAAATTATGAATACTATCGCCTAAAATAATCAACGTGCCGGCAGACTTTGCGCTCACGTGAGCATGACTATGTACATGTGAATGACTTGATCCATGTTCATGTTGTCCTTCATCACCATGTGCCTCACAATGCCCGAAATGGCAATGCCGCCATATCAGTAACTTTTCCAAAACAAAGAAACCCAGTATTCCCGCCAATATCGTGCCTGATAACGTCTGAAACTGTTCCGGCTTGACTTGTTCAAATGCTTCAGGTATCAACCCCCAAAAAGCCACCGCCAATAAGGCACCTATTGCAAAACTGATACCATGCGGTAGCACTGCTTTTCTAAGATCTTCTCGCAGCAATAAAAAAATAGCCGCAGCCATTACACTTAAAACACCGCCAACAGCTGTAAAAATAATAATTAACGCCAATAAATTCACTTAGTTATTCCATCCAAATTAACGTGGCCATCCGCCCAGTCTGACTATCCCGGCGATAAGAATAAAAACGGTCAGATTCGGTAAAAGTACACAATGCTCCACCGTAAACATCATCAACTCCTAATGCAAATAATTCAATCCGTGCCAACTGATAAATATCGGCCAGCCATTTATCATTACCCAACTCTTTAAATGCACTGGCATAGTCAATCGACTTCTTCAAAAAAGCATCCCGAACTTCACTTCCAATCTCAAAACAACTGGGCCCAATAGCAGGGCCTAACCAAACTAAAAAATCTTTATTATTAACGCATGATGTCACTACAGTATTTTTCAAAGCAAGTACTGTATTGCTAATAACACCCGCCAATAATCCTCTCCAGCCAGCGTGAATCGCCGCCACGCTTAATCCATCTTTAGAACAAACCAGTAAAGGCAAACAATCAGCAGTCATAACAGCACAGACAACACCAGCAACACTTGTAAAACTCGCATCCGCCTGTTGTAGCTGGCCAGGTAAATTTGTTGCCTCAACAACCCTTGAGCTGTGTAATTGATCCAACCAAACCGGTTCAGAGGGTAGTTTTAAAACCTCGCTAATAATTTGCCTATTTTGCTTAACTAGCTCACGGTCATCTCCGACATGTTGGGCAGGATTAAAACTAAAATACTGACCCTCACTAACACCGCCTGTACGCAACGTGGTTGCAGCATGAATGTTAGCGGGTGCCGGCCAGTCTGGCACTATATAATGTTCAATCCTGCTCATTATCTGCTAGTGCGGCTAATAAGCGGGTCATATCGTCGGGTAAGGGTTGAACCCATTCACAATACTCATGAGTCAGAGGATGCTTCAAACCCAGCTTTGCCGCATGTAACGCTTGTCTTTTAAAGCTGCGTAATTCTTTCTCCAGCCATTCGCTACATCCTGCTGGCATCTGAAAACGCCCACCGTACACTTGATCACCCACCAGTGGATAACGAATATGAGACATGTGGACACGAATTTGATGAGTACGTCCAGTTTCTAGCTTTACTTGTATAAACGTATGTCGAGTAAAGCGCCGCTCAACACGATAATGGGTCACCGAATCTTTACCCGACTCTCTCACTGCATACCTTTTACGATCGGTAGGGTGTCTGGCAATCGGCTCGTCTACCGTACCGCCAGCCGTCATCCGTCCCCGCGTGATTGCCAAATATTCCCTATTAATCTCTCTGTCCTGCAATTGCTGGGTTAGGCTATTATGCGCCTGTAACGTTTTTGCAATCATTAACAAGCCGCTGGTCTCTTTATCAATTCGATGAACAATTCCTGCACGAGGTAATGTGTCCAAACTTGAATCGTGGTTCAACAACGCATTCAGCAAAGTGCCACTCCAGTTTCCAACCGCTGGATGCACAACCAAGCCTGCTGGCTTATTTACAATGAGCAGACTTTCATCTTCAAAAATAATATCTAAGGGAATAGGTTCGGCTTCGGATAAAATAACGACTTCAGCTTCAGCATCCAACTCTATCTCTTCCCCCCCTTCCAATTTGTCTTTTGGCTTTAATATTAAACCATTGACCAGCACTCTCCCGGATTTAACCCAGGATTGCAGTTTACTGCGCGAATAATCGGCAAATAATTCGGCAAGCACTTGGTCCAAACGCATACCCGCCATCTCATAAGGTACTTCTGCTGTTAATCTTGTCATAACAAGTTCTTCTGAATAACCCATAGTTAAGTTATACTCACGTAAATAAACAACCACTTTTTAAGTATCGCCGTTTATCCTGCGAGAAAACCTATAATATTACAACGTGTCGTTAGCACTATGCGATTAATTTTAATAAAATTTTTATTTATTTGCTTTTTAAGCATGTCCCTTGAAGGCTGCTCATCATTCAAAGACCTTTTTTCCGGTGACTCAAAAGCAGCTGATGAAAATGAATATGCCGACTGGAATGCCGAGAAATTTCGAACAGAGGCTAAAAAGAATGTGGATACAGGCAGTTATGAAAAAGCAATCAAACTCTACCAGGCATTAGAATCTAGATATCCTTTTGGTGAAGACTCTGCCCAAACAGAACTAGATATTGCTTACGCTTATTTCAAAAACAATGATCCAGACTCGGCAATCGCTGCTGCTGACCGCTTCATAAAAACTAACCCTCGTAGTCCCGCCATTGACTATGCGTATTATTTAAAGGGTCTGGTTAATTACAATCGGGGAATAAGCTTTGTTGATCGTTTTTTACCTACTGACACATCCCAACGTGATACAGCTACTTCAAAAGATGCGTTAAAGAACTTCGAAGAACTTGTTCATCGTTTTCCAGAAAGTAAATATGTACCAGACTCAAGATTACGCATGATCGCTTTAACCAATAACATAGCCATGCACGAAGTACATGTGGCTCGTTATTATTTAAAACGCAGAGCTTATGTCGCTGCTGTAGATAGAGCTTCAACAGTCATTGATAAATATCAACGCGCCCCAGCGGTTCCTTATGCCTTACTTGTATTAAACGAGGCCTATACCAAATTAAACCAACTAGATCTTGCCAGCGATATTAAGCGTATTTACGACCTTAACTATCCCAATGGTCCAATAGTCCTTGATCAGGCAACCTCAACTACCTCTCATAAGATTTGGGATTTTATTGGCCTGGACAAATAAACAGGATCTACCACCCTACCGCACTCGCTATAATTGAGTGCGATGGAAAACAACATTTCAAAAACACTCCCTATTGTGGATGCTGCATTTTATAGTATTCACTAACCACCGTATCAGGACTTGCAAAACCTTCGAGTCTAAGCCAAGACTTATTCGGTGCTGAACGCATCAAAATAAGGGAAGCATGTTTCATCTTGTCGCCCTTATAAGCATTAAATGCTTTTTGCAGAACAAGGCTAGCTTCACGAGTTCCCGTGTAAAAATCCCAGCTTTCGCCTGCTGAAAATTTCTTTCCATATTCAATAAGTGATGCAGGCGTATCATTTTCTGGATCAATAGAAATACTGATCAAATGAATCTTCTGACCGTCCTTAGTTAACTTTTCTTGTACCTTTGAAAACACATGACTCAACATAGGACAAATTGCAGAACAGGAAACAAAAACAAAATCTAAAATAACTGTACGACCATCATCAATCTCTTTAACAAAATCTAGTTTTTGAGCATCCTGACGAATCACTTTGACATTAGGAATTGTATAATCTGCGGTATAACTCTGAAATTGCGGTGCTTCATCTTTCTGAACAGTAAGCTTAGATGTCGAATCTGCAATCGATAAATCTGACACAAAGAAAACTATAAAAAAAGCTAATACACCCAGCATTTGCCGTCGCAATGCTAAGCTTTTTGTTGGAAAACTGTTATACATCGTTATGAATCCTTTATTTAATTGAAGCAAACTACTTTCTAAAATACACCAGTAATACAAATATAATTGCCGATTTTTCAATGGAAAGCGGAATAAATAATTCTAAAGCAAAACTTCTGCAAATTTGTCCGTAGCGACAACCAAAGCGTCAATCATTTCTGCACCCTGAGCAATATGTCCGGCATTGGGCAAAACAACATACTCCGCATGAGGCATTACCTGATGCAAACTCATGCCCGCCTCTATTGGGCACACCAAGTCCTGTCGCCCATGAATAATAATAGTTGGAATATGTGACAATGTTGAACAGCCATCCAAAACCTGACCTTCTTTTATAAAATAGTTATTTTTAGCATAATGCAACTCCATACGCACTTGCTTAACCATTTTCTCAGTTACATGATCATTTTGACTGGCTGGATTATAATCATTACCTAAAGCTACCTGACCACCCCAAGCCATCCATTCTTTAGTCACTCGTCGTTGAGCCACTTCATCTGCACCCCATAACGCTGCACATAATCCTACCACCAGACTATCTGGCTCCACTGCTTCTAAGCTTTCAAGCAACCGCTGCCATTGTTCTGGGTAAATCCGGTTAACACCGTCTTTTGCGAACCAATCCAAGTCTTGTCTTCGGACTAAAAATACACCTCGGAGTATCATTCCTGTAACAAAATGACAGTATTGTTGAGCATATAATAAGGCCAAAGCGCCTCCCCAAGACCCTCCAAACAGCAACCATTTGTCTATTTTTAGATTTTTTCTAATGCGGTCCATATCATCAATCAAATCCTGTGTTGTATTATTTTCCAAAGCCCCAAAAGGCAATGACAATCCACAACCCCGTTGATCAAAAAGAATAATACGATAACATTCTGGATTAAAAAATCTTCGATGATCTGGCTTAGTCCCTGAGCAGGGCCCTCCATGCAAGAAAATGACTGGGATTCCATCTGGATTGCCACTTTGTTCAACATAAACAGAATGCTGGCAACCTGTTTCGAGAAAAAATTGATTATATGGAGAGATTTCAGGGTATAAAGTTTTCATGACTTAATCGACAGGGACGGAATCAACTCATAAAAATACAAAAAATCCAATTTGAAGATTGTATTGAACATTGAGTTTTCAGCCACTAAAAAAATATTACAGAATATAAGCAACTAATATTTACTGACTTACTCTGGCTTATTCAAAATTTCCAACACCTTCTCAGTTGCTTTTTGTTTAGCCTGATTCTTAACTGCACTGGGCGTATTTGCAATAGTACTCTTTAAATTATTAAGAACATCCTTCCCTGCAGCTACTGCGTCAGGATGCTTTTTGATAGTATTAACCAAAGATTTTACTGACTCAACGTTTTTTGAAGCATTGGGTACTACCGCTGTGACCGACTCTTTACTGGGCTGCTCTGCTATGCTACCGACAAGATTTTGCTCTGCCAAGACTGAGCAGGAAAAAAACAATAGTGTACTTATGAAAACTAATCTATTACGCATATTCTCATCATTGGTTAGTGTGACTTAAGAGATTAGTATACAGCAAGGAGCCTTAAATACACATTAACCAGTGATCCCAAAATATGAGTAATGACCTTTACATCAAATTATAGACTTTGCTTGTAAATCAGCATGATATGAAGATCTAACCATAGGTGCGCTTGCAACCTGCTTAAAACCCAATTGTAAAGCGAATGCGCCATAGTCATTAAATTGTTCAGGGGTGATATAACTTTTAACCGGCAAATGTGACTTAGTAGGCTGAAGATATTGGCCCAACGTTAACATTGAGCATCCATGAGCAACCAAATCTCTCATCACTTGATGCACCTCTTCCTTTTCTTCACCTACGCCCAACATTAAACCCGACTTAGTCGGTGTTTGCGGCTGCGCTTTAGCATACTTGGCCAGTAATTCCAGCGAACCCAAATAATCAGCACCCGGGCGAACTTGTTTATATAACCTGGGAACCGTTTCTAAATTATGATTAAACACATCACAAGGTTCTTCTGCCAATATGCCGATGGCTTTATCAATACGACCACGAAAATCAGGCACTAAAATCTCAATCTTTGTGCTAGGGATTTGCTGACGTATCATATTAATACATTGGGCAAAATGTCCGGCACCGCCATCTCTTAAATCATCCCTGTCAACAGAGGTAATTACAACGTATTTTAATGCCATCGCCTGAATAGCATCCGCCAAACTCTTTGGCTCATTTGGGTCCAATGGCAAAGGCTTACCATGAGCCACATCACAAAAAGGACAACGGCGAGTACATAGATCTCCCATTATCATAAAGGTAGCTGTGCCATGCTGGAAACATTCAGACAAATTCGGGCAAGCCGCTTCTTCACAGACCGTATGCAATTTATGCTTACGCAATAAACTCTTTATCTGGGTAATCTCATCACTGGCGGACAACTTTACTCGTATCCACTCTGGCTTGCGCAGAACTGTTTCAGAATGCTCAACCTTAATGGGAATTCGTGCTAATTTTTTAGCGCTACGCTCATGTGATTCTGGAGTAGATCTTGAAGGTGCTTGATTAGTCATGACAATAGCGTTGAAGTGAGTGCCTGAATTACAGAATCAGCAAGTTGCTTTGAACTTACCCTGACACCCAAATCAGACAGTTGAGTGACTTTGAGGCCGGAATAGCCGCAGGTATTAATATAATCGAAAGGTTTTAAATCCATATCATTATTTATACTAAGCCCATGGTAACTACAATTCTTTTTTATTCTTAATCCGATAGACGCAATTTTAGCATCATTTACATAAACGCCAGGCGCTTCAGCTTTAGACATTGAAAAAACCCCATAAGCCATTAATGCACTAACAACCGATTGCTCTAACGCAGTTACCAACTGGCGAACAGTTAAATTTAATCGTTTAATATCTAATAACGTATAAATAATTAATTGACCTGGACCATGATAAGTCACTTGACCACCCCGATCAGAATTAATTACTGGGATACTACCCGTATTTAGTAAATGCTCGCGTTTACCATTTAATCCAAGGGTATAAACAGGGGTATGCTCTACTATCCATAACTCATCGGGCGTTTCTGCATTGCGTTGCAAATTAAAAAGCTGCATCGCTTGCCAGGTAACTTCATAATCTTGCAATCCTAAGTGACGAGCGATCAAGATTAAACGGCTGTTAGCCAATCATAGGATATTATAAATAACAAAACCGAGGCTAATTACAGCGCCATTAAAACATGGGGGTGATCGGTTAAATCCTGATAAATAGCGTCCAACTGTTGCTTACTAGAAGCCTCTATAATGATTGTTATCGCCATAAAATTACCGTCTTTACTCGGCCTTGCACTCACTGCCCCCTCAGTAATAACAGGAACGTGTCGGCGAACAATTTCTACTACTAATAAATCTAGCTCAACATCCGCCTTACCCATCGCTTTTATAGGAAATTGACACGGAAATTCAAAGAGTGTTTCTTCTGTCATGATAACGATTTTTTATAAGATTGAAAAATATCGTTCATAGCATACCATACTGGCCCCGGCTTACCATCGGATACTGGATTAGAATCTAACTCAACTACAGGCACAATTTCACGCATTGAACTAGCAACCCAAATTTCACTCGCATATTGAAGCTCGTTAAAAGAAATATTACCTTCAGAATAAGGAATATTATTTTTCTTTGCCAACGCTAAAATAACGTCACGGGTTATTCCAGGCAATATCTGATGATCTTTAGGCGGTGTTTGCAGAATACCATCGATAACAGCAAAAACATTACTAGCAGCCCCTTCTATAAGGTAACCGTCTTTTACTAATAATGCCTCAGCACAGCCTTGATCAATAGCCGCTTGTCGATGCAGGATATTAGCCAATAACGTGATTGCTTTAATATTACAAAACTTCCAGCGCGTATCATCCATGCTTATCGCTTTAATGCCCTGATTTAATCCTGCAAAAGGCTCCAGATTCGAAGACATAGCAAAAACAGTCGCTGGCACATTCTCTGGAAATGCATGATCTCTTTTAAGACCAACACCTCTCGTGATTTGTAAATAAACAGACTGATCAATACTTGCATCTAACAATGGTTCTAAAATAGCCGCCCATTGCTCACGATTATAGGGATTAGCCAAACGAATCCCAGCCAAACTATTTTCCAAGCGCTGCAAATGATCCTGAAAATGAAACAAATGCCCCGAATAAGAAGGGATTACCTCATAAATACCATCACCGAATAAAAACCCACGATCTAATACAGACACTTTCGCCTCATCAAGAGGCAAATATTGTCCATTCAAATAGACAGTTTTATTTTCCATCTTCCGATTTTTCCAGCATCATCAAGACACTTTCAGAAAGTCTCTGAAAAATATTACCTTGTTCCACCGATTTTAAAGCCACTAAATCTTTATCTGCAACAACAGTATCGTTTAGAGTCACTTTAACAGAGCCTAACTTAGCACCTTCTTCCACAGGAGCAGTGATCTTCTTGTCGACAGTAACTACAGCCTTTAGATCTTTATATTGGCGACGCGGAATAGTAACATAAATATCCTCGGCTAATCCTAAGGGTACAATTTTACTTTCTCCTTTCCAAATTCTAGCTTCATTTAAACTTGTTTTACCTTGATATAGACGATGAGATTCAAAAAACCGAAAACCATAATTTATCAAAGTTTGGTTCTCGTTAGCACGTGCATTAGCATTTTTCGCCCCCATGACCACAGATATCAGACGCATCTCTTCTCTCAAGGCAGAAGCAACTAAGCAATAACCAGCATCATCAGTAAACCCCGTCTTAACGCCATCGACTGACTCATCACGTGACAATAATTTATTACGGTTCTGCTGAGTAATATTATTAAAAGTGAATTCCTTCTGAGAAAACCAGCGATAGTTTTCAGGAAATTCTTTAATCAAAGCAGTCGTCAATGTGGCTAAATCACGTGCTGTTGTGTAGTGATCATCAATAGGCAATCCATCGCTGTTTTTAAAGTGACTATTGGTCATACCTAATCGCTTTGCATGCTGATTCATCATATCAGCAAAGGTATCCTCATTACCCCCAACATGTTCAGCTAACGCAACGCTAGCATCATTTCCAGATTGTATGATGACGCCTTTTAATAAATCTTCTATTTTAACCTGATTGCCCAACTCCACGAACATACGTGAACCTGAAGTCTTCCAAGCCTTTTCACTAATGGTAACTAAATCATCCAGATGTAAATGACCACTACTAAGTTCTTTAAAAACAACATAAACTGTCATAATTTTAGTCAAACTAGCAGGAGCAAGCCTAACATCCGCATTATTTTCCGCTAAAACCTTACCCGTATGAAAATCTTGTAAGATATAAGCTGATGCTGCTATGGTAGGAGCGGGGGGGGTTGATATTTCAGTGTTTTCTGCAAAGGCATTAGACAAAAAAACTAATAGGCCAAAAAATAAAAATAGTGTGGATTTTTTAAACGGGGTCATGGCTCTTTGATGTCTACAAGTAAAAATATTTTATTACATTGTAGCATGTGAACGCTGAGATTGTTTGGATTCAGTAACAAATTGTGTATCCGTAATTCCAATTTCTGTTAATTGTTGATTTAGCTGATTGGCTGTTTCTGTTGAACTTATTGGTCCTATTTGTACCTTGTAAAGGGTTGACCTTTTGTAAGTAGACGATCGAATGTCTGGCTCAGGCAAATTTGAGGCAGCTATTTTATTCCTTAAGCTCATTGCTTTTTCAACACTACCAAAACTACCAATCTGCAAGTAAACATGTTGCTCCAAAGCAGCGGCAATCTGCTGTATCTCAGGTAAAGCCTGACTGGGTGAAATAGACTTGATTTCTATTGAACCAATACCATCTTGAGCCATATCCAGGTTTTTTGCTGCCGCATATGACAGATCCATCTCTCTATTACCAGTAAACGGTCCTCTATCATTAATTCTGACGATAATACTGCGATGATTCTCAAGATTAGTTACTTGAGCATAAGAGGGTATCGGTAAAGTTTTATGTGCGGCCGTCATAGCGTTCATATCAAAGATTTCGCCAGTCGCTGTTTTTTTACCATGAAAGCCAGGACCATACCATGAAGCAACGCCCTGTTTTATATAACGAGCAATTCGAGGTAAAAGACTTTCTTGTTGAACATTAATAGCCTGCTGATCACTTACGATCTTTTTTGACGATGCTGAATCTTGGCTTGTTTGATAAGAAGTTGAGGCTTGGATAGTTTCGATATTTTCGGCTTGTTGCTGAAAATCAACACCCGTTGTTTTCAATTGTTCTGTCGAGCACCCAGCTAGGGTAGTTAGTACAATTGCTATTAAAAGTCTTTTCATGGGAATGTGCCTTTTTCATTTAAAATAGATTGACTTAACTGATAAACAGCCATCGCATATAAAGGACTATGATTGTAACGAGTGATGACATAAAAGTTGTCTAAACCAACCCAAAGCTCTTCACTTGCTTTTTGTCCTAATGCCTCCTGTTCATAAGCCAGTAGCTTCACTTTTGTATTTAAAGGTAAGGTCCTCTGTATTTTTAAGTTAAGTGATTCTAACTGGTCAATCCTTAAATCCGGCTTAAGGTCCTTGCTTAATACGTATTTATAGTTTTCTCCCGTTGCGCTTACTGGTGTTGCAATAGCTTGCCCAACTTGCCACTGATGTTTAATAAAATAATTTGCGACACTAGCAATAACATCGCTGTTGTTATGCCAAATATCGCGTTTCCCATCACGATCAAAATCAACCGCATAACGCCTAAAACTACTAGGCATAAATTGTGGCGTCCCCATGGCTCCAGCATAAGAGCCAATTGGTTCTAATGGATTGAGATGCTCCTCACGGCACAACAACAAATAGTTTTCTAACTCACTAAGAAAAAATTGACTACGGGCCGGGTACGCGAATGCCAATGTAGACAATGCTTCAAGCACCTTAAAATTACCCGTCTTTTGACCATAAGAGGTTTCTACCCCAATAATTGCAACGATTATCTCGGGCTGAACGCCTGTCTGCTTTTCCACAGCCGCCAATGCTGCCCCATTTTCCCGCCAAAACTTTACCCCTCCTTTGATACGAGCATCCGTTAGGAATATCTTCCGATATTTATACCAAGGCAATCCTTCAGCTGGGGTTGAGATTTTTTTTAGAATATCCTGATTTATTTCGACAGTCTGAAATAAAACATTAAGCTCATCTTTATCGAATTGATGCGACGTTACCATTTTATTTATAAAAGCATTGACCGGGTCTGCGTCTTTTATATTGCCTGAACAAGCCATAAGCAACAGACTTAATATCAATAATATAGGTTTTAAGCCTAACACTTTAATTAACTCTTTATTCATCTAACGATTAGCGAAATTTTCTATGTGTATGAATTGACATTAAAATGCCAAATCCAGCCAACAATGTCACAATAGAAGTACCGCCATAACTAATTAACGGCAGGGGCACACCAACAACAGGAAGAACGCCAATTACCATACCAATATTAACAAAAACATACACAAAGAAAGTAAATGCCAAGCTACTAGCCAATAACCTGCTGTAACTATCTTGCGCTTGAGAAGCAATATATAAACAACGCATAATGATCAATAAATATAACGCTAACAATCCTAAACAACCCACTAAACCAAACTCTTCAGCAAATACAGCGAAAATGAAATCAGTAGAACTTTCTGGTAAAAAATCCAATTCTGATTGAGTACTTCCCAACCATCCTTTACCATAAACACCACCCGAGCCTATTGCTATTTTTGATTGAATAATATGATATCCACGCCCCAGCGGATCAGCCTCAGGGTTTAGAAATGTAAGCACACGATCGCGTTGATAATCATGCATAAAATGCCAAATAATCGGTGTCAAAGCAGCCAGAACAGTCACAATAGCCGCTATAATCCACCAGGAAAGACCCGCAAAAAAAAGCACGCCTGCACCTGAACTTGCAACCAGTAAGGCCGTGCCTAAATCAGGTTGCTTAGCAATCAGCAAGGTGGGTATAACTATAAGGATTACCGCAACTAACAACTGTTTTGCCCTAGGAGGCAAAGGATATTCAGCCAAATACCAGGCAATCATCATAGGCGTGGTGATTTTAATCATTTCTGAAGGCTGAAAGCGAAAAAACCCTAATTCAAGCCAACGTTGTGCTCCCTTACCTATCTGTCCCATAATTAATACGGCAATCAGTAAAAAAACTCCAAGAACAAACAAAACAGCCGAATATCGCTTGAATTGATAGGGGTCAATATGGGCCAATACAATCATTAAGGCAAAAGCAAGCCCCACACGACTCAATTGGCGTATTAAAACATCCATATCTTGGCCGCCAGCGCTATAGAGAATAACAAAACTTAATATCGATGTAAGAAGCAATACTATAAACAGAGGGATATCTATATGTAATCGCCTAAGAAAATTTCCCAACACTGAAGGAGCCTCAAAGTGCTCATGACGCGTTTCAGTTCTCATATTTTTCCTGTAAGAATTGCTTGATAACCTCACCAGCTATCGGCGCTGCAACCGATCCACCATGCCCGCCATTCTCAACAACTACGGCTACAGCGATCTGAGGATCGTCTACCGGCGCAAATGACACAAACAAAGCATGATCCCGATACTTAAAGTCAATACTATTTTCATCATATTTTGCATTTTGCTTAATACCTAATACCTGCGCAGTCCCTGTTTTCCCAGCAATTTGATAACTTATATTTTTATTAATGCCTTTAGCAGTGCCATGCTCGCTATGAACAACATTAACCATTCCCTGAACGACCGAATTAACATGCTCTTGTTTTAGGGGAATAGTGTTATCACTGTGTTCAATGCCAAGCTTAGTGCCTTGTGCACTGACCATTTTATCAACTAAAAAGGGTGTAATGACCTTACCGTTGCTTGCTAATGTAGCGGTCGCTTTCGCAAGCTGCAAAGGAGTAACTTGTAGATAACCTTGACCTATACCCGTTATCAATGTCTCTCCGGGATACCATGCTTGATTTTTTCGTTCGCGCTTCCACTCACGCGAAGGCAATAAACCAGACTTTTCACCGACAAGATCAATACCTGTTTTTTCGCCAAAACCAAACTTATGTAAAAAATTATACATATTATCAATACCCAGCGCAGATGCCAGACGATAAAAATAGACATCACAAGACTCGGTAATAGCCCGAGTTAAGTTAACTGCACCATGCCCATTTTTTTTCCAGTCTCGATAACGATGAGTCACTCCCGGTAACTGATAATACCCAGGGCAAAATAGTTTTTGCTCTGCACTAATCACATCAAACTCAAGTCCGGCCAAGGCAATAAACGGTTTTATTGTAGAACCTGGGGGATATAAACCTCGCAACGCCCGATTATAAAGTGGTTGATTTTCTGAAGATTGTAATGCTTGATAAGCATCATTAGCGATACCCACTACAAATGGATTAGGGTCAAACCCAGGACGACTGACAAAAACCAGGACCCCTCCGGTTTTAATATCAATAGCCACCACAGCACCATTAAAAGAATCTAATGCATCATAAGCTGTTCTCTGCAAATCGATATCCAATGTTAAATAAAGATTTACCCCGGATTCAGGATTAACTTCTTTTAATGTATTCAGTAATCGAGCCTGAACATTCGTTTCTATCTCAGCATAACCCGTCTTACCGTGTAATTGACTTTCATAAGAACTTTCTATACCTAACTTACCTATATGGGTAGATCCACGATACTCAGATATCGGTAAATCTTTCATTTCGGCTTCATTAATACGCCCAACGTAACCAATAACATGGGCCGCTAAATCGCTATACGGATAATGCCGAACGAGCTGCCTATGAATATCGACACCCGGGAAATAAGGCCTGGCAACTGCAAACTTTGCCAACTGCTCTTCATCCATACTGACCAACAAAGAAGAACTGACAAACCTTTTTTGGCGTTTACGTAATTTTTGGTACTGTTCAATGTCCTCATCGGATAGCTCAAGCAGCTTTTGCAAACGAGATAGCGTATCATCCATGTTACTCACCTGCTCCGGGATAATTTCCAGACTATAGGACGGCATATTCTCGGCCAAGACTTTTCCTTTTCGGTCTAAAATCATACCTCTCGTAGGTACCAAAGGAATAATCTTAATACTATTGTCTTTTGCCAATGATGAATAATGTTCGTGCCCCGCAACTTGTAAATAAATGAGCCTGATAATTAAACCCGTAGTTAAGAGACTAACAACAATGAACGCAGCAATAATCCGATTTATAAATAAGCGCTTTTCCGATGAAGGATCTTTAATAGCATATAAACGCGACATATGTTGCCAGGTATTTTATTTTATAAATCTAAACACACTGACAAAACGCATTAATCCATAGACTAAAGGCCAGCATATCATACCGGTAAAGACTGGCAACCAGAATGAAGCATGCAACTGTGCAGGGTGTTGAAGGTTCTTTATAAAAAACAGCAATAACTGAGACAATAATAAACAGAAAAAAATGAACAAGCCTTGCTGGAAAAAAGGGAATTGACGCAAACGATTATGAAACTTAAGGCACACATAAATTATAAGTGAATAAGCCAAAGCATATTGACCCAACAAACGACCCGTTAACACATCAGTCAATAAACCAAAAATCCATGCATGGAAAATACCTACCCGTTCAGGCGTGTTTAATGCCCAATAAACCAAAACTAAAAGCACCCAATCTGGATTCAGCAAAGCCATTTCTTCAGATAGAGGTACAACCCTTAAGCACATTGCCAAAATAAGAGTTAGTATAATTCGAAAATAACTGACTTGATTATTTAACCTCATCAGAAGGGTCCTCTTTATTTATTATTGATTTTGTAATCAGAGGTACCGGCACTGATTTGCTCCAAACTATCATTAATTCTCTATTGCGATCTAATAAAGCCTTTGGCGTTGCCGTAATAGTAGCAAACGCTTTATTTGGTTCTGTTGTAAACTCATCGACCACCGCAACCGGATAACCCTGAGGAAAAGTCCCACCTAAACCGGATGTTATCAGTAAATCACCTGGATGAATATCAGCGTTACTTGGCAAGAAAGGTAAGACTAATCGATTCAGTTGACCACTACCCATCGCAATAGTAAGCAGACCATTACGATTTACTTGAACAGGAATCGCATGATTTGGATCCGTAATCAACATAATCTCAGACGTAAACGGCAATGCTCTAAAAACCTGCCCAACAACACCATTTGCATCTAGAACAGGCTGCTGCGGATGAACGCCAAAACGCGTTCCTTTGTTAACCACAACGATATGCTCATAAGGCGCCATATTAACCGATAACAATTCAGCCACCAGTACCTGCTCACCCAATTTAAAAGAGTTTTCTAATAACGCCCGTAAACGAATATTTTCTTTTTCCAAAGCCTCAAACTTAAGTAAACGTGATTGATGAATGATCTGCTCTTCACGCAACCGTTCATTTTCCAGCTTTAATGCCCTATATGAACTAACCGAATGAGCCGCATGCTCAATTAGAGCCGTCGGAAAGTCGACCAAATATTTTAATGGATCAACAACAACTGAAAGCGTACTACGAACTCCACTTATTTGAGAACTTCTATACTCAGTTACCAGTAAAATAGTCGAAGCAATAACTGCCACCAATAAGCGAGTATTAATTGATGGACCAGTGGTAAATATAAGTTTTATAGCAGCGCCTCGTACCAGTTAAAAGAGAGTGTAACTCCGATAAAATGAAATATAAGTTACAACCACAAAAAACAACTCTAAGAAGATTTTACTCCAGGGAGAAAGTTGAAAGTCCCTTTCTGTCTAATAGTTCTAGCACCATGCCTCCTCCTCTCGCAACACATGTTAATGGGTCATCGGCAATGTGAACCGGCAAACCTATTTCTTCAGAAATAAGTAAATCGATATTTTTTAATAAAGCGCCTCCTCCCGTTATATAAACCCCCCGATTTGCCACATCCGCACCTAACTCTGGCGGCGTTTGCTCTAAGGCTACCTTGACTGCGCTAATAATACCAGCCAAGGGCTCTTGTAAAGCCTCCAAGATTTCATTGCTATTTAAAGAAAAACTTCTAGGCACGCCTTCTGCTAAATTTCGGCCTTTAACTTCAACCTCTTTAACCTCCTTACCTGGATAGGCAGAACCAATAGCTATCTTTATTTTTTCAGCGGTGACTTCACCAATCAAAGTACCGTAGTTTTTCCGCACATAGTTAATAATAGCTTCATCAAAGCGATCACCGCCAATACGAACAGAGCTAGAATAAACTACACCATTTAATGAAATAACCGCCACTTCAGAAGTGCCCGCACCAATATCAAGTACCATAGACCCACTTGGCTCATCGACCGGCAAACCAGCACCTATAGCAGCAGAAATAGGTTCCTCAATCAAATAGACTTCACGTGCGCCAGCCATCGAAGCAGATTCCCGTATAGCACGACGCTCAACCTGAGTTGATCCTGAAGGCACACAAATTAAAATACGTGGACTGGGGCGCAACAAACGATTTTTTTTGTGAACCTTCTCAATAAAAAAACGTAACATACGCTCAGTAATCGCAAAATCAGCAATAACCCCATCTTTAAGTGGACGAATAGCAGTAATATTGTTCGGCGTACGCCCCAACATCAATTTTGCATCGGCACCTACCGCTGCAATTGTCTTTGCGCCACGAACCTTGTCTTCTTTGATAGCAACAACAGAAGGTTCATTCAGTACAATTCCTTGACCAGGAATATAAATCAGTGTATTGGCCGTTCCTAAATCAATAGAGAGATCATTAGAGAAAAGACCGCGAATTCTTTTGAACATCGTTACCTGTTTCCTGTAGGGAATAAAAACAGTGATACTTTATCAATCAAGCAGGTATTTGATCAAGATATAAGTATCGTATTTGTAGTAATATACTCAGCAATGGCAGAAGGTACAAGATTAAAAACTGTGACCGCCAAACTGAAAACTTCAATTTTTAACTCCAACACATTTTCTGTCGCTTCGCCTCAACATGTTAGCAGAATAGCAATGAGTTAAACCGATTTAATAAGGGGGACAAACATGTCGTTAACGGCAAATGATGTAACCCAAATTGCGCACTTGGCGCGTTTGGGAATTGATAAGCAAGATATCGACTCTTATACAAAAGATTTATCTGGCATATTAGATTTAATGACTCAAATGAGTGAGCTAAATACTGATAATGTTGACCCGATGGCGCATCCAATGGATCAAGCGCAACGCCTAAGGGTAGATACTATCTCAGAACAAAATAATCGCGAAAAATTTATGTCCATTGCGCCACAGGCAGAAGCAGGACTTTACCTTGTGCCAAAAGTGATTGAGTAAAGGAAACCCATAATAATGCACACTAAATCATTAACAGAATTAGCTCATGGCTTACGCTCGGGCGACTTTTCAAGTGTAGAACTCACCCAACATTTTTTAAATAGAATTAAAAAACATCAAGACCTAAACGCCTATATTACCGTCACCGAAGAAATTGCAATACAAAATGCCATGGCTGCGGATGCGCGATTAACTAGCGGACAAGTTGAACCGCTCACTGGCATACCAATTGCTCAAAAAGACATTTTCTGCACTTTGGACATCAAAACAAGCTGTGGTTCAAAAATGTTGGACAACTTTATTGCGCCTTATAACGCAACCGTCGTTGAGAAATTTAATCAAGCCGGTGCTGTGCTTCTAGGTAAACTAAACATGGATGAATTTGCCATGGGATCATCCAACGAAACCAGCTATTACGGCGCAGTTAAAAACCCCTGGAACATTAACACCGTGCCAGGGGGTTCATCGGGTGGTTCTGGCGCGGCAGTTTCTGCACGACTAGCCGCCTGTGCAACAGGAACAGATACGGGTGGCTCGATACGCCAACCTGCTGCACATTGTGGCATTACAGGTTTAAAGCCCACTTATGGACGAGTATCCCGTTATGGTATGATTGCCTATGCATCAAGCTTGGATCAAGGTGGTCCAATGGCGCGTAGTGCAGAAGATGCGGCAATACTGTTACAAACAATGGCTGGATTTGACCCAAAAGACTCCACTAGTGTTGATTTAAGTGTACCTAACTATAGCGAGGGACTTAACAACTCTCTGGCTGGATTAAGAATTGGCTTACCTAAAGAATTCTTTAGCAACGATTTAAACAGTGATATGGCTGCTAAACTTGAAATCGCTATTAATGAATACCGTAAGCTAGGGGCTGAAGTCAAAGAAGTATCAATGCCCAATCTTAGACTAGCCATTCCAGCTTACTATGTTATTGCCCCAGCCGAATGCTCAGCAAATTTATCGCGTTTTGATGGCGTTCGTTTTGGCTATCGCTGTGAAAATCCAGTCGATTTAAGCGATCTCTATACCCGCTCTCGTGGTGATGGTTTTGGCAAAGAGGTTAAACGACGGATTCTGATGGGTACCTATGCCTTATCAACCGGTTATTACGACGCCTATTACATTAAAGCACAAAAAATTAGGCGACTCATCAGTGACGACTTCAAAAATGCCTTGACCGAAGTCGATGTCATCATGGGTCCTGTGACACCGACCCCCGCTTTTGGCATTGGTGAAAAAATAGCGGACCCTATCGAAATGTACTTATCGGACATTTATACCATTGCTATCAATTTGGCTGGCTTACCCGCACTATCTATTCCAGCCGGCTTTATTAACGACCTACCGGTAGGTCTGCAAATTATTGGTAATTATTTTACCGAAGACCGCTTATTGAACATTGCCCATCAATATCAGCAGGTCACCGATTGGCATCAACACACGCCCAAAGGCTTTGAATAAGGAGATAACAATGGAATGGGAAACAATAATCGGCTTGGAAATTCATACCCAACTAGCCACACAATCAAAAATATTTTCAGGTGCCTCGACTGCTTACGGGGCTGAGCCCAATACCCAAGCCTGTGCCGTTGATTTAGGCTTACCCGGTGTTTTGCCTGTATTAAACGAAGAGGCCGTACGTCTGGCTGTCATCTTTGGCATGGCTATTGAAGCCAACATTGCCCCTTATTCAGTATTTGCCAGAAAAAACTACTTTTATCCTGACTTACCTAAAGGCTATCAAATTAGTCAAATGGATCATCCTATTGTGGGTGTTGGACACCTGGACATTGAAGTCGACGGGGAGACTAAGCGGATCGGCATTACCCGTGCTCACCTCGAAGAGGATGCAGGTAAATCTTTACATGAAAGTTTTCATGGTCTAACGGGTATTGATTTAAACCGTGCTGGAACGCCTTTATTAGAAATCGTCTCAGAGCCTGACATGCGATCAGCTAAAGAAGCCGTCGCCTATATGAGAAAATTACATGAGCTCGTACGCTATTTAGGTATCTGTGATGGAAATATGCAAGAAGGATCTTTCCGTTGCGATGCCAACGTATCAGTACGCCCCAAAGGTCAAAAAGAATTTGGCACAAGAGCGGAAATCAAAAACATTAACTCATTTAAGTTTGTTGAGAAAGCCATTAATCATGAAATTGAAAGGCAAATTGAACTCATTGAAAATGGCGGCAAAGTCGTTCAGGAAACCCGTTTATACGATTCAGTCAAAGATGAAACCCGGTCTATGCGCAGTAAAGAAGAAGCTAACGACTACCGCTACTTTCCAGACCCTGACTTATTGCCAGTCTTGATTGATGAAGCGTTTAAATCGCAAATAAAAGCTAATTTACCTGAATTACCCCAAGCTAAAAAGCTTCGCTTTAAAACTGACTACCAATTAGATGAAGAAAGCGCCACTATTTTAACAACGTCACGCCCTTTAGCGGATTACTTTGAAGCCACGCTTAAGACAGCAACGTCTGAACCCAAATTATGCGCCAACTGGATCACTGGGGACTTATCTGCTGCGCTCAATAAAGCAGGACTAGAAATTACTGATTCCCCGATTAGCTATGAACGTTTAGCCGGTTTATTAGCGCGAATTAGCGACAATACTATTTCTGGAAAAATTGCCAAACAAGTCTTTGAAGAGCTTTGGCAATCGACAGCAACAGCCGATGAAATCATTGCAGAAAAAGGCTTGAAACAAATAACCGATACTGGAGCAATTGAATCAATCATCGACAAGATTATTGCCGATAACCAGGGGCAAGTTGAACAATACCGAAGCGGTAAAGACAAAGTATTCGCTTTCTTTGTCGGCCAGGTCATGAAAGAAATGAAAGGTAAAGCGAATCCTGCAGAAGTGAATAAGCTGTTAAAAGCGAAGCTGCAAGGTTAAAAACAGCTTGATTGAAAGGCAAAAAAAAACGGGAGCCTAAGCTCCCGTTTTTTATCTACCAAACCAGAATTAGAACTACAAATGGTAAGCTGTTTCTCCATGCTCAGAGATATCCAAACCTTCACGTTCGGCTTCTTCGCTGACTCTTAAGCCCATTACAATATCAATTAATTTAAAAGCTATAAAAGACACTATACCCGACCAGACGATACAGATACTTACACCCCAAAGTTGACTTATAAACTGCGTTGAAAAACTGTATTCTGCTACACCATTGGCAACATAATCCCATACACCCGTACCGCCTAAAGCTGGATTTGCCACGACTGAAGTTCCTAAAGCACCAATAATCCCACCAATGCCGTGAACACCAAATGCGTCTAATGAATCATCGTAACCCATTAGACTCTTCAAACTTGTCACCGCAACAAAACAAGCGACACCCGCAACCAAACCTAATCCGATAGAACCCATCGGGCCTGCCCAACCACATGCTGGTGTAATAGCAACTAAACCAGCAATTGCACCCGATGCGCCACCTAACATACTTGGTTTACCACGAATAATCCATTCTGCACCACTCCAGGCCAATGTGGCTGCGGCACTTGCTAGTAAGGTATTAACAAAAACCAGGGCAGAAAGACCGTTCGCTTCTAAATTAGAACCTACGTTAAAACCAAACCAACCTACCCATAATAAAGAAGCACCCACCATTGTCATCGTGACACTGTGTGGAGCAAGTGATTCTTTGTTATAACCAATACGTTTACCAACGATCAAACAGCCGACTAAGCCAGCAATACCCGCGTTAATATGAACAACCGTACCGCCCGCAAAATCTAAAGCGCCTTTTTGAAATAGAAAACCTGCCGTAGCACCCGCAGTAGTACCCGATGCGGCATCAGTATAGGCATCAGGACCTGCCCAATACCAAACCATGTGAGCCATGGGTAAATAAGCGAAAGTAAACCAGATTAACATAAACACTAATATTGCTGAAAACTTAACCCGCTCAGCAAAAGCACCGATAATCAAAGCCGGAGTGATGCCCGCAAACGTTAACTGAAATGCCACATAAATATATTCAGGAATATAAACCCCTTTAGTGAAGCTAGCCGCCATTGAGTCTGGTGTGATACCCAACAGAAACAGCTTACTAAATCCACCAATAAAAGGGCTACCTTCAGTGAAGGCAAGACTATAACCGTAAAGAGCCCATAGCACAGCCATCATAGAAAAAATAATAAATACCTGCATTAATACAGAAAGCATATTTTTGGCACGTACCATACCGCCATAAAATAAAGCTAAGCCTGGAATAACCATCAGAATAACCAGAACGGTTGCTACAATCATCCAGGCGGTATCGCCTTTATTGATGCTAGGCGCAACTACTGCAGCAGGATCCGCCAACGCAAATCCAGCAAAACTGACCAACGCAACAAAAATAAAGCTATTTAATAACTGTTTCATAACTCCCCCGTACCAAGACTAAAGCGCTTCATCGCCGGTTTCACCGGTACGAATACGAACAACCTGCTCTAAATCAGTTACAAAAATCTTACCATCACCGATTTTTCCAGTGTTAGCTGCTTTAGTAATGGCCTCAACTGCTTGAGCCAACAGTTGATCGGCAACGGCCACTTCTACTTTTGCTTTAGGTAAAAAATCAACCACATACTCAGCTCCACGATAAAGTTCAGTATGTCCCTTTTGACGACCAAAACCTTTTACTTCTGTTACGGTCACACCTGAA
>SESB01000133.1_pt1 | contig 52935 bp, 50 predicted proteins | sample 3171441 | NCBI WGS metagenome assembly SESB01 (sample SAMN06051867, study PRJNA518727) | freshwater metagenome | biome: subpolar coniferous forest; feature: holomictic lake; material: water; isolation source: holomictic Lake 227, 6 m depth | place: Canada: near Kenora, Ontario | collected...
TCTTAACGTTCGGACACTGGCCAGGCATCACCCTCTATACATCCTCTTGCGAGTTAGCAGAGAGCTATGTTTTTGATAAACAGTCCCTTGGGCTCTTTAGCTGCGGCCCCATTGCTGGGGCAGGCCTTATCTCTAAATTACGGCCGCTGTTTTGCCGAGTTCCTTAACGAAGTTTCTCTCGTACATCTGAGGCTTCTCGCCTCACCTACCTGTGTCGGTTTACGGTACGATTACTGTTGCCTTAGCCCTAGAGGTTTTTCTAGTCAAATCTTCCGCCTAAATTGATTCCATCTTGCGACTTCATCTCTTTTCAAACTCTTGAAACTAGTGGTCCGGATTTGCCTAGACCGTTTCTTGAGAACAAAAACGTACATACCATAGCACGCTTAGACCTTAGACTTGCGTCCCCCCTTCGGAAAACAACAGTAGTGCTGGAATATTAACCAGCTCATCCATCGGCTAGCTCCTGCACTACACAGGATACGCCTTAGGATCGACTAACCCTGGGTCGATTTGCGTTGCCCAGGAAACCTTAGGTTTTCGATGGGCGGGGTTTTCGCCCGCCTTTTTGCTACTCATGCCAACATTCTCCCTTCCCTCCGCTCCACCGTGCCTCACGACACGACTTCGACGCTGAAGGGAATGCTCCTCTACCACTCCCTAAAATGAATTAGAAAGTTCACATCTTCGGTACTATACTTAGCCCCGATAAATTTTCGGCGCGAAACAACTTGATTAGTGAGCTATTACGCTATCTTTAAAGGATGGCTGCTTCTAAGCCAACCTCCTAACTGTCGTAGTCACAACACCACCTTTTACACTTAGTATAGATTTAGGGACCTTAGATTGTGATCCGGGCTGTTTCCCTTTTGACTGATGGACCTTAGCGCCCATAGTCTGACTCCCGAATTATACCTGCAAGTATTCGGAGTTTGATTGAAGACGGTATCTTGCGACCCGCCCTCATCCAGTGCTCTACCCCCTGCAGTCAACATTCGAGGCTAGCCCAAAAGCTATTTCGAGGAGAACCAGCTATTGCCGAGTTCGATTACAATTTCTGCGCTAACCACAAGTCATCCCATAGTGTTGCACGGCTAATGGGTTCGGTCCTTCCTCCATCTTTCGATGAAGTTCAACCTGCTCATGGTTAGATCACCCGGCTTCGGGTCTTGTCCACGCGACGAATGTATCACTCGCGTTACGCGAGTTTTGCAACTCGTGTAAAACACGAGCGATACACAAACGGGCTATTAACCCTCGCTTTCACTCTGCATGCTCTCCAGAGGAGATTATGCAAGCCACGTAGAACAAACTCGTTGGCTCATTCTTCAATAGGCACGCCGTCACCCCTTGCGGGGCTCCGACTCTTTGTAAGTATATGGTTTCAGGTACTATTTCACCTCCCTAAACGGGATGCTTTTCACCTTTCCCTCACGGTACTTGTTCACTATCGATCATAAGAAGTATTTAGTCTTAGGTCATAGTCGACCTGGCTTCAGACGGGATTTCACGAGTCCCGCCCTACTTAAGAACTCTAGCAACGAAGAGTCAATTCCTTTCACTTACCGGGCTATCACCGTCTCTGGCAGAGCTTTCCAGCTCATTCAATTAGAAATTGTCTTTTTTTACTTCGCCCCATTGGTCTGGCAATAGGCACTAGGTCTTGCAACACCGAAAAAACATGTGGTTCCAGAACCTTCCGTAACCAGTCGAGCGAACTCGACCAATTACTCAGTTATTACGGTTTAGACTCCTCCCCTTTCGCTCGCCACTACTCAGGGAATGATTGTTATTTTATTTTCCTCCAGCTACTAAGATGTTTCAGTTCGCCGGGTCTTCCAGCTCGCCTAAAAGGCTGAGCTTCCTCTGTCTTCGACAGAGGGGGTTTCCCCATTCGGAGATCTGCGGGTCAAAGGTTGCTTGCCACCTCACCGCAGCTTATCGCAGGCTGCTACGTCCTTCATCGTCTTCTTATGTCAAGGCATCCACCATATACTCTTATTGAGATTTTCCCACGCTTTTACTTTAAAAAATAAAAACGCGTTTTTGACTTCTTATTACAGCCCCTTCTCTCGGACGAAAAATTTGAGAGTTGGGAATAAGACGTCGGTTTTACTTATATTTTTGATGTCTTTACTCTAACATGAATTGTTAACGGACTCAGGGGCGCAAAAAAACCGCTTTTCGGCGGTTCTAAGTAATCGCAAAGCTGCTAATTATTTAGAATCGCTGATTAACATGATTTCTTAACTGTTTTTGCATATTATTTTCGGCTTTTATAGCCCTGTTGAAACTGTAAACAATTATAGCTGTTTTAAAAATAATGTCAAGGGCCAAAAAGCATCAAATAAAGCCCGCAAATCCAGCATTTTCTGAATCAACGCTTTTGCTAGTATATATGGCATATTTTATATATAATTAAATTAAATTAGAGCTATTTTTAAATAAATGATAAGTAAAAATAATCTTATAAATAAACATGGAGATAAAATAATTTTAAGTTTTGTTTTTCTCGCGTATCTAATAATCACCCTCTACTCGTCAATCAATCATCAGCCTTGGCGCGATGAAGCGCAGAGCTGGTTGATTTCTCGTGACTTAAAACCAATTGGAATCATAAAACAAATGCCCTACGAAGGAACGCCTCCACTTTGGCATTTTATTCTCTATCCTTTTGCGGCTAGTGGCCTTCCCTATTCAAGTGAATTTATTATTAATTACATTCTAGCGGTGGGCGCTATTTTTCTTCTTCTTTTTTTCTCTCCTCTTCCTAAATTCTTCAAAATTATTTTACCATTTTCTTATTTTTTTCTCTTTGAATATTCAGTTGTCGCCAGAAACTATAGCTTGATTATTTTCTCCCTATTTCTCTGCGCTAGCCTTTACTCGCAGCGCTTTAAAAAACCCATACTCTACGCTTTCAGTGTTGCTCTCTTAGCCTGGAGCGGAATTCAAGCGCTAGCGATTGCCTCGATTCTTACGTTATTCTTTAACGTTGAATCGCTTCAAAAAAAACTTGAGGAAAGACGCTACCTAATCGCTATTATTATTATGATAGTGGCAATACTATCCATTGTTTTTATATTACTGCCCTACCCGGACCAAATCTACGCCGCCTTAAAATTTAATGGCCTAAACTATTTTGCCAAAGCCTGCACGATTTCTTTGTTGCCATATTTTGATAATAGCTTTATCCCGCCACTATTCTATTGGGTAGTTGCGCCAAGCTGGATTATTTTTATTATTTTTATTCTTAAAACAAAAACTGCTCGCCTAATATTCCTATCATCATTTTTTTGGATAATATTTATTATTCTTTTTAAACACGCTGGGGCCCTCCGCCATTACGGATTAATCCTAGTAGTTTTCCTATTTTCTTGGTGGCTCGATATTTATTATCTCCGGGACAAAACCGTAAAAACTAGTTTAAAGAATTTCATTGCCCTTTCATTTTTATTCATTTGCTTAAGCGCGAGCGCGGGATATGCTTTCTACTATAATTATACTAATAGACAAACAAATTATTCCGGAGCAAATGAGATGGCAACTTATTTAAAAAATAATAATTTACTTAATGAGGAAATTGCATCATACCCCGCTATTTCCGGAAGCGCGCTTCTTCCGTATATACCTGGAAAAAAGATATTCCAAATGGAACGCGCTGAAGAAGGAACTTTTTTAACTTGGGATGATAAAGCAAAATACACGCCGTTACTTCCTTATTGGGAGGTAAAAAATAATCTTATCGCTTTCTACAAGAAAAAAGAAAACAATCCAAAAAGTGTTCTTATTTTATCAACCTGGCCTCTCGGTAACTATGATCGTAGCCTACTTTATATTACTAAGAATACTAAACCATCAATAACGGATGAATATTTCTATCTCTACCGCTTTGTTCTGCCTAAATAGCTTATGCTCATAAACAAAAACGACCCAATTAGGGTCGTTTTATTTTCCATTTGAAAATTAATCGTCTAAAAGTTGCTGATCATCCATCTGACGAAGAGCCACTTCGCGGCTAATTAATCCAGCCTGATAAAGCTCTTTAATATGGCGATCAAGAGTAATCATGCCGATCGAGGAATTAGTTTCTATCGTACTTTTAATCTGTGCAATTTTTCCTTCTCTAATAAGATTAGCAACTGCACCATTGTTTAAAAGAATTTCTCGAGCCGCAACACGTCCACCGCCAATTTTGCTTAGTAGGCGCTGTGAAATAACAGCAGACAAAACTGAAGATAATTGTGATTTAATTTGACCTTGCTGATAAGGCGGAAAAACATCGATAATACGATCAATAGTTTGAGCGGCACTATAGGTATGAAGGGTTGCTAAAACTAAATGCCCGGTTTCGGCGAGAGTAACGGCTGTCGCGATAGTTTCCGGGTCGCGCATTTCGCCAAGCATAATAACATTTGGATCTTGACGAAGCACGTGTTTTAAACCGGACGCAAAGCTTATCATATCTGTGCCGAGTTGACGTTGAGAAATTATACTTTTGTTCGGAATAAAAACATATTCCATCGGATCTTCAAGCGTTATGATATTACAGCGACGATTATCGTTAATATAATTAATCATGGCAGCTAGAGTTGTCGATTTTCCGCAACCCGTTGGCCCAGTCAGCAATATAAAACCCTGCGGCAATTCTAAGAGATCTTTAACGACCGGCGGCATGCCCAATTCTTCTAAAGTTGGCTTGCTATCACTAACAACACGCGCCACAATAGTAATATTATTTTTTTCAAACGCGCAATTTACGCGGTAACGAATATTTTCAATTTGATAACCAAAATCTAAATCACGCTTATCAAAAAAGCGCGCCTTTTGTTCTTTAGTTAAGAGAGTATTTAAAAATCCTTCTAAATCAAGCGCGGTTAATCGAGGAAAATTGCCACCCTTCACGACATCATTTATATCAAGCAATTGTCCGTCAATGCGAAAAATTGGTTTTTCGGCAAAAAGCAAATGAATGTCCGAGGCTTTTTTCTCGGCCGCTAATTTAAAAAGATTATTTATATCCATATAATACAAATCAAGTATATTTATAAAACAAATTATAAACTGAGTTTACCAATTCATTTTCTTTAAACCATTCGCCGCCGCTTCAACTTGCGCTTCTTGTTTTGAAGATCCTTTGCCGGTCGCGATTTGCTCTTCTTCGAGATATAAACCAACAGTAAAAATTTTCGCGTGGTCGGGCCCAATTTCATCAATAATCTGATAATGCGGAGTGATTCCCTTTTCTTCTTGGGCCTTTTCTTGAAAACGGGACTTAGGATCAAGATAGGTTTGATTTCTTAAAATATCATCAAGCTTTGAAACAACATTTTTTAAAACAAATTGTTTAGCGACATCAATTCCTTGATCTAAATAAATTGCGCCAATAATTGCTTCAATCGAATTAGCTAAAATAAACTGGCGTGATTTTTTATTTTTATCTCGCGATTCTCCTTTTGATAAATAAAGGCATTCCTCGACATCAAGCTCGGCAGCAATCTCGTAAAGCATTTTTGCGTTAACGAGTGAGGCGCGCCAATTAGTCAAATCTCCCTCGGGAGTTGTTGTAAAATTTAAATATAAATATTCCGTCACGACAATTTCTAAAACCGCATCACCCAAAAATTCCAGACGTTCATTGTGTCCAATTTTAAAATCAGGATGTTCATTTAAATAAGAACGATGAACCAAGGCCTGTTTTAATAAGCTATCATTTTTGAAAGCCACTCCTAGTCTCTTCTGCAATTTTGCTAATTCTTGATTTGTCATAATTATCTTTCTGCGATATAGACAAGAGACGCCTACTCTAGTGGCGTCTCAAGGGTTTTATCTTCATCTTTTTTATTTTTTTCTTCTTCTAGTTTCGCCGCAGCCGCTTCTTCTTTATTATCTCGTTTCTGAATTTCCGGCTCATCATTATAGAGAGCGCCCAAAACTCCATTTACAAATTTTCCTGAAGAATCTCCGCCAAAGCTCTTAGCAATTTCAATCGCTTCATTAATAACTACCCGCGGAGGAACTGGACTATATAATAATTCAAAAATTCCTAAGCGTAAAATATTACGATCAATAGTTGTAATCTGATCGAGCGGCCATTCAGTAGCATATTTCACAATAAATTTATCAATCTTTGAAATATTATCCCGAACCCCAGCGACTAGAGCTTTAACAAATCCGCCATCATCAAAATTTGGCGCAAAATTAGCAAAATTTTCCGCTGTTAGGCGTTCAATATCACTTTCCTTTTTTCCGTTAAAATCCCAAGCAAACAAAGTTTGCAAGGCAATCGTCCGAGCTAAATGCCGATTAGACATAAGTATTATTTTTTCTTAGTCGTCTTTGGTTTAACTTTTAAAACAACGCGCCCCTTATATGTACCACAAAAAGTGCAAACTGTATGTGGTTTGCGCATTTTCCCGCATTTCGGGCATTTAGTTAAAGTTACTTTCTTGAGAGCGAGGTGAGCACGGCCTTTATGGGTCGCTGCATGGGTCTTTTGTTTCTTTGGATTTGCCATAATATAAAAAATTAATGATTACACATTTAGTATAACGTAAAGACTGTATTAGTCAAATTAAACAGTCGGCTTAGGCCCCATGATTAATTCGAATTCATCTTTCTCGATTGTTTCTTTTTCTAGCAGAGTCGCAACGATCTTCTCCAATTTTTCAGCATGCTGATCAATAATAATTTGAGCCTTCTCTCCGCCCTGTTTAATGAACCCTGTTATTTCTTCATCAATTCTCTCCGCTACTTTTTCACTATAATCGCGTTGCTCGTGAATTTCGCGGCCTAAGAATATCATTTCTTCTTTCTCGCCGTAGGTACGCGGTCCAAGATGATCACTCATACCATAGTCCGTAACCAAGCTACGCGCTAAGGCCGTTGCCCTTCTTAAATCAGAAGTAGCGCCAGTAGTAACTTCGCCAAAAATATTCTTTTCAACTAAGTGCCCGGCGAGCAAAACAGCAATCTCAGAAATAAATTCTGATTTAGCATGCATATGACGATCTTCTGCCGGGGCTTTCAAAGTATAACCGCCCGCTGAACCACGAGAAATAATTGAAACTTTATGAACTGGATCAGCGTCGGGTAAAAAATGTGAGACTAAGGCATGACCCGCTTCATGATAAGCAGTAATTTTTTTCTCTTTATCAGTGATTACTCGGCTTTTTCTTTCCGGGCCGATCATAACTTTTTCAATCGCTTCAAATAAATTTTCATTAACAATTTCTTTCTTATCTTCACGTGCTGCGAGAATTGCTGCTTCATTTAAGATATTAGCTAAATCAGCGCCAGAAAAACCAGCTGTTCTTTCCGCGATTTTTCTTAAGTCGACATTTTTTGCTAAGGGTTTCGTACGAGCATGAACAAGCAATACCTCTTCACGATCTTTTAGATCTGGTAAATCAATCATCACGCGGCGATCAAAACGCCCCGGACGAAGTAAGGCTGGGTCTAAAACATCAGGGCGATTAGTAGCCGCAATAACAATAATATTCTGTGTCGGCTCAAAGCCATCCATTTCAACTAAAATTTGATTAAGAGTTTGCTCGCGTTCATCATGTGAGCCACCAAGTCCGGACCCACGGCGGCGACCGACCGCATCAATTTCGTCGATAAATAAAATACAAGGCGCATTCTTTTTTGCTTTATCGAACAAAGAACGAACCCGTGAGGCACCCACACCGACGAACATCTCAACGAATTCTGAGCCAGACATATGAAAAAATGGAACCTTCGCTTCACCGGCAACCGAACGCGCTAATAAGGTTTTACCAGTCCCGGGTGCGCCTAATAATAAAACACCGCGCGGTATCTTCGCTCCGAGTTCATGAAATTTTTTCGGGAATCTTAAAAATTCAACAATCTCTTTTAATTCTTCTTTAGCCTCTTTCGCTCCAGCAACATCTTTAAAAGTCGTACGATTTTTTTCGTCCGGCTTAAAATCCTTAGCGGTAGATTGGCCAAAACTCATGGCCCGAGAATTTGCTCCTTGAACACCACGAAGCATAAAGAATATAAAAACGCCGACCAGAATAAACGGCAAAAGGAATGGCGCAATGTTCATCAAAAAATAATCCCAGCCACTTTCTTCTTTAACGGAAATTTTTATCGCCGTTGATTTAGCGGGATCAACTTTATAATTATTGAGTAGCGTCGATAAAGAGTCATTAGCCTCCTTACTTATACTCTCTTTCGTATTGTCTTTTAATGTAACAAGTAGTTTATTTCCACTAATAACAATCTCTGAAACTTTATCGCTATTTATTTGGTTAATTAAGGTTTCAATGCCGACCGCTTGACTCTTAGTCGTATTTCCGGAGAAAGCGCTAAAGACAGCCGCGATTAACAAAAAAACTGCAAACAGAACCAAAAAATTTCTAATTAATTTTTTCATGTATTTAAACTTAAATAAGTATTTTTATTATAGGCCACAAACGGGCTTTTGGCAATCTGGGAAAAATCATTTTTTCTTCAAATACTTCATTATTTCTGGCATTATCAAACATTTATCCCGGCCGATAGTAGTACGCAATTAATAAAAAGACTACCCAATATGAATAGTCTTTTTATAATATTGATTATTCAATAAATATCTTATTTTGTCTTTTTTACTACCTTGGCTTTCTTTTCTTTCTTTTCCTCTTTTTCTTCTTTCTCTTCAGATTCAACTTCTTCTTTCCCCTCTTCCTTTTTTACCTTGATAGCTTTTTCCGCTTTTGACTTAGAGGCCTCCTTACCTTCGCCGGCTAATTTTAAACCTAAGCGATGTTCAGCTGGAGAAATACTGACAACCTCGAAATTTCTTACTTCTCCTGGTTGGTATAGTTCAGTGATTTTTTCCTTACCGCCTAAGTTAAGTAGGCTGACATGAGCTAAACCGTGGATTTCTTCATCAAGCTTAACAAATAAACCAAAAGGATTAATTTTTAAGATAGTGCCGGAAACAATCTGGCCAGTCTTATACTTAGCACTGGCTTCTAACCATGGATCGACTAATAATTTCTTAGCACTTAAGAATACTTTAGCGCCATCGATAGAAATGATTTCCGCTTTAATCTTATCACCGACCTTATACATCTCACTTGGAGAATCAATTCTCTGCCAAGCTAGTTCAGAAATATGAACAAGGCCTTCAATGTTTTCCCCGAAGGAAACAAAGACGCCGAAATTAGTAATCGCGGTAATTTTACCATCGACCTGTAAACCGACTTTATATTTATCAAGAGCTGGCTTCTGTTTCTTGTTCCAAACATCCTTTTCGCTGAAGATAACTTTATTATCCTCCTCGCTAAGCGTCATAACTGTAACTTCGAATTCAGAACCGACAAATGATTTTAATTTTTCTAAAATTTTACTCTTATCGCCGCCAGAAATTCTTGGATAATTTTCTGGGGCTAATTGTGAAACAGGCAAGAAACCGTCGATCTGACAATAACGGCTAAGTAAACCGCCCTTATTAGCGTCAACAATTTTAACTTTAACAGTAGTCTTTTCCTTGAAAGCCAAGCGTAATTTATTCCAAGCTTTTTCTTGGCCAACAAGACGGAATGATAATTCAAGCTCGCCGTTTTCATTTTCTTCATCAATGACCGCGGCTTCGATTTCGTCACCGGGTTTTAAACTTGAAAACTCTTCAACTTCATTATAAAGTTCCGGTCCGCGAACGATACCCATTAAAATGCCATCGATATCCAACATTACTTCTGATTTAGAAGCGGATACAACGCGACCCTTAACAATGCCGCCAACTTGAGGAATTTTAATATCATCTTTTTCGAGCAATTTTCCAAATTCGCTCAATTCTTCGATTTTTTTGTCTTCCATATAATAAAAAAAATTTCCTAACCCGATCTTACGATCAGGCTCCTGGCCACCTAGGCTCAAATAGCCATTAAATCCAGGAGTTTTCTAATAGGTGTTTTATTAAATTTGATTACCTTCAGTATAGGGTATAATCGTCTTTATGTCAATAAAAAAGCCCTCTATTAATGAAGGGGGCTATATTTTTTATTTTTATCGTTTTTCGCCTTATGGTTTAAAGACATTCAGTGCTACTGACGTCATAGTCAATTTCAGATTTTTCTTTTAAAGAAGAAAGAGCCTTCTCAAACTGAATGACAATGACCTCGTTTTGCCCTTTAGCGAATATTACAAATGAAAATTCATTAGGCTTTAGAGAGCCTGGCAAGAAGTTTTCCTTTGGAAAATCCAGGACCAGGGCCTCACGAGAACTTAAATTAGCCGAATAAACAATTGTTTTACCTTTGGTGAAGAAGTCGCCTTCAACTCCGTTATTATCGGCAGGAAGGCTTTCGCAGGAAAAATAAAACTTTGAGAAATTCGAACTTTTATCGGCTCCATGAACCAAATTAATGGTTGCGACTGCTTCAAGATAATCAAGAGTTGATAATAGGGTCATTCCCTTCTCTGAAGCTTTTAGACTTTCTTCTTCCCAAGAAAAAAAGAGGATTCTATTATCTTTAAAGTTGATTAGACGCCAAGCAGGCTGACCGACTTGAAGTGGAATATCGGGAGAGATAATGTTCCAAAAAATGGACAGTTTTTCCTTATTAAGTCCCAAAATAGGAACTAAATAATAATCCGCCTCTCCTATTGCACTTAATCGCCAGCACTCATTCAGAACTGCCTCCGAATAAGGAATTAATAATTCATCAGATTTTTGCTCATGCCAGACAATTTTGGCTTGAGTTTGGCTTATAAATCTTTCGCCAAGAATGTCCTTGACAGCCTCCTGCGACGTTTGTCCGAAGACTGTGGCGCTCATGGAGAAAACGAGCAATAATAGTGTGGTTCTCATGATTTTGCGGTGGTTTTAGGTTATATTTTGTTTTTAAATTGCTATTTAAAATAATTGACTTATTTAGACAAATAAGTCAATTAATATTTATACGATAAATAAAAAATTATGTCAAGTCCGTTAATTTTAATAGGCTACAAGTTGTATTTCCTTTGCGCCACCATCTCCATCATCAATGGTTAATTTATACATGGTAAACTTAGAATCTTCTAGATTATTTAACCTCTCTTGGAATCCAGCTCGCGTATGCTCGCTTACTGTTCTTAGATTGGCGTAATGTTCAAGCCTGGCTTTTGTAGTTTCATATATTCCATTAGGATCAGTGAAATTTTTTATAACCTCTTCAAGCGGAACGTTCTCTGTTATTTTTTCGCCATCAACAGTGTGCACAATTAAAAATTGTATATTTGCATTTTTTTCCTCTCCTAGATTTTGCAGCGCCATTAAATCATTAAACGAAACTTTCTGGAGCGCCTCGTCTGTGCCAATTAATACCAGGCCATCGCCTGCATTTTCTTGAGCTTTAAATAATTTCATTGCTTTAATAGTACAGTCAGTAGCTCTTTCATTTGAGCTACCAATACTATTCATATCACGTAAAGACTGTGAAGCGTCCCTCATATCTTGTTCCGGCCTGAAATCACCAAGATCAGAAGAGAATGATGCCGTCGTAACCTTAATTTTCGCATTATAATTATCATCTAAATACTGCGCCATCGCTTCTTTCGATTGCTGCATCGAGGCACTATTATCCTCAATTATCATAACTGCCTTATAACTACTAAACTCCGGTATTTTATTTTTCAAACTTGTTAAATCTCCGCCATGCGTTTCCAGTTGAGCCGGACGATTATCAATATGAGGAATACTATTATCCTCGGCCATTAAATTTACATTTATATAGCGGCATTTTTCTAAAAGTGAAAAATATTTTTTCGGATCTTTTTCTTGGATTTCTTTAATTTGGGCAGTCGTATAATTTTCACCATTTTTTGAATCCGGATTTTTTAAATCTGTTAAATAGGTCACTCCCTTTTCTGGCCCATTTTTACTTTCAAAAATATCATAAACAAAAGGCTTCTCTTTTAAGTCTTTAATCTGTTCCGCGCTAAAACCAGAATGAGAAAAGTCGTGATTATTTATCGCATCCTTAATTATTTGTTCGGCAGCCGCAATGCGAGCGTTAGTTAATTCCTCATTACCACCCTCCCATGTATTTGTGAGGCGCTCGTCGCTTGAACCGGAAATCTTCCAAACCTTAGCCATTAAATCATGATAATTGCCTGTATTAATTCCATCCAAAAAATTATGAATTTGTGATTCAATATTTACCTGACTCTCATGAGGAACGTCCGCCTTATCTGTTTCATAACTATTTGTCAGATCAAGTTTGGCTAGGCTCTCAAGCGAATTATTGTCGCCTGGGTTTGGGCCATCATAATGATAAGTTTTATCGCCACCATCAATTTTCGTTTCCGCGTTCTTTTTTGTTTCAGTATCATATTTATTTGAGTCGTTTGTTTTTTTAGTATGAGCCGCGTCAGCGTGCGGGGCAAATTTTAAAAATAAAATTAAAGATAGAACACCAGCCTTAATAAAATTATTATTAGCTATTTTTCTTAAATTACTATCCTTATATTCTTCTTCTGGCTCTGCCTGCGCATTACTTATTCTCTCGTTAAAATCCTTAACATCTTTAATTGTGATATTTTTTTCTCCCGTTATAGTCTGCAAAAACTCTCCCGGATTTACTCCAGTCAGAGCCTCTAATTCTTCAAGTTTAATATTCGGCTCATTCTCAATAATGACGCGAAAGTCATCGATTGTCGGCATGGTGGGGATATTTTTTTCTTTTTCTTTACCGGTTTCATTCCCGCTTTCTAGCTCAATTTTTTTAGCCAAAATTTCTTGCTCCTCATAGGTAGAAGCGTCTCCATTTTTTGCGAGCCCAATTTTTTCCAAGAAACTCATATGTTTACGGTTATTTTAATCCTAAATTCAAAAAATTATTAATTATTAAGTTTGGCGCCTGCTTAAGCCTGTTTGATAAAACGCCAAGCAATTCGTCTTTATCGGAAATATTAATCAATACTTGGTACAAGGATTCTAAATCCTCAGGCGCTAATTTTGTCAAAAGTAAATTCAAGTAACGATTAAAATTATTATAAAGAGAAACTCTTAATTGGAAACTAAAATCATTATCGTTTTGGACATCTAAAATATCTCTCTCTTTTATTAGATCCGTAAGATAATATAAGATTTTATGATTGAAATTCACGATCGGAAAAAAATCTTGATTTTTATTTTCGCTTTTTTGATTAAAGCGTTTTTCAATCGCTTCACTATTTGTGATTTCAATTCCTTTATACTCTGGATACAATTTCAAAAAATTCTTTATAGTGAGCTCCTCCTCTTTTATCATCTCAATTATTTTATTCGCTTTATCGTGATCGGAAATAATAAGACCCGGAAGAATTTGAGCAATCAAGCTCTCTAGCAAAAGACGATCGCGCCACTGAATTTCTGTTTTACCAGTATTATTTTTATTCTTATCTGTCATATAATCTAAAAACTGGCTTAGGGCCCGCTTTTTTTAAAACTGTTTTAGGCGGCTTTCTTATACTTTGTTTCAACCTGCGATTTTTGCGTTTCAAATTCATTAATCTGATCTACAGTTTTTTCAAAATCCATCGCATCCTTAACGCTAGTCGGCCGATCTATTGTCTCCTCATCTTTTACTATGAGACTCCCGTATTTTTCATTTGCCTCTTCATCATGCTTACAAACACCAGTTAGCATGTCTTGATATTTTTCAGTTTTTAAAAGTTCTGGATCATTCTCAGCTAAAAAAGCAATGACCGTTTTATATCCCTGGAGAATAGCTTCACCATCTAAATTGCTTGTTCCTATCTCCCCAGTTGTTAAAACGTTTTTAATAGTTATAAACTCCCGATTATTTATTTCTTGACTTTTTTTATGAGCGCCAAGCAAGCCAAGAATACCATCGGCCTTTTCTTCGCTCTTTTTTTCTTTATTTTTATCGGTCGCTAGAGCTAATAGGTCAACAATTTTATCGACACCTTTATATTTTTTGGAAAACGCTGCGGCCTCTGTCCCGCCAACGAAAGAAACTCCGCCGACCCCATTACTATATGAAGCGCTGGTTGTTAAGTTAGTATAATCTTTATTCTTTTCCTCTAATTCTTTCTCCAGAGCTTTCAATTTAGTATTAATTGCCTCCGTAGCTTCCTCTGGAGATTTTAATCCGAGAATTTCCGATTGTATCTTTTTATATTCAGCGTCACTTTCTAAAGCATCCTGCTTCTTAGCTATCGATAATTCAGCGTTATTGGCCTTAGATTCTTCAGCCATTTTTTTCGTATCATCAAAATTTATGGTTTCGGCCTTAGCGGGCTTAGCCATGCTTTCGCTTTCATTAGCATTTAGCGTTAAAATCTCATTGTTCATATTTTTTAAATGATTAATTAGCCTTTCTTATATAATAGTAAAGATATGAAATAATGTCTAACTAATTTATACCATATTTACGTATTTTAGTCAATATAGTGATTTATATTGTGCTATAATATTTATAAGAGGATTTTATTACTTTTAATATCTTACTTATGAAAAATGTAGACAATTTTGGATTTTCGCCTTTGAAGGTAATCCTAGTTGTAACAGCGCTTTTTCTGCTTACCGGCATAACCGTGCTAGCGATTAACCCCGGTGATAAGCTTGGCGATAAAAATAATTCTCAAAGGAAAGTTGATATTAGCAAAATAGCTAATGCTATCCACCAATACTCGACTGATAATGCCGGAGTACTACCTAAAACAATTTTATCAACAACTACAGAAATATGTAAAACAGGCGCCCGCTGTGCCGGCCTGATTAATCTTTCTGTTCTAACGGTCACCGAAAAATATTTATCCACTATGCCAATCGACCCGAATGGCGGAACCGATAACGGAACAAATTATCTTATTTCTAAAACAGCCAGCGGAAGCATTACGGTTTCAGCACCACGCGCCGAAAAGGGTGAGATTATTACAATCACACGATAAACATTCTAAAAACATTGATTGCAAAAAAACAGGCCAAACGTCTGTTTTTTGTTTTATATTATTGACAAAATATGAGATAGACAATAAAATATTATTACTATTTTACGAACCTTTAAAAAATAAAGTAAACCATGGGAGAATTAGCAATTACCACTGACAATGGTGCAGTTATGAAAGTCGAAAGATTTTTTTCATCATCATCCGCGATTAAAAAAGAAAAACGCGGCAACACCAAGGGATTAGTAATCCTTTGCAAGGTAACGACAGGTACTCTTACGATCGGAAGTAAGATCAACCTCCATTTGCCTGAATATATCTTAAAGGATAGAGTTGTTCGTATAGAACAAAACAAAATCCCACTCAGGAATGCTTGCCCCGGACAAGAAATTGGCATCTGTCTGGAGAAAGAAACGGAAAAGAAAATTCGCGAACTATTAAACCAACCGACTTCCCGCTAACTCCCGCGAGAAATCTAAAACAAAAAGCATTGCGCAAACCGCAATGCTTTTCTATTTATTTTAGATATTTATATATTTATTTTTTCAGACGCAAAACTCTTTCTATCTCCGATTTTACTTGCCCATTTAAACCAAGTAGATACATATTATCATTTAATACCTCTCCGTATCGTTTAGAAAACTCGGTTTTTTCATTAGCCTCAAGCATCACCTGTAAACTACTGAGAGCTGCAGTAATTTTACTCCAATCAATTTCTTTTTGTTCGCCCTCTTCATCGATTAACGCGATTACTTCAGAGAATGAGCGTAGCCAATTAAAATCTGGATGGCCAACCACTAAATTAAAATAATCGCCGTTACTGGCAATTACGCCGTTTTTCTTCTCATAGGCGTGTTTCTCTAACTCTAATAACTCTTTATGGAGATTTAGAAGTAATTTAATTAAATTTTGGATATCTTGATTCATATTATAATTGAATGAAAAATTCAAATCTTATTATACTTTAATTAATTATAAACGCCAACTCTCTTCCATCTCTGCCAAGTAATCTTCTTCTTTCTGATTAGGGCCCAGATACTACGCATTAAAGCGTTAAATTCAATAAAATCAATAAAGTAGAATAGGAGCCAAACGACTGGGGCCCAAAGGAGCAGATAATAACCTTTGCGATTTTTAGTATCGCTTAATATCTGTATCGCTAAAACAGCCGCTGAAATCATAATACTGGTAACAAGGCTCGCAAAATTTCCCGATGTAAAGAGATAATAATAGAGAGCGGTTAACATGATAACTTCAAAGAATAAAAGCATCTCGGAAAATACAGCGAGAGGTAAAACGAAAAAGGTTAAATATTTATTGCCATGAATATTGAAAAATAATTCACGGTATTTATAGAAGGTTTCGAAACGTCCATATTTCCAACGTAAGCGTTGTTTAATTAAGCTTTTAATATCAGAGGGGCCTTCGGTATAAACAATAGCGTCATCCGCATAGGCGATTTTCATTCTCGCTTGCTGAATACGCGTCGACATTTCAATATCCTCGGTTGAAGTTCCTTTATCGAATAAACCAATCTTGCGAAATACTTGGCGGCGATATGAAGCAGCCGCTCCGCCAACAATATAAATCGAACCGAACATAGAATCTGCTTTCTTAAAATAAAATCCTCCTAAATATTCAATTGATTGCATTAAGCCAATTAAAGTTTTATGATTCCCAATTTTTACATTACCAGCGACACACATAACCGATGGATCGCGATAACGTTTTACAAAATTGGCCACTGTTTTTTTATCCATCGCGCTATCAGCGTCGACGGTAATAATAATTGATCCGGCTGATTTTCTAATACCAAGATTTAAAGCCGATGATTTGCCGCCATTTTTCTTAGAAAAATATTTAATTTTTCTTGAGCCTTTATAATTAGCAATAAATTTTTCAACAACTTCATGAGTTTTATCGGTCGAGCCATCGTTAACAACGATAACTTCTAAATTACGATAATAATTACTCAAGACTGATTTAACCGTATTAAGAATTCCAACCTCTTCGTTCCAGGCGGGAATAATAACTGAAACCAATGGTCGATAATCCGGTCTCATTTTTTGAAAGCGACGCGACTTTATATTCTTGGCGATTGGATAGAGAGGCGAGATAAAAACGTTAACAAAATAACGAATTAAAATTGGCATGAAAAGGATGACAAAAAGCAAATTAATGCTTTTTGCTGTCCCTCCCTTAGCAATAACCGTTGCTCCGGCCTCTTGGCCTGGAGGAAAGATTATTAAGAGTGTAATGGAGTACAAAAGTAAGAGTAGAGACGACTGAATGATTACATTTTTTGTCCTCATATATATAAAATTATTAACAAGATATTATAATACATTTATATGTATTTGTCAATACTAGGGCGTCATTATTAAGCATTTTAGCTAATATTAGATTATTGAATTTCAGGACCGAGCCCGCTTTGAAAATAAAAAAGAAAGCGGTTTGGGCTTTCTTATGTGTTTAAGCGACTTTGAATTTTACGTCACCATTTATCGGACCAATCTTTGATGTCTTCGGGCCAATTTTCCTGGATACGATAAATCTCATCGTTCTCTCCCCAAGCGGCAACAAATAGTACGCGTCTTTTCTCTGATTTGGCATCAAGTACCGCGATTTCTGCGACAGACGGAGAACCCGTAATCAAACAGTTTCGCATTAATAATATTTTTCCTTCTGGTCCCAAATATTGTGAACCAAGGGAAAGAAACTCAAAGCCGAATTCTAAGGCTTGCTCAAGGTTATCTGCACCATTCATATACAGGCGGATATCATCTGTTTTTTGTGAAATAACACTATTAACAAGACCAAGATATTCCTCTCCGATTAAAGCAGCTTTTTTTGAAAGAGCAGAAGTTATTGCATCATAATTCTTTGGAATTTTAGTGCTCTTAATGATTACTGATAATAACGGGACGTCGGCGCGTGTGCATTGATCAATTATATCCACGATTGATTCGTGGAAGGGTTTTAATGAAATGGATTTTTCTTTCATCGTTTGGATATTAAGTGTTGGGTTTATATATTTTTAAAAAAACAATTTCAAAATACTTTATCATAAGCTTTTTAATCCTTCAATAGCTCTTGATTTTAATTTTTTGCAAATCTGTATATAACAAAAAACACCATTTTATTGGTGTTCTTTGTTTCGTGGGAGCGGGTAAGGGGAATTGAACCCCTCTCTCGACCTTGGCAAGGTCGCATAATAGCCACTATACGATACCCGCATATCGTTTATTCTATTCTAAGTGCCGCGGGCGGGAATCGAACCCGCACTGTATCGCTACAACTGGATTTTAAGTCCAGCGCGTCTACCAGTTCCGCCACCGCGGCAATGTGGAGATGATGGGAGTTGAACCCATGTCCAATCGGTTTTCCTAAATACATTTACAAAAATAGATCGATTTAATTTTTTTAACCTCAATCATCAAAAATCGAACAAAAGCGACTGAGGCGATTCTGATTTTGTTTCGATATTATCCGTCAGAAGCAGACAACATCTATCTTCATGATTATTACACCGGATGACCGCTATGGAGACTCACAGCCCGCCGATGGTTACAGCCTTATTAATTAGGCCATAACTGGAGCATAGCTTGGAGTTAACCAAGTGAATGCTCTTGCCGTTTTGGCATTTATGTTTTTTTAGTCAGTTTAACGCGAGTAGCTAAGCGCGTTTTGAATATTTAGAAAAAGCTCCGACTGTCGATTCCTTTCATCCCCGAATCAGCCATATCTTTAATTAGCTTCTTTTTGTTAACGATCGCAGCCTTCTATCTACCTCTCTTTTTTTGATTGACTCGCGTTTATCATATTTCTTTTTTCCTTTAGCAACCGCAAATTCGAGCTTCAAAAAACTATGATTAGTATATATTTTTAACGGGATTAGTGTCAAGCCCTCAGTTAATTTCTTGCCTAATAAATGGTTAATTTCCTCGCGTTTCAAGAGTAATTTGCGTTCCCGCATCTGATTATAATCAGGCATCGGGCCAGCGCTTTTATAGGGTGAGATTTGGCAATTAACTAAATATAATTCGGTTGCTCCATTTTTTGTTCGAATACTGATAAAACTTCCCTTTAAACTAACTTGTCCGGCGCGGACCGCTTTTACTTCGTGCCCAAACAGAACCAAGCCAGCTTCATATTTATCTTGAATCTGGTAATCAAAATTAGCTTTTTTGTTTATCGCCAGTTGAGGCATAATTCCATTCCTTTAATTTCGCGATTACTTTCTCGTTAGTTAAAATATTATTTAAATAATTGTGGTAGCCTGGTTCGTGTATCATTTTGATCACTTCTTGGTTGCCTTTATATTGTTCTTCTAGCTCATCAATTTTTTTATGGATGTCGTCGTGGTCTGCGGAAATTTTTTCGACAATTGCGAGCTCACGAATAACCAGGGCGGACTTAACGCGCTTAATCGCATTCGGTAACATTTCTAAAATTAATTCATCTTTAGTTTTATTAAGATGAGATAAATAATCTTCAAATTTTCCTCCTTGGCGAGTAACGCTTTGCTCAAGTTCTAAAAGCATATTACGACTTTCACTTTCAACAATTGTTTCTGGTAAATCACCAAATTTAGTATCTTCAACAATTTTGCCAATCATTTCTGATTCATTTCTTAAATCAACATTATGACTTTTTTCATGCAATAAACTTTCTTTTAAATTCTTGCGCAGCTCTTCCATGTCTTTTAGACGGAAAAAGCTAGCGAACTCATCATTTAATTCTGGTATTTGTCTTTCATATACACCCTTTACCTTAACGGCGAACTCAACCATTTTACCGGCAATATTCTTTTGATGATGATCGTCTGGATAGAGCAATTCAAAATTTCTTTCTTCGCCCGTTTTTGCTCCAATCATTTTTTTATCAAATCCAGGAACAAAATAATCTTTACCAATAATAATTGCTAATTCTTTATGGTCGCCATCTTCTAATGGGACTTTAGCTAATGACATTTTAATATCAACGGTAATTTTATCCGTTTCTTTTGCTTCGCGCTCGACTAAAATTTCTTGCGCGCGCATTTCTCTTAAATCATTCATTGCCTTATCTAATTCGGCATCATCAATCTTTGCTTCCTCAACTTTTAAATTTAATCCTTTATATTTACCAACAGCAATTGTCGGAAGCAAGGAAACAATAACTTTATATTCAAAAGGATTCTCAGGAGCGAGTTTAGTAATATTAACTTGAGGTTGGCCAATCGCTTGACGCTCCATGGTATTTTTTTCAACTGCCTCGTCGATAGTTTTATGGATAGCAATATTAGCCGCTTCTTCTAAAATTGTCATTTCACCAATTTTTTGTTTTAAAATATCCATCGGCACTTTGCCTTTTCTAAAACCTTCAATCTTAACTTCCTCAGAAACTTTTTGTGCGCCTTTTTCAATATAAGGGGCGAATTCTTCTGAGCTTAGTTCGACAGTTAATTCAATTTGGGATTTTTCTAAATCTTTTTTAATAACTTGCATAATGTCTTATTTAGGAGAAACGGGCCAAAAGCCCGCTTATCTATCTTATTAATTGACTTTATTGTAGCATGCTTTACAAAAAAAGCAATTGGGGTTAAATTTGACAAATTTTTATAATAATGATAAATTAAGCGGTTCTTTAACAATATTTCTAACCCCAAAAACAGCAAAAAAATGGATACAAAATCAAATGATTCTGACTCTCATGTCGTCCTTAATCTGATAACAAGAGAAATTAGCGTGCTGCCAGTTACAGAAATTGATGTAAAACAGCATATTAGCATCATAACAATGACGGCATTAAAGGCTGAAATTCAGGTCTCTATTTCTAAGGACCCGCTTCTTGAAGTGATTATAAATACCGCTAAGCTCTTAATTTCTAAATTAGAGTCGGTAGAAAATCAAAACCCGTTTACCACTGCAAACCAAGCATCAGCCGAAGAAACTTTATTCATTCCGGCGAAACTAACAACTATTACTCCGGGACAAGCTAAGTACTTGCTTTGTAAATTGGTTGATCTTCCTCTTGAATGTCGCACATCAAACTGCTTAAAGGCGGCCGGCGTCGACTACGTTTGGAATTTAGCGGACTACGCAGATTATAATCTTGAAGGCATGCTAAGGTGGCCAAATTTTGGGAAAAGATCTTTAGGAGATCTGAAAGAAACCCTGAGCAAATTAATTGGCCCAAACTATGAGAGCGTGTTGCAAAAAATAAATGATTGCAACAAAGATCTACTCCAGCGCCAGTGGAATAAAATTAAAATTATCACTGGCAATATACACTTTATAGAGTTAAAGCAGGCAGTACGTGAAGAATATTTTTTGCAACACCAATCATTCGCTGATCTGATTGAACACCGGGTTGTTAATAACATCTATTTAAGAGATGACAATCCGAAAAGCTCAGAAAAAGCAAATAGTGCATTAGATTCTTTAAAAGGAGTAATTAGAACCTACATCTGCGCACAAGAAAAATTTATTATTACAGGAGCTTTAAATGCCATAATCACACAAAACAAATAAAAATGAAAAACTCGAAAAAAATCACCCGCTTAAGCGCATCTCTACTCTTTTTTCTTTTTTTCGGATTATGTGCTGCCTTCGCCCAGGAAAAAAATAATAAAGAAATCAAACTATCATCCGCCTCTCTTTCGAGCGGTGAGGGTCCACTATCTGCCGGGCTTTTTGCAGAAGCCAATTTCAGCAGGGGAAGCGATGTTATTAATGTTTCACTCGGAGAGCGCGACATGTATGTAGTTTACTTAAAAGGATTTGGAAAAAGATTTTCGATTGGTCCAAGTTTTGAATATTATTATAATGTTCCACTTATCGGAATTATGGCCTTCTCTACCCCGATTCAATCTGCTAATTTCTCTGTCGGCACTATGACCTGGTCGGGTGTTTCCGCTGGTACTCCCGCTGAAGAGGTTGAACTTCTCAATTGGGGGCTGCGCTTCTTCTGGCAATCAATCGACATTAACTACAAAAATTTTACTGCCACCAGTGCTGTTCTCTATTATGATACATGGGGTCCACTAGTAGACTTCAAATACAAACAACCTATAAATAAAAACTGGATTATCTTCGCTAGTGCTGGCTATAGCTGGTATAGCGACGGGAAAGCATTACTTAAACTTGGAATCACTTATAAACTCTAACCCATGGAAGAATCGAACAACGCCCGGCAGATGCATTCTGTCTTTAATCAACTTGCGCTTTCAGAAAAGCCGTTTTCATTAAACGACGTTTACGTCGAACTAACTAAGCGAGGTGCTATTGGAAATTCTGGCCTTCGCTCGGCAATTGAAGCTTATTTCAAAAATATGCTTGATCAGGACTTTATTCTTGCAGCCGGCGCCTGCGAAGCCTTTCCTTACAGAGCATTATTTATCGCCTCCGAACAACTTCTCCATGTAGGAGAAATAACTCCCGGTTGTATCGACAATGGCATAAACCTTAGTGGCATGGCCATGTATGCAACGCTTGGCGAACTAAGGAAACAAAACAAAAAGGAATAAAATTATTATTCTAAACTCTAAGACTTGTCTTAAAAAACAAGTCTTTTTTATTTACAAAAACACCCTCGATTAAAAGGGTGTTTTTTATTTTCGCTTTTTTCTAATTTAGAGTAGTAGTCCAACGATAAGGAGGGCAACGATGTTTAAAACTTTGATCATCGGATTGATAGCTGGCCCAGCTGTATCCTTATAAGGGTCACCGACTGTATCGCCTGTAACCGCTGCCTTATGAGCATCAGATCCTTTACCTCCGAAATTACCGGCTTCAATATATTTCTTCGCATTGTCCCAGGCGCCTCCACCCGAGGTCATTGAAACAGCGACAAAAATACCGGTAACGATTGAACCAACAAGCAAGCCGCCTAAAACTTCTAAGCCACGGCCCGGAGCAATCATATTAAAACCAAATCCAACAATGATCGGCACGACAACCGGGATCAAAGCCGGAATAATCATTTCTTTGATGGCGGCCTTAGTGACGATATCAACGGTACGACCATAATCTGGTTTTTCTGTGCCGGACATAATTCCTGTTTTTTCTCTGAATTGAGCGCGCACATCTTCAACGACCGCACCCGCTGCGCGACCAACCGCTTTCATCGACATAGCGCCAAAAATATAAGGTAATGCGCCACCAATAAATAATCCGATTAACACATATGGATTATCTATTAAGAATTGAGCGCTGCCGCCAGATGCCTTTATCTTATAAGTAAAATCAGCAAATAGAACTAGGGCTGCTAAAGCAGCTGAACCAATAGCATAACCCTTGGTAACCGCTTTAGTGGTATTACCAACTGCGTCTAATGGATCTGTAATATTGCGAACGTCATCACCAAGCTCGGCCATCTCTGCAATGCCACCAGCATTATCAGTGATTGGTCCATAAGCATCGATAGTAACGATGATGCCTGCCATTGATAACATGGCCATAGCTGCAATCGCAACGCCGTATAAACCAGCGAGCGAGAAAGCGCCAAGAATGGCTAAACAAATAACGAGAACTGGAAGCGCAGTCGACTTCATGGAAACTGCTAATCCGGCAATAACATTAGTGCCATGGCCAGTTTTCGAAGCTTCTGCAATTTCCTTAACCGGGCTAAAGGCAGTCGAAGTATAATACTCAGTAATAACCACGAGTAAACCAGTTACAAGTAAACCAATTAAGCTGGCAAAATAAATCTTCATGCTTAAACCGCCAACAATCATGTATTTAGTGATTGGATAAAAGGCGACAGCGGCTAAAACTCCAGCGGCAATCAAACCTTTGTATAACGCTCTCATGATATTTTGTTTTTTTCCTAAACGGATAAAGAAAATACCAATGATTGAAACAATAATGGAAACTGCTCCCAAAACTAATGGGAATAAAATTATATTTTTATTATCAGCAAAAGTGAGTGATCCTAAAACCATTGCGGCAATTAAAGTAACAGCATAGGTTTCAAATAAATCAGCCGCCATACCAGCGCAGTCACCAACGTTATCACCAACGTTATCAGCAATAACCGCTGGGTTACGAGGATCATCTTCTGGAATACTAGCTTCAACCTTACCAACTAAATCTGCGCCAACGTCCGCTGCCTTGGTATAAATACCGCCGCCAAGACGAGCGAAGATAGAAATTAAAGATCCGCCAAAAGCGAAACCGATAAGCGCGTGCAAGTCATTTGTTAAAAAATAGAAACCGGCTGTACCAATTAAAGCGAGACCAACAACTAACATACCAGTAACGCTACCGCCTTTAACGGCAACGTTTAAGGCTTTGGCCAATCCGCCACGAGCCGCTTCGGTTGTTCTGACATTAGCGCGAACGCTAACAAACATACCAATGTAACCAGTTAAAGCCGAGAGGCTCGCTCCGACAATAAAGGCTAAGGCTGTTTTCCATCCTAACTCTGGGATGAAGCCAATGATTAAAAATAAAACTACAGCCACCATCGCCACTGCTCTGTACTGACGATTCAAGAAAGCTTTTGCTCCCTCTTGAATAGCTTTAGCGATTTCTTTCATTTTGTCGTTGCCCTCAGGCATACGCAAAATTGAAGCAATTACGATACCACCATATAAAATAGCGATAAGCGCGCTCCCCAAAATAAATAATGTCATCATCATAGTGTTGTTACTTATTCTTTTTTAGTTTTTTTAATTTTCTTATCTTCTTTTTTTTCTTCTTCTTTAGCGTCTTCGGCTTTTATTTCAGTTTCAATAATTTCTGATTCTTTAGCGTCTTCCATGACCTGATTTTCTTCTAAAATTTCCATTGTCTCACCATCACTTTCTAAAACTTTCTTTTCGCCTTCTTCTGAGGCTTCAATAATATCAATTTTCCAACCCGTTAAGCGAGCCGCCAAGCGAACGTTCTGGCCATTCTTACCGATAGCAAGCGATAATTTATCAGAAGCAACCTTAACAATCGCTTTATGATCAGCTTCATCGAGTTCAATGGAAATAACTTTTGCTGGCGCTAGAGCATTGGCAATAAACTTCGCTGAATCCTCATTATATTCAATAATATCAATTTTTTCTCCGCCGAGTTCACTAATAATAGTCTGGATACGGCTACCGCGTTGACCAACACAAGAGCCGACTGGGTCGACATTCTCAGCCTCGGTTGCGATTGCGACCTTAGAACGAGAACCGGCTTCACGAGCGACTTCTTTGATTTCAACTAAGCCATTCGCAATCTCTGGAATTTCTAAATAAAAAACTTTCTTTAGAATTTCTTCGCTTCGGCGAGATAAAATAATTTCCGGTCCCTTATGGCCTTCTCTTACTTCTTTGATGTAAACCTTTAAGCGGTCGTTAGGATTATAGCGTTCATTAAAAATTTGTTCTTCGGCTGGTAAAAGACCAATCGCTTTGCCTAAATCGACAAAAACGAAACGACCTTCACGACGTTGAACAATCCCGGAAACAACTTCTCTTTCCTTCCCTTTGAATTCACCGAATATCATGTCTCGCTCCATCTCTCTTAATTTTTGGATAATAACTTGTTTGGCTGTTTGAGCGGCCATGCGTCCGTAGCTTTCCGGGATTGGTAAATCAGTCACTATCTCTTCTCCGACTTTTGCTTCAAATTTTAAAATTGAGGCTTCTTTAATTTGAATATCAGTTTTAGGATTAAACTTTTTCTTACCCTCCTCTAAAACTTCCTCTTCAGGAACATAAAAGCCAACATGAGTTTCTTCTTTTTTAAGATCTTTAGGGTTTGGATTATAAAGATTCTGAAGCATCTCCGCTTCTTCCTGCTCCGGTAGATTCTCAACAACCGTTTTGACATCAAAAATTTCCGATGCTCCAGTGGTCGGATCGAATTTAACGCGGATGTTTTGATTACGTTCACCGTAATCTTTGCGATAGGCGGCGGCAAGAGCGAGCTCAATCGCTGCAATCACCGAATTGTATTCAAGATTTTTCTCTTCACACAATTGCTTAATCGCTGTGCTTATTTCTGACATATTTTTATATTTTTTCATCCCCGCAAAAGCGAGAATTCTTTTTTTAAGAGAAAAAGCTAATTGCATTAAACAACTAGCTTTCTATGTAATATGATACCATATTTTAGATTTTTGTCAAAAAGACTAATCCCGTCTTAATAGTTTGCATTACCGCTTGCGCCGGACGCCCAGTTCATCGCATTAAGCACAAAAGTGGTTATTCCCCAGGCAGCAAGAACAACAATTAGTCCGATTACCGCATCTCTAATTTGCCCGACTGCTTTTTTCGTTTGATCTTGATTACCCGCCGCAGTCATATATCTAAAACCAGCAAAAATAACTAGAGCCAAAAAAATCGCAGCTATAAATCCTAAAACCACTTGAATTATTTTACCGATAATAACCCTAATATCAGTCACATTTTTGCCATCCTGATTCCCGTATGCTTTTCCAATATCACTTATGCCTGTCTGGCTATTAAACAGCGCTTCGTCAGCGCGCGCTTGATGGGCGCTAGAGGCAAACACTACGATTTGAATTACGCTAAAGATAGCTAAAAAAAGAAAAGAAATGACGTGCTTTTTAGTGATTGCCATAAATATGATATAATTGAGTTACAATTTAGCTTGTGCTAAAAAGAGCAAAGCTCTATTCTTATTATATAAAACTAGCCCTAAAAACACAAGAAATGAGTTTAGCAAAAAAAATCGCCCATAACACTTTAATCCAAGTTGCTGGCAAAATTGTGTCCACTGTCCTGGGCCTTTTTTCGCTTGCCCTTATCACGCGCTATCTCGGGCAGACTGGTTTTGGTGAATACACCACAATCATGACTTTTTTGACTTTTTTCGCCGTGATTGCTGATCTTGGACTAACCCTCGTAACTGTCCAGATGATTAGTGGCCAAAGAGATGATGAGAATAAAATCTTAAATAATCTTTTTAGTTTACGTTTAGTCTCTGCTCTTTTATTTATTGGCATCGCTCCGTTTATTGTCATGTTCTTTCCTTATAGCGCCACTGTTAAGTTTGGAGTTTTAATCGCCGCTGCCTCATTTGTTTTCCCAGCCCTAAACCAAATACTGGTTGGTCTTTTCCAAAAGAAATTGAATATGGACCGCGCCGCTCTAGCTGAAGTAATAAGTAGAGTTGTTTTAATTATCGGAATTATTTTAACCCAAAAATATGAAGCCGGTCTCCGTGGAATCTTAATAACGTCGATTGCCTCAAGCGCCGCGAGCTTTTTATTGCATTATATTTTTGCTTGTAAATTTGCCGTCGTAAAATTTGAATTCGACTTATCTCTCTGGAAAAAAATTATCAGCCGTTCTTGGCCGCTGGCTATTACTATTGTTTTAAATTTAATATATTTACGCGCTGATACATTAATCCTTTCGTTGTTCCGTGGCCCAGAGATTGTTGGACTTTACGGCGCTGCCTATAAAATATTAGATGTTCTAACAACTCTTCCTTTTATGTTCGCGGGTTTAATTCTGCCTATCTTAACTAGCGCCTGGGCAGAAAATAATAAACCCTTCTTTAAAAAAATCTTACAAAAATCTTTTGACTGCATGGCGATTGTCGCTATCCCCCTCATGATCGGTGCCCAATTTCTCGGCAAGCCAATAATGTATTTTGTGGCTGGTAAAGATTTCGTGCTCGCCGGTGATATTTTAAAGATTTTGATTTTTGCCGTCGCGGCCATCTTTTTGGGCACAATGTTTTCTCATGCCGTCATTGCTATTGATAAGCAGAAAAAAATGATCGGCTTTTACGTATTTACTAGTATCAGTTCTCTTGCCGCCTACCTTTATTTAATCCCGCGCTATTCCTATATTGGCGCCGCGAGCGTAACCATCTACAGCGAACTCCTGATTGCTATTTTCTCAGCATACTGTATCTTTAAGTATACTCGCTTCTTCCCGAGCCTATGCGTTGTTATTAAATCAATAATCGCCGGGCTTGCCATGGGCGCCTTAATCTATATCCTTCCGGCCTATTTCCAAGCCAGTCTTGGCGGCTTACTATTCATACTTATTCTAGCCAGTTTAGCTTATTTCTTATTCCTTTATCTTCTCGGTGGAATTAATTCAGAAGATTTGCGCTCTATTTTTAGTAAACAAACTAAAAGTGGCGGACAAGTTTATGATACGGGAACTAACTTATAAATATGACAACTACAACTTTTCCCGAGATTATCTTTGAGAATGAAGATTATCTAGTAATTAATAAACCTGCCGGAATCGCCGTTCATGGCGGCGGAAATATTAAAGATAAAACTATCGCTGATTTTTTAATTGAACGCTACCCCGGTATTGAATCTGTCGGTGATGATCCAATCAGACCAGGCATTGTTCATCGTTTAGATAAAGAAGTTAGCGGCTTAATGGTTATCGCTAAAAATGAACCGACTTTTTCTCTCCTTAAAAATCAGTTCAAAGATCGTGACGTTAATAAAGAGTATGTCGCGCTTGTTCACGGTAAAATGAATACTGAATTCGGCTCTATTAATTTTCCGATTAAAAGATCGTCCGAAGGATTTAAGATGGCCGCCATGCCTCTAAACACCGCCGATCTCCTTAGTCGTCGTCAGCCAAAGGAGCGCGATAAGGGAAATCTCGACGGAATGTTTAAAGCACGCGAAGCAATTACTGAATATAATGTTATAAATTTTTTTGTAAATTATACTCTCTTGCAAGTGAAAATTAAAACTGGTCGTACTCATCAAATCCGCGTTCACCTTTTTGCGCTTGGCCATCCACTAGTTGGCGATACGCTCTACTTTAATAAAAAATCCAAAGCGCAAAATAAAAAGGTAAATTTGGGAAGAATATTTTTAGCTGCCAATAAATTAAGCTTTAAGGATAAAAATGGAGAAACACAGAGCTTTTCAATCGAAATGCCGCCTGTTTTAACTGATTTTTTAAAAACAATTAAATAAATTGACGCTCAGTCGTTATTTTATTATAATTAAAGAGTTAATTAAAAAAGTTAATAATAAAACAAGAAAAAATATGAAGAAACTCACTTCTATTTTCCAACAAAAAAAGACTTGGACCACCGTTTTAGTTATTGTGGCCATCTCAATCATCTTGGGAATTATAACCTCATCATCTTTACGTAAAGAAGATGCGAAAACTAGCGCTAATAAACCGGGCAAAACAATTAGCACGGATTTAGCAAAAAAAACAGCCGAAGATTTTATAAATAATTTCTTGATGCAAAGTGGCAGCAAGGCTACAATCAAGAACATTACTACTGAATATGGCTTATATAAACTGAGCGTTGATATCACGAGCGACGTTGTTGACTCTTATATGACGAAGGATGGTAAATTATTCTTCCCTCAAGCTCTTAATGTTGCTGAAGTTACTGCCGCTAAAGCTGGAACTGCCGCCGCTGGTAGCGACACAGCCGCTGCCGCCACACCGTCAGCCACTGTTACTAAAAAGAGCGACAAGCCAGTAATTGAATTATTCGTGATGAGCTATTGCCCATACGGAACTCAGATTGAAAAAGGAATATTACCTGTTCTATCAACACTCGGCAGTAAAATAAATTTCCAATTAAAATTCTGTAGCTATGCGATGCATGGTGAAAAAGAATTAACTGAAAATTTGCTACAATATTGTATTCAAAAAGAACAGCCAGCTAAGTTAAATACTTATTTAACTTGTTTCTTGGCTGATAGCAGTCAATCAGCTACTTGTCTTGATAAGGCTGGTATTAATAAAAATACTGTTAATAGTTGCGTAACTAAGACTGATAAAGATTTCAAAGTTATGGCTAACTTCACCAGTAAAACTGGTTATCAAGGAAGTTACCCGGGATTTGATGTTCAAAAAGCAGATAATGATAAATATAGTGTTGGCGGTTCTCCAACCTTAATTATCAATGGCCAAGATATCCAAAGTGGTCGCGACTCAGCTTCCCTTCTTGCGACTATCTGTAGCGCCTTCAATACCCCACCAGCTGAATGTTCAACAAAACTATCAAGCGCTTCTCCTTCTGCCGGTTTTGGCACAGGAACTGCGGCTGCTAGCGGTGCGGCTGCTGGTTGCGGACAATAATAATTAGTAAAGCATATAAAAAACAGGCCCGATTATTTGGGTCTGTTTTTATTTATATCAATTGTTTATTTCTTATATATGCCCGCGATATTTTTCGGCGGCTAAAATTCTTTTAACAGCAATAACATAAGCGGCTTGGCGTAAAGTTATGAGTCCTTTATGTTCATCGAACTTATCATAAACACGCTCATAATTAACGCGCATTTTTTTCTCAAGCAAATCACGAAGATAGTTTTCATCAAGAATTTGTCCGGTACGATTTTGCGCCCATTCAAAATAACTAACAATAACTCCTCCGGAATTAGCGAGAATATCTGGCACGACAAGCTTTTTATTCTGCGCTAAAATCTGATCCGCTTCGAAAGTGATCGGACCATTCGCCAATTCAATTATGTAATCAGCTTTGATATTAGCTGCATTATCTTGGCGGATTTGGTTCTCAAGGGCCGCTAACACTAAAATATCTGTTTTTAATTCTAGTAGTTCTGCATTACTTATTTTTTTACCCTCAGACCAATTTTCAACCGCCTGTCCGCTGTTTTTAAATTTAGCGAGTTCATTAATATTAAGTCCCGTCTCTTCATAAATACCACCTTTGCTATCGGAAACGGCAATTATTTTATAGCCATCGTTATAGAGCTTCTCGGCCATAAATAAACCGGCATTCCCGAATCCCTGAACGACAACTTTTATTTCCTCTTTATGAATTAATTTATTCGATAATTCTTTAGTAATAATATATCCGCCTTGAGCAGTCGCATCACCGCGTATGGCAATTCCGCCGAGTTCAACTGGTTTACCAGTTATCATTCCTGGCTCATGATGACCGACTTTCTTTTCAAATTCATCTAACATCCAAGACATTATTTGCCCATTTGTATAAACGTCCGGTGCCGGAACATCCTTATCTTGACCCAAATATTCGTAAAAATTGTCGACATACTTACGACTCACCTCCTCGAGCTCCGCCTTATCGGCCACTTTCGGATCAAACTTAACTCCACCCTTAGCGCCTCCGTAAGGAATATCAGCTAAGGAATTTTTTAAAGCCATCCAAAAAGCTAAAGACTTAACCTCGTCTTCACTAACATCGGGATGGAATCTGATTCCGCCCTTACCCGGACCAATAGCACGGCTATAAATAATTCGCCAGGCAGGATATTTCTTTCCCTTGATTTCAAGTTCCGCATATTTTATTTGCACTGGCTCAAGAAGAGCGGACATTTCCGCGTCGCTTATTCCCTCTATTTTTTGCACCTCTTTTAAACGATTAAGATTATCGTCAAAAATACTCATATAATTATTATTTAACTAGGGCCTCAATTTCACCCTTAAGGGTTTCCTTGTTTCTGAGACCAATAAATTCTCCAATCATTTTCCCGCCGTGAAATAATTTCATATTCGGAATACTTTGAATTTGATATTCCATCGCAAGGTCTTGATTATCTCCATCTTCAGTATTAACTTTAACAATCTTAACTTTGCCGGCCATCTCAACACTTAGCTCATCAAGAATTGGCGCCATCATTTGGCAAGGCATGCACCAGGTTGCCCAAAAATCTACCAATACGGGAACGTCGCTGTTTAAAACTTCAGCAGCAAAACTGCTTTTTGTAACTTCTAATGCTTTTGACATAATTTTATTTTTTTATAATTTCATTAAAAAATTTTGTTATTTTTTCTTTATTATTATTTTTTTTATCAAGCAGACATGAGTTAAATTCATCGGCAATCACTGTTTCCATTAAAGATGAAGTAGCTGATTTAATTGCTTTAAGCTGAATAATTAGGGAGAAACAATCTCGCTCCTTATCATTTATCATGCGTTTAGCCCCCTCCAATTGGCCGATTATATTATTTATTCTCTGCTCATTTGTTTTCATAAATTAATTATACCATACACCCCCAGGGGGTGTCAAGATATTTATAAAAAGACCGGTTATTTTAACCGGCCAGAATTTTTTCCTAAAATTAGCCATTAGAAGGGCTAGCTTATCCAGGCTTCGTCTTTAGTTAAACAAATAGCCATTTTTTTCTGAACTCGAACTTTATCTTCGGAAAGAAAATTTATCTTTCCATCAATAATGCCAACGCAAACTTCATCGAGATGACCATTGATCACACTTGTCCGGTAAAAGAGGTCTGGCGCTTTTTGACCAAGTCGGTGAAGAGTTAAAAGAAGCTCGACCGTCAGATTAAAATCCAAGCGAGAACATTCTCTTGGCTGTGCTTCTTTTTCAAAATTCGGGCTACGGTTAGACAAAGGGTTCTCTAAGCTAATAAGATAACAGCCAGCAACATTTGTTTGCCGGTCATTAACATATTTTCCCCAATTATGGTCAGGAAATCTCTTGGCCATTTCATAAACGGATAAGCCGCGAAGATAAACTTTTTGAAAAACATAAGCTGAGTCGGAAAAAACTTGGTTCTTACTTGTCGTTGAGCTCACTGGTAAATTTTTTTCTTTCTCGCTCCAGCTTCCCCAGACCCTTTCGCTTTGCAAATAGGAAATTGTAAGCGGGTTAGTCAATCGATACTCTTTATCTTCTCCATCGGTCGTGCTTATTCCCTTTTTTCTTTCCTTTTTTTGTTTTCTTCTAACCTTTTTACCGTCTTTTTCTAACGACTCTAAGATTGCAATCAAGATATCGTTAGTTACAATTTCATTCTTTATTAGATTTTCGAAGCGAACAATAATCTCCGGATCTAATACTTCTCGTTCGGCAACATTAGTTTCAGGCATATATCGGGATTTTAGGATTATTTTATTTTTCAAGAACTTTTGTCTATTCTATATTTATATTTTCTTTTCTAAGATTAACCAGAAATTATATTTATCACGGTAAAGTCGCAAAATTCTAAAACCGGCTAATCGGGATAATTTCTTTAATTCTTTTTTAGTATAGGCGTGGTAATAGCGCTCGCTTACTTTTTGTCCGGAAGAACTCTTCCAGGAAAACAATAAATCATTATAATCTAACTCATATTTTCCTAAAATCTTAAGCCAAAAGTTCTTTAAAAGCAAGGGGCGATGTTTCGGGCTGCTCCAGAGATTCCAATTACTGATAATTATCTGCCCAGAATCGCTTAACTTGGCTTTCATTTGCTGTAAGGCCTTGATCCTTAATTCACGGCTTGGAATATGCTGAAGAACAGCTAAACAAAAAATATAATCAAAGTTATTATCAGCTATTTTATCTAAATTTAATATATCTGCTATTAGAAATTGCTGAGTAGGATAATTTTCTTTTGCTAATTTAATTAGCGCCTCGCTATTATCTAAGCCTAAATATTTAATTTTTTTTTCGCCCATTGCCTCTAGTAAGCGCCCGTTACCACAGCCTAAATCTAAAACACTTTTATCCGTTTTTACTTTCTCGGCTAAGTTTCTAATCTCCGGCCAAATCTCCTTTTTTCTGGTAGCATCAAAACTCGCAGCAATTTCCTGATAATTACGCTTAACGAGATCGAGAATATCTTGAGCTTTTTTTGTTTCCATTTTTTTAATTCGAGGATAAGACAATCCCCTAAAAACTTAAATACTGTTTTTTAGTATAATCTTCGCCACCGCGTGCCTTAACCTGATTAACTTTCAAGCAGCCATCACATTGTCCGCAAGGCTTAGCTTTTGAGTCGCCGAAATAATTTAAGATATAGCTCTGACGACAACCCAAATGATAAACATAATTTTCCATCTCACTTAATTTTTCATAAGCGCGATCAGCTTTCGCACGAAGCTCCTTAAAGTTTAAATTTAAGTCTTCAGGCTCAACAACCTTTAGTATTTTAATTTCCGTTCCGCGAAAAGGTGGTTTATATTCAACAAGATCTTTTTCCGCTAACTTTTTAATTGTGCGCAGAAGCGAATCTTTCTTTACTTTTAAAACAACCGCGACTTCTTCCGGATTAAAATCCCATCCCTCTAATAATTCCTGAGCGTATTTACGGCCTAAATTTTCGACAACTTCAATTTGGCTCTTGGCGCGTTTGCTAATAGATGCGGCGACTTCCTCCCAGGGTTTTTTCGCTTTTAGATATGAAACCGAATTCTTTTCATTCGGACGAGAAAGATAGCCTTCTCTCTCTAAAATTTTAAGGGCCGTGCCAATTGCCATTTCCGGAACAGAATCAGATAAGTTCTGTGATATCTCAGCATAGGTAATTAAAATTGAGTCATTCGTATCAACTTCAAAACCGGCGCGACGAAGCAAGAAATCATAAATTTCAATAATCATGTTCGGATCTGGATTATCGCCTTTGATAAAAAATTCCCGGAGGTATCTATCTTGTTGATGATAAAATAATAAACAAAAACTCGGGAGACCGTCGCGACCAGCGCGACCCGCTTCTTGATAATAAGCTTCAATGGTCCCCGGTAAATCATGATGAATAACGAAGCGTATATCTTTTTTATTTATGCCTAATCCAAAAGCGTTAGTTGCAACGACAACCTGCGCTTCTCCTGACATAAATTTATTTTGTACCCAATCGCGACTCTCGGCGTCCATGCCGGCGTGATAAACAACCGCCTTAACATCATGATCCATCAAAACTTCAACAATTTCATCCGCTTTATTTCTTGTGCCAACATAAATAATTCCCGAGCCTAATTCCGAATTTGTCGTTAGTAGATTTACAATACTTTCAATTTTTTGGCTATTAGCTGCTGGCATAACCGCAAATTGTAAATTTGGTCGCGCAAAGCCAGTAATTACTAAATCCGATTCATTGAGCGCTAATTGTTTAACAATATCGTCTCGCACTTCCGGAGTCGCCGTCGCAGTCAGAGCAACAACAACTGGAGAACCAACCATTTTAATCGCATCTTTAAGACGCATATAGCTTGGGCGAAAATCGTGACCCCATTGGCTGATGCAATGCGCTTCGTCGATGGCAAACAATGAAACTTTCAGAGCTTTTAATTCAGTAATAAATATTTGATTATAAAAACGCTCAGGAGCAATATAAATAATTTTATAATACCCGCTGCGTATTCGCGCTAGTCTTTTTTCGGTTTCATCTGGGGAAATAGAGGAATTAATAAACGTTGCTGGTATCCCAACTTTCTCCAATGAGTCGACCTGATCTTTCATTAAGGCAATAAGAGGCGAAACAACGATTGTGATTCCCTCTAATATTAAGGCGGGTAATTGATAGATTAGAGATTTTCCGCCGCCGGTCGGCAGAACGACAACTGTATTTTTCTTATGCAAAATATTATCAATGGCTCTTTCTTGACCAGGACGAAAAGACTCATAGCCAAAATGAATCTTAAGTAATTCCTTTAATTGTTGCTTCTGTTTCTCTATCATTGACTTATTTTAAATAATGTGGTATATTAATTGGAACCCTAAAACTTGTTCTTTATATGAAACAAATACGATTACTGGTAATTCTGTTTACCACTCTGGGCACCGCTTTATTATTTGGTGCTGCCGGCCTTCTTTTTCAGAAAATGGTTTTATCAATGCCAAAAATTGATTATATCAGCGTTGCTTCTTTTGGCATCACTGGCGTCTTCTTTCTTATCGTCGCCATTGTCACAAAGAGGCAAATCGTTGCATAGCAATAAGCACGCCAAGTCTCTACCGACCCTTTTATCTAGGGCCGGTATTTTTTTGTTTGGCCTTGAAAATTTCCAATACGTTTTTAAAGAGAAACGCAATTGTCATTGGGCCAATGCCGCCGGGAACCGGCGTAATATATGAAGCTTTGTTTTTTAAATCTTCAAAGTCGGCATCACCTAATACTTTATCATCGCGCTTAGTAATCCCAATATCAATTATTACTGCTTTATCTTTAATCATTTCCTTTTTAATAAAGTGGGGCTTGCCTAAAGCACTCACAATTAAATCCGCTTCTTCAGAATTCTCTTTTAAAGAAACTCGCATTCCCTTTTCTTCTAAAAGTTTTTTTACGCTTAGTCCAAAAATATCCGAGTTGTGCAGCACACAAGCGGTTTTATTTTCAAAATCGAAATTAATTTCTTCTAGGCAGGCGAGAATAGAAGCCAGGACTGGGGACATAACATAATAGGGATGATCCTCATGAAAACCATCAGCATCTTTCAGAGGGTCAATGGCGGCTATAATTTTATCAGTATCAAATTGTGGCGGTAAAGGAAGTTGGACAAGAATCCCGTCTATTAAATCATCAACGTTTAAAAAACCAATCACTTTTAATAATTCTTCTTCCGTCGCATTTTCTTCGAGTTCGTATAAATGGGTGTCGACGCCAACCTTAATTCCCTCTTTTTGCTTCAAAGAAACATAGAGCTTCGAGTCTTCCCTTTCGCCAACTAAAATAATGGCCAAGTTTGGTCTTGGTCCATTAAGTTTAAATATTTGTGTTGCTATTTGATCCTTAAATTTTTCGGCAATTGCGTGACCGTCTATTTTTTTTACCATATTATTTTGTTGGGACGGGAAACTTAGCGCACAGCTCTTCAACTTTATGCTTTAATTCTAAAAGTTTCTCCTCATTATCTTTATTTATTATCGCCTCATTAATATAAGCAACAATTAATTTCATTTCTCCTTCTTTCATGCCGCGAGTTGTAATCGCCGGTGTACCGATTCTGATTCCCGATGGATTCATTGGCGGATTAGGATCATTTGGAATAGTCGAACGCGAAACAGAAACTCCTATCTTTTCTAGTGCTTTTTCTGCCTCTTTGCCAACCAGCTCTTTATTATTTAAATCTATTACCATTAAATGATTATCTGTCCCTCCGGAAATAATACGATAGCCGAGAGAAATAAATTCCGCGGCCATAGCTTGCGCATTTAATATTATCTGTTTTGAATATTCAATAAACTCTGGCTTTAAGGCTTCGCCAAAAGCAATCGCCTTAGCAGCCGTGATATGATCATGCGGACCGCCCTGCATGCCTGGGAACACAGCACTATTAACTTGCTTGGCAAATTGCTCCTTGCACATAATAATCGCACCACGTGGACCACGGAGAGTTTTATGGGTCGTTGTTGAGACAACATCAAATATCGGAACTGGATTCTTTAATTGCTTACCTGCGATTAATCCGGCGATATGAGCAATATCAGCAAAAGTATAGGCTCCAATTTCATCGGCAATATCTTTAAATTTCTGCCAATCAATTTCTCGAGAATAGGCAGAGAAACCAGCAACTATCATTTTTGGCTTTTCTCGCAGTGCAATTTCCCTGACTTCATCCATATTAATAATTCCCGTTTGTGCGTCAACGCCGTATTGAACAAAATTATATAGACGTCCAGAAAAATTAACACTGTGCCCATGAGATAAATGACCACCGTGATCAAGCTTTAGTCCTAATACTTTATCGCCCGGATTTAAGAAGGCCATGTAGACCGCGGCGTTAGCTGGTGAGCCAGATAAAGGCTGAACATTAACATGTTCCGCATTAAATAATTGCTTAACCCGCTCTATCGCTAAGGTTTCAATTTCATCAATATTATAATTACCACCATAATAGCGCTTGCCACTATAGCCCTCACTATATTTATTAGTCAAAACCGTTGCCATAGCTTCCAGGACCGCCGGGCTAACATAATTTTCCGAGGCAATTAGCTCGATTTCTTCATTTTGCCGTTTTTCTTCCTTCTCAATTATCTCCCAAACGGCAGGGTCTTGTTGTTTTAAGTGGTCATATTTCATATTATTAATCTTAATTTAAAGGAGCCCCTTTGTCAAAAGGCTTTTTTTATTTAATCCGCCTAAATAAAGGCCAATACATATCTTCTTCGATATCTATTTTCAACTCTTTTTTATTAATTTTTTCACAATATTTTATTGGCGCCTCTTTAATTAATGCGAGGGGCATTCTTTCATCGCCCTCGCCCATACAAAGGACTGCGGCCGTTGCTAAACTGTCAGCAACATCTACCTGAGAATACTTAAAAGGGCGGCCAAAAATATCTAAAGTATTCTTATAGCTTTTAAGCCCCTCAAAACCAGCGTAGCCTAAAGCGACGCCAGTTATTCCAGCTCTTAGTGGCAGACAACGACTATCAGTAATAATTACGCCCATTTCTTTTAATTTATATTTACTACAAAAATATTTTCTTATTTTATCAGCGGCTTTAAAACTATCAGCCGGCAAGAGAATAATATTGCCATCAGCATTATTTTCGTCGACTCCAGCGTTAGCCATCACGACACCATTCTTAATAGTTAATAAAACATGTTTTGTTTGTAAGGAAAATTCACATTCTCCTTTAATTATTTTTTCTTTGCTTGCTTCATTAATATATTTTACTAATCTCCCTTCAGCGAGCGCAACAATTTTCGAAGTAACAACTAAAATACTTCTTTCCGAAATGCTAGGCAGATATTTTTCAATAAATATTAAGAGGTTTTCATTAGGCTTGAATATTCTTGTTTTAATTGCTTTTATTTTCATACTTTAAAAGATAAATACCTAAATAAGATAAAGGGGTATATAAAAATCCCATAATAACTTTATAGACAAACCAGGGTGCCCCGATGAGTAACATTGTTTTTGGAGAATAAATTCCAGCGAAAGCAACAATCATAAAAACCATTGTATCGAGTAGTTGCGACCAGAGATTTGAAAGATTTGATTGCAACCAAAACGCCTTATCTTTTAATTTCTTTTTGAAAAAGAAAAAAGCAGCGACGTCCTGATACTCTGCTATTATATATGCGGCAAGTGAGGCGAGAGACATACGCAAAGATATTCCAAAAATTGTATTAAAACTATCTTTGAATTTTAAGCCGCTATCTGCCCAGGGCAAGGCAAGCGAAAGAAGCGAATAAATCATGAAGAGACAAATACTAATAAACCCCGCCAAAACAAAGCTTCTCGCCATTTGTTTGCCATATACTTGACCGATAACATCAGTTGTTAAAAAGACGAAAGGGAAAAAGAATACTGCGACTGATAAATTCGTCCCGAAAATGCATGGCATTATTTTAAGACCCAAGGTATTGGCGGCGAGCAAAGAGATAAGATAAAGAACGAGCGCAATTAATATTTTTAAGTTTATTTTTTCATTACACATAGAACAGGATTATTAAATAAAAAAACGTCCCGGAAGGACGTTTTAAATAAAATAAAAGTCTTCCAGGTTTACAGAAATAATCTAGTAGATGAGAATCCCGACCAAGTTGTGATGTTTTTCGTTATCAGCATACTGACAAGGTAGCATATTTAAAACAAAAAAACAAACAAATATATCCACAGCCGGGGCAATTAAAAAACCTGTCGGATGACAGGTTTATTGATTTAATAAATTTTAATGTTTCTTTATTCGTCGCAAGAAATAACTTCTCTGGGGCCAACCTTCGCGTGTGAGTACGAGGGCTTAACCCAACTTATTTGTATTATATATCCTTGCAGGCAACTAACACATGGAACTAATCCTAAGACACTCTGTGAGCCGGAACATAAAGTAAGCATAGTAATATCCATATGTTTCTTATGCTCATCCCAATATTTCAATCCATGGATTAATCTTTCTACTAATGTCTCACTCTCTTTAGGACAATTAGACATCCAGGCCGCAGAGTGACCACGATGATCAACTTCTGGTTCTTCTCCGTCATGCACCCAAATTGCATACGGAACAGAATTTCCTTCGCGCTGATTTATGGTTGCGTCGACACTGTGATCTGATGGGTCAATTATAACTGAAAATCGTTTCTCCATAACGCTAATAATTCTGAATAAGGGGATTTTTGGAACAATAATTACTAAGCGACTGAATTCCTTCCAAGGTCTCTGGACTTTAATCTTCGAAAGATTTACCTCAATGTCAAAATATTTCTTATAAAACCGCTCCCATTCTTCTACCCTACTCTTATAAAAAGAGCTATTAAGTGATGGGTTATAAAACAACGCAATAATTTCTTGCGCCATACTGTTTCCACTTGTCCCCCGTAGACAATCTAGCATCTCGCGGGTAAAGCCGTTCTTCTCCAAGACCTGGAGACTTGTGACAACTTCACTGAACTTGGCAGTCCATAAACCACCTTCGTCCTGTTTGTTTTTTTTCATGGATGATTCCTCCATTTTGTGCCTTCGCTTCTATTTAATTTAGAAAGCTTGGCTGGTTAGTAATTTGTTAATTTACAATCTACTTCAAAAAAGTATTATCTTATTTAACTATTTGTTTGTATTTTTGTCAATAATAGTCTTAAGCATATACGTCCCCTGTAGTTTATAGCCGAACTTCTTATAATAGCCTCTTACTCCGACTCCGGAAATAATCGCTAGCTTATTTATTTCCGCGGCCTCAACTAATCTTTCTGCGGACTGTATGAGTTTGGTGCCCAGGCCGCTATGCTGGACCATTTTCTTTTCACCCATCATCACGAGCTCTCCGTAAACATGAAGTTCGCGAATTATCGCTGGCGCAACCGGACTATTTTTATCAATTCTTAAACGACAAAAACCAAAGAGAGTTTTTCCGTCTTTGCTATCGGCGCTAATAAAATACTCTACGCCACCTGATGACGGATATTCTAAAATATTTAAATCAAAATTCTTTACTGGTTGGTCTTTGGCTTCGCGACATCTAATACAATTACATTTAACGCCCCGGTCTTTCATAACCTGGCGCAAATTCGTAATTTTATTGCCAGCCACAATCGACTCTCCTGGGATATCGCGAATCAGGCGAATAATTCTAACATAAGTCGGAACAGCCTCTTTGCATTCAACTATTAATTCTTGTAAAACTTTATCACTATATGGCTTATATTTTCCCGCCTTATACCATTTATATAGTAGACTGCCTTTAGTAACGACTGTTGGATAAAATTTAATCTGATCGGGTTGAAATCTTTCGTCGCTAAATAATTGCTTAAATAATTCTAAATCTTTTTTCGGTGTGGCCCCGGGAAGAGCCGGCATTAAATGATAGGTAACCTTAAAACCATATTGTTTTAATAATTTGGTTGCATCAGCTATCTCCTTTACACCATGGCCGCGTTTATTAAGTGCGAGTATTTTATCATCAATCGCTTGGACGCCAATTTCGACTCGTGTACAACCCAAATCGCGCATCTCTTCCAATTCTTTAACATTAATATAGTCCGGCCGAGTTTCGAGAGTTATGCCAATTAAATTATATTTAGCCACCTCGTTTTTCTTTTGTTCTAGTTTTAATAATCTCTTAAGTTCTACTAAACTTAAGTTTTTCTTATATTCATCTTTTAAATTAATTGTTTTTTTTTGAAAATCGTTCGCTGCTTTAAAACAATTTAAAATATACCAATAGCGATATCTCTCCGGAAGATAACTCCAAGTTCCCCCGATAACAATAAGCTCAATTTTAGTTGGTTGGTGCCCATTATTCTCCAGGGCCTTTAGGCGACTAATGACTTGAACGTAGGGGTCATAGCCACAGCGAATCGCGCGCATCACCGCCGGTTCATTAGATAAGTAACTAGCCGGAACATCGGTCTCGTGTGGACAATAGGCGCAGGTTCCAGGGCAAGGATATGATTTAGTTAAAACAGCCACTGGCGCTATTCCAGACATTGTACGCACTGAGCGCTTCCTTAAAGTTTTTTCTAGTGATTCTATAGTCTTAATTTTTCCCGATTTTAATAAAAGGCGATATTCTTTCAAAATATCTGAGTTTAAAATCGCGGCAATCGTATATTTTTTACAAATCATGCGTTTAACCCCCTCTAAATCCTCACGATTTTTTATTTGTCTTGCATAATTATTTAATAGGTCTTTTATTGCTTCTACCATATATTTCCTGTTATACTTGAATTAAGATGCAATAATAATATAGCATTTTTTATAATTTAACAATATCACTATGAAAGGCAAGATTACAAAAATTCTTATATTTTTAGCCTTAATACTTCTTCCTCTTGGCGTCACTAAAGCTGCTGACACAAAAACTGGCGATGCCGTCTATGTTTCAAAAGATGAAATAGTTAGCGGAAATTTATATGCTGCCGGCAACTCTATCACTATTGATGGTAATATTAGTGGAGATTTAATAGCAGCTGCTCAAATAATTACCGTTAATGGGCGCGTTGAAGGCGACATAATTGCAGCCGCACAAACCATAACCGTTAACGGTGAAGTTGGGGGAAACATTCGGGTGGCTGGAAGTTCAATTACTTTAAATGGTCCAGTTGAACGCAATGTTAATGCCTTTGCTTCAAATATAATCATGGGCGCAACAAGTAAAACTGGCTGGGATGTTTTTGTGGCTGGTGCTACTTTCGAAAGTCGCGGCACAATTAATGGTAGCTTATCAGGAAAAGTTGGCCGTGCCTTAGTGTCTGGAAAAATTGCTAAAAATGTAAATTTACAAATTGCAGAAAATAGTCTTAGCGAGGGGTTAATCGTTTCACCCGACTCGTCAATTGGCGGCAGTCTGACTTATTCATCAAAAAATACGGCGCAGATTTCTGAGAAAGCTGTAGTTGGAGGTAAAATTGAGCAAAAAATTCCAGAAAGTAAAAACATAAACTGGTTTGCGCTTTGGGCTGGAACGAGAATTTATATAATTTTCTCCGCCTTACTCGTTGGCTTAGTCCTAGTTCTACTTGGCAAAAAAGTTACTCCAAAAATTATTCAGAAAATTGAAGATAAACCGTTCCAAGCACTTCTTCCCGGATTAGTGATCATTTTTATTATTCCACCAATCGCTTTATTTTTAGCTTTCACAGTTATTGGCATTCCGCTAGCCTTAATAGTTATCGCTTTATGGTTTGTCGCTGTATTTATAGCTAAAATTTTTACCGCCATTTTAGTTGGCAAAATTATTTTACATAGTCTAATTAAAAAACATGATATTAAACTCATCTGGTCTTTGATTTTAGGAGTTATTATCTGTTACTTATTATTTGCCATTCCTTTTGTCGGCTGGATAATCAGCTTAATCGCTGCTTGGCTCGGCTTAGGTGGTCTTTGGTTATATGTTACCAATCAATTCAGAAATCTTTAAAGCCTACGACATCCGCGGAATCTACGGTCAAGATTTCGACAACGAAATGGCTTATCTTTTAGGCCTTGCTTTTGTTGAGCTGAGAAAAAAAGATGGAGACTGTGGCTGCGGCAAGCTACAAATAGCCGTTGGCATGGACATGCGCCTTTCTTCCCCGTCTTTAAAAGATAATTTAATTCGCGGTTTAACCGACGCTGGCGCCGAGGCTATTTTTCTCGGCCTTGTTTCGACGCCAACTTTTTACTTTGCCGTTTCTAAATATAATTACCAGGGAGGAATAATGATTTCCGCCTCGCATAATCCTAAGGAGTGGAATGGTTTTAAGATAGTAAGGGCAAAAGGAATCCCTGTTAGTGGTGATACCGGCATAAATTTCCTTAAAGAGCTGGTTCTTCTTAATCATTTCCTACCAGCGACCGAGAAGGGCGAAGAATTAATAAATGATTCCGCTCTTGAGGACGAATTAAATTATACTTGGAGCCTAATTGATGTCGCAAAAATTAAAAAATTTAAGATCGTCGCTGACGCCGCTAATGGTATGGGCGCAATGTATTTAAACAGAATTCTCACCCTTGCTCCGGGCGAGGCAACTCCTTTAAATTTCAAGTTAGACGGCACTTTCCCCGCTCACGAGGCCGATCCGCTGAAAGAAGAAAATCTCGCCGACTTAAAAAAGGAGGTATATAAACAAAAAGCGGATTTAGGAATTGCCTCTGACGGCGACGGCGATAGAATATTTTTTGTTGATAATGAAGGAGAAACAATTAACCCAGCAATTATCCGCGGATTACTTGCACAGTCATTTTTACAGGGTAAGCCGGGCGCTAAAATTGGTTATGATGTTCGTCCAGGAAAAATTACACCTGATTTAATTTCTGCGGCCGGAGGTATTCCGGTTATTACCCGCGTTGGCCATTCTTTAATTAAAGAACAAATGATTAAAGAAGATATTTATTTCGCCGGCGAATCATCGGGTCATTTTTATTTCAATAGCCCGGTCGGTTGCTTTGAATTTCCGAGTTTAATGATTCTTAAATTACTTTTAGTTTTTTCGGCGAGCGACTTGCCGATCTCAGAACAAATCAAACAATATAAAAAATACTTTCTCTCTGGTGAAATTAATCGCGATGTTAAGGACAAAGATTTAGTGTTTAAAACTATTGAAGAAAAATATGCGAGTGGCAAAATAAATAAACTCGACGGCGTATCAGTCGAGTTCCCCGACTTTTGGTTTAATGTACGCGGTTCAAACACTGAGCCAAAAATAAGATTGAACCTTGAAGCTATAAGCCAAGAAATTATGGAAAAAAAACTCGACGAGGTTCTGGAATTAATTAAATAGAAAATACAAACAAAAAGACCTGATAGTTTTTCAGGTCTTTTTTATTTTTCTTTTTTTATTTTCTTTCGACCTCAATCGTGCATTTAGTCATTAGAGCAGCTAGTGCGCCGATAGCGGCTAGCACCGGAGCAAAGAAGGCGCCAACTACAGCGAAGGTTACTGGTATCTCCATCATCTCTTTTCCTTTTTCATTTTTTATAATAATCCGACGGACATTCCCTTCTTTAATTAGTTCCTTTATTTTTTTAACTAATTCATGGCCATAAACCTTAAACTGTTCTTTGGTCGATTCATTTTTCTTTGTTTGTTTTTTTGGCATAAATTTATTCTTAATAATATGTATTTATTATACTCTAATTACTAAGCAATTAAAACTATTTTCTTTTTTTATTTTCTCTTTTAGCTTAATACATTTGTTTTGACTTTCTGGTTACGGCAAGTATGGTAAGCACGGTAATATATGAAGAGATTATTGAATTTGGTATTTGGTAGTCGCGGCGATAGGCAAAATCAAGAAAAAATAGACAGAAGACTAAAACTGTCCAAGCAATCACAAAAATTTCTCCGAGATGTTTTCTTCCATGTTTATCGTACCAGCGCTCAAACTCCTTATTGCTCACCTAAATGGCTAAAGCACTAATATATATGGCTGTTAATATATTTAAAAGATCGTTATGGCTAATATTGACAATATATTGCTGATATGTTAAGCTACTATTCTCTGTAACTTAACAATTAACCTAAACTAAATATAATGGAAACTTTAATGACCGCAATGAGCGGACTTCCAGATGGATTTGCGATAATTAACAAATGCGGACATGTCCTGTATTGGAACCCCCAAATGGAAAAACTTACAGGCCTATCTGCTGGACAGGCTAAAAATAAACTTGTTTGGGAAATCCAAGCAATGTTAATGCCAAAAGCTCTTAGTGAGGAGCGACTAATTTCATTAAAAAAATTCTGGGAGACAGGGAAATCGAATCTGGTCGATCTGGCCGAAAGCACAGAAACTGTGTTCGAAAAAGTAGATGGAAAGAGTATTCATGTTTCGCTTAGTTATTATAAAGCAAAGGTTTCAAAAATGCGCTCAATCCTTTGTGTGGTCGTCAAAGACCTCACAAAACAGAAAGAAAAAGAGCGTTTCTTTGAAAATATCGAAAGCATAAGAAATCATGAAATAAGAAGTCCTCTAAGCGGCGTAATCGGACTTTCTAATATACTATTAGACGATGCCGAGTACGGAATAAAGGGCGAAGCTGCTAAACTTCTTAAAATGGTCCGGGATAGTGGACTACTAACTCTCAAAATTGCTGAAACCTCACTACTTCTAGCGAAACTTGAAAGAAACAATTGTGAGTTAGCGAAAGAAGATATAGATCTTCAATCGTTTATTGCTCAAGTGACAAGCATCGCTCTTCAAATTGAACGCACGCACAGCGCCCATATTGAAATTCTTCCAGTCTTTGGAATTATTACAGAAAAGCCTATTGTCTTCCAAGGGGAGAAAACTCTCCTACTCTCGCTTTTAAGCAATCTAGTAAATAACGCAGCCGTCTCTTCCCCGGAGGGCAATCGAAATGTTATTTTGACTATCCATGTTAACGAAAAGCTATCGTTCATTATTCGCAACCCCGGTAATATCCCCGAGGAAGTGCGGCCACATTTATTCCAAAAGTATGCAACTGTTGGCAAAAAAAATGGAAATGGACTTGGCCTTTTCATCGCAAAGTTAATCACTGAAGCGCATGGTGGTGAAATATCATATTCTACCGGCGACGGCGAAACATTTTTTATCATTCAAATGCCGTTAAATTAGGCATATTCTCAAAATCGCAAAACAGCCCAACAAAGGCTGTTTTTAATTTGCTTTTTATTTTCTATTTATAGGCCTGAGCAATATACTCTTCAAGCGCCCGATCGGAATTAAAATATGAAGCATTCCAACTAATTGTATTTTTCATAATTTCTCTCCAGTCTTCCGGCGAATTATAGTAAAGAGGGATAACTTCTGTTTTAAGAATATTATAAAGTTCATCCGCATTCTCAATTGCCCAGCCAGTTTTATTTTTAACGTAACCCTCTAACCACCAACCATCTAGAGTTCCGAGTTGTGGCACTCCGTTATGTGCTGCTTTCATGCCGCTGGTTCCGCTAGCTTCAAGTGGTGGTAGCGGCACATTAAGCCAGAGATCAACGCCGGCCACTAATAATTGCGCGATATCGAGATTATAGTTTTCTAAAAAAATAATATTAAGATGCGGATATTCTTTCTTTATCTGATAGATTTTTTGAATTGCTTCTTGCCCACTTTTATCGCGGCGATGCGCTTTCCCAGCAATAACTATTTGCGCCTGTCCGCTTGTTTCTAAGACATCGATAAGCCGCTCAACATCGCTAAATAATAAAAGTGGTTGCTTATAGCTCGTAAATCTTCGGGCAAAACCAATCGTAAAAACTTCATCCTTCCAATTATTCTTTTGTTTTTTGCTAATGTATTGCAATAATCTTCGCTTTGCTTTTTGATGCGAAACCCAAAGTTCTCCACTTGGGATATTAATAGCTTGTTTAAGTAAGCTATTATTATTTTCCCACCCTTTCAAATATTTGTCGTATAAATCTTTAAATTCCGGAGCGGTCCAAAATAATGAATTTACTCCATTCGTAATTGCCTGAATATTTTTCTCCGGAAAAATATTATTTAGAAGAGCTTGATGCCTTTTCGAGACACCATTAATATACGAACTAAAATACATTGCCAAATTAAGCGAATTTAGTTTTTTGTTTTCTATAAGCCCTTCTAAGTTAGCTGGAAAATCTGCTTGGTTTTTTAATAATAGGTCTTGAGGAAATTCGTCATAAACTGTTTTAATTGGAGTATGGGTTGTAAATACACAAATTTTTTTCACTTCCTGTATTTTTTCTTGCTCACCACCTGCCAAAAATTGATTATATAATTCAATCGCCGTTAAGGCGCCGTGCCCTTCGTTCAAATGATATTTCTTAATATTTTTATATCCGAGCGCTTGCAATATTTTCACGCCGCCCCGACCAAGAATAATTTCCTGGCGCAATCTATATTCGAGATCGCCACCGTAAAGACGCATAGTTAAATTCCGATATTCTTTTTTATTACTCTTAAGGTTGGCGTCCAAAAAATATACCGGAATTTTAAAGGCATTAGCACTTTTTATTATGTATTCCCAAACACCAATTTTAATCTTATCTGCCCCGATGTTTAATTCTATTTCTGTATCAAGTTTTTTTAGAAGAGAAAAATCATAATCCTTATCCGAGACTTCCTTTTGCTCACCATGCTTATTTATTATTTGCTTAAAATATCCCTCATTATTAATTAGGCTTATTCCCAGCATTGGGAACTCTTTTCCGGCGGCCGATTTTAAGATGTCGCCCGCTAAAACACCTAGGCCGCCGGCATAGGTTTTAATATTATTTTCTAGCGCAATCTCCATGCTTAAATAAGCAACGGAGTATAATTCTTTATTAATCATTCTATTTAGCTATTATATGATAATTTGATTATAGCATATTAAAAAAGGGCTCAACAATTAGTCGGGCCCTTAATTTTTCAGATTTTGTCTTCAGCAAATGTTTTTAGTTTAAGAACTGCATCTCTCACTTCTTTTTTTACTAAATCAATATTAGTTTCATCGCTGAAAATTATCGGTTTGCCAATATAAAGTTCACCTTTATGGCCACCGTAAATTTTAGAAAAATTGAAACCAGATTCGATTGGCATTATCACTTGAATGTTGTGCAGATAAATAGGAACAACGTATTTCGGACGAACTGTCGTTATTGTTTTGGCAACGCCATATTTACAATCACCGATTATCCCATTACGCGTTCTTGTCCCCTGGAAAAATAGCACTAAATTGCTGTTTTTCTTTTTTAATATATCACAAAAATTTGCAATGTCTTTTTCAACAACTTCCATTTTCTTAGTATTCCGATGAGCTGGTACACACTTTGTCAGAAACATCACTTGTTCACCAAAGGGATGTTCATAAAAATTATGGTAATCCGGCGCATTGTATGGAACACGATCATAACGAAAGAATATATCGAAGAGCGACGACACGCTAATCCCGATCAAGAGCGAATCAATAATGGTTTCATGGTTGGAGACATATAAAATCCCATTCTCCTTGGGTAAGTTTTTTCTGCCGCGAACTTTAACGCGGTTTCCGATTCGAAAGATATAGATCGCAACCAAGGCTAATAGTAGTAGCCAAATGCGCCCAACGCTTTCTCCAATGAGTTTTTTCATGTTTTGGCTTGTTTTTAAGGTTCTTCAAGTATTATAGCACTGGCTAGAAAAACAGGAAGAGAATTAAATTAGATATTTTTCGACATGTAAATTGCAGTATGGTTATGCTTTTTTTCAGTTTTATATATCTTAAAACCAAATCGTTTATAATAATCCTCTAATCCCTTTTCCTTAGCTGATTTACTTTCTCTAAATTTGTAGTCAATGCTCAAATTTAAAGAATCGGCTAATCGTAGCATTTCTTTCTCTTGTGAATCTAGAGAAAGAATTTGCCGACTGCTGTCTTCGGTAGACTTTCGGCAGTAGAGGGCATATTTAATTGTTTGTTCATTTTTGTCGTTCATATAATTATTATTTAATAATCAAAAAGGGCAGTCCTGATTCACCCAGCAAATAAACCAACCCAAAGGCTAATTTATCGTTTGGCAGAACTACCCATTTCGAGCGACAAAAGGTATTTTGTTAAAAAAATACCTAAGGGTAATTGGTTTTTTGCTAGGTCAATACTGTTAATATATCAAAGAACAAGCTAAAAATCAATATTGTCTAAAGAATGGCCAGTTAGTATCTCGGCGATGTTCTCGTCCAGCTCTGGAAAATTAGACAGGTCATATTGCTGATAATTAAACCAGCGCATAAAATTTACTGGTTTGCCGATAGTGTCATTAATATCGCTCTGGTTATATTCTGTTTCGCCGTCATACTTATAAACTAAAGATTCCGAGGGCAGTTTTGATTCCACGAGCGCCACGACTTCAACAAAAGAATTTTCTTGCGGTTTGAGCAGTCCTTTACTAGCGATGTATTTCTTTTGCCGAGGGCAGTTATTCTCAAAGACAGATTTTTGAATGTATTTTATAAAATAGAAAATAATCTTTTGCAGTTGCGCCTGGTTTTTTATTTTAGTAAAATTTCGGTCTTTTCCGCCGACCATTATTCTCCCTTGTCCCCAAATATCAAACATCTTTTTATAAATGTTTTTGATATAGGGCAGATTGAAGAAAATCATATGATAGTGAATCGCTCCTCGTTTTTGCAGTTCAAATACCGCTAGATATTTTAAGTTGCTTTGTTTTAAGTCTTTGCCCTCAATGCCATTGGTTTCATAATTGAGCCGTCTGATAAATTTGGTAAATTCATAGTTGGCTTTTTTAAGGTCTGTAATATTTTCGGCAAATGTTAGAGTTAGGGTAATCGGCAAATATGGTTTACCCTTTTCTTTAAACCATAAAAAACAATTAGCCATAATCAGCCGCTTAATCATTCTCTTGGCACGCCGAGCGGAGGACTTCAATATTTCTTCCTGGCTAGCCTTAGGCTTGGGGAATTTTTTAGCCTCTTCAATTTCTTCCTCGGTTTTGATATGTCTGATTCTTCGCTCCAAATGAATATCCCGACCAAACTGATATATTTCCAAGAGCGACCCAGATTTTACCAGTTTACGATTGGATAAGTATTTATTATCTTGTTGTTTCATATGTTTATTATTAATCTAGTTCTAATTAGAAGTTCTCTTAACAAGGATAACTTTTTCTTTTCGGCTCCCCCTACGGGGGAACCGCCGAAAAGAAAAAAAGAGTTATTCCTTATTAAAGAGAGAGTTATATAAATTAACTAAAGAGGTAAGAAAAGAATCAGCCTCATCGGGAGTTATTGCTCGCCCATACAATCCGCTAAAATATTCTTGGGCGTCGGATATCAGTTGGTCGTCATATTTAGTCATGATTTCAGCATAACAAAAGAGCCTTGCGTAAAATTGCCCGCAAGGCTCTTATAGATGTTTAGTTGTTTTTACAGGTATTTTGGATTAATCTTGCACCAACCTAATTGCTCCGTTGAGTTTAAAATAAAGTCGTTTATTTTAGTTTTATCATTTATTTTTGTATTTAAGTCTTCGCAAGCATGCCTGAATTTATTCCATCCCTTAATATTATCGTAATCCTCTTTAAGGAAATCCTCGGATATTTCCGAGAAGTCGGCTGGTTCTGAAATATCGTCTTTAGAAAAAATACACTCTAAAATATAATGATCAGTTGGCCTACGTTTTTGTCTGGCAATTTTTATCTCTTGACCTCGGATATATAAGAGACTATTTTCAGAATCAAAGCTAATTGGCGATATCGGTTTATTGCCCTTTAAAAATTCTTTGGTGTCTAGTTCGCTAAAAATATAGGAGCTAACAACGGCTAAGCAGTTAAGACCATAAGCAGGGAGAACTAAAGAAAGAGATTTTTCTTCATTTTTATCTTTATATTTAAAAGGTAATGAGGTTGTGGATATTTCTTTTATAACCTGGGCAATTTCTTTAGATTTATCAGGGTTATTTTTTAATTCTTCTTTAGCCTTGCTAACCGCCTCATGAATCATGGCAAGATAGCCAAGGCTAACTGGCATTTGTAATTCTATAGGGCTAAAAGGCTGAGAATCTTTAATAACAGCGGAAGCAATATTATGTTCTTTAGCAAAAATATCTTTATCCGACCAGGTGTCGGGATTTTCTGGGTCAATGGGGGTTTTATTATCCAAACGAGCATCAAATTCTTCGTCAGTTATTTTAAGAAGAATATCCTTTTGACTTTCAAAATAGGCAAATTGGTCTTTCATTATTACCTTAACAGTTGAGTCATTTTTGATAAATTCAACAAATTCATAAATAACCAGGCTACCATTAAAAGTGCCTAGTTTTTCTTGGTATTCTGCGATAAACGATTCTAGTTTATTTTTGATTTTATCGGGAGTCATAGGTCTATTTTGGCATAATTTATGGTTGATGGCAATTTAACAAAGATATTGACAAATTTTACTGTAAATAGAATAATATAGATAGATTTATAAAAATTAATACTATTAATTTATGGGAATCAATTCATGGCCAATGCCAACAAACGGCGATAGCGATAATTTAGAAAATAAAGAGAAAGATTTGCCAAAACCAGGAGAAAAAATTATAGAAAAAAATGACGAGATATTTAAATTAGAAAAAGCTAAGGGCTCTGGTGCGGGAGTTTTTACTAAGCTTTATGGGGAACAATTGGAAAATATTAAAGAAGATTTAAAAATGCATAATGGCTATGTCGATTCTAAGTTCAGTGATTCATATAAAAATAAAGAATTAGGTATTGAAGTGGGGACTTATGATAAGGATTGGTGGGCAGGAAACCCACACGCAGAAATGTTGTATCTTAATGGGGTATTTGTGATTAGAGATAAGGAACAAACATATAGCGCTGGTCCAGAATTTAAGTGGAAAGGCGGAGGAGGGGTTAAACATGAAAATCATATTTCTTCCATAGAAAGCGTAAAAATTGAAAATAATAGAATTCTTGCTGATATAAAATTTTGGGATGGAAGTATTAGAACGGAGGATATAGGCGCTTATGAGCTTCCTCCGGTTTATACTGTATATAGGAATAATAAAACATACGATAACGCTAATTTACTAAAAATTGTTAAATCTTTAACTGGAGAGCATAAAATAGTAACCGATATTGAAAAAGGAATTTTTAATCAGGGTACAAGTATTGAGGACAATGACTATATAAAATCTATTCCTGAAAACGCCATTGTTATTACGGACACGGCAGCCTTAAAATCTCTGCCGGAGCTGGAACAGAAAAAAGTTATCAAAATAGAGGATTTTTTAGAAGGAAATTATGGTAGTTTGGGGTACTATGCAAACAAAATTGATAGTTACCCCTATCAGATAATAATATATAAGCCTGGGTGTGCAGACCACGTTATTCCTGAAGCACGTGAAGAAGGAATAGAAAATTATGATGAAGATAAATATGCAGAATACTTAAAAAAACAATTAGTAGCAGCTTATCCAGGCAGAGTTTCATTAGATATCGTGGTAACTAGAGACCCAAAAGATTTGAAAAAGTCACGTTTTAGAGTTATTGACAGGCATAGTTTAAGCGCTAAGCCGTCGGAGTATCTTGCTGGTAGCGATTTAATCCTTCCCCCAAGTGAAAATGAGAGTAAAGGCAATCAATCTTTGGATAAAAAAATAAACAATTTTTTAAAAAATGAAATAACCAAGATTGAAAAGGCAAAAGAATAGATAGTAATCACAGCAATTTCATTCCAAGTGCGTCCCACCCTCTCCGCACTGAGTTAAAATCGCTTTTATTTTCAATTTTAGAGAGGACATTATATGGCTCTTTGAAAGAAATATTAGCGATTTTTTTGTTATCAATAGTAGCGTTCCAAAGTACGCCAATTAGAGTATTTCGTTGTTCGTCAGGTTTTTGAGATAAAAACTCTTTTTGCATTGTTTTAGGCTCTAAAAACGCATTTCTTATCCGTTCCAAAGTAATATTATCTTGGCTAGATTTTTTGATTTCTAACTCTTGTAAGTCCTTATTAATCAAAACGATTTCATTTTCTATTATCTGATTCTTAGCCTTATAGTCGCCCTCTAAAACAACTTTATCCAAGTAGCCGTCTATCAGAACTT
>SESB01000134.1_pt1 | contig 52797 bp, 41 predicted proteins | sample 3171441 | NCBI WGS metagenome assembly SESB01 (sample SAMN06051867, study PRJNA518727) | freshwater metagenome | biome: subpolar coniferous forest; feature: holomictic lake; material: water; isolation source: holomictic Lake 227, 6 m depth | place: Canada: near Kenora, Ontario | collected...
AATAGATCAATAGGAGCCGCAGTTTCCGCAATTCTATCTCCGTCCTTGTTGATGTCCATCCATTTCTGGCAAGAGCTGAGCGCGAAGAGCGAAACGGCTGCTGATATTGTTATTAATATTTTTTTCATTGTCAATTATTTATTGATTTGATAATGTTTTATTACAGAGTTAATCTCAGATTTGCACCAAAGGTTCTGGTAGAAGGATTCGCGTTGAATTCCAATCCGGAAATATTGTTTGTTCCGAAGGCATTCTGTTCTGGATCCAAGTGCGGAGCATCTTTAGCTTTCAGGTAAAGGTTGCGTCCGAAAATACCAAACTCTATATTACTAAATGGACTCTTATCAATCAAGCGCTTAGGCATTTTCATAGTTAAGTTCATTTCTCTAACTCTGAACCAGCTTGTTTTGATCATGTATCCTTCAGCAGCAACATACTTACCAGCGTTACCCCAATACTGATCTGCACGAATAGGAACGTTAACAACGTTACCACTTGCATCAACACCAGTAAACTGATAATTACGAGTAGGTGTTACATTATCTTTTTCAAATCTTGGCAATTCTGCAGTTTCAACAACTACACCATTTCTTCTTAAATCGGCCAAATTTCTACTATACAAATCACCACCTTCACGGATATCAAATAATATATCCAATGAGAAATTTTTGTAAGTAAATGAGTTATTAATTCCGATAGTATACTTAGGATTACTATTACCAATTTTGAATACTCCTGAAGTTGGTAAAGGTAAACCTGCATTAGTACCAGAAGTTTGTAAAATAACACGACCTAAATTATCTCTTTGATACATATTACCATAAATCGCACCAAATTCTTCTCCTTCGACTAATCTTACGTTAGGAGTTGTAAATCCACCTAAAGTAATCACACTAACACCAGGAGCTAATTTGGTAACGATGCTCTTGAATTGTGTATAGTTAGCATTGATAGTCCAATTGAAATCTTTTGATTTAATTGGAACTAATCCCAAACTGATTTCAGTTCCTTTTGTACTAATCTCACCAGCGTTCTGATAAACAGAAGTTACACCTGAAGTAGATGATACTGGAACAGGGAACAAACCATCTGTCAATTTACGCTCGTAATAGTTTGCCTGGATAGTTACGCGATTATCAAAGAAAGCTAAGTCGGTACCAATTTCCCACTCTGTTGTAAACTCAGGTTTCAACTTAACATTACCTGCAGAGTTAGAAATAGTATAACCAGCTAATCCGTTAAAAGGAAATGCAATGCTCGGACCGAAACCATCTGCAGCTCCACCGGTAGTTGCATAGTTATCTGTATTATAAGCTGGGGCAGCACGACCAACCACACCGTAGTTAGCTCGCATTTTCCAAAGGCTTAAAGTTTTGCTTTTCAATTCTGGAATCGCATCTGTTAAAGTAGCACTCAAAGCAGCAGCAGGATAGAAGATAGATCTTGCACCAGGAGCTAAAGTTGAAGAGAAATCGTTTCTTGCTTTAACGTTTAATGATAACCATCTTTTGTAATCAGCCACAAAATCAGCAAACACCCCGAAAGTTCTGAATTGAGAAGTGCCCACTGAAGGACTATACAAAACAGTACCGTTACTTATTTGATCAAAGCCTCTGATAGCTAAACCAGTAACTTTTGCTGACATATTATTTAAGTAGTTGTCATAAACTTCATTACCCAATGTTCCAGATAAATTGAAATTGCCGAATTGTTTCTGAGCATTCAAAGTAAGGTAGGAGTTGATATTTCTAACTACGTTTCTTCCATCTGTTACACCACCCGTTCCGCTAGCTGAAGTATTTCCACCACCTCTAGCACCTATATCGTCAAACCCATGGTATTTAAAAGTTTGGTTATCGATACCTACTTTGGCATCTGCATTTAACCAATTATTAAATCTGTAGTGTAGCCCAACGTTTCCAATAATACGAGAAATGTCGTCGTTATAACGTACATTATCGATAGCCCAATATGGATTGTCCTCACCACCATAATACAACTGATTTCCAGCTGCATCATAATAAGGCAAATTTGTTAGGTCATAACTTCTAGGAGTAAATAAAGATCTAAAAGTTGGGTTCGACAACTGATTCCCTTGTTGTGTTCTGTTTGAAGAAGTAATATTAGTACTTAAGTAAGAACTGATGCTTAATTTACTTGTTACCTCAGAATTCAAATTAACAGAAAGAACATTTTTGTTTAATTCATTTCCACGCAACACATAAGTTTCTTTGGTATTATTATAAGAAACACGGTAAGTAGTTTTATCACTACCGCCACTGAAGCTTACTGTATTAACACGACTTAGTCCGTTTTGAAACAAATCAGAAACGTTATTTGGGAAAGAGTTCAACACTTCTTTCTTACCAAAATAGTTGGTTACTGTTTGACCAATAATTCTTGGACCCCAAGAGGTAGATGCATTAGGATTATAAATACCAACTGTTGCAGTTGCAGCAGCAGCCCCTGAAGAAGTACCCTGACCATATTCGTTTTGGTAAGAAGGTAACATATTCACAGTTACATTAGACAAAGAAGAATTGAAATCAATACTATTCTTTGCTTTACGCTTTCCTTTTTTTGTAGTTAATAAGATTACACCTGCAGCACCACGTGAACCATACAATGAAGTTGCGGCTGCACCTTTTAATACAGTTAGGTCTTCAATATCGTCCGGGTTAATATCCACAGCACGGTTTGAGTTGGTTACACCATTTTGAAGTGCAACTCCACCACCACCGTTATCGATAGGTACTCCGTCAACAACAAATAGTGGTGCACTAGAACCAGTCATTGATGTATATCCACGAATAAGAATAGCAGATCCCGCAAAAGAACCACCTGAGCCCTGTGTTCTTACACCAGCTACTTTACCGCCAACTGAGTTGGTGATATTGGTACTCTTTGTTTGAGTTAATGCTTCTGCACTAATTTTTGGAGTTGAATATCCAAGGGTTTTACTATCCCTTTTAATTCCAAAAGAAGTAACAACAACTTCTGAAAGATTATCTTCTTTAACTGACAAACTAGTTGAAACAGTTGAAGAAGATCCAATACTAACTTCTTTCGTTCCGTAGTTTAAAGCAGAAAAAATAAGTGTTTGAGCTTTTGACGATACAGTTAATTTGTACTCACCAGCAGCATCGGTAGTTGTACCTGTGGTAGAACCTTTTACCAGTACAGATACTCCGGATATTCCGGCACCTTTGTCGTCTGTGATCTTTCCTGAAACTGTTCGACCACTCTGAGCTGAAAGCTGAAAAATGGTACAAAGAGTCAGAAAGCACAGAAAAAGGGATTTTCTCATGGGCATTTAGTTTTAGTTTGTAAAGTTAACATTGGGATAACATAAAAGACATTGGAATGTTTATTTAAGCTGCTCCAGCCATCCCTATCATAAAATAGCTACGCAAAATAGCACAATGCGTTAACAAAACGTTTACAAATTCAGTAAATTTTAACATTGAAGGTGGAAGGCAATCAAATCAGACAATAATTTACCCGTATAAAAACCCAATTTTAATCATTAACTATTGGTTTTTAGGGGATGTGCTTATAATTAGCACAGGCAATAGCACAAGATTTGTTAGGGTGCCTACAACCAGCGTTAATGAAGTTAACCATCCCAAAGCATTGGTACCCCCAAAATCACTCCAAACAAAAATGATGAAGCCTGCTATCAAAACTAAAGAGGTATAAATGATACTGATACCGGTATGTTTAATCGTTTGTACTAATGTGGTATCTACTTTATTATTAAAGTGTGGTAGCTCTTGTTTATAATTGATGAGGAAACGAATAGTTACATCAATGGCAATACCCAACGCCACACTAAATACTAATACAGTGGATGGCTTAAGTGCAATTCCAGTCCAACCCATTACACCCGCAGTTATAGTAAGGGGAACTAAGTTTGGAATCAAAGAACAAATCAAGATTCTAAACGATTTAAATAGATATAACATACATAAAGTGATCAAAAGAAAAGCCCAAAATATACTTTCTTTCAAACCCCTGATGATAAAGGAAGTACCTTCTAAAAACGTTACGCTACTTCCTGTAAACGTTACTTTATATTTAGTGCTATCGAAAATTTTAGCTGACTTAGCTTCAAGATCTGCAATTAAAACAGGTAGTTTAATGCTACCAATATCTTTCATGTTTACACTAATTCTGGTAGCCTGTTGGTTGGAATCTACAAACTGACTCACCAACTTCATGAATTCTGATTTGCCTTTTTCTTTTGAACGCATGGCGGTAGATAAGGAGGCAGGAATTTCCAAAGGCAATACATAACTGGCAGTATCACCACCGTAAAAACCCTGGTTGGCGAACTTTAATGCTTCAACAATACTTAATGGACGAGCAACTTCCGACTTAGTGGTCACATAATTACTAAATTCTTCAATATCCAACATGGTCTCCATCTTCAAAGCTGCTCTTGGCTTTTTAGCATCTATCACAATTTCTAATGGCAACAAACCATTAAATTGATTTTCGAACCATTTCAGATCGGTATATAATTTATCTTTTTTTGGAAGGTCATCTACCACAAATCCTTCGCTCTTAATTTTAGTAATTCCAATAATAGAAATGATGGTAACAATTGCAGTAATAGCATACACCCATTTAGCATGATGAAATGTCCACTTTTCAATTTTTACTAAAATATATTCTAAGTATTTATTGTCAAGATATTTGACATGCTTGGGTTTCGGCGCTGGTAAATAACTTAGGACAGATGGTATAAATAATAAAGAGATGAGAAATAATGCCATGATATTAATACCTGCCACTACTCCAAACTCTTTTAGGATTGCACTTTTTGTAAAAGCAAAAACGGCAAATCCAATTGCAGCAGCAATATTACAAAACAGGGTAACGATACCCATCCTTCCTACCATAGTAACCAATGCTTTTTCTTTGTCCGGTATTTCTTTAAAAGTGGTATGATATTTATTTAAAAAATAGATACAGTTCGGAATCCCAATTACTACCACCAAAATTGGAATCAAGGCAGTTAACAAAGTAATCTCATAACCACATAAAACAATGGTTCCTAAACTCCAGATCACACCCATGCCTACCACTAACAAACTCATAATAACAGCACTGATGGAACGGAAGAAAAGAAACAGGGTTAGCGCTGATAGTAGAAAAGATGCCAATAAGAATTTATTCATTTCATCTTTAATTCTATTGGCCATCACAGTTCTGATATAAGGCATCCCACTTTTATATACTTCTACCTGTTGTTTGTTTTCAAAGTCGGCAACAATTGTAAGTATGTCTTTGATCAAACGGGTACGGCTTTTACTATTGATGGTATCTTTATTTAGACTAATCCCCATCAAGTAAGCATTCGTTTTGGGATTATATAAAAGTGTTTTATAAAAAGGAAGCCCTTCGAATTTTATTTTGGCACTATCTAAATCAGCCTGATTCAAATAAGGATAATGAAATAATTTAACAGGGCCCAGCTTACCAGTTACTGAATCATTTCCTAAGGTTACTACTTCTGGAATACTCAAAATACCTGTAACACCATCGATTGTTTTTAAACGATGATGTAGCTCACCTACTGCATTGAAAAATGTTTTATCAAAAAATTTATCTGAATGCACCCCGATAACCATGGTATTCCCATCTGCACCGAACTTTTTTACAAATGCTCTGAAGTCTATGAATTTGGGGTTATCAGTCGGTACTGCTTTAGTAAAATCGTAACTGAGTTTTATTTTGGATGCATAAAATCCCATCACAGAAGTAACAGCCAATAAAAATAACAAAGCAAATAACCGATTCTTTAAAATGTATTTTCCCAAACTATACCACATAAGCATATTAATTGACCGCAAAGAAACGGATATTTCTTGGTTTCAACAGTTTCTATTAGTCTACTATATTAATAGATTGTTATAATTATTTCTTAAAATTACTACAACGAAATGCGTTGCTCGAGTCATAGATTAGTTAAATTGCCATATGAGTAAAATAGACAACCAACATATCCGACAAATAAGTTTTTATATTTTGTTGGTATTTTTAGGGGTTTTTCTTTTCATACAATTCACTAATTTCTTACCTGCCTTACTAGGAGCCATAACTTTTTATATTCTGCTTCGTTCCCCGATGTTGAATTTAGTAAATCAAAAAAAATGGTCAAAATCTCTTGCAGCAACAGTACTTCTGCTCCTTTCATTTATTATAATTCTGGTTCCAGTAGGACTTTTTATTAATATGCTTTCCTCAAAATTGAATTATGTTATTAATAATTCAACGCAAGTAATTGAAACCATTCATAAGGCAATTACTTCTCAGGAAGAACATTACCATATTGAAGTTATCAGTGATGAGAATATTAAGAAAGTAAGCTCGGCAATTGCCAATATTTTACCTGATATTCTTGGCGCCACACTCAGCTCCATATCTACTGTTCTTATGATGTATCTGATTCTCTATTTTATGCTAGTTGGAAGCAAGGAAATGGAATTTTGGCTGGAAGATAATATTCCAATGAAAAACAGAAATGTTGATTTATTGGGATCGGAATTAAAAAAACTAGTTATAAGTAATGCAATTGGAATTCCGCTTACAGCAATTGTTCAGGGTATTGTGGCGGTTCTAGGTTATTGGGTTGCCGGGGTTGCCGATCTTGGTTTCTGGTTTGTATTTACATGTATTACGTCAATGGTTCCATTAATTGGTTCTGGATTAGCGTATGCTCCTATATGCATCATATTATATACTTCAGGACATATCACTGCAGCTATCATATTATTGCTTTACTGTATCGTTGTAGTAGGCATGTCCGACAATATTTTCCGATTTGCTTTGCAAAAAAAACTGGGAGATATCCATCCCCTGATAACTATTTTTGGTGTGATAGTCGGACTAAAACTTTTTGGATTTATTGGTCTGATTTTTGGCCCAATCTTAATTTCGCTTTTTATACTTTTGATTCGGATCTATCTTAATGAATTCAGCACTGAGCCTCGTAAAACATAATTTACATAATAAACAGGTATGCAAGCAACTGGCAACCAATTCCAACGGCTAACCCAGTATAAATTTCTTTGTTGGTATGATCACTCACCAAAAATCTGCTACTGCAAACTATGCCGCTTAATAAAATACAGATACTTATAATCCCTCCAAAGTTCAAATGATAATAAATAGAGAATAAAATGATGGCAGTAGTTGCTCCTCCTACCCCCATTCCATGCAGACTGATTTTGAAATAATTATTCAAAATCAATCCGAAGACAGTAGCTATAAATATTCCCATAAAGAAAAAACGCAACACGATTGGCTGATCGTGAAAATTGCGACTCAAATAATACATCCACCAATAAAAGAACATCGAGATCACATATGGAACTATACGTTCTTTTTGGGTACGCAGAAATATACTATCGCTAAATTTTAAGCGCCATAAAAGAAACACCGCAAAAGCTGGAAAGAAAGCTGTTAACCAAAATACACCAAACAATTTCATTTGAAGTTGCCATTCAGTTATATCGGCAAATTCATAAGGCAAAGCTTTTAGTAAAAAAAGGAAAACATAGGTTGGAATAAACAAAGGATGGAAAATATAAGAAACGGCTGATGCCAGCCATCTTAAAACAGGACTCACATGAAGTGTTGAATTGTCCTCAATATTTTCATTTCTAATTTTTTCGGAAATCATTATAATTCTTTACGTAGTCTTGCAACAGGTACATTTAATTGTTCGCGGTACTTGGCCACTGTTCTTCTTGCAATATTATATCCTTTTGCTTGTAACATATCTGTCAATATCTCATCACTCAGTGGCTTGCGCTTGTCTTCTGCTTCTATAATATCATTTAAAATTTTCTTAACCTCTCTGGTACTCACTTCCTCGCCACTATCAGTACTCAATGATTCACTAAAGAAATATTTTAATCGATAGGTTCCAAATTCAGTCTGCACAAATTTGCTGTTTGCTACCCTACTTACTGTAGAAATATCTAAGCCAGTTAACTCTGCAATGTCTTTGAGGATCATTGGTCGCATATTAGTTTCATCCCCTGTTAAAAAAAATTCTTCCTGGTGACTGATAATAGCGCTCATAGTATTAATCAAAGTTTCTTGTCTTTGTTTAATCATATCGATGAACCACTTTGCTGAATCAATTTTCTGCTTGATGAACAATACCGCTTCTTTCTGACGCTTGTCTTTCTTACTACCCCGCTCATATTCTTTCAACATATCTCGATAACCTTCACTGATTCTCAAATCAGGTGCATTTCGGGCATTTAAACTCAGTTCTAACCTGCCATTATTATTTATAATGTAAAAGTCGGGGATGATATAGGTTTCAGCCTTATTAACCTCTCCGATATTTCCACCCGGTTTTGGGTTTAATTTGATGATCTGATTGATTACATCCTTAATCTGCTCGTCGGTTAAATTTAAATTATGCTGAATTTTTTCGTAGTGCTTTTTAGTAAATTCTTCGAAGTATTTGCTTAAGATTTGTATCGCCAGAGCTACACTTTTACCTTCCCCCAGTTTTCTTTTCAATTGCAATAAAAGACATTCCTGTAAATTCCTGGCGCATATTCCAGCAGGATCAAATTGTTGAATTTGTACCAACAGCTCCTCAATTTCCTTTTCCTCCACTACCATACTTTGACGGAATGCAAGGTCATCCGCTATAGATGACAACTCTCTTCTCAGATAGCCATCATCGTCTAAACTCCCTACAATTTGTTCTGCAATTTTAAATTTTCTATCATCTAACTCTAACATGCCTAATTGATCAACCACTAAATCGTGAAATGTAGTTTCCACTCTTATAGGCATCACTTTTTGATCATCCATTTCGGGATAATTATCATCCCTCGTTTTATAGTCAGCTATTTCACCATCATCGTCAACAATATATTCGGTCATGTCGGCATTCTCATAATCATCTTCACTCCCATCCATCAATTCTTCATTCGTGTCATCGATTGACTCTTGCGTATCTTCTCCAAACTCATCTTCATTACCTTCTTCACCCATTTCCAACGCAGGATTCTCTTCCAATTCTTCCTTCACCCTTTCTTCCAAATTAGCAGTAGGCACCTGCAACAACTTCATTAACTGAATCTGTTGAGGAGATAGTTTCTGTAATAATTTCTGTTGTAGGGATTGACTTAATGACATACCACTTAGAACTTTCCAATAACTTTTCTGATAGCCGCAGCCAATTTTTCTCCTTTTTCTTTGATTTGTTCTTCAGACCATAACAAACTAATTGCCGTAGAAATGCATCGACTCATCACTGCATCACTGGCAGGAAACTGGGTTTGTTGCAAAGCCAATAATTGTTGTTTTTGTGCTTCTGAAGCGGGATTTAAAGTAACTGCGTGTTTTAAATGATCCCATTTACTGATATAGTGCCAATTATTGACAAACCAATAAAAATTACCTGCCAGAATCCCCTGATCTTTCAATTCTGCTACAACGGCTTTTGTTAGTGCTTCAGTTGGCAAAAACCAGCTAAGGAACGAACAACTGTCACCAGATTCATCAGGCACCTTACGAAAACTTACTTCAGGTATTGCTTCTAAATAAGCACGCAATGCTTTATTATTTCTTCGTTGAATAGTTAAAAAAGTATCGAGTTTTCGAATCTGTGCTAAACCAACTGCTGCATGTAATTCACTAATTCTAAAATTATATCCAATAAAAGGATGTAAATCAGCCCCTCTATCAACTCCTAAATGGTCATGTCCATGATCGGTATACCCATCACTCTTTACAAAAACATCTTTGTTATTAGTCATTACTACACCTCCTTCGGCACAGGTAATGGTTTTTACAAAGTCGAATGAAAAAGTGCCTGCATCCCCAATAGTTCCCAAAGATTTTCCTTTATAGGTACCACCGATCGACTGGCAGGCATCCTCTAATAATATTAGTTGATGTTCAGCGCATATAACTTTTAATGCATCTAAATCGGCCATACTTCCGCACATATGTACGGGCATGATACATTTTGTTTTAGGTGTAATTGCTGCTTTTACTGCCGCTGGATCTAAGGTTAAAGTTTCATCAATATCCACTAAAACAGGAATGGCACCAACACTTAAAATTGCTTCGAATGAAGCAACAAATGTGAAACAAGGCATGATAACTTCATCACCTGCTCCAATACCTAGTGCGCTCATTGCAGTTGTTAGTGCAGCTGTTCCACTACTTGTTAAATGTGCATAATTGCACCCAAAAACTTCAGTGACAGCTTTTTCAAGCTCCAGAGCTTTCCAGATCCCCTTTCTAGGACCATCAAATCCATAGCGCATAAGGATTCCAGTCTCTAATACATCATTCACTTCTTTACGTTCTTCGGCACCAAAAAGTTCAAAACCTGGCATATGGAAAAATTGAATTTTTTATTAAAGTGCCAAAGGTAGAAAAATAATGTTTGCTATCTGCTTTAGAAACATAGTCAAAAGTTAAAATGACAACCAAAGCATTAACAAAAACTGCATTCGTTTAACTTCGCAATATGAAACCGACCATTTTTTATTGTTATGATGCCTATTGCGGGTGGTGCTATGGCTTTAGTCCAGTCATAAAAAAATTAGCAGAAGCTTATGGCGAAAGGATTCCTTTCGAAGTACTTTCTGGTGGCATGATCCTGCCAGAACAACCAGTTCCTATCAGTGTTACAGCCGGATTTATTGATAAAGCATATCCGACAGTTGAAGAAACAACCGGTATTAAATTCGGTGCAGACTTTTTGTGGCATATCAAGAATCCTGATCTAAGTGATTGGTTCCCTAATTCCGAAATGCCTGCTATTGCAATGTGCATTTTTAAAGAGTTATATCCTAATAGGCAAGTAGAATTTGCCTCTGATTTACAATATGCGCTTAATTTTGAAGGGCGGGATCTAACCGATAAAGAAGCTTATCGACACTTTTTGGAGAAATACAGCATCAATGAAGAAATGTTTTATGATAAACTCCAAAGCGATACGTTTAAAGAACAGGCACATTATGAATTTCAACTTTGCAAACAGCTACAAGTAACTGGATTTCCCTGTGTTTTGATTCAGGTTTCAGAAACTAAATTTCATTTATTAGCCAGAGGATTTACTACATACGAAGACTTATCGGCAAGACTAGAAGCTGTTTTAATGGATCTAAAAGCCTGATTTTGAATAGTATGTTTGTTAAAACAGGGGATCAAGGCATTGTAAAATGGTAGATCGCTCTTTTTATCTTTACTTTGCAGCTCTTAAATATTGAACTAATGGAGTATAGTAAATTGATTTCTATTACCGGATTACCCGGTTTGTTTGAACTAGTTGGTAGCAAAACTGATGGAGCTATAGTGAAATCGCTCGACGATAAGACCACAAAATTTGTTAGTAGCCGTGTTCATAATTTTTCGCATCTGGAAAGTATTGAAGTGTATACAGTTCGCGAAAATGTGAATCTTGTAGAAGTATTTCAGGCAATGAACACAAGTACAGAAGCCCTTCCTTCCGATAAAGACGTTGCAGCTGTAAAATCTTACTTTTCAAAAGTATATGCTGATATCGATTTTGAAAGAGTTTATGGGAGTGATATGAAGAAGATGGTGAAGTGGTTCGTGATTTTAAAAGCTAATGAGGTTGAATTTAAATTAACCGAAGCCGAAGACGAAACAGAAGTAACTGAAGCATAATTAAAAACTAACGATAAAAGCCGAAGCAATGTTTGCTTCGGCTTTTTTATTTTGATTATCTTGTTAACCGAATTTTTAATTATGAAGAATCTACTCCTCATTTGCAGCATTACTATTTGCGTCTTAATTCAAACAAACTCAGAAGCACAGTTATTTTACAATCAGACCCCAGCTGCAAAACGTTGGGTAAATCGAAAATTCAAAAGACTATCGGAAGATGAAAAAATTGCTCAGCTAATGATTATTCGTGCTCATAGTAATCTGGGGCCAGACCATGTAGCTGCTGTAGTAGAACAAATAAAAAAATACAATGTAGGAGGTCTTTGCTTTTTTCAGGGTGGCCCAGTTCGTCAGGCAGTTCTGACTAACTATTATCAAAAAATTGCTAAAACACCTTTAATGATTTCCATTGATGCTGAATGGGGTTTGGGAATGCGATTAGACAGTGTTATTAATTATCCTAGACAATTAATGATGGGAGCAGTTCCTGATGCCCATTTGATTTATGATTTTGGAGTTGCTGTAGGAGAACAATGTAAACGTTTGGGGATTCAAGTGAATTTTGCTCCAGATGTGGACGTGAATAATAATCCATTGAACCCGGTTATTAATGATCGAAGTTTTGGTGAAGACAAGTATAAAGTTGCTTTATATGGAATACAATACATGAAAGGAATGGAGAAGTCAAGGATTCTGGCATCTGCCAAACATTTTCCGGGGCATGGAGATGTATCAGTTGATTCGCATAAAGATCTTCCAGTAATTAATAAATCAAGAGCACAATTAGATGATTTGGAATTGTATCCTTTTAAAGAAATCATCAAAGCAGGTGTAGGAAGCGTAATGGTAGCGCACTTATCAGTACCGGCTATTGACACAACCACTAATTTACCGACTAGTTTATCTCCTAAAACAATCAATGGTTTATTAAGAACAGAATTGGGTTATAAAGGCCTCATTTTTACAGACGCTTTAGAAATGGAAGGTGTTGCAAAATTTTTTCCTAAAGGTGAAATTTCTGCACGTTCACTAATTGCAGGGAACGATCTTCTTTGCTTACCAGGCGATATCGCAGGAAGCATCGCAGCTGTTAAACAGGCAATCGCTGAAGGCAAATTAAGTTGGGATATTATTAATGAAAGAGTAAGAAAAGTATTGCTTGTTAAATATAATTTAGGTTTGAATCATGTGAAGAAAATCGATACTACTAATTTGATAAACGACCTAAATGAGAAAACGATTTCTATCAAAGAATTACTGGCTAAAAATGCTATCACTTTATTAAAAAAATCAAACGCCTCCTTACTCCCACTAAAAGCAAAAAGAGTTGCTTATTTAGGTATTGGAATTGATAAGAGTAATGAGTTTGCTACTCGCCTCTTACTCGATTATAAGGCGGATGTTTTTCTATTTACCAATAACGATGCAACAACAAAAATCGATAGCCTCATGCAGGTGCTTTCTACTTATGATGCAGTTGTTGTTGCACTTCACAATTATAGTCGAAGACCTGCTAAAAATTTTGGACTCTCTGATAATATTTTAGAACTACTAAAGAAAGTACAGCAATTTAATTGTATCAATTTTGTATTTGGAAATCCATATGCATTAAAGTTTGTATCTAGTGCTAAAAATCTTGTGGCTTGTTATGAGGATGATATAATTACTCAAACAGCAGCTGCAGATTTACTGAAAGGTAAATTTGATGCCAAAGGAAAACTTCCTGTCACGGTAAACGAAAATTTAAAAGTCGGTGATGGAATTATATACAATCAATTCTTGCCAGAATCTGATCCAGCAGCTGTTGGATTAAGTGAAGAAAATTTGAAAAAAATTGATGTCATAGCAAGTAATGGCATAGCAAAAGGCGCCATGCCCGGTTGTGTAGTATTAGTTGCCAAGGATGGTAAAATTGCTTATAATAAAGCTTTTGGTTTTACCAATTTTGATAACAAAGAGCCTATCAATAAAGACATGATTTATGATCTTGCATCTGTTACTAAAGTTTCTGCTACAACAGTTTCAATTATGAAATTGTATGAAGAAGGGAAAATAGATTTGCAGAAAACTTTAGGGGATTATCTTCCCTGGGTTAAAGGAAGTGATAAGGCCCCTATTAAACTAAAAGATGTTTTATTACATCAAGCAGGATTAAATCCTTTTATACCTTTTTACAGAGACGTAATAGATACTGTAACAGGCATCCCTTATCCCGCCTATTTTAGCAAGTTTAAAGATGCTTCACATCAATTTAGAGCTGCTGAAGATTTATATGTACGAAATGATTATGAAGATAGTTTGTATCATAGAATAGTTACCAGTACGCTAACACCTGCAGGCCATTATATTTATAGTGATAATGATTTTATATTTCTGGGCAAAATTGTGGAGGCAGTAAGTGGACTTCCTTTAAACGAATTTGCCAGAATTAATTTTTATGAACCATTACAAATGACGACAACTGGTTTCAAACCTAGAGAAAGATTGCCACTAGGTAATATTGTTCCAACAGAAGAAGAAAAACAATTTCGCCAACAACTTATAAGGGGCGATGTACACGATGAAGGAGCAGCAATGTTTGGTGGAGTTGCTGGTCATGCAGGTCTTTTCAGTAATGCATACGATTTAGCCAAGCTTTATCAGATGCTTTTAAACGGAGGCGAGTTAAATGGCATAAGGCTTTTGAAAAAGGAAACAATTGATTTATTTACTGCTTATAATAGTGATATAAGTCGTCGGGGACTTGGTTTTGATAAACCCGAAAAAGACAACGCAAGTAGAAAAGAACCATATCCAAGTGCTAGTGTATCACCTGAAACATACGGACATACTGGTTTTACCGGAACCTGTGTTTGGGTTGACCCAAAACAAAAATTGGTTTATATATTTTTATCAAACCGTGTAACTCCAACAAGAAATAATAACAAATTGAGCCAAATGAATATACGACCAACCATTCAGGAAGCCGTTTATCAGTCAATTTTGAAGTAAATACCATTGCAGTCTAGCATTTAGCATGATACTGTAACTTAGCGGTACAATATGTTCAAATGAAAAAAATGCAATATCAATCTCGTTTTTTCCTAGGTTTCATTATAATGGCAGTTTTATTAACCGCTTGTGGTAATCATGCTCCCAAAGAGGCAAAATTTATCCCAAAAGAAGTAAGTGCTGTATTAGTTATGGACCCCAAAAGTCTTCACGACAAGTTGGAGAAATCGGGCATTAATATGGATACTTTAATCAATAGGTTATTTCAAAGAAATGCAGTAGACACTAATGACCGTGCTCATTTCTACGAGATTAAAGATGGTGCTGGTATGAACTGGGATTCTCAGATATTTTTCTTTGCCTTACAAAACACAGATCAAAATCAATCAAATGCAACCGTATTGAATTTGATTGCAGGTCTATCTGATGCAACCAAGTTTGAATCATTTCTGAAGAAGCAAACTTTCTTTTTAAATAAAGCAGTGCAAAAGGAAAAAACGTATTCCTATATCATTATTAATAGTGAATCGATGATTGCATGGAATGAGAGTAATGTTATAGGTAGCCATTATCAGAGTAAAATAAAACCAGTGTATGATACAGTAGCTATGAAGTTCATTGTTCCTGAAAAAGCCAACAGGGAAAAGGAAATGAGGGCTGAAGTAAACAAATATTTTACACAGAAAGAATCTGAATCACTTGCCAGTGTGGATGCTTTTGGAAAAATGTTCCAAACCAAATCTGATGGCTATGCATTTGGTAGCACAAATAGCTATTTAAGTGTCTTAGGAGGCATGCCACTTCAACTTCCAAAATTGGAAGAATTAGTGAAAGATAATTATATCGCTTCTACACTAAGTTTTGAAGATGGAAAGATCGTTGCAACTGCAACTACTTATACGAATCCATTTGTGAGTAGTATTTTAAAAAGGTATGCTGGTCCAACAGTGAACCTATCATTAATAGAAAATTATCCATCTGAAAATATCAATATGATTATGATGGCTTCATTTAATCCGGAAATTTTTGGGGGAGTATTGAAGCAGCTTGAGATAGAAGGTCTAGTGAATAATTTCATGGAAAAAACCGGCTTTAGTAGTCAGGATTTATACAAAACTTTAAAGGGCGATATTGCTGTAGTTGTTTCGGATCTGCAAATGCCATCAAAGGATTTAAAAGTTAAAAACGATTCTACGCTCACAATTGAAAGAAAGCCTTTCGGGAAGATGATATTTAACGCGCCGGTTGGCGACCCTGTTGCTTTTGCTAAGATTATGAACAAGGCAGTTGAATTAGGATACTTTTCAAAAAATGGATCAGTTTATAGTGCAGGCAAATTAATGAGCTTCATGGGCATGTATATGCGTGCAGATGATAAGAATCTGATTATAGCCAGTGATTCATTGACTTATGCCCAATATATATCCAATAAAACTAAAGCAGTAATCAGTAATGATGCTTTGAATATGTTTAGAGGGAAATCTGCATTCGCATATTTTGATATTGCGAATACCATAAAAGGATTTTTAAACAATCAAAAGGGCGATTATAAAAATTCATTAGTTACTGCTAAAGAAACATTTAAAGACATGATTATTAGTTCAGACAATTTTGATGGAAATTCATTAAAGGGAAAGTTTGAAATAAGATTGAATAATGAAAAGCAAAATAGCATAGTAACCCTAACCAGCCTCTTTACTGATATTGCAGTTGATATGCGAATGGCATCGAAGAAAGAAGCTGAAGCAGAAGAAAAAATGTTTCCTACAGGCATGCCAGCAATTATTAGAACTAATTAATAAAGCTTACGATCTGAGATGAATCTTACTCTGGACCAGTTAATACCTTATTCTTTAAAAGATAGAATAACGCTAAGTAGTTCTATGATCTGGAACCAATCAGTACTATTTGCTCAATCTGATATTGTAAAAATAGAAGCCCCCAGTGGCACAGGGAAAACTACACTTACTCATTTACTGTACAAAGTTAGGACCGACTTTACCGGATGTATTAAGTATGGTAGCATTGAGCTTAACAAATGCGAGGAAGATAGTTTAGCGGACTTAAGACAAAATCATGTGAGCATCGTTTTTCAGGATCTTCGATTATTTTCTGATTTATCAGCTTTAGAAAATATAGAAATCAAAAGATTACTAACTCCACAATTTTCTTCTCAGGAATTAGCGATTGAGATGGCTGAGAAATTAGGAGTCTCTTCGATATTAGATCAAAAAATACGTTTTTGCAGTTTTGGAGAACAACAACGTATCGCTATCATTCGGGCTTTGATGCAGCCATTTAATTGGTTGATATTGGATGAGCCTTTTAGTCATTTGGACCAAGAAAATATCAATCTTGCCTCCTCTCTAATTGAAGCTGCATGTCAACAAAGAAATGCAGGCTTGATCATCATGGGACTTAATAAAGACCAATATTTTAATTATACTAAAGAAATGGTTTTATAATTGCAGAATTCAGATGCTCAATCAATTACTTAAAAAATTAATCAGAAACTCAGCAGGTCAGACAAAATTTGTTTTGGCAGTAATTGGCTTATCTATAGCTCTAATTCTAATTCTTTCAGCAGTTCAGTTGCAATCTAACTATTATGAATTATTGAATGGAAAAAACAATCAGGATAGTATTGCAAATTTTTTAGTTGTTAATAAGTCACTGAATGATCAGAATGTTGGAGCTAGTAGTTTATCCGATTCACAATTGTATGAATTGAAGAAACAACCATTTATCGAATCTCTCGGATCACTTACTGCTTCAAGGTTTAAATCTTCCATACAAAGCAATAGTCAACTTTTTCCTTTTTATACTGATATTGCTTTTGAAAGTGTTCCAGAAGAGTTCATAGATGTAAATACGAAAGATTGGCATTGGGAAGAACAAGCCTCATATCTTCCTATTATTGTTCCCAATCAGTTTTTAGATTTTTATAATTTCCAGTATTCGTTTTCACAAAATCTCCCTCAGTTAACGCCACAGGTTGTTAAAATGGTTTCTTTTAAAGTTACGTTGCAAGGCAGCGGACAGAGTTTTGTGTTGAATGGAAGAGTAGTTGGGTTCAGCAATCGAATTTCATCGATGTTAGTCCCACAAACTTTTATGGATTGGGCCAATTCAAAATTTACAAATTCTAGCGTCTTGCAACAACCATCAAGGGTAGTAATAAAAACAAAGGATGCCGGGAATCCTGAATTAACAAATTATTTGAAGAATCATGGGCTGATAACAGACTCCGACAAAACAAGATTTAGTCGTTACAGACAGGTGGTTGACTTTGTAGTAAATATTTCTAGTGTTACAGGGCTACTGATGTTCACTTTTGCTCTTTTGATTTTTTCGCTTTTTATTCAACTAAGTATTGCTTCGTGTAAAGAAGAAATTGAATTATTAATTTTAATAGGCAACTCCCCTAAAAATATTGGAAGGTTTCTGATGAACCGTTTTTTTAAACCGAATATTTTTATCATAATCATCGGTTTGATGATTATATCGATAGCTCAATATGTATTATCAGATATTTTGAAGGCAAAGCAGATTATTCTTAGTCACTATTTATCTTGGCACACAATCTTAGCTGCAAGTATTCTTTTAATAGTAATAGCTATAGTAAATTATATAACTATTCAAAAATACCTGAGAATACAGCAACGAACTAAATAATTAGGCTTTTAGGATCCCTTCTACAAATTCAATTGATAAAGGTTTAGTGATATAGTCAATAACAAAATCATAACTACGAGCACGATCTCTATCTTCATTATCGATAGAAGAAGATAGCATTACAACTTTCGATTTTTTCGTATAGGTAGAATATTTATTCAGGAATTCCCAACCATTCATCTCTGGGAAATTGATATCCAATATAACTAGGAAATCTTCACCCTCTTCTTCATGAGCCTGAAGAAATTTAAGGGCATCTTCGGCAGTTGTAAATATTTCTATAGGCATGTCTTTAATGGCCACCTGAATAATTTTCTTATTCAGCATATTAGTCAATGCATCATCATCAACTAACAACACTTTCTTATACCTGGCAACCAGACCTGTACTTTCAAAATAAGAATCGTTTTGATTGAAAGACAATTTGTGATTTATCTTAAAAATTGTGCTATTGATAATTTGAATTGACTGTTTAGCTTCCAGTAAAAGAAGCTGTCTTTCTTTCTCATCAATGAACTGGTTGTCGATCAATTGAATGATTGACTGAATTTTGGCATATTCATGGCGCAGTTCATGAGATGTAATAAATGATAATTCTTTTAACGTATTAATGCTACGTTGTTTGTGCATTTCATACTTTACTTTTTCAGACATGTCCTGTGCAATACACAAAACCTGCTCCAATTCTGATCCTTGTTTCTTAAAAATAGAAACGGTAGTTTCGTAGTAGGTATAAGTTCCTTTTGTATTCTTAATACGGGCCTCAACAGTAATTTTTTCCTTTGCTTTAAGCTGATTGATACTTTCAAAGGCATCTGCCATTAATGCCAGGTCATCCGGGTGTACGATCGACTTAAAGCTAACCCCTTCAACTTTTTCAACAGAAAGATTATTGTAAACTAAAAGCGCGTCCAAAGCCGGATTACGTATTAAAATTTTATGCTCTTTCAAGTCATAGACAAATACTAAATCTGCTAGGCTTTTGAATACAGTTTCCAGCAAATTTGCCTTTTCATCTACACTATAATGGTCATTCAAAAAAATAGAGTTCATTGCAAGAGCTTTTATTAGGGAGGGGTTAATTCGTTTTTCTTTTATAATAACTCAAAAGTAGGTCATGTTATTTTACAGACGACAGTAAAAACACCCAAATTTAACACGTGTTATTCACGTGGAAAGTAAATAATGCTTTTTATTCTTTCGTCAAATACTATAAATATCTAGTGTAAAACCTCGTTTTCCAACGGTGAAAACACCGAATTTTTTTGAGGAAATAAAATACAATTAATTGATTTTCAATGTTTTAGTATTTTATACACAATAAGCTGTCTTTTTTCAACGTTTATAGTGATTCTAGACATATTAATTTAGCTAACAATTCAAACGTAAGATTATGAAAAAATTATCCTTATTAGGCAATTTGGCGATGGTACTTGGGCTAACAATTCTCCTAAGTTCATGTCAAAAACAACAGGATGCTGTTGCTACACCTGCAACTGCAACTGACGCGGCTGTTATTAAAAGTGTATCTGGCGAAGGCTATTCTGGCAAAATTAGCAGAGATGAAGCCGACGAAATGGCCAAAACTTTTAAAGCAAATGCTAAGAGTGGTTCTACTGAGTATGTAGAATTTAACATTAAAGACCTTCAGGCTTATTTGGCTTCGATTCAAGCTAAATACAAAGCTGATAAAGTTTATGTGAATTTTGCAATTTATGACCAGAACACTGCTCCAGATCCCAAACTTGAAGGAAGACAAACTGTTTACTTCAGTGGTAACAATGTTACAGGAACAAGAAATGGTGATTCACGCACTGGTTTTGGTGTAAGAGTTATGATGGACTATATGAACCATGGTAACGTTTATCCATAATACTAAATCGAGTGAATGACGGTTGTTCTGTTTGAATTACTAACCCTATTTACAGCAATATTCTGTTATAAAGACTTAAAAGCAACAAAAATGGTATTATTTATACCATTTTTGTTGCTTACTGTGTTTGTAGAGTTTATTGGCTACCTGTCGGTATTATACGCTGTGCAGGATAAAAATTATTGGATTTACAATATATTCACCACTGTTGAGTTTATTTTCTATGCCTACTTATTTGAGCAGTACTTCAAATTGCCATTATTAAGAAAAATTGCACTGTATTTTATTCCACTAATCATTGTTTTTTCAATTACAAATTTCATTTTTATTCAAGGCACAGAACACTTTCATACCTACACGCTTTTATTTGGCTCCTTTTTTCTAGTTCTTTTTTGTTGTTGCTATTTTTATGAGTGGGTTCTTCCCGAACAAATTAATCAGAATCTGCTAAAACAACCTTTTTTTTGGGTTTGTGTAGGATTACTGTTATTTTACCTCGGTTCAGTAATCATAAATGCACTTTATGAATATTTGCGTAGCAGCGATATGATTGAGGAAGGCAAGCATATTTATGGTTTAATAAACAGGAGTTTAATAGTAGTTTTATATTCTTCTTTTAGTATATCATTCATTTTATGCCGAAACAACAGGAAGACTTCCTTATCACCATTGTAGTTGCCTCAGTATTCTTTGTACTGATTGGAATATTTTTAATGATACTAGTTTTCTTCTTTTTGCGCAGACAGCGTAAAAATAAAATGGAGAAAGAAGATATGCGTAATCACTTTGAGCAAACGCTTCTAAATACCCAGCTCGAGATTCAAGATCATACTTTCAATTACATCAGTCAGGAGATTCATGATAATATTGGCCAGATCCTGAGCCTCGTTCGAATTAATATGAATGTGTTATCAGAAAAATTCGGGGAAGACCAATTCGACACTACTGACGAATTACTTGGAAAAGCTATTAAAGACCTGAGAAATCTTAGTCATAATCTTAATAGTAACCGTCTAAATGAGATTGGGATAGTGGAAGGATTACGTACTCTTATCATTCAGTTAGACAAAACAGAGAAATATACCACTGAATTTAGCGCTCCCGAGCATGCTTTATCTTTCATGAATAACGATCATAGCCTGATTCTTTACAGAATGGTACAGGAGGTAATACATAATATTCTGAAACATGCAAATGCAACACATATTAGTCTGGATATAAAGGCTAAAGGAAATAATGCTTATTTTGTATCCATTACTGACAATGGCAAGGGATTTGATATGAAATCTTTAGAGGGTCAAAATACTGGAATTGGGCTCCAAAATATCTTTTCAAGGGCGAAATTGATAAATGCCACTGTAAAAGTAAATAGTAAGGAAGGTGAGGGAACTTCCATTATTTTTGAGATAACAAATCAAAAGATCACTAAATGACCACTACGATAGCATTAGTTGACGATCACGAATTACTTAGATCTGGCTTGGCTGCCATTGTAAATTCTATTGATGGATATCGTGTAGTTCTGGAGGCCGACAATGGTTCGGTATTGATTCAAAACCTAAAAGGCAAACCAGCTCCAGATATTATCCTGCTGGATATCACTATGCCAGTTATGGACGGTTACGAGACTGCTTCATGGATAAAAGCAAATCTTCCAGAAACCAAAGTGCTTGTTTTAAGTATGCTTGAAAACGACGGCGCAATTATCCGTATGCTGAAACATGGCGCAAGAGGTTATATTTTAAAAGATAGTAATCCAAAAATATTCCGTAAAGCTTTAAATAGTATTCGTGATTCTGGTTATTTCATCAATGAGTTAGTGAGCAATAAATTGATGCATTATATTAATCAAGAAGATTCATTGGATGCACAGGTGATGCCCATCCAAACATTGTCTGAAAATGAATTAACTTTCTTAAAATGGATTTGTACTGATAAAACTTACAAAGAAATTGCAGATGAAATGAATTTAAGTCCTCGAACCATTGATACCTACCGGGATAATCTATTTAAAAAACTACAAATAAAAACAAGAACTGGATTGGCGATTTTTGCCATCAAGAATGGTATTATAGATATTTAATTCAACAAAGATTCTACAAGTTCGAAGGACAAGGGTTTACACAAGTATTGTATCACACTTTTGTAAGTTGAGGCCTTTACTTTTTCACTAGGAATAATTGAAGAAGAAAGTATGATGACATTAGACTGAACAACAAATTCATTATACGATTTCATAAAATCCCATCCACTTTTTACGGGGAAGTTTATATCCAAAAATATGAGATAATCACCTCGTTGATCATTGAAATTTAACCATTCCAGCGCTTCATCAACAGTTAGAAATACTTCCAATTCAATTTCTGGATGAACTGTTTTAATTATTTGTTGATTTAGAATATTGGTCAATTCATCGTCATCTACTAATATGATTTTGGAATATCCATTTGAATGTTTCATTAAATTATTGCCTTTTAACTGATCCTGTAATGTATGTACTTTACACATCACTTGAACTGAATGTCCTACTGATTTATCGAAAAGAGACATTTCAATTTGATAATGACAATATATCTGTTCCTTATTTTTTATATGTAAATCGCGCACTACAAATTCTCGATACACATCCAATTTATTAATTTTATCAGCCAATTGAAGTATTGCAGGTAAATCATGCGGGCTTAACCATGCTCTTATTGCTTCAAAAAAATTATTAGAGGATAATATTTGATCCCAGTTTGATTGCTGATCAAAAGCGTTATTATGAAACACAATATTATTACTGTTTAATTCGAAAACAAAAATTAAATCTTCTAAATTACCAACTACTTTTTCTAAGAAACGTTGTTTCTCATCTAAGCTGTAATCGTATAAAAAGAATTGTGTTTTCATATTATCAATCGATCTTTCGCTCATTAAATTTTCAAAACAAAGTTTTCATTATAAGGTTCAAAGTGATAAAAATCCCCTCCTAGAAAGGAAGGGATTATAAATTTGATGGGGAGCACCCCTAATTGCTACACCATCAATTTACTGGTGTCAGACTCGAAAAGTTAATTGGTTAGCTTCCCAGTAACTGTAACTATTCTGTATACGAATCTGATATCCAGCAAAAATTTCACATAACTTAACATTATCAATTTTTAACAAATTCAAAAAATTGTCGTTTGCATTAAAAAGAAATCTTAAAGTAGGGGTTTTAAAAGAGTTATTAAATATATTAAGATCATACATAGAACTGTAATATCATCGTACTAATAAAAAATTCTGTTTTCTATTATCTCGAATCATAAGTCAAAAATGATACATTTAATAAGCATATTTTGTAACGGTTAACTTATATCTCTTGTAGGTGCATTGCTACAAAAAGATCTAAAATTGACCTATTCACTTAACTTTAAATGCTGCAAAACCAGCGCATATATATGATCAGCTCCTGCTTCAAATACTTTACATCCAATAGAAAGGCATACTTCATTTCCTTTTTTTGTATTTGTCTGGAAAATTTTGCTGTTGCTCAAAACAGTATAGTGCCCATTGGGAATTGGCGTGAACATCTGTCTTACCAGCACTGTATTCAGTTGGTTAATGGAGATAAGGTTTATGCTGCCACTGATGATGCCGTTTTTTCTGTACTAACTGATCAAATTAATAGATATACAAAAATTACAGGTTTAAATGATATGGGAATAGCTGCTATCGCTTGGGATGCCAGTACAACCCAGCTAGTTATAGCATATACCAATAGTAATGTGGATATTCTGAAATCTGCTCTTGTAAAAAATATTGGCGACATTAAAAGATCTAGCATCAGTGCAAATAAAACAATCAATCAGATTTTTTGCTTTAATGGGTTTGCTTATCTAAGTGCCGGGCTAGGTGTTATTGTTGCAGATTTAAATAAATACGAAATAAAAGATACTTGGTATTTAGGGAATAATGGAAGTCAGGTAAAAGTAAATGGGTTCAATAAAGATGCACAATATTTTTATGCTGCCACTGAAGATGGACTAAAAAAAGCAAATCTGCAATCGTCAGACTTTTCAAATCCCAATGCATGGCAAAACATAAGTGGTATTTCAGGTTTAAGTAATGGTTCCATCAATAATATTGTTTCGATCAACAATAAGATGGTGGTTCTAAAAAATGATAGCCTATTAATTCAGAATAATAATATATGGTCATTGTTATATGCAGATCCAATTTGGCCTATTCTTTCTATCAATAGTAATGGATTAGAAATAGAAATTACACAAAGAAAAAATGATGGAAGTTCACGTGTATTAAGTATTGATGACAAAGGAAATATTCTTCAAACAATTTCAAAAGCAGGTATCATTTCATTTCCAAAAAATGCCATTAAAATAGGCGGCGATATTTGGGTTGCAGATTATTTTGGAGGACTGATTAATTGCTCTGCAAATTTTGAACAATACATCCCAAATGGGCCCCTGGGAAAATCAAGTGGCGAAATGATTTTTCAAAATAATCAGTTAATTGTTGCAGCAGGCGCCGTTAATGATGCATGGAACTATCAGTATAACCGCGATGGGATTTTTAATTACTCAAATGACTTATGGAACTATCAAGGATACTTCAATCGACCACAACTTGATTCAGTGCTTGATTTTATTACATTAGCTTCAGACCCAGATGATACAAGTATTTGGGCGGGTAGTTATGGAGGTGGGCTCATCAATTTTCATGATAATAATATCAGTATTTACAAACAAAAGAACTCTACACTTCAAGCTGCTATTGGAGATCCTAATAGTTTTAGAATTAGCGGATTAGCCTTTGATCAAAATAAAAATCTCTGGATCAGCAACTATGGAGCTGCTAAAAATCTTCAGGTTAGAAAAAATGATGGCCATTGGAATTCATTTCAAGTGCCCTTTAATCTCAATGAAAATGCATTAAGTCAAATTATAGTAGATGATGCAAACCAACTATTTATCATTAGCCCAAAAGGAAATGGATTGATTTGTTATAACCCTGGTAATAGTATTGATGCAGTAAATGATGATAAATGGAAAAATTATCTTTCAGGGATAGGTTTGGGAAATTTGCCCAGTAATAATGTGTTGAGTATAGCTAAAGATAAAAATGGATTTATTTGGGTAGGTACAGATAAAGGCATCGGGATTATTCAATGCAGTACTGAAATATTTAGTGGCGCTGGTTGCGATGCATTATTACCCATTGTACAACAAGATCGATTCGCTGGCTATTTATTTCACGATGAAACAGTTCAATGCATTGCTGTGGATGGTGCCAATAGAAAATGGGTGGGTACTAAAAATGGACTATGGTTAATCTCTGCCGATGGAGACAAAATAATATACCAATTCAATACCGATAATAGTCCGCTCCTTAGCAACGATGTAAAGAAAATTGCAATCAATCCAAACACTGGTGAGGTTTTTATCGCCACAAATAATGGTATATGTAGTTTTAGAAGCACGGCAACTGAAGGAACAGAAACGAATCAATCCGTAATAATATTCCCTAACCCCGTTCCTCCAGGTTACAATGGGATGATTGCTATCAGAGGTATCGTAAATAATGGGTTGGTTAAAATAGCGGAATTAAATGGCACACTTGTATATCAAACAAGAGCACTGGGTGGACAGGCAATCTGGGATGGAAGAAATTATAATGGGCAAAAGGTTGCCAGTGGTGTTTACCTTGTTTTAATTAGAGATGATAATGGAAAAGAAAAGCTAGTAACGAAAATAGTAATCGTTTCTGGCCGCTAATTAATCTTTATCAATTTTATTTTCCTTAAAAAAAGCTGCTCTTTTTGGACCAGGGAATGGTTCCTGATCACCTTTTAAACCATGCCATAAAACTATATTAAACTCTAAGTCAGGAACAGCATCTTCTTTTGCAAAATCAAACTTTTCAGAACGCTTTTGCCATTCATTCATGGCTGTATTTTTATCTTCCAGATTAACAATACTGGTACGAACTGAAAAACCCAAAGCATTTGCTTTTGGTGCAAACACTCTCCACAAAGGAGTTGCAGCTGCATCGTATTGGCTCATTGGAGGGATACCCAAAATCAATTCCATAGTGCGCAATATTGAAGAAGTTGAATACATAGTATGATCAACAATACCCCTTTTTACATATCCTCCGGCAACAAAAGCCGGACTTCTATGTGCATCCACATGGTCAGCTCCATTTTGTGCATCATCTTCCACAACAAAAATGGCTGTTTCATTCCAAATTGAACTCTTACTCAGATACTCTATAAACATTCCTACTGCTAAATCATTATCAGCAACATGCGCATATGGAGTGGGTCTTCCTTTTTTTAATCCCTCGGTATGATCGTTTCCAAAACGCACCGTGTTAAAATTAGGAACAGCACCTACTGCTAGTAAAGAATCAAATTCTTTTTTCCATTGTCCAAATCGAGTAGTGTCTTTTACAGTCCCTGTAAAACCTGTAAAATAAGGACAAAAGTGATCTTTCAATGAAGGGATATTGGGTTTGTAATTATCTGCAAATTCACCGTAGGTGCGATAACTTACTCCTGCTTTTTTACAATGATCCCAAATAAACCCGCCTTTATTATTTGCAACTTCCCTGTTTCCCTCAGCATCATATCCACCGCCTCTTCCGCCATAGCTTGTTACCCAATTTTTCTCGAGGAAGTCGGTAGCATAGGCACCGGTTGTCCAGTTATGTCCATCAGCACTTACTTCTCCATCCACATAAAAATTATCGAGAAGTACAAACTCATTTGCTAACGCATGTTGATTAGGGGTAACATTCTCTCCAAATAAAACTAGTCTTGGTTCTCCATTCCCCTTTTTTATATCCCCGAGTACCTGATCATAGGTACGGTTCTCTTTAATTACATAAAATACATACTTGATAGGACTTTTATCACCAACTTTCCTAGGAATCGGATTTCCTATTTCGCCCTCTGCCAAAGTCTCCTGTTCTTTTTTATAGGGTGTATTTAAATAGACCTGTTTTGAATAAGTTGCCAACTGAGCTACTGTAGGTTCTTCAAAAATGCTCATAGTTCCCTTAAATAATCCTCCAATGTATTGTACCTCTTTAGGTCTTTCCAAATCGCCTTGTTGATAATTGACTTGTTGTTTGTTTGCAAATGGATTGGGTCCATAAGGATTAGCCATTGATGAAAATCCTTTTCCGTTTGCAACAAAAACTTTCTTACCGATCACTTTTACATTTGTTGGATACCATCCAACAGGGATAAAACCTTTACTCTTACTTGCACCTGGTTTACTTACATCAAAAACTGCTAAACAGTTATTATCAGCATTAGCAATGTATAAAGTTTTCTCATCTTCACTCAATGCCAGGGCATTGGTAGTAGAACCATTCGGTGCATCTGGAAATAATGCGGCATTAAGCACTTCCACTACTTTTCTCTTGGTAGCATCTATTATTGAAACTGTATTATCGTTTGAGTTTGCAACATATATCCAATTGCCTTTCCTGTTAAGCACAATATCATTAGGGTTGTCTCCTACTGTTATCTGTTCAACTACATTTTTCTTTTCAGTATCGTACACTAATAGTTTATCACATCCCCAGCAACTAATATATAACTCTTTTTTATTGGGTGATAAAACGCAAGCAAATGCTTCACCACCTAAGTTATAAGGTATGGCAATCTTAGTGGCAAGATCAATGACATATAAACTATGATCATCTTTTGTTACCACATACAATACATCTTTATCATCATCTAATGCGATACCAGCAGGTGCAATTTTATTTGGCCATTTTTTTCCAAGAACAATAGTGTCTATCAGGCGTAACTTTTTTTGATTGATACCATATTTTAAAATCCAGTTGTCATGACCTCCTGCTGCATAGAGAAATTTTTCATCTGCACTGAATGCTAAACCATACCAACTTTTCCCTATCACTACGGAGTCTAATATTTTTTCTGAAACAGGATCAATTAGTTCGATGCTCTGTACACTTTGTCCATTATTAGTTACTGCCAATAATTTTTTTGATTTACTCGTAACCATATTTAGTGGCAAATCCCCCAATGGCAAACTTCTTCCGATAGGAGATAAGCTCCATCCATTAGGTAAAGTTCTTCGAGAAGACCCTAATTGCTCTGCGGTTTGCGCTCCAATGAATTGTGATGTAAATAAGACCGTAACTATAAATAATAGATTCTTCATGTAGACAATATTATAATGCTAATATAAATAAATGAAAATAGCTGCGCCATTAAGAAATAAACAACAAAGAATTAAGGCTGTGTTTTTTTAAATTCAAATGATCTGAGAACTTTAAATTTAAATCCCTCTTGCTCTGTGGGCACTACTCGATATTGGATTTGACGCATCATGCCATTTGGGGAATAGGTTGCACTGTCTACTTTTTGATAAACAGGAAAACGCCTCATTAGGTTTCCTTCCACCAAACTATATTCATCGTGCCCTTTATAACCTACCGAAAGTTTTATATCATCCATAATATCTGGAAAAATAATAGGACGGATCCCCTGATTTTTGTCAGAATAAATTCCAAACACTTTACCATATCCATTTATATCGCTACTATATACATATAAAACCAGATCAGGAAACCCATCATTATTTAGGTCATCTGATTCAGTAGTTAAAATTCTTCCTTTTATTTCCAAAGTAACTTCTCGAGAGCCGGCTTCAAAACCTATTGGGGTAATACTAAGATTATTCTTTTCAGGATTCTTGTTGGTACAAAAAACGCGATAGCCTGCTTTTCCAACTTTCATTGTAGTATCTATTTTTCTATATTGGGCGTTTAGCAATGTAAGTGAAATGATTACACAGCCTAAAACCAATGAAAATCTTTTTAACAACATATTTATTATTTTTAAAACGGCCATCAAGTTAGCTTTTTTTAAAAGAATTGAAGTGTCTCCTTACATATTTCTGCGATACTGACCTCCAACTTCGTATAAAGCATGGGTAATTTGGCCCAGTGAGCAAAATTTTACAGTTTCCATTAATTCTGCAAAAAGATTCTGGTTGTTTATTGCTGCTTTCTTTAAACGTAAAAGGGCTGTCTCGGTTTTATCGGCATTTCGCATTTGAAATTGAAGTAGGTTTTGAATTTGTTGTTGTTTTTCTTCAGAGGTTGAACGAATTACTTCACCTGGCAAGATGGTTGGACTACCCTTCTTATTAAGAAAAGTATTTACGCCAACAATTGGCAATTCTCCTGTATGTTTTAAAGTTTCATATTGAAGACTTTCTTCCTGGATTTTATTTCGTTGATACATTCTTTCCATAGCACCCAATACTCCTCCCCTTTCCGTTAATCTATCAAATTCAATTAAAACAGCTTCTTCCACCAGATCAGTTAATTCTTCCATTAAAAAACTTCCTTGATTTGGGTTTTCATTCTTAGCAGTTCCTAATTCTCGATTGATAATTAACTGTATCGCCATCGCCCGTCTTACACTTTCTTCAGTAGGAGTTGTGATTGCTTCGTCGTATGCATTCGTATGTAAACTATTACAGTTATCATAAATAGCATAAAGCGCCTGCAGCGTGGTACGGATATCATTGAAATCAATTTCCTGAGCATGCAAACTTCTTCCACTGGTTTGTATATGATATTTTAATTTCTGCGAACGATCATTACCATGGTATTTAAATTTCATTGACTTTGCCCAAATTCTTCTAGCCACGCGGCCAATTACACTATACTCAGCGTCCATTCCATTACTGAAGAAGAAAGATAAATTCGGAGCAAAATCATCAATATGCATTCCTCTACTCAAATAATATTCTATAAATGTAAATCCATTTGATAAGGTAAACGCTAGTTGAGTGATTGGATTAGCGCCTGCTTCAGCGATATGGTAACCGCTAATACTTACACTATAAAAATTTCGAATTTTCTCATCTATAAAATAGCGCTGTACATCGCCCATTAATTTCAAGGCAAATTCAGTTGAAAAAATACAGGTATTCTGTGCCTGATCTTCCTTTAAAATATCAGCTTGTACTGTACCTCTCACCTGCTTAAGTGCCTCTTCTTTTATTTTTTGATATACTTCTGCAGGTAACACTTCATCTCCAGAGATCCCTAACAATTTTAATCCCAACCCATTATTTCCTTCTGGTAATCTTTCAGGAGAAGCCGGGTTATAGTATATAGGCCTTACAAGAGTTTTATATTTATTTGCCAGGTATTTTTCAACTTCCTGCCAACCGTTATTCTCGTCAATATATTTTTCACATAATTGATCGATAGCCGCATTCATAAAAAATGCAAGTACAATAGTGGCAGGACCGTTAATTGTCATGCTCACAGAGGTCTTTGGATCACAAAGATCAAATCCACTATATAATTTTTTTGCATCATCTAAAGTGGCAATACTTACACCACTATTACCCACTTTGCCATAAATATCAGGTCTTGGTGCCGGGTCTTCTCCATAAAGTGTAACACTATCAAAAGCTGTTGATAAACGAATGGCAGGTTGTCCTAAAGAAACATAATGAAATCGTTTATTAGTACGCTCGGGTCCACCTTCGCCAGCAAACATTCTCGTTGGATCTTCCCCTTGCCTTTTTAGTTCAAATGATCCTGCAGTATAGGGAAATTCTCCAGGTACATTTTCTTGTAACTGCCATTTTAAAATATCGCCCCAGTCTTTATATTTAGGCAAAGAAATTTTGGGAATTCTAGTTCCACTTAACGATATATTTACCAAAGATTGCTTAATGGTTTTATCTCTTACCTGATATTCAAAAAAGTCGGAATTATATTTCTTAACAATAGAAGGCCAATGATCAATTAATTTTTTACACTCAATATTCAATTTCTCTTCCAATTGTTTTTTCATTGCATTCAAAATATCCAAAGTTTCTTGTTTTTTAAACGCTGAATTATTTTGAAACATTTCGATTGTGCCATTGATCTGATACAATTTACTGGCAAGTGAAGATTGCTCATTTGCCCAAGTATCATAACTTCTATTCTGTTCTGCAATTTCAGATAAATAGCGAACCCGTTTAGGAGGTATAATTTGTGATTGTGTTACAACTTCTCCCTTTAACCATGTATCCGGATCAGACCCAAAATGTATACTTGTTTTTGAAGCGATTGCATTAATGAGTCGAATAAATAATTCGTTTACACCTAGATCATTAAACTGTGCTGCAATAGTTCCAACAATTGGCAATTCATCGTCTTTTGCATTCCAGAGATTATGATTTCGTTTATATTGTTTTCTTACATCATGCAAAGCATCTAATGCACCAGCTTTGTCAAACTTATTAATACAAACAATATCTGCATAATCCAACATATTTATTTTTTCAAGCTGAGAAGCTGCTCCATATTCAGGAGTCATAATATATAAACTTAAATCACAGAAATCCAAAATACTAGCATCACTCTGACCAACTCCGGCACTTTCTAAAATAATAAAATCAAAGCCAGTTAGTTTGCAGATGTCTATCGCATCTTGCATGTAGGCACTTAATGCAGTATTATCATCACGGGTAGCCATACTTCGCATGTATACCCTAGGGTTTGAAATAGAATTCATTCTTATTCGATCGCCCAACAATGCACCACCTGTTTTTTTCTTTGAGGGGTCTACAGAAATAACTGCGATTGTTTTATCAGTAAAATGTTGCAAGAACCTTCTTACTAATTCATCAGTTACTGAACTTTTTCCAGCCCCTCCTGTCCCCGTAATTCCTAATACAGGAATTTTTTTCTGTTCATCCGTAAGTATAATTTTTTCAAAGTTTTTGACATTTTCAGCATTGGTAATTTGTCGAGCAACTTTGCGTATATCTTTTTTCTCTTCTAATTTCAAAGCTTGGGAATAATTAAAAGAAGATGGCAATTCAAAATCGCATTGTTGAATAACATCTTCAATCATACCTTCAAGTCCCATGTGTCGGCCATCATCTGGACTATAAATCCTACTAATTCCGTATTGATGTAGTTGCCTCATTTCTTCAGGCAAAATGGTACCCCCACCTCCACCAAATATTTTGATATGGCTGCATCCATTTTGATCAAGGAGATCCTTCATGTATTTAAAAAACTCAAGGTGCCCACCCTGATAAGAAGTAATAGCAATTCCCTGAACATCCTCTTCAATGGCGCATTCAACAATTTCGAGGACACTTCTATTATGGCCTAGATGAATAATTTCTGCCCCTTTCGATTGTAAAATCCTACGCATCACATTGATAGCTGCGTCATGCCCATCGAATAAACTTGCTGCTGTTACAATCCGGATTTTATGCTTTGCTGTATAAGCCATTTTTCTGCTATGTTGAGCAGTAAAATTACAGTATTGGAAGCAATAGTTAACACTCGTTAGTTTTATTTGAAAATTATAACTTCGTCCAGTAGATTGTTTTAGAAAAAAAGCCTTTCCGAGCAATGATCTTAATGCTGTTTCCTTCTAAGAGTAATTCGCAATTAGCGGTTTGATTTTTTGTAGGATTAGTCATTTCAGACACCCATTTTCCATTTTTGAATTGAAGGTCTTTTAATACTACTAGTTTTTTTAGCACCCCAACTCCAATAAAACCTGCATCTTTTCTAGAAACCTCAATAGTGCCTCCTTCCTCAGTTTTCCATTTACCACTAAAGTCATCTGTTGCTTTCTGGGAAAAAGCAAGATTGCAAAACAATATCGAAAATAAACATAACATGACTGATTTGTAAATACGCATAGTTAATATTAGAAAATGAATTAATTCAGTATTTGTTATTTACAGATACCGCTTTTTTGACAAAGAAAAAGATATTAAAAAGATAGTTTAAAAATAATGCCGCCAATTAAACAATACTCTTGCATTGATATTCCAGTTTGGCTTTATTACCGTGCATAAAAGACAACAACTGATGATGAGTCGAGCAATGATTTTCATAGCTTTACTTTTTTTTGCATGCAAACACTATTTGCAACATTTATATATTGTCCATAATTAGGAATTATTTGAAAGCCGATCTTTTGATAAAGTTGAATGGCCTCGGGTTGATTTTTTCCTGTTTCAAGAATACAGCTTTCAAATCCTAATTCTTTAGCCCATGATTCTAAGTTTTTTACTACAATTTGTGCAAAACCTTGTCTACGAAAACTGGGAAGTACAAACATCCTTTTAATTTCCATTTCTCCTAAAGAGAATTCGCGTATGGCACCACATGCGATAGCAGTATTATTCTGATAAACTAGAATTACATATTTGATTTTATCAGTCTTATTAAACTGAGCATAAAAAGCATGTTCCGCTCCATCCCTGATGGCAAGGTCGGCATCCAGAAGTGCTACTAAGGATTGAAAATCTGAATTATTAGAATCCGTTTTGACTATTTGAATCATATTAAAATCTTATTATTTTTTTGATCGGCTACATTGAGCTAAAACTATTTCTGTTTTGAAAATTTGCTTAACTTCAATTACAACTCATCAATATGTCATTCGAAGTTTTTGTAGACCATCGCCAAAATTCTCCTGTAATAACACTGAAGGATCACCAAAATCAAACTACTGCTGAAATTTACGCATTTGGAGGAATACTAAATGCATTTAGCCTTAACATTGATGAAAAAAATCAGAACCTGGTAGCTGGTTTTGATTCGGTATCTGATGCAAAAGAAAATATTACAAATGGATTTAAAAGTGCCAAACTTTCTCCCTTTGTTTGCAGAATGGGGTTTGGTAAATATAATTGGGAGGAAGAACCTTTTCAAATCGAAAAATGGTTCCTTGGAAAGCATGCTATTCATGGAATTATTTATGATGCTGTATATCAAATACAAACCACTAAGGCAGATGAAAATAGTGCTAGTGTAGAACTTTATTATTCCTATCCTGGAAACGAAAAGGGATACCCCTTTCCATACCTGATTCAACTTTTATGGAAACTGGAAAAAGGAAATAAACTTTCAGTAACAACTACAATTACCAATGCTAGTGTTGTAGCAATTCCTATATCTGATGGTTGGCACCCTTATTTTACATTGGGTGATTCTGTAAATAATTATAATTTACAAATTGATACAACACAACAAGTAGAATTTGATACTGATCTTATACCAACCGGAAAACTAATTAAAGATGAGCGATTTATAAAAGGCCAATTATTGAATGGACTATTTCTTGATAATTGTTTTTTATTGGACAAAACTATTAAACATCCAAAATGTGTTCTAAGCAATAAAAAAATACAACTCATTATTGAACCTACCATCAATTATCCTTACATGCAATTCTATACTCCAGATGATAGGGAAAAAATTGCTATTGAAAATTTAAGTTCTGCCCCGGATGCATTTAATAATAAAATGGGGCTCCATAAATTGGAACCCCAGGATACTATTAATTTCAGTACTTCCTATACTGCGGCAATACTTTAAATTATAATTTTTCAACTGCTATCATACTGATCTCTACATTAACACCTCTTGGTAAACCCTTTACTGCAACAGTTTCACGTGCTGGAAAATCGCCGGCAAAGTAGGTGCCATATACTGCATTCACTTGTGCAAACAAACTCATATCACTTAAGAAAATAGTAGTCTTTACAATATGCTCAAAGCTGATTTTGGCTTCATCCAAAACAGCTTGAATATTTTTCATGACCTGATGTGTTTCGGCTTCTAAACTACTTAATTCGAGCTCACCAGTAGCAGGAACAAATGCAACCTGACCGCTTAAAAATACCATCCCATTTGCGCGTACGGCCTGACTATACGGGCCAATAGGAGAAGGTGCTTTATCTGTGTTAATGACTTGTTTTGGCATATATTTTATTTTGGATGGCAATTTGCTGCATTTCCTTCAAGCTACCAACCTAAATTTGCTAACTAATAAAAACAAATGCAGATTGTTGTAAAAGCAAACACAGAACAGAAAACTACCCTTCAGGCAATGCAGTGGGTAGATAACCTGCAATTTATATGGGTAGAAGATAGCAATTACCCTGCTGATGCTAGTGCTTACTTCGATTTTTGCTTTGAGGAAGAAGGCTGGGCCTTTGAGAACATAAATTCTATCCCTGTTTTCGTAAACGCTGTTCTTAAAACTTCAAATGATTTACCTGGAAATGCTATTCGGATGAATGCCTGGAGCAGCTTTTTAAACAGGCCGATATGGGAAATAGCTTCTTCTAATGATATGCTCAATCAAAGTGCCCTATTAATTCTTGAAAAATTAGGAAGAAAAGGGATCGTGGTTCCCGATGAACCGGGGTTAATAGCAGTTAGAATCATTTCCATGATTATTAACGAAGCTTACTTTGCATTAGAAGAAGAAGTAAGCTCAAAAAAAGAGATCGATATTGCAATGAAATTGGGAACTAATTATCCTTTTGGTCCCTTTGAATGGGCTGGTATAATTGGACTTTCAAAGATTGCTTCACTTTTGCAAATACTATATTTAAAAGACGAACGATACGCAACAGCTCCTGCACTTTTACAGGAATTGGCTTTTCAAAATACTACCAATTGAAACTAAAAAATGGGGCTAATCTTACAAATTGATACCGCAACAGAACACGCTAGTATTTGCCTTAGCAGTAATGGTATTTCTTTATTGTCTAAAGTAAGTACTGACCAGAAAAACCATGGCTCTTTTTTGCAACCAGCTATACTTGAACTGATGGCAGAATATGGACAACAATTATCTGACTTAGATGCCATTGCTGTTTCTGAAGGACCAGGCTCTTATACGGGTTTAAGGGTAGGGCTTGCTTCTGCAAAAGGGCTCTGCTATGCCCTAGAAAAGCCATTAATTATGATTAACACTTTGAAGATAATTGCGGTATCTGCCATAAAATCAATTGGGGAATCTCAAAATGCTCATTTGTATGTTCCTATGATTGATGCAAGAAGAATGGAAGTTTTTACAGCTACATATGACAGTAACCTAAATACAGTTTCGGCACCTAATGCAAAAGTCTTAGACGAAAGCTCTTTTCAATCCATTTTGAACGAAAAGTCAATTGTTTTTAGTGGTTCAGGAACTATTAAATTTAATTCCATATGTCATCATCCGAATGCATTATTTACAAATGTGCAACATCAGTCGGAAGACATGAGTGAATTGGCATTCAATGCTTTAGAAAAAAAAGACTTCGCTAATTTGGCTTATTCTGAGCCCTACTATTTAAAGTCATTCTATTCGCCTCCGCAAAAAAAATGACCTAATTCTTACATATATTGGCAATTTATTTAATTTAAAAACCTTAATTTTGTCTAAGATTTTAATCAAATTATTTCATCATTCTTAACCATTAAACTCCCCCCCATGAGTCAAACAATGCAGTCAGTAGTCTTAAATGCCAGCAAGGCAGCTCTTAAAGTTGATTTTATTCATACTAAGAAAGCGGCACTGATTTTACGCTCTATTAACCACAAGCTTCGTCAGCAGATCATTAAATTACTCGATGAGCAGCAAAAAATGACTGTAACCGAGATTTATGTAAAATTGCGATTAGAACAATCTGTGGCATCTCAACATTTGGCAATCTTAAGAAGAGCAGGAATTGTTGCTACCTCAAGAGATGGAAAATTCATCTATTATTCTGTGAACTATACACGTTTGGCAGAAGTAGTAGCTTTCGTTGAAACACTGGTAGGTTAATTCCTACCTTTTACCCCTATTTATTTACTTATACTGACTTTCTGGCCATTTCTCTTTGTGGCTTGAAGCTTGCTATTATCTTTGCTTAAAATAAATTAAATGTTCGTAGAGCAATTATATACAGGTTGTTTAAGTGAATCTGCTTATTACATCGAGAGTGAAGGTGAAGCGGCAGTTATTGATCCACTTCGAGATATTGAAGAATACTTGCATTTGGCTGAAAGAAGAAATGCCAAGATCAAATATATTTTCGAAACTCATTTTCATGCAGATTTTGTAAGTGGTCATTTAGATCTTGCAACCGCAACCGGTGCTACCATTATTTATGGACCAGGCACGGTTACAAACTTACCTGTTCAAATTGCAAAGGATGGTGAAAGATTTGCAATTGGTAAAATTCAAATAGAAGTGTTGCATACACCTGGTCATACTTTAGAAAGTAGTTGTTATTTATTGAAAGATGAACAAGACAAAGACTACGCTATTTTTACAGGTGATACTTTATTTGTAGGCGATGTTGGACGTCCTGATCTTGCACAAAAGGCGAATGAAATTACAATGGAAGACCTAGCAGGAATGTTATATGAAAGCCTTCAATCTAAAATTGTTCCTTTAGCTGATGATGTTTTAGTATACCCAGGACATGGTGCAGGTAGTAGTTGTGGAAAGAGCTTAGGACCTGAAACATTTAGCACCATCGGTGAACAGAAAACTGGCAACTACGCATTACAACAACCCGATAAAGCTACATTTATAAAAGCGGTAACAGAAGGCTTAGAAGCCCCTCCTAGTTATTTTCCTATCAATGCCAAAATAAATAAAGAGGGTTATAAAAATATCAATGCTGTTATAGAAAAAGGAATGAAAGCTTTGTCTATTGAAGAATTCAAGAATAAAATGAAAGATGATAAGACATTCATTTTAGACACACGTATTTCTACAGTTTTTACAGAAGGTTTTATTCCAAGTTCCATTAGTATCGGCTTAGAAGGAAGATTTGCAGAATGGGCAGGCAACCTACTTCCCTTTGATCAAACCATTTTATTAGTAACTGAGCCAGGGAAGGAAAAAGAATCTATTGTTCGGCTGGCGCGTGTAGGCTTTGAAAAATTTGATGGCTATTTAAATGGTGGTTATCCAGCATGGGTTGCTGCGGGCGAAAAACATGATATGATCATTGATGTAGAAGCAGATGAATTAGCAATGGATATCCCATTCGATCCAAATTTGGTGGTTATTGATGTGAGAAAAGAAACTGAATATGCAGAAGGACATGTAAGTGTTGCACTTAATATTCCTTTAAATGATCTTATTGATCCGGCAAGTATGGCTAACCTCGAAGACACACATAATATGTATGTTCATTGTGCTGGTGGCTATCGAAGTGTAATAGCTTTATCACTTTTAAAAAGGCAGGGATTCAATAATTTAAGAAATGTAATAGGAGGTTTTGGCCAAATTAAATTACTTGAAGATAAAATTGAAATTGTAAAATCAGAGCCCATAATAACAACATAAAAAAGACCCGAATGAATATCATTCGGGTCTTTTTTATTTGACTAGTAAATGCCCATGTTTTTCTGGATCAAATCCCCATTTCCAACGTCTGTGACTCCATAAATAATTTGCTGGTGTTTTACGAACAGCTCGCTCCACATGTTGTGCAAAAATCTGAGTCAACTCCCCCTGTTTATAATCATTAGGTGTAGTTGTGATGAGTTCCAAATCTACCCTGTAGAAACCTCGTTTTACTTTATAAAAATGACCAAATAAAATAGCTGTATTTTTTTCTCTGGCGCCTTTTTCCGGACCAACTACAAATGGCGTTAACCTTCCAAAGAAATTTACCCAATGGGCTTTGAACTCACTGGGAGGATTTTGATCTGCTGCCAAACCCATGGCATATCTATCTTCTACATAATCACTGAAATTATTTTTGAAATCTGAAGCAGGGATTAAAATAGTTCCATTTTTTTGTCGCATATGCAACATGATTCGATCCATTATTTTATTACTAAGTGGCTGATACACACCAATAAATGGATAACGACTTACTAAGCCAATATATAAATTCAGTATTTCCCAGTTAAAAAAATGGCCGCATTCTAATTGCACATTTTGACCACTATCATATAAATCATTCAAGACTTCAAAGTTGCTTGAAAATCTTCTTTGTAACTCTTTATTAGAAATCGAAAACATTTTTATGGTCTCGAAAATCATATCAATAAAATTATGATAGAAATCCTTAGCGATACGAATGCGCTCTGCTTCCGTTTTTTCAGGAAATGCAATAGCTAGGTTTTTCATTACAATTTCTTTTCTATATCCGAAACCATAATAAACTAATGCATAAAAGGCATCTGCAATTAAAAACATGATCCTCCATGGGATAAGTGACAAAAGATAAAAGAAACCATAAGAAATATAATACATCGCAAATGCTTAACAACTTATAAAATGATATTCTGCAATAATTCGCTTTTGTGTTGATGGTCTGTATTGTAATGTAGTCCTCTACTTTCTTTTCTAAATTGTGCGCCTTTTACAATTAAATAACCCACAGTAATCAGGTTTCTTAATTCTGAAAGTTGAGGAGATACTTTTGTTGAACGATACAATTCTTCTGTTTCTGTAAATAATAGATCCAATCTTTTCATAGCCCGCTCTAAACGCACATCTGTACGAACAATCCCTACATAGTCACTCATGATTTGAGTAAGTTCTTTCTGACTTTGTGTAATTAAAATCATTTCTCTAGGATCACTAGTGCCAGTAGCTTTCCAATCGGGTATCCGATATTCAAATGCAATTTGATTAACGAATTTGCAACTATCAATAAAACTTCTGTGAGAGAATACGATAGCTTCTAGCAAACTATTACTCGCCAAGCGATTAGCACCATGCAAACCAGTACTTGCACACTCTCCACAAGCATATAAATTTTGAATAGAGGTTCTGCCCCACTCATCAGTTTTAACGCCTCCACAGCTATAATGAGCTGCAGGAGCAACAGGTATCATATGCTGCATAGGATCAATACCAAGACTGAGACATTTCTCGTAGATATTTGGGAAATGGTGGATAAACTTTTCTTTATCCATATGCTTACAATCTAAGTACACATGTTCAGTTCCAGTTCTCTTCATCTCATTATCAATTGCTCTTGCCACAATATCGCGAGGAGCAAGGTCTCTGCGTTCATCATATCGCTCCATGAATGCTTCACCAGATTTATTTCTCAATATTCCTCCATCACCTCTTACCGCCTCAGTAATTAGAAAAGAAGGAGAAACACCAGGCTCATATAATGCAGTTGGATGGAACTGAATAAATTCCATGTTCTCAATTTTACCTTTCGCGCGATAAACCATGGCAATACCATCGCCAGTTGCAATTTTAGGATTCGTGGTAGTGCGATAAGCTTGACCACAGCCTCCGGAGGCAAGCACCGTTATTTTTGATAAAATCTTTCCTATCTGATTGGTATGTTTATTTAAAACATACACTCCAAAACAAGTAATATCAAGCGTTGATTTTGTAACAAGAAAACCGAGGTGGTGTTGGGTAATAATGTCTACAACAAAGCAGTGATTAATCAATTCGATATTAGGTAATGATCCTAGTCGATCAAGTAAAGCCCGTTCCATTTCCTTTCCAGTAACATCCTTGTGATGTAAAATTCTATTTTCACTATGTCCACCCTCTTTACCCAAACTATATTTGCCCTTTGAATCCTTATCAAACTCTGCACCGTATTCAATAATCTCTCTGATTCTTTCCGGTCCTTCCTTAACAACAATTTCAACAACCGATTGATTGCATAAACCATCTCCTGCAATCAAAGTATCTTCAATATGTTTGTCGTAACTATCTTTTTTTTCATCCCACACTCCTGCTATCCCACCTTGAGCATATTTGGTATTTGTTTCATCAGCATCCGTTTTAGTGATGATGGTGATTTTTTTTTCAGGCATCTTCTCTGCTACTTTTAAAGCATAGGTCAAGCCTGCAATCCCCGACCCTATAACTAGGAAATCTGTTTCCATGAGTACAAATTCAATTTAAAAAAATTATTCCGGATCAATCCAAGCGCCGCTATCTTTTAACAGCTGAATCAATTCATTAACGGCGATGCTACTATCAATATTTTTTTTCATTATTTCTTTGCTTTTATACAAAGTTATTTTTCCTACTCCACTTCCCACATATCCAAAGTCGGCATCAGCCATTTCTCCAGGTCCATTTACGATACATCCCATAATTGCAATCTTAACACCCTTCAAATGATTCGTTACACTGCGGATACGTGCAGTAGTTTCCTGTAAATCAAAAAGCGTTCTGCCACAACTGGGACAGGATATATATTCGGTTTTTGAAATCCTGGTTCTAGTTGCTTGCAATATGCTGAAAGCAGTACTATTACAAAACTGTTCTGCACTTAGATTATTTAAATAATTTCTTCCAGATGCATTATTTACTAATGCTGTATGATAAGAAGTTGAACTTAAGCCTAAACAAATTCCATCTCCAAAACCATCTAAAAATAAAGCCCCTGTTTCTGTTGAAAAATGAATCAGGTGTTCATCGGCCGTATTCCAATGGCTATCTGTTATTAATATAACAGGATTTTTGATACTTCTGCTGTTCAATTCCATGAACATCCTTCTCACAGAAGGCATGGCCTGTTTATTTGTACTACTTAGGCATAGTACTACATTTTTTTTATTGGCTATCTCATCAAGATAAGTATAATCGTTAATGGTAGTATTATCAGAATAACAATCTACCATTACGAAATTCATTTCGGAATTTATGGTTTCCGACTCTATAAAACCAGCTGCATCAAATATGGGAAAATATTTTTCAGGTTCTTTTGCTTCTTGTGCAGCAACAGGATAACAAATAACTTTTAATGTTCCTGGCAAGCTAAAATTTAATATTTGGTGTCCTGTAAAAATATAATCAGCAGCAGTGTCAGCAATATTCCATTTATCAATTGCTTCATTATAATGATACCCAATTGCAGATAAATCTGAAGCATTAATGGTTTGCATTTTACTCAAATCCGCCACAACAACTGGAACTTGTTTACCACCGATATTATTTACCATGAAACTTTCTCTTCGAGAATAATGAAATGGATCATAGTTAGGTATTACAATTGGCGGAATGGCATTATTTGCCGCTGTTTTATTAATAGATGTATATCGTTTTACCAAGTCTCTACAAATGGGAATTTCAAATTCGGGGTCTTCCGTCAAGCTTACCCTAACAGTATCGCCTATCCCGTCTTCTAATAAAGTACCAATACCTGCAGCACTTTTAACGCGTCCATCCTCACCATCTCCAGCTTCAGTAACCCCTAAGTGCAAAGGATAACATTCGCCAAATTCTGCATCCATTTGTTGAATTAATAATCGATAGGCTTGCACCATTACTTGCGGGTTTGATGCTTTCATGCTCAATACAATATTGTGAAAGGTTTCATCCCTAGCAATTCGCAAAAACTCCATAGCGCTTTCTACCATTCCCATGGGTGTATCACCATATCTACTCATGATACGATCGCTCAATGAACCATGATTAGTGCCTATTCTCATCGCTGTTCCATATTCTCTGCAGATTTTTACAAGCGGGGAAAATCGTTCACGAATTCGATCAATTTCTTCTGCGTACTCGATATCCGTATAATCAATTTGTTCAAATTTTTTCTTGTCAACATAATTACCTGGATTAACCCGAACCTTCTCAATAATTCTTGCTGCAATTTCTGCTGCATTAGGAGTGAAATGTATGTCGGCAATTAATGGGGTATTATATCCTCTCTTTCTTAATTCATTTTTAATATTCAATAAGTTTTCAGCCTCGTTTCTACTAGGTGCAGTGATCCTTACTAATTCAGCACCTGCTTCAATACAACGAATGGACTGTTCTACCGTAGCTATTGTGTTCATAGTATCGGTAGTTGTCATGGTTTGCAACCTAATGGGATTGAAATTTCCCAAAGAAAGGTGGCCCACTTTCACTTCTCGGGTGGCCAAACGTGCTATTTGTGTTAGCGAATTACAATACAATTGCATAGTTGAAATATGTGTTACAAATCTAACAGTTAATTACTAGAAAGGTTCTAAAACAAAGCCGGCAGTTCACACTGCCGGCTTAAAATTCTTATCCATAATTATCTTTTCCCTTCTAAAAATCCTTGCTGTTTCAAAATGGATTTTAATAGGTCTAAACGAAATGACATAATATTTGCCTCAGGCTTGCCATCCATATTCATGACAAAGAAATAAGGATGACGGTTTTCCTCTACCCAACCCACGATCCAACAAAGTGTTCGGCCATTTTCCAGTGTTCCTGTTCCGGTTTTATATGCTAGCTGATAATTGGCATTTGCTTCCTGAACCATTACTTTCTTAACAATTTCTTGCGTACGTTTCTGAAAAGGAAGTTGATTAAAATAGAGTTTTTTTACAAACCCCATCTCTTCATCAGCAGTGATTTTTAAAGTATTATTTAACCAAAAAACGTCAACTGGCGACACGATTTTTTTGTTGCCATACTTCAAACTATCTAACCAAAATTGCATGGTATCTTTTCCGATTCTACGAGCCACTTCCTGGTAGTAGGGCAGTGCCGATCTTTTAAAAGCTTCTTCCATTGTAAGATCCTTGTTCCATGATTTAGAACTGTCCCCCATAGGGAATGGGCGAACAACTCCATCCCATTTAATGATCATTTTCTCATTCACAATTCTACCAGTTTCAATTCCTATTAATGAATTAGCGATTTTAAAAGTTGAAGCAGGTAAATAAGCAGAATCTCTAAATCGTGCGATATTATGAATGGTGAACTGACCACTTCCATTATCGTACAACCCAAAAGTTCCTACAACAGCTTTTTCATCAAAAAAATGTTGTAGATCTTTATCGATTTTTACATTATTAGGTGAGCAGGCCGAAAAAAAGACAAATGACATCAGTAATAAACCAGAAAATATGGAGCGCATTATATTGTTTTAAGGGGCAAAGTTAGCCCAAAAATGACAATTCTGCGTTTAGTCTGGAACTATTCAATATTTGAATCCTGCAGTAATTTAGATTTATATTGATTATATAAAAAAGATACAATTAATAGCAAAATTCCAACTGAAACAAACACAACTGTTTTACCAATTGTTCCAAGTTGTTCTGTATCATAAACGAACAACTTTATTAAAGTAATAGAAAAAAGTGTTATGGCCATTATTCGTAAATGCTTTTGTTGCTTTGAAATACCCAAAAAAATTAAAACTAATGCATAAATGCCCCACATGATACTCAAGAAATGTTTTCCTAATAAAGGATTATCGGTGTATACAAAGAAAAAATGTACTAGCTGATAACTTCCGATGGTACATAAAAAAACATTAAAAGTGATGTCAAAAATAATCCTGAGATTCAACTTTGTCGGGTAAATAAATGTACATGTAATATATTTTTTTAAGGAATAAATTAACAAGAACCCAGTTGCGTAACTAATATATCTAATGAAAGCGCTAAACCCATGTTGATGAAAAGGAAGAGACGCTGCAAAATGTAAATATTTGTCTTGAAGAACATTCAAATCATAGCAGATCACAGTTACAAAGAAAAATAAAACCCAAACATCTAATATCATATTTATCCAGCCGAGATAATAGTTTTTAATTTTTTTGATATTTATCAACCCTAATAAAAACAGATATATCATGGAATATATCGATAGCCATATTCCTTTGAACAAAGGAAATTCACTTGTAGCTAAAGTAGCTCCATATTCTTTTCCAAGCAGTTTTTTACTGGCATCCGCAACTAATTGCAATTGGTTCCAGTAGTTTGAAATTTCAAGACTGCAACTAAAATAAATGGTTAACATTAATAAAACAGGTAACAAATAAGACAATAACTTTTCTTGTGAATTTGAAAGGTAGATCGCAGTTTCTTTTTTATTTTTTTGCTGTATATAGGTCATAAATCCAATCACAATAACATAAATAAATGAGGTCAAAAAGAATTCATTAAAAAAGGGGGTAAAATAGGAACCTGACCCCTTTATAAAATATGTATTATATCCTTGATTCCAGTTTCCAAGCAGACCAAAAAATGAAATGAGAAGAACTGGATAACTCATGTTTTCATAAAATTCTGTTTTCTGAGTTCTTCCAATCCAGAAAAGTACGGCACTTTCACAAACCCATGAAAGAGTTACCCAATGCCCCTTTATTTGAACTGGGATAGCAATGGTTATAAAAGTTATAGACATGCCAATCAATAAATAATAAAGATTTCGATCAGCTTCTTTTTGTTTATATACAAAAGTTGCTACTAAGAAATGCAACAACGCATTGAAAACCGTAAACAGTCCAAGAAAAGAACTAGTTGATATTTGATTATCTAGCAAAGAATAGGAGAATGCATAAAATATAAAACTATTTGTTAGCAATAAACCTATATCAGCCATGGCAAATTTTTCGTTTCGCAATAGCTTATAACTGATCAACATCAGGTAAAATAAAAGGAAGAAAATAATAGCAAATAAAAATGCTACCAATAAGTCAGATTGCGGATTGTATTTTCCAAACTTCCAAGAAGCGAATATTAACCAGCTTACAATAAACGAAGAGTAGTTTAAATTTTTCCAATACTTTTTAAACGCAATTATAAGTATTCCTATATTGATGAAAGTAGTATAAATCAATAATACAAATGCGCTTCCTGACCTATCCCCCAGCAAAAAAGGAACGGCATAGGCGCCTACCAACCCGATATGTGCAACAACCTCAAAATCATACTGAATAGCGGTATAAACTGCATATACAGTAAACAATAACATGAAAATAAACGCAACAGGCTGTGGAAATAAATGGTAAAAATCATAGGCCGCAAAACTGATAAAATAAAAAATGGCAATCGCTCCACTGGAAAGAACCGAACTAAAAGATTTATACTTTGATTTTAGCCTATATCCAAAACCCAATAACCCCGCACCCACTAAATACCCTAAAATGACCCTGAAAAAAGGGCTGATCAAATCGTGTTCAATAGAATAGTTAACGCCAATTGCAACCCCAATTATGGTAACTGCAATTCCAATTTTGTTGATCAGGTTTTCGCCAATAAATTTTTCGAGATCAATACTCTTTTTAGGAGTAATAAAACTTTTATTAACTGATTTTGAAATATTAGTTTGTTGTTTTCCCTTATATGCATCGAAAATTTCAACAATATTTTGAGGAATTTTCTCTTTTTGTGCGCTATTGTCAACTTCATTGATTGAGACTGGCGTAGTTGAAATTTCTTTTGATTTCAGCTCCTCTATTTGAATCAATTTTAATTGATTACTCAGTTCTAAAATTTCATTTTGAAAGCTTTCTTGTTTTTTAACTAATGCATCAATTTTTTCTGATAATTCAGTAATTCGATTTGATGGATTCGGCATAAAAAGAGGTATTAAATTTTTTCTTTCAAAAAATCAAAAGAAAATAAATATAAAGCCACTCTAATTTAAGAAAAATATTTAGAGCAATTGCTCATTCATTATTTTATCACTCCTAATTGCTTCCCCACTTTAGTAAATGCGGAAATGGCTTTATCCAAATGAGTTTGCGTATGTGCAGCACTCAATTGAACTCTAATTCTAGCAAGTCCTTTTGCAACTACTGGATAAAAGAAACCAATTACATAAACTCCTTCTTCTAATAAAGCTGCAGCAAATTGTTGTGCCACGGTAGCTTCGTACAACATGATTGGAACGATTGGGTGATCTCCAGGTTTAATGTCAAAACCAGCATCAGTCATTTTTGATCGGAAATACTTAGTATTGAATTCTAGTTGATCACGCAACTCTGTTGTTTCTGTAAGCATGTCTAAAACTGCAATAGAAGCGCCTACAATACTTGGGGCAACAGTATTAGAAAATAAGTAGGGCCTACTTCTTTGACGTAACATTTCAATCACTTCTTTTTTGCCTGAAGTAAATCCACCACTAGCACCACCCAAAGCCTTACCTAATGTACCAGTGATAATATCAATTCTTCCCATTACACCACGATATTCATGTGTACCTCTTCCGGTTTTTCCTAGAAAGCCAGATGAATGGCATTCATCAATCATTACAATTGCGTCATATTTATCGGAGAGGTCGCAGATCTTATCAAGTTGAGCAATGGTTCCATCCATACTAAATGAACCGTCTGTTACAATAATTCTATTTCTAAGAGAAGCCGTTTCTTTCAACTTTTCTTCTAAATCAGCCATATTATTATGCTCGTAACGATATCGCTGCGCTTTGCATAAACGAACACCATCTATTATTGAAGCATGATTTAAGGAATCGCTAATAATAGCATCCTGCTCATTAAACAATGGTTCAAATACTCCCCCATTTGCATCGAAGGCTGCTGCATATAAAATGGTGTCTTCTGTACCCAAAAATTGAGCAATTTTTTGTTCCAGTTCTTTGTGAATATCCTGTGTTCCACAAATAAATCTTACACTGCTCATACCATAGCCATGTGAATCAATCGCCTTATGAGCTGCTTCTATAACTTTAGGGTGAGAAGAAAGACCCAGATAATTATTTGCACAAAAATTTAAAACAGTTTTTCCATTTACTGTAATTTCAGGGCCTTGTTCGCTTGTAATGATACGTTCGCGCTTAAATAATCCTGCGGCATCAATTTCTGCAACTTCTTCTTGAATGCGGTTTATAAAATTCTGATTCATAATTGTATAGTTTGTGATCAAAGGTAAGGGAGTAAATTATATGTAACTCCCAAAAATAGGATGACAAACTTGTTATCTATTTTCTTTCCGAAACATAATTTTAGGTAATAAAATGTTGAGCTTTACCTTTGCTAAATGAAAAGATGCTTAATCATTCTAGGGATTATTGTAGTAATGAGTGCATGTAGTAAATCATCTGGCCCGGATCCAGTTCCCACACCTGTTCCACCAGTTCTTGCAGCTTTAAACCCGGATTTTATTCGTGGAGCCGACCTTTCATTCACCCCCGAAATTTTATTAGCTGGCACAATATTCAAAGATAATAATCAGACAAAAGATTTAGTTCAAATTTTTAAAGATAAGGGCCTGAACACAGTTCGGTTGCGTGTTTGGCATACCCCAGTAGACGCTCACTCTAGCTTGCAAGAAGTGCTTGATTTTGCAAAAATCTTAAATGCCAAAGGTTTCAATATCTGGCTCGATATTCATTATTCCGATACTTGGGCCGACCCCTCCAATCAAACAAAACCGGCAGTCTGGAAAAATGCTAATTTTACGGACCTGAAAGACAGTGTTTACCAATATACCAGTCGCACGATACAGGCATTTAAATCAGCAGGAATTAATTTGAAACTGGTTCAAATTGGTAATGAAAACAATAGTGGATTTTTATGGGACCTAGGCAAAGTGGGGGGCTCATTTGATAGTAACTGGGGCAACTATACTTTACTGCTTAAAGAAGGTCTTCGAGCAGTGAAAGATATTAGTAGTACAACCAAAACGATGATCCATATTGCGGGATACGATTCAGCAGATTGGTTTCTGGGCAATTTGGTTACTCAAAATGTAAGCTATGATTATATAGGATTAAGTTACTATCCAGTCTGGCATGGTAAAAGTCTGGATGTATTATCTTCATCTCTTACTAGTCTTATCAATAAATACCAAAAACCAATCATTATTGCCGAGACATCTTATCCTTTCACTCTCTTATGGAATGACTATACAAATAATATTGTGGGTACTGCATCGCAATTAATACCTGCCTATGATGCAACACCAGATGGACAAAATGCTTACACCAAAGCTTTAATTGATTTAATGCGCAAATTGCCTGGTCAGCAAGGATTAGGAATTTGTTGGTGGGCACCCGAATGGGTTAGTTTTAAAGGAAATACTGCTACCAACGGCTCAAATGCTGAAAACCTTACGCTCTTTGATTTTAATAATAATGCATTACCTGCATTATCGAGTTTAGGCACCTACCAATAAAAAAGCCACCCAATAGGGATGGCTTTAGAAAATATTTCTATTATTCTATTTATTTCTTGATAGGAAATTTATGAAACATATTTGGAAGTATGACCTGCACTGTAGATTTCAAATCCATTAACTGACTTTCTTCTTTTCTTGCTTGTGCAGTGCTTCTCCAAACAACTTCATTTGTTTTATGATCGATCATATCAATGACCATTGTTCCATCGCGAAAAGCGCTTAATTGAGCATTCCCATTATATACTTCAGGTCTATTATCTGAACTGAAATAATAAATTTTCGGTTGATTGGGCATGTTTGCAGTTTCTATATACGGGCTATAAGTTACTTCCTGCTCACGACTTACAGTGTAATCCTTTTTCATAATCAGAGTATAACGGAAAAGGCAATCTGGATTGATCGTATCATACTTCAGACCCTTGCTATCCATGATGCGAAACGCTTCTTCTGTCATAGCAGCAACTAGTTTCTTACGATTCACAATTTTCGCATAAGAAGTGTCTTTAGTAGGCAAAAATGCATAGGTCTTGTACTTAGAAAAATCTACTCCGTTTTTCTTCTCTGAGCTGTACATACTTGGACCACTGGCACAAGCTGCAATAAATATCACCAACAGGCTATAAATGGCTATTTTCTTTGTCATGGCGACAAAAATACAAATGTTAGTCAATATTTCGAGTCTCTAAAACTATTCTCTTACAAATCGATACCCAACACCTTTTATGGTAATAATTTCGAGGTTGGGATCTTCTTTTAAATAACTTCTGATTTTTGTGATGTAAACGTCGAGGTTTCGGCTATTGAAAAAACTATCATTACCCCAAATATGGTTTAACAATTCTCTACGATCTATGATGGCGTTACTATTTAAGTATAGATACTTCAACAATTCAGTTTCTCGATAAGAAAGTTTTTTATCGAGCGTTCCGAATCGAAGAATTTGTTTATTTAAATGAAATTGATATTTACCAATTAGAATCGATTCTCCTAATACGGTTACTGGCTCTTCTTTTTTTACACGTAATGCATTTTCAATACGAACAATTAGTTCTTCCATACTGAAAGGCTTTTTAATATAATCATTCCCTCCAATTTTAAAGCCATGTACCAGATCTTCTGTGAGTGTTTTAGCAGTTAAAAATAATATTGGAATATCATCATTAATCTTTCGAATGTCTTCAGCTATTTCAAATCCACTTCGATGAGGAAGCATGACATCTAGGATACAAATATCAGGCTGTTCATCTTCAAAACTCCTCAATACATCAGCGCCATCGGTTTCCATTACCACTTCAAACCCACGGCTCTCTAGTGTTTCCTTTACAATTTTTCCTAGAAATAATTCATCTTCGACGTATAATATTTTTATACTCATGTTGTTGGTAGTTTAATAATAAATCTACTCCCCTTTCCCAATTCGGTTTCAAGATTGATAGTTCCATTATGCTTACGTACAACTTCTGCCACATAGCTTAACCCTAATCCATAGCCCTTAATATTATGATGGTCGCCTGAAGGAACCCTAAAAAATTTATCAAATATCTTATCCGTATAATCAGGTGAAATTCCAATGCCATTATCTGAAACAGATAATTGCAAATCATCAGAAATTGATGCCAATTCGATATTTATGATAGGACTTCCCTTACTATATTTCAGTGCATTATCAATTAAATTATAAATGACGCTTGTAATATGCATCCGATCAGCAGATATCAAAAAGTTAGGCCCGAAAGTTTTAAAACTAATTTTAGCCTCATTTTTTTCAAATTGTAATCGCATACTATTAATAACTTCATCGACCAATTGCTTCAAATCAATGTTTTCTTTCTGAAGTTCAATATCCTTGTTTTCAAACATCGATAGTTTTAATACTTTATCAACCAACATACTTAAGCGCTGTAATTCCGCAGCAGAAATATCGAGATATTCTTTTGTTTTTTCAGGGCTTTCAAGCGCATTGAAATTACGTAGCGCTTCAATTGCCACGTTCACAGTAGCAATAGGCGTTTTTAATTCGTGTGTAATATTGCTTATGAAATCATTTTTCATCAATGCAAGTCTTCTTTGAGCAAGAAGGTTACGATATAAAAACAAAAATGTAATGGCTATAAATGCAACTAGTAAAACTGACAAGCTCATTTGGGGCATGATATTTCCTAACAAGAAAAAGGTAGGTGCATTAAAGCTTGCCTGGTATGCGTTTTTGCTTAAAAATCCAACAGGCACTTTTGAAGTTGCAAAATCGCTCCCTGCAAAATTTTCTGGTTTAAAAATACTATCTTTTTTAATATGAAATTGAGCTGTGATTCCATTTAGGGCAAGGGCTTTTTTATAAACAGAATCAATTTGTTCTATAGAAATAGTATCGTTTAAGATCCTTGATCTAACCAGTACATCTTTAGCACCCAGGTTTTGGGGAAATGGGCGGCGCTTTTTATTTTGAGGACCTTCAAATTCTGGATGACGCTGAAACTCAACCCTTGTTTTCCTAAGTTCCTTTCCTGCCTCACTTAAACCCATATTAATTCCATCCTGTATCAGCTGAGTAATATTTATATTGGTCGACTTTATTTTTTTTGAGTGGGCGCTATCCGTATGATGTGTTATAACAATAGCTGAAGGCTTTTCTTCGGGGCTTTCATTTTGCAAATTTATCTCTTCTTCAGAGGAGTCTATATTAGTTGAAAAAGTCAACTCATTATCTTGCTCAGAACTATTGGTCGAAAAATTAATCCGAGGAATTTTTGCATTTACCAATTCAGCAACATCTCCCATAAAACTATTCTGTTCAGGGATAAATTTATAAAAGAACGAATCGCGTTTTAATCGTTGTGCCTGTACTTTATACATGGTTTCGCGAAACACGACATCTGTTGTTTTTTTAAAACCAGATGCCTCCTCTTCATATAATTTATGCAACCAGTAAACCTGAAACCCAGCTATCAAAACAAAAGCAGCCACCATCAGTAGCCTTGCTATTTGTAATTTTGATACCTGAATTTTGAACATATTTACATTTTTGAAGAACAAATGTAGCATCGAAATTTACCTTTTCACCCTTTCATTAACCTAAATTAACCATATTGTCAGTAATCTTAACGCCTAAGGCTTTAGATTTGATCCTACAAAACTAATCAGATGAAAAAAATATTGTTTTCTGTTTGCTTCCTAGGTTTATTTATGACCCTTGCTGCACAACAAAAAGTGGGCACTGTGATTTTCGAAAGAAAAATTAATATGCATCGAATTATTCAGGACGAACAAATGCGCGCTATGATGCCAGAGTTTAGAACCAGTGAACACATTTTGCTTTTTAGTGATAGTGTTTCTGTTTATAAATTAGTACCTGAAGACGAAGCTCCAGATCCCTTTGCAGGAGGAGGAGGTGGGGGTCCTAGAATAATGATGCGTTTTGGAGCAGATGGCGGAGATCTATACAAAAACTTTGCTCAATCTAAATCGATTCAAACATCAGAATTAGGGGGCAAGAATTTTTTAATTACCGATTCCATTCGCCAACAACCCTGGAAGTTAAGTACAGAAACCAAACAAATATTAGGCTATAATTGCCACAAAGCAACCAGAAAAATAAATCAACCAATGATGGGGATGCGGAGAGTAACCATGACGAGTGGTAGTGGCGCTCCAACCATTGATACCTCTTCAAAAAACAAACCAGCCCCTAAAGAAATAGAAGTAGTTGCTTGGTTTGCTGATGATATTATCAGCCCTGTTGGGCCTGAAAACTATGGTCAATTACCAGGGGTTATTTTAGAACTAAATATCGATAATGGACAAACTGTATATTCTGCTAAGGAAGTAAAGAAAACTGTTGATGCTAAAGAACTAAAAGAACCTAAAAAAGGAAAAGTAGTAACGCAACAAGAGTATATGAAAATGATGCAAGAGCTGATGAGTAATCAAGGCGG
>SESB01000136.1_pt1 | contig 51916 bp, 52 predicted proteins | sample 3171441 | NCBI WGS metagenome assembly SESB01 (sample SAMN06051867, study PRJNA518727) | freshwater metagenome | biome: subpolar coniferous forest; feature: holomictic lake; material: water; isolation source: holomictic Lake 227, 6 m depth | place: Canada: near Kenora, Ontario | collected...
GCGCAATCGGAGCGCTAAAGGTAACTTAGAAGAATGACACGATCCTGGGCACTAGTAACTGGAGCAACTTCGGGAATTGGTGAGAGTTTTACACGACTGCTTGCAGCCAATAACTACAACATAGTTCTAGTCGCGCGCGACTTGACGCGACTTCAAGGGCGGGCCGCAGAGCTAGCTTCGAAATACGGTGTTGAAACTTCTATTATTCAAGCCGATCTCTGCGGTGATGTCGGATGTGCGCTAGTCGAGAAATATATTTCTGAGAATGAAATCGATGTACTCATTAACAATGCGGGATTTGGAATCAATAAAGCCTTCACGGTCAGTGCACTGCAGGCAGAACAGGACTTACTCGATGTTTTAGTGCGCACTCCCATGCGCCTCATGCACACCGCCCTTCCTGGAATGAAAGCCCGTGACAGAGGCATCATCATTAACATCTCATCAGTTGCGGGATTTATCGCTGGCGGTACTTACAGCGCGTCTAAGTCTTATTTAACGGTGCTCTCTGAATCTTTACATACTGAACTGGCTGGAACTAGAGTCTTGGTCAGTGCACTATGTCCAGGGTTTACCCGCACTGAATTTCATCAAAGGGGCAGGATGTCGATGAAGGGCCTACCTGCCTTTATGTGGCTTAACGCCGACAAACTTGTAGCTAAAGCGTGGAGTGATTGCCTTAAAGGTAAGGCGATATCGGTTCCAGGTTGGCAGTACCAACTATTAACTTTTCTCATGCGCTTTGCTCCAAGGCCATTGGTGCGAAAAATTGGCATGAATGTGCGAGTAAAACAGCGTCGATAATGGTTAACGTCTAACTCACAGTGAATTCATTGAATTGTGAGCGTTATATAAAGGCTTTCTATTCTGGCATTGGCTAAGATTGCACCACATCCTATGGAGGTACTGCACATGCGTAAATTCGCTTCAGTAAGCGTCGCTCTCATCCTTGCCGCTGGCTTTTTCACGGCTGCCCCTGCTTCGGCAGCGGCTATTTCAAATGGAGTGTCGTGCACGAAGTTAAACCAGGCAACAACGGTGAGCGGGCGAAAATACAAGTGTGCTAAAAATCCTCTGTCAACGAGCGCAAAATTAACGTGGCTTTCAAATGACTGTCTTGTTTCAGCAAATGGTTATATAAAATCTAGGAACTCGGCCGCTTCCATTTCGGCGCAGTATGCCGCTCAAATTCCAACTATCGATCTTGGAATTGCCAGTGAGACTACAAAGCAGACTGAAATCCAAGCAAAGCTCGATGAAACAAATCTGAGGCTGACAACTGCACAAACCAAATTGGCTGCGGCAACGGCTGCGGCTGACAAGAAAGTATTAACAACGGCCGTGACTTCATGGACATCTGCGGTCCGTGCTTACACGAGTACGTTAAACGCAACTATTTCTCACCTTCGCAAACTTGAAGCAGCTAGAACAGTTGCGATAAACCAGCCGGTTCAAATAGCCGCGGATATCGCCGGTAGCAAATCAACTGCCCTGATGATCTGTACTAAAGGCCTATAGCTCGCTCGCAAAATTTTGAGGAAAATCCCCGCTCCTTATCCTTGGTAGTGGGGATTTCCCTATTCATTAGCAAAATTTATGTGCCTACCGTGAGTAGATGCACTCCATGCCACTACGCACAATAAGTGCAACTCTCCTTGGCTTACATCTAGCTTTAAATTTGTTTCCCGCTGCAAAAGGGATGTGGAGTGAGCTGTACTTGTATAACGCAATTGCAGCCGCTGCAATTGCCGTGGTACTAACTGCGCCTCGTATTAATGAGTTTCTTGCCCAAGCACTTATTGCAGTGGCACTTGGTTTTTGGTTAATTGGCTCTCTACTTTCAAGCATTCCTACTTATTTCCCTATTGGAATACCCACCCAAACTCTTTCAAACATTGGATATCTCTTCTTTTATCCCTGTGCAATTCTCGCTCTACCACGCATGGTTTCGCCGAGTCGAAAATTCTCTCTCCTTCAATTATTTGACGCAGCAATTATCGCTCTCGGACTTGGTACGTTAGGTACAGCGGTTTTTTTAAAGCCCCTTCTGCCCCATACTGGAACAGAGCTTGGTCAAGCCCTGTTTGCACTTATGAACCCAATAGCTGATGTGGTTTTGATCTCGATCGCGCTTGCTTCTGTAATTGCATACGGTGTTTCAAGGCGGTCGGTTACGCTTGCATGTGGTGTTTTGATTTTTTCGATTACTGATTTTCTTTATCTTGGCATGCACATCAGCGGTACTTATACCTTTGGTTCACTCATCGACGATGGATGGCTCATTGGTCTGCTTGTCATTGCACATAGCTTTTGGTTCCAAAGTTCAGAATCTTCAGAGGATGGCAGCATCAACCCAATCTTTATTGCCATATCCGTTTTTTTGAGTGCAACTTTTTTAGCCTTAATCGCGCTTCGCCCTGAATACTTTCCAGCTTTCATATTATTTCCGGCAATCAGCACTCTGATTCTTGCTTTTATTCGTATGACCATAGCTTTAAAAGCATCAAGAAACATAGGGACCGAAAGAATTTTGGCACGGACTGATGAATTAACTGGCCTGCCTAATAGGCGCAAATTAATCTCAGAGATTGAAAGTTTTATGGGCAAAGATGGATCATTTTTGCTCTTGGACCTCGATGGCTTTAAGCCCGTCAATGATCTCCATGGCCATGCAACTGGAGACAAAGTACTTCAACAGGTGGCCGCGCGATTTAGCCGTTCTCTTCCTTATGGTGCACTTCTCGCCCGTCTAGGTGGTGATGAGTTTGGTGTTCTATATGAAGGCAGTTACGAATCGGCAATGGATGTCGCTTTGGCATTGCGAGCGACTTTAAGTTATCCATTCACTATTGAGGACGTAGATATTCACATTGGCGTAAGTATCGGAATGGCAGCAAATAACGGCGCACCTGATTTGCTTCGTCGCGCCGATGATGCAATGTATCGCGCTAAGCGCGAGGGTCTTGGGGTTTGTCGGCTTTAATCTCTTTTAATCGCGCCAAGGATTCAAGGCGCTCTACGGCATGATCAACGATTGGCATTGCATATCCCTTGCTGTAACCATCTGCATAAAGCCATGGCTCATGAATCTCCTTGGCCGATAAATGGGCCAGCTCTGGAACATATTTACGGATGTAATCACCTTCTGCATCGAAGCGCTTGCCCTGTTCAATTGGGTTAAAGACGCGGTAATACGGCGAAGCATCCGTGCCACTACCCGCTGTCCACTGCCAGCCATGAGCATTAGATGCGACATCAAAATCAACTAAGTGCTCCATAAAGAAATCTGCGCCTAACTGCCACTCAAGGTGAAGGTCTTTAACGAGAAATGATGCCACAACCATTCGGGTGCGGTTATGCATCCAGCCCTCACGAACTAGCTGGCGCATAGCAGCATCTACAAATGGAAAACCCGTTTGTCCAGTTTTCCACGCTTCAAACTTCACATCTGGTTGGTCATAACGCATCTGGGCAAAGCGTGGGGCGTAATATTCTTTATCGGTATTCGGATTATTGAAGAGAACATCGGCGTAAAATTCTCGCCAAGCAATCTCTTTCCTAAAAGTATCATGTGCTTTGTTTTCACCGAGCTGGGCTAAGAGTGTGCGTGGATGGATTTCTCCCCACTTTAAGTGTGCGCTTAGTTTGCTGGTGCCATCGATACCCGCCAAATTTCGACCTTCATCGTAATTTTTTAATCCATTCTCTTGGAAAACTTTCCACCGCGTTATCGCAGCTTCTTCACCAGCGGGCGTCATTAAAACACCCTCAGGTATTTCCCAATCTGGGAAATTACGATCACCCTCACTTGGCATAACAGCATTTATTTTCTTAGGTGTAGGTGCCGGAGCTCTCCAACCATGCACACGCCACGCACGATAGAAAGGCGTATAGACCTTGTAAGGCGTTGCATCACTTGGCTTCATAACTCGTCCTGGCGCAACGGCATATGGGCTTCCAGTACGTACTAATGGAATGCCAGCAGCTTCGACTCGCTCATCGCGCGCTGCGCCATAGGGTTCGAATTCAGCTGAGATGTGTACTGAAGTTGCTCCATATCGCTGCATAAGCTTTTGCAAAACATCAACGTGACTGCCAACCATTACGTGAAGTGCATTACCGAGTGATTGATCGAGTAAACGAAGAGATTGCCCTAGATAGGCGAGTCGTTTACTTCCCGTTGCATTAATTAATGTTGGATCAAGAATGAATACCGCAACTATTTCGTCACTGGAATTAATCGCCTCAAGGAGTGCAGGGTTATCACCAATTCGAAGATCTCTGCGAAACCAGATAATGCTTCGTTTGGGCGCAGACATGGGTAGATTTAACCATTGTGAAAGAGATTAAGCGCTTCCAAATTCGTGGTGTGCCCGGGGATGTGAGGCGCGTGGATTTTGGCGGCCGGACCGTTGACTACTGGCTCCCTAAAGCGCCAGTAGCGCACGTATTGATCGCCCATGACGGGCAAAATATTTTTGATGCTCGCACATCCACGCATCGCGGACAAACGTGGCAATTGGCACAATCGGCGCTTCGAGTCAGTAATGAGCTAGGTATAACGCCTCCCGCGATTATCGGTGTGTGGCATAGCAGTACCAAAGCCAATCCGTGGGGCCGAGGAAAAGATTTAGTACCTGAAAAATATTTCCGTGAAGGTATTCGCGTTCAAAGTAAATTTGCAAATACTTTTGATCCCGCGCTTCTTCATGGTGATGCTTATTTAGCGAAGATATTTGAGGAATATGTTCCGGCAATTGCGCCAGGAATTTCCCCTGAGAATACGGCGATGATCGGATCAAGTATGGGGGCTCTTGCAACTCTGTACGCCCTTGCCGAACTCTCTGACCGATTCAACACCGCCCTTGCGCTGTCTCCACATTGGCCTTTTGGCGCCAACGTTTTAGTAGAGCGAACAATCCAAGCCTTACCAACTCCAGGACCATATAAGGTTTGGATGAGCCACGGTACAAAAGGTTTAGATGCCGAATACGCACCTTTTCAACTTAATGCCGACCGCTTAATGCATGAGCGCGGATATAGGGCCCACAATTTTAAAAGTAAGGTTTATAACCGAAGCGGACATAATGAACGATCCTGGGCTAAATACTTAGATCAACCAATGCGTTTTTGGCTTGATTCGATTTCTCCTTGGCACTGAAATCAAAGAAGTCATGATGCAGGAATAATAAACTCTGCACTTGGCAGAGCAAAAACTTTTCCGTTCGAATTGGTGGCAACCGCTTTTATTTGAAAACTTGGTCCAAGAATCTCTTTTGGATTGATGAACACGCTATACGGTGCGTTCGTGTCGCTTCCAAGGGAGGCCCAGGTAGTACTTGCTGAAGTTTTTACAAAAAACTCAACTGATAAAAGATCATTCGAGGTCAAACTGGCGGAAGCTCGATAATATCCAGTCATATCATCGACAGCGACCGTTATTTTCCCGGTTTTTACACTCACCTCGTCTATGCCCTTGTTGGCTTTTAGGACTACGGTCGAAAGTGCGGGAATTGCGAATTTCAAAGTTGTACCTGTGCTTTGGTAGGCGGTCTTCCCCAAAAGGATTTTCCAACCCCCGCTTGAGGTGGCAGTGGTTAGCGTAATACTTTGGGGCTTTAATCCATTATTAAATGCCACAACGTACTCGCGATTTTCGAGTGGATCCTTTTTGGAAACGGCATACACCGTTCCTTTAGCTAGTCTCGTTTGCATGACGCCGTTTGCAAGTGCTGGATTGCTAGCGCGCAGGCCTGCCAGCATCGTAAGGTATTGGGGCAATGGGTTCGTTTTTGCAAGTGCGAAAGAATTTCCGTTGCCGATTGGCTTTCCTCCGATGCGTAGCTCGCTTTTCCAATCAGCTATCTGAGTAGCGAACATATCTTGACGCGCCATTTGATCGTTACCACTGTTACTTCCAGTCATTCCTACTTCATCACCGTAGTAAACAGTCGGAATTCCGCGTGAGAAATACATTAACGCATGGGCGAGTTCATCACGAGCTAAAAGCTCCGAGGGTGTTTGAATCTTCATGGTATTTAAGATGAAACCGACTCGTCCCATGTCGTGGTTTCCTAAGAATGTTACGAGGTTGCTTGCTGCAGAAGTTGGACTCGTGTAGTAGTCATCGGTAAGAAAAAATGTACCGAGGCTAGCCGCGTCACTTACACCCGAAGCGAAATCTGTGGCATTTGTTTGAAATGGGAAGTCCAGAACCGTCTGAATTTTATTCTCCCGAACGTATGTCATTAAGCCAAAAGCAGTGGGGTTAGTAACTTCACCGAAGATTGTAAAATTGGAGACACCAGCAGTTTTGGCTTTTTCCAAGATCAACGGCTGCCAATGTTTGAAAAATTCCGTATCGACATGCTTGGCCGTATCGACTCGAAAGCCGGAGAAACCATACTTGGCTATCCACTGGCCGTAGACATCGGCCCATCCTTTGTAGACTGCTGGTTTTTCGGTTGCTAAATCGTCAAGACCATAAAAATCACCAAGTGTCGTGCAGTCACCATCTCCCCAACATTTACCCATATCCCCCACGTTGTGATAATTACTTAAGTCATTTAGCCAATTTGGAGATTTAATTTTTGTCCAGTTGCTTGGAATATAGGCTTCAGTACCGTTGTACTGAATGATGTCAGCGGTATGGTTTGTCACAATATCCAAAATCAATTTTAATTTTAATTTCTTTGCGCATTCCGAAAAAGCAACGAGATCGGCATTAGTGCCCAGATGCGGATCAACGTTGAGAAAATCAACTCCCCAATAGCCGTGATAACCCGCCGATACAACGGTGGGTGCTGATTGGCGTACTAAAGGAGTAACCCAGACTGCAGTAAAACCCATCGCCTTTATCCGAGCCAAACCATCATCACCCGGCGCACACGTACCCGTCAAACCTTTGAGGTCTCCGCCGTGATAGAAGGCAGTGTCGGCGCGGTTAAATCCAGAAAGTTTATCGTCTGCCGTATTGCCATCTTTGTATCGATCAGGCATCACAAAATAGATCAAGTCAGATGAGAGACCGACGCGTGCACTTACTGTGGGGGTAGTTGTAGCAAAAGAGAATGTTGTAGCACTCAAAAAGAGAACTGTTAAGAAAGCCAATGCGGGCTTTCGTTTTATCATCCCTTAACAGATCCTGCCGTTAAGCCATTAACAATGAATCGTTGAAGAGATAGGAAGATGATGACAATCGGGATAGAGGCCAAAATCGATCCAGCGGCGAAAGGTCCCCAGTTAGAGGCGTATTGGCCTCCGATAAATTGTTGAAGTCCTACTGCAATCGTTCGTCCATTCATTTCAACGAGGAATAATCTAGCCAAAATAAACTCATTGAATGTACCAATGAAGCTTAAGAGACAAACCACTGCTAAAACAGGAGTAGCCAGTGGAAGGAAGATTAGCCAGTACGTCTGGACCGGGCTGGCGCCATCGATCTTGGCAGCTTCATCTAGTTCGGCGGGAATCGAATCTACGAATCCCTTGAGCAACCAAATGTTAACTCCCATGGAGCCGCCTAAATAGACAAGAATCAGACCACCTTGACTGCCTAACCCGATTCCAGGGGCGAATGTATAGACCCTCTCCATGATGACGTACACGGCTGAGATAGCAAGTACTGCTGGAAACATCTGCACTAAAAGCAAAAGTCGAATTCCAAGTTTCTTGCCTTTGAATTTCAAGCGACTAAAAGCATATGCAGATGCTGCGCCAATAAATACAGAGCTAAGAGCGACAGTTGAAGCAATAACTAATGAATTCTTGAACCAAAGAAGATAAGGAGTTTTTGGTGAATGAAACAAGAAACGAAAGTTGTCTAATGAGACTTCATGAGGAATAAAAGAGCCGACTTGCAAGCTCCCACTGGTTTTAAGCGAGGAAAGGATGACTAAATAAAGTGGAAAGAGCGAAAAAAGACAGGTTGCGATTGCAATACTGTGTCGCCAAAGGTTTTCCCTCATCCATTTATTCATCCGAAAGTCTCCATAACCTTGGATCTTCTCAAGCCGTACATCGATATCGATGCGACTATGAGGAAGATAATCACGGAAATCGCGCTGGCTAAACCGAAGTCTTGAAAATTAGTACCGAAGGCAATCTTGTATGTGTAACTAATCAAGATGTCGGTCGCACCGGCAATTTCCCCATTGAGAGTTTGCGTCGGACCACCCCCAGTTAGCAAGTAGATTAAATTGAAATTATTAAAATTGAAGGCGAAGGATGCAATAAGAAGTGGCGAAAGAATCTGCAAGAGAAGAGGGAGGGTAATTTTTCTAAATACCTGACGCGGGCTTGCGCCATCAATTGCCGCCGCCTCCAATAGCTCGTTCGGAATGGCTTGCAACGATCCAGAACAGATGAGGTAGAAATAAGGAAATCCGAGCCACAAGTTGACCAATAAAACAATTGAACGGGCCAGACTCGGATTCTGTAACCAATGGATATTGGTATGCAAAATGCTATTTACCGCCCCAAAATCTGAGTCAAACATGCCGGCCCAAATCAAGATACTCATAACACTCGGCATTGCGTAGGGGAGAATCAAAATCGAGCGATAGAGGCGACGCCCCCTGATTGGGCGATTAAGCGACATTGCCAGAAGTAAGCCCAGCGCAAATGTGCTGAGTACGGAAAAGACCGCGAAGGAAAAGGTCCAGATGAAGACTCTTATTAAGGGTGTTCGAACCTTTTGGTCGGTCACTAACCTGCTGTAGTTTTCAAACCAAATTGGAGCGCGCCAGCCTGGGCTAAGAAGCACACTTGGTTCGCCGACTTTTGCGAAATTTCCGCGGTGGTTATCTGTATATGTGGCACCTGTAAATACATTGGTTAACACACCCGTCTTAGCAGAGTAAGTCAATTCCTGCCTGAAGACGCCGCCAGCATTCTGACTTTCAATTGCAATGTAATAATCGCCCTCATACTTGTACCTGATTTTTGAATATGCATCATTAGCCGCTAAAGCATCGGCAGTCATTGACTTAAAGCCTGGCGCTGAAATAGCTACACCGTTCGCATCGAATTTCGCTGACGCCTTAGGAACCTCGACCCTCTGAGTCGGTGTCGAAATAAAATACTTATTATTTGTTATATCAGAAACAAGAATGGCGTACTCATTTGATGGGCTCCGCCCAACCGTAATGTCAAAGGTAGTCCCTTGGGCATCAGGTTGCGCGCCTAAACTAATTACCTGCTCTAGGGCTGCAGCTTTATCAATGTAATTTCCAGTCTGGTACTTATACCCTGACATTTGGACTGTGAAAAATATAGGAGCAATTACAAATGCAATAAAGAAAAGAATTCCAGGCAAAAAGAATTTAAATGGGACTGAGATACTAGTCAGATAAACAATATTTAACGCAAGGGCTGCAACTAAGATAAAGGAGCCAATTACGTACTGCTTCTGGGCAAAAGCACTTTCCGTTAGTAAAGCAAGAATAGCGGTGGTAATTCCGAGGAAGATAATCTTGGCCACTAAGGCAAATTTACCCCGCATCAATCCACTCACTGGCGATTACCGCTCTTTCTCATGTAAAGCTATTAATAATGAAATAGGTGACGTGGGTGAGAGTTTGACCCACCCACGTCACCTATTCTTCACAAACTATTACCGTTAAGCGATCCTTTAGAGGAGCGACTTTGCGGCAGTTACGTTTGCTCGCCAAATTGCGGAGAGCTTTCGTGCCTCGGTAGTTGCATCTTTTCCGTTGATCAGAGTCTGTGTCCAGTAATCACCGCTTGAATCCCAGTAGTTTGATCCGCCAGCCTTGTTATCCAAGATGGCGCCAATCTGAGGAATTCCAGAAAGTGATGCTGCCGCTCCGAAGCCCTTCTGAGCGGCACTGACAGTTGCATCTGCCTGTGCACCCTTAGCTGCAGGTGGTCGTCCTTCGACCTTCTCGTAAGCAACCTGTCCGGCTGTTGATGCGAAGAAGTTAACTAGAAGTGACTTCGCTCCAACTGCTACACCGTGCTTGTCAGCAAAAGAGGTAAGGAAAGCTCCGCTTACGCTACCAAACATGTGTCCGTAGCCACCTGTTGCGCTAGGAACTGGCTGCAAGTTCATTGCAAATCCCTTGTCAACATATGTCTGCCACTCCCAGTTACCAATGATGGAGTAAGGAACTTTGCCGGTATAGAAATCGTCATTACATGTTGTGTTTGATGAAGCCCAGAAACCATTGCTCTTGCCAGTAGCTGGATCAATCAAATACTTCTTCATGTTATTACCGAAAGTAGTTGGGTTGAAACCTCTATTGACATCAACTGCACCTCTTGAAGTCATTTGGTATGGATCCGCACCAAGTGCTGAGAAGACTGAAAGTCCGCCCCATGACATTCCGCCACCAGTAACACAAAGACCATTCTTAAGGCTTAACTTAGTCTTGTTTGCTTTGTAGAAATCAACCATGTCACCAAAAGACTTTGGAGCAGTGGTTACAAGCTTGGTGTTGTAAATCATTCCGACGTTATTGATATCGAGTGGGACTCCATAGAGCTTGCCTGCATAGGTAAGGTCATAGAGTTGGCTCGCAGTGAACTGAGCCTTCTGTGAAGCTGTCAATGTAACTGGAGCAAGCTTGCCGCTCTTTGCAGAAGCTACTACCCAGTCATTTCCACCAACGAAAATATCTGGACCGGTTGTGCCGGTTGCCTTATCAAGTGCTGCACCTAAAGCAGAATAGCTTGAGAAAGTTACAATCTTGATTGTGTAACCGGGAACCCAGTCACCCTTTGCTGCAATTACCTTAGTTAGATTTGGCCCACGAGTTTCATCTGCCCACACTACGATTTCTGTGGCTGCATTTGCTGTTGGAACAACAAGTGATGAAACTATGAGCGCGGCTGCTGCAATTACGCCAGCAAAACCAAAACGCTTTTTATTCATGTATATCCTCCATGGATGGAAAACACGCATACGAGGGTATGCGTTAGTAGGGCTATTCCACTCGCGTTTAGGCAGGTAGGCAAATCAAATTGCCGCTTTTAGCCCTCAAAACAACTAGATTTACAGGATTGTTATAAAGAGGAGTACTTACATACCCGCTTGCAGGTACTACTTATGAAGCTGTTCGACCGTCGAATCCCAACCGGAAACCGACTCTGCCGTCCGAGGGGCCTTCCCTACATAACGGGCAGATGGGCGAATCAATCGTCCAGTGCGCTTTTGTTCAAGGATATGAGCAGACCAACCAGCAGTTCGGGCAGCCGTAAACATCGAAGTAAATAAGTGCGATGGTACTTCGGCAAAATCTAAAATGATTGCTGCCCAAAATTCAACGTTTGTTTCGAGCACGCGATCTGGTTGACGCTCACGTAATTCTTGTAGCGCAGCTTTCTCAAGTGCTTCAGCAACGGCAAAGCGAGGAGCATTGAGCTCTTTTGCTGTTCGGCGAAGAGTGCGCGCACGTGGATCTTCGGCGCGATAAACACGGTGACCAAATCCCATTAAACGTTCTTTGCGATCTAGTAAACCTTTTACATATGCCGTTGCATCTCCGGTTTTTTCAACTTCATCAATCATGTGTAATACACGCGATGGCGCACCACCATGAAGTGGGCCTGACATTGCACCGATTGCACCTGAAAGTGCAGCGGCAACATCAGCACCAGTTGATGCAATAACGCGAGCAGTAAATGTTGATGCATTCATTCCGTGTTCTGCGGCAGATACAAAGTATGCATCGATTGCACGAACATGAAGTGGATCGGGTTCTCCGCGCCAACGAATCATCATGCGTTCAACAACTGTGTGGGCTTTATCAATCTCTGACTCAGGGACTGGTGGTGCAGTAACCCCGCGCGCTGCCTGTGATAAATACGAAAGCACCATCACCGATGCACGTGCCAAGTTGCTACGGGCTTCGGCATCATCGATATCTAAAAGTGGTTTGAATCCCCACGCAGGTGCAAGCATTGAAATTGCGGCTTGAACATCTACGCGAACATCGCCTGAGTGAACTGGTAATGGAAATTTTTCGGCATTTGGTAATCCTGGATTGAACTCATCATCTACGAGTAAGCCCCACACATTTCCAAATGACACTCGACCTACTAATTCATCGATATCTACGCCGCGGTAGCGAAGTGCGCTGCCCTCTTTATCGGGCTCAGCAATCTCGGATTCAAAAGCGATTACACCTTCAAGGCCAGGCTTAAAATCTTCAGACACTTTGAGCTCCTTTTGTGCGTGTATCAATGCCCTAATTCTGCACCTACGCACGGGGTGCGCAAGACCATAAGGCATGGGGATGCACTCGTAACGAAAGTGAGGTTCGATACACCTATGAGTAATCAGAGTTTTAATCGGGATGAAATCAGAGCCATGCGCCTTTCTTACGGGAAGGCTGGCATTGGCGAATTAGATGCCGACCCCTTTGTGGCCTTTGCCGATTGGCTACGTCAAGCCCATGAAAACCCGATTATTGTCGAGGCAAATGCAATGGTTCTTTCAACCGTTGATTCTGATTTAGTGATTACATCTCGTTCGGTTTTACTCAAGGATATTTCCCAAGGTGGTTTTACTTTCTTTACTAATTATTCATCCCGCAAAGCACACGCAATTGATATGAATCCGCAAGTAAGCATCTTGTTTCCTTGGTATGCCATGGAGCGGCAGGTTAGCGTCAATGGAGTAGCTAATAAAGTAAGTGCGGAAGAGTCGCAGAGTTATTTTGCAACACGGCCTTGGTCATCCCAGATTGGGGCTTGGGCCAGCCATCAATCGGCGCCCCTTGCTTCGCGCGAAGAGTTAGATCAGAGATTTCAAGGTGCGGCGGAAAAATGGCCTGAAGGAAGCGTCGTGCCATGCCCACCTCATTGGGGTGGATACCGCATCACTCCGCTCTCAATAGAATTTTGGCAGGGACGATATTCTCGAATGCACGATCGGTTGCGTTATGAGCGGGCTAATGACGGTGCTAATTGGGAGATAGGCCGCTACTACCCGTAAACTCACCCAATGAGCGCAGAGCTAATAATTCCCTCAAACATTAAACCCATCGATGGAAGATTTGGTTGTGGTCCATCAAAAATTAGACCAGAAGCTATTGCCGAACTCGTAGCAGGCGGAAATTCAATTCTCGGAACTTCACATCGACAAAAACCAGTTAAGAATGTGGTTAAACGTGTGCGTGAAGGTCTGCACACTCTCTTTAATCTGCCTGATGGGTATGAAGTTATTCTTGGAAATGGTGGATCGACTGCGTTTTGGGATATTGCGACGCTCGGTTTAATTCAGGAGCGCTCACAGCATCTAGTTTTCGGTGAATTCTCATCTAAGTTCGCATCGGCATCCACAGATGCGCCCTTTCTCGGTGAACCAACCATCATCAAATCTGAGCCAGGCACGCATCCAGTCAGCCTCGCCGAGGCCGGTATTGATGTATACGCCTTAACTCACAATGAAACTAGCACTGGTGTTTCAATGCCAATTAAGCGGCCTGCAGGTACCGAAGGCGCACTGGTCCTAGTGGATGCAACGAGCGGTGCTGGAGGACTCTTAGTAGATCCGCACGAGTTTGATACATATTACTTTGCTCCACAGAAATCTTTTGCCTCTGATGGTGGTCTCTGGATTGCAATCATGAGCCCTGCAGCAATTGCGCGAGTTGAAACGATTAAATCTAGTGGTCGATGGATTCCGGCTTTCTTTGATCTAAGCATCGCCATTGAAAACTCACGGTTAGACCAGACCTACAACACTCCCGCACTGACAACGCTAATTTTATTGGCGGAGCAAATTGAATGGATGAACAACGGTGGCGGACTTTCTTTTGCTGCCGGTCGAAGCGCAGAGTCATCTAATATTTTGTACTCATGGGCCGAAAAAACAAGCTATACGACGCCTTTTGTTGAAGACCCCGCGATGCGTTCCAAAGTTGTCGGAACCATTAACTTTGACGATTCAATTGATGCAATGAAGATTGCTGCAACCCTTCGCGCTAATGGAATTGTAGATACCGAGCCATACCGCAAGCTCGGCAAGAACCAACTTCGCATCGGAATGTTTCCAGCCGTTGAGCCAAGTGATGTAGAAGCACTAACCAAGTGCATCGATCACGTTGTGGCTGCACTTTAATATATGCCTAAAGTTTTTGTCCGTGGCCGTTTTTTTTGGGTTATAGCCACACAAACAGCAATTGTTAACTTCTATCTTGGCGGCTTTGGTCCAGCACAATCACTTCTTCGCGCAGACCAAGGAACGTCGCTAACGGTTGCTGGCCTACATGGCACAGCAATGGGGGTTGCATCAATCTTTGCCGGTTATGCCTACCCATATTTCGCACATCGCTTTGGTCGAACCCGTTCGGGCTGGATAGGTCTGACTATTTTTAGTATCGGTTTGATTATGTTTGTTGTTTCGCCCCCTGTGTATCTGACTCTTCCAGCTACATTAATTACTGGCTTCGGTACCTCAATTGTCATAAATGCAGCGATGACTTCCATGTCTCACCATTATGGCAAGGCCGCTGAAGTAGCTATTCCAAAGGCCAACGGAATCGCTTCCGTTGGCTTTGTTCTCGGCACAGCTTTAATTGGAATAATAGCCATTCTCTTTCCAAGTATTTGGCGTGTGGGTTTACTTCTTGCCATTCCCGTAGCGATTGCGCTCTTTGTTATAGGTCGAGATAAAACCGCCGATGATCATGTCCCAGATGAGGATGGGCCTCAGAGTGGAAAGCTCTCACGTAAATTCTGGATTTCATGGTTCGGTTTTGTGACTTGTATTTCAAGTGAGTTTGCCGTCTCGTTCTGGGCAGCGGCATTACTTAAGGATCGCGTGGGATCAAATGCGGCAATCTCAACAACTGCCGTTGCAGCTATCGGCTGCGGAATGATTATTGGGCGATGGTATGGCCCAGGCATGTTAAAGCGCTTGGCCCTAGATGGACAATTACTTACCGCAATTACTACTCAATTTCTAGGCTTTGTTAGCTTCTGGTTTTCGCACACAATGATCATCAGTTTGATTTCCCTATTCACGATTGGTTTAGGTGTCTCAACGCAGTTTGCACTTGCAGCAATTCGCTTGATCTCCTTTAGCGACGGGCGGCCAGATCTTGCAATTGGTCGAACTTCCCTTGCTGCTGGAACTGCAATTGCTGCCGCGCCGTTTCTATTAGGTGTTCTCGGTGATCACTTTGGAATCTCACGGGCATATATTATGGTCCCGGTTTTAATTGCTATTTCATTTGCTATAGTCAAGTTCATACCTTCTAACCCAGTTGAGGCATAATCCATGAACTATAAGACACGCAGAACTGTCACTCTTGTTGTGCTTTTTGGTCTAATTATTTTGATTGCCATCAGCGGGCTTTAAAACTGAAGCAACACTTATATCTGCAGGAATTTCAAGTTTATTTCTATATTTTAGCCAAATAATTAAAGTCGCCAATAACGAGATAGTTCCACAAGCGGCAACTGTTTTGCGAATACCTACAACCTCGGCCATAACGCCAATTAGTGGCGAACCAACCGGTGTTCCGCCCATAAAAATCAACAAATAGATTCCCATGATGCGACCCCTTATGGCCGGATCACTATTTACTTGAACAATTGAATTCGCCATAATCATCGTTGTTAACGCTGAAATCCCACACACTGGCAGCCACATTGCATAGGCCAAATAATTTGGCATAGTTGAAAGAATAATTACTGCGGTAGAAAAAACGCCGCCCGAGAGAATTACATAACGGGTTTGTCGAAATCTCTCTAATCGGGCCGAAGCAATTGCACCTGAAAAAGAGCCGATAGCTACGAAAGTTCCCAGTAATCCATATGACGCTGGGCCTTTATGAAACTCTTTAGTCGCCATTAGCGCATTGAAGATTTGAAAGTTAAGCCCGAAAGTTCCGAGGAAAAATACCATCAACATAACAACGTATACGTCCGGACGCTTTAAGGCATAGCGCAGACCCTCACGAACGCTGGTCACGCTCTTTGGTCGATCTTGCTGGAAGAACTCTTTCTCATTTAAAGCTAGCAACGCCGCGATAGCGAAAAGGTATGAAACGCCATTGATAATAAAGGATGGCCCAGTTCCAAAAGCTGCGATTAAGGCACCTGAGACTGCTGGGCCAATTAGGCGGCCGGCGTTGAAATTAGCTGAGTTCAAACTAACGGCATTAGGTAAATCATTGTTGCCCACGATTTCGGCGGCAAATGCCTGTCGAACCGGTGCGTCAATTGCCGTAGAAATTCCAAGAACTGCAGCCAGTGCAAATACGTGCCACAGTTTAATGTGATGAGTCATTACTAATGTGCCCAGGGCTAGCGCAGCGAATGCTCCAAGTGCGTTAGTTGCAACAAGCAGTTTACGTTTGTTAAATCGATCAGCAAATGCACCGCCATGGAGTGAGAAGAAGAGAACTGGCGTGAATTGAATTGCAGTCACAAGGCCTAAATAAGTTCCACTGTGCGTGAGCTCGAGAACCAGCCAATCTTGAGCAACGCGCTGAGCCCAACTTCCAATATTTGAAATAGTATTTGCTGGAAAAAGTAGGCGGTAATTACGGTGGCGAAAAGAACGCCAATTACCATCTTCTTTTACCGAGAATCGCATTACTCTTCTCTCATGGAATCAAATATCCGCCGAGTTGTAACCCTAGTAGCAATTGGAACAATCAGTTGGATAGTAGCTGGAGTGGTCGCCGTCGCAATGAATGCCGATGCGAAAACCATTTGGACATGCATCGTTGGCGCGGTTTTAGGTGCTGCAGGCATTCGATACTCAGTACGCCGCAATCGGCGCAGTGGCATTTAAGCCTCTAGTTGGGAGGCAATACCGCGTAGAACACGGCCTAGACGCTCAGCCTCAGGGCCTGCGGGATGACGGCCATGACGAAGGCCATTTCCAACGCGATCTAAAATCTTAATTGTATCTTCAATCATCGCAGCTAAATCATCTGGATTAACGCGAGAGTTTTCAGCTAGTGATGGCGGTGCATCCACAATGTGAACTGACATCGCTTGAGGCCCTTTACGGCTATCGGCGACACTAAACTCCAACTTAGTTCCAGGCTTAACTGTTGAAACGCCTTCAGGAAGTGAAGAAGCGGCTAGGTAAACATCTTCGCCCTCATCGTTTGCGATAAAGCCAAAGCCTTTTTCGAGTGAAAACCATTTAACGCGGCCTGTAGGCATGGGGATGGCTCCTTAAGGTTTTTATATGTACGTGTGTAGCCGCGGGGTGCGGACAGGTGATTAGTTTAACAGAGGAGAGGTGAAGGTCGCTTCCGAGTGAGCGCCGCAGCCGTGGTCAACGGAGACAACGCGTGCATCTTCAGGAGAGATTGCGTTGGCACAGACGCCGAAAGTTGAGCGTAATGAGCCCGCAATTTGAATAAAGAAACCACATGAATAACAGGGCTTTGGCGCAATCTCTGCCATAGGAGATTTAGGCCCACGGTCTCCTTCATACCAACGCTTTGCCGCTTGATCACGGCCTTCGATAGACATAACTCGTGCGCGACCAAATCCAAGTTCGATTGCCATAGCAGTATCTAAATCTTCATCAGCGGGAAGTGCTTGTGCGCCAGGTACTAGTCGCGCATCATCGAGTGAACTTGGAACAATGTCACCAACACCAACATCACCTGGTTGAATTCGATCGCGATATGGAATCCAGTCTGGTGCAATTAACGCATCGGGTCCTGGGAGAACAACAACATCGCAAATTGTTGGCTCTGCATCAACATCAACTTTTGCAACAGTTACACACCAACGCCAACCTTTGTAGCCAGCTAGTTTTGCTTCGAAGAGATATGTCGCGACTCGATCTTCATCATCGAATTCAACGGATACAAATTTACCAATTTCAGATTCGCCATGAAGTTCATCGATGATTGCACTGCGGGCAAGGTCGGTGGCATCAAAGGATGCACCCTTCTCGGGAGCGTTTTGAGCTTTTTTAAATAACGACTTCTTGGCCATGGAATAAGGATAAAGCAGAACGCCGCCCCCGTGTTAATTGAGGACGGCGTTCAGCGCTTCTAGGTGAAAAGGGCCTTAGAAGTCCATATCTCCGCCGCCTTGTGGCATTGGTGCTGGATTCTTTTCTGGCTTATCTGCAATAACCGCTTCAGTTGTAATGAAGAGTGCTGCAATTGATGCCGCATTTTGAAGTGCAGAGCGTGTGACCTTAGCTGGATCGATGATGCCAGCCTTAATCATGTCTACATATTCTCCAGTTGCCGCATTTAAACCTTGGCCTGAAGGCAAGTGGCGAACTTTCTCAACTACAACTCCACCTTCAAGACCTGCGTTAATTGCAATCTGCTTAAGCGGAGCTTCGATTGCGAATTCAACAATCTTGGCACCAGTTGCTTCATCGCCAACGAGTGATAACTTCTTAAATACTGCTGTACCTGCTTGGAGAAGTGCAACGCCACCACCGGCGACGATTCCCTCTTCAACTGCAGCCTTGGCATTTCGCACTGCATCTTCAATGCGGTGCTTGCGCTCTTTGAGTTCAACCTCAGTTGCCGCGCCTGCCTTGATAACAGCTACGCCACCAGCAAGCTTTGCAAGACGCTCTTGTAGCTTCTCACGGTCATAGTCTGAATCACTCTTTTCAATCTCTGAACGAATCTGCGCGACGCGGCCCTTAATAAGTGCATCGTCGCCAGCGCCTTCAACGATTGTTGTCTCGTCCTTGCTGATAACAACTTTGCGAGCGCGGCCCAAAAGTTCTAGCCCGGCTTGATCAAGCTTGAGACCAACTTCTTCTGAGATAACCGTGGCACCAGTAAGGATCGCAATATCTTGCAACATCGCTTTGCGACGATCGCCAAAGCCTGGGGCTTTAACGGCAGCTGAGCGGAAAGTTCCGCGAATCTTGTTTACTACCAACGTTGCAAGAGCTTCGCCTTCAACATCTTCGGCGATAATTGCAAGTGGCTTACCTGATTGCATAACTTTTTCAAGTACAGGTACTAAATCTTTAATGTTTGTGATCTTTGAGTTAGCGATTAATACGTAAGCATCCTCTAAGACAACTTCCATTCGATCTTGATCGGTAACAAAATATGGAGAGATGTAACCCTTATCAAAGCGCATACCTTCAGTGAGCTCTAGCTCAAGGCCAAAAGTATTTGACTCTTCAACGGTGATGACGCCCTCTTTGCCAACTTTGTCCATTGCTTCGGCAATCATTTCGCCGATAGTTACATCTGCTGCAGAAATCGATGCAGTTGCAGCAATCTGCTCCTTTGAATCAACGCTCTTTGCCATTGATAGAAGTTCGGCAACGATTGCTTCAACAGCTTTTTCGATTCCTCGCTTGAGTGCCATTGGATTTGATCCGGCAGCGACGTTACGTAGACCTTCGCGCACTAGTGCTTGAGCTAATACAGTTGCAGTTGTTGTTCCATCTCCTGCAACATCATCAGTCTTCTTAGCAACTTCTTTAACTAGCTCTGCGCCAATCTTTTCCCATGGATCTTCTAAATCAATCTCTTTTGCAATTGAAACGCCATCATTAGTAATTGTTGGGGCGCCCCACTTCTTCTCGAGGACAACGTTACGTCCGCGAGGCCCGAGGGTTACTTTGACCGCATCGGCCAAAATGTTCATTCCGCGCTCTAATCCGCGGCGTGCTTCTTCATTAAAGGCAATCTGCTTAGCCATGAGTACTGCTCGCTTTCCTTTTATCGTGCGTTGAGCGGGGGCTTTATCACTCGCACCCCGAGAGTGCTAACGCCAAATCTAGAGGAGTTATTTCCGGTGCGCAAAACGGCGAGGAGGGTCAGCGGGCGATACGGGTGGACATACGGGCCTCGCGCAGGCGGCGAAGGCGTTTTACCAGCATAGGAGCGGCCATTAGGGCATCTTCCCGGTCGATCAAGTCATTGAGGAGTTGGTAGTAGCGCGCAGCGCTCAGGTCGAAAAGCTCTTTAATTGCCGCCTCTTTAGCCCCTGCGTAGCGCCACCAGCTGCCTTCAAAATCAAGGATGCGGGTTTCTAAATCGCTTAAGCCGCTGTGCATTGTTGGCTCTTCTTGTGCGGACATGATGCTAATCGTATCGGGGGCGAGCGCGAAAGTGTGGGATTTACAACCTACTTAAAATCATCTCGATATCGCTCACTTTGGTCCAAGGGTTAACAATTGCAAATCGCAGAATTGGTTGGCCGTGATGCGATGACGGTGGAATGAAACCAACTTGATCGGCAAGTAATTGATCTGACCAGTTGTTGTAATCCTTTGCTTCCCAACCTTTGCGAATAAAAGCAACGATGGAAAGTTCGGGTTCGCAAATTAGTTCAAGATGTGGATGCGCTCGCACTAATTCTGCAGCGGCTTGTGCAACAGTAATCGTGTGCTCCATTGCATCGGTATATGCATCCGTGCCATGTGCGGCTAATGAAAACCAAAAAGGCAGTCCGCGCGTACGGCGCGTTAATTGAATTGCATAATCCGATGGTGACCAAGCACCATCTTTTAAAGTATCTAAGTATGAGGCGTGCTGTGAATGTACCGCGCGCGCAAGTTCGGGTTCGCGATAAATAAGTGCACATGCATCAAAGGGTGCAAATAGCCATTTATGCGGATCAACGATGAATGAGTCGGCCTCTGCGACGCCATCAAATTTCGCTCGCACCGAGGGTGCACATAGCGCCGCTAACCCATATGCACCGTCAACATGGAACCAGATACCACGATCATGTGCGGCGGCACCGATTCCCTTTAAGTCATCGATAATTCCTAAATTAGTTGTCCCTGATGTTGCCACGACAGCAAAAACGCGCGAACTAGTTGTTGTATGAAGTCCATCGATTGCTGTAGCAACGGCCGATCCCATTAACTTTCCATTTGCAGCAACCGGAACTTTCAATACATCTACATCCATAACATTTGCAGCAGTAACGATTGATGAGTGCGCCTCTTCACTACAAGCGATTACCCAACGCGTTGCTTGCGGGTGTTTTTTGCGTGCCTCAGCCCGAGCGACAACCAGTGCTGAAAGATTTCCCATTGTGCCGCCTTGAACAAAAACTCCACCGGCCGATTGTGGCAATCCAGCTAAATCCGACAACCAACGCAGTGCTTGGTTTTCAGCAAAGACCGCACCTGCTCCCTCTTGCCAAGATCCTCCATAGAGTGCACTCGCGCCGACAACTAAATCAAATAAGTTTGCATACTCACTCGGCGCCGAAGGGATAAAAGCCAAGTTACGGGGGTGATCGGTAGATATACAGGCTTTAGCTAAAACGCTCGTGAAAACTTCAAGGGCGTGATGTCCGCCAAGTCCGCGGGCGGTAATCGTGTTGCCGACCTCTGAAAATAAATCCTCTGCCGTGCGCGGTCCATCGAGTGGAGGATCATTTTTTAGTCGATCAAGACTGTATGCCAATACCTCTTGGGCAAGGGCCTCAACTTCGGCCGTGAATTCATGCACTTTTGGCCGCCTTTTTAATAATATTTCGAAGCATAGTTGGAAAAACGAAGAAGTGAAATGGCGATATTGCATACCAATAGAGCTGTCCACCGAGACCCCGAGGATTAAAAGTGGCCTCCTGAACAATTCGAGTCTTCCCATTTTCTTGTGAAACTGTGAACTCCAGCCAAGCTTTGCCAGGCAAAACCATTTCAGCATAAAGTTTCAAGCGATGGCCTTGCTCGAGAGCTTCAACTCTCCAAAAATCTAAACTCTCTCCAACGCGTAAATAATCTGGATCGCGACGCCCACGGCGTAAACCAACGCCACCTACAAAACGATCTAAAACTCCACGCCCCCACCATAGGAAATCTGATCCGAACCATCCATGCTCTCCACCGATGCCCTCAATTTGGCGCCAAATTTTTTCGATATCAACATCGGTAACTGCTTCTCGGCGATCGCTGAGAACGCTCTCACCTGCCCATGCCGGATCTCCCTGTGCTTTTTGCCATGGCGCAGTTGGTGCAGATGCATCCGACCAACGGGTTTCAACGCCGTGTTCGGTAATTTTAGAAAGCGCCAAGTTAATTGCAGTTGCCACATCTGTAAGTCCGCCTTGAGGAGGTGGAATAAGTGCATCAATACTCTTAGCTGGATCTGCAACAACTTCACTAATTAATGATCCAACAAGTGGTCGTGCAAGGGCAGTTGGTACAGGTGTAACCAAACCAATCCACAAACTAGAAAGTCCTGGCGTTAGTACTGGAACTTTAATTATCCAACGCTTCTTTAAGCCAGAGAGTTTGGCGAACTTTTGCATCATGTCGGCATACGTGAGTACTTCTGGCCCTCCAATATCAAAAACTTTTCCCACTGGCTCTTTTAAAATCGCGGCGCGCTTTAAGTAATACAAGACATCGCGAATAGCAATAGGGTGAGTTTTATTCATAACCCATTTCGGTGTTGTCATGATTGGCAAACGATGCGTTAAGTGGCGCAACATTTCAAAGCTAGCCGAACCCGATCCAATAATGATTCCAGCGCGTAACTCCATCACTGGTACCGACGTACTTGCTAACTCTGCACCTGTACGAGCGCGCGACGCTAAATGCTTGCTGATATTTACATCGTTTGCGATACCGCCCAAATAAACTATCTGAGATACACCAGCGGCTTCAGCGGCCCTCGCAAAATCGCGCGCCATCTCGGCTTCAATTTCTTGAAAGTTTGGCCCTAAATTAATTGAGTGCAATAAGTAATATGCGGTGTGAATTCCAGCTAATGCCCGATCCAAATCGCTGCGATTCTCAGCGCTTCCTTCGCAGATTTCTACGGCACTTGCCCAGGGTTGGCCCTTTACTTTGTTACGATCACGCACCAGAATTCGAATATCAAATTTTTCATCGACTAAAGCGCGAACTAATCGACCTCCTACATAGCCAGATGCGCCAGTAATAAGGTATGTGCGGGTTTGGATTGGAGCACTCATGCTTAGAAGCCTAGACTCAGGCGCATGCAAAGGAAACTTGAAAAACCGCGCGTGGTTATTCTTGGTGCCGGATTTGGTGGCCTAACTGCCGCCAAAGCAATGGCTGAATTTGCCGATGTGACACTTGTTGACCGACATAACTTTCAAACTTTTCTCCCACTTTTGTACCAAGTCTCAACTGCCGGTCTTGCCGCCGATCACGTTGCACATCCAGTCCGTGGCGCACTTCGTAAAACAGGAGTTGCTTTTCGAATGGGATCTCCGATTTCAGTTGATCACAAAAATAAAACCATTAAGTTAGATAGCAGCGAAACCCTTGAATTCGACCATCTTGTCGTCGCGCTTGGATCAGTAACGGCCGACTTTGGAATCCCTGGCGTTCATGAGAACGCTCTCGGGATGAAAAGTGTTCATGAGGCGATCACAATCCGTGCCGAGGTAATGCGTCGCTTCGAGGATCTCTGTCGCTTCGAGGATGAGACTACTTTTTCAATTGCAGTAGTTGGGGGCGGGCCTACTGGAGTTGAGATGGCTGGCGCTTTCGCTGAACTTGTTCGGGGACCATTAAAAAATGATCAAGCACATGCCGCGGCCCACATGGATATTTATTTAATTGAAGCTGGACCACGGTTGTTGCCTAGTTTTTCAGAGAGCCTTTCAGCGCGCACAAAGGCAGATCTTGAAAAACTTGGCGTGAAGGTTCGCCTTAATACTGCAGTTGCGCACATCAAGCCAAACGTTATCGAGATTAAAGAAGGGGAATCAATTCAAGCGCAGGTGATAATTTGGGCCGCTGGAGTACAGGGCGAACCAACTGGAGCACGATTAAACCTTCCGCTAGTAAATTCACGCATAGATGTTGAAGATTCACTTCAAGTTAAAAACTATCCATACATGTGGGCGATCGGTGACATCGCTGGAATAAAAGGGAAAGATGGACGCTTCTTGCCGATGGTCGCCCCAGTCGCCCTGCAGCAAGGAAAATTTGTTGCCCAGCAGTTGCGGAGAATTATTAAAACCCAACCTTTACTGCCCTTCGTTTATCGCGACAAAGGTTCGATGGCAACCATTGGCCGCCACAAAGCCGTCGTAGAAGTGAAGAGTTTTAAATTAGTAGGCATTCCAGCTTGGTATGCCTGGCTATTTTTACATCTGTTCTATCTTTTAGGCGGGCGCAATAAGATTGGAACCGTGGCCGATTGGACGTGGAACTACTTAACTTTCGATCGAGGTAACCGACATATTATGGATTCGATGTAATGCCAGATTACATAAACCTTCGCGGCCACCAAGTTTATAGTTATGAGTGGGAAAATGATGGTGAGGCCGTGGTTTTACTTCACGGAGGCTTAAGCAAGACATCTAGCTGGGATTACTTGATGGTCCCTCCCCTTGAAGATGAGTTTCATGTTTTTGCCTATGATCGAACTGCCCATGGTTTTACTGGAGATTTACCTGGAAGTCTGCACTTTGAATTTCAAGCCCAAGAGGCCATTGCTTATTTAGAGGACGTTGTTAAAGAGCCCGCACATTTAATTGGGTGGAGTGATGGCGGAAATATCGCGCTAATGGTTGCAATCCAACGCCCCGACCTTGTTAAATCAATTGTTGCAATCGGTGCAAATTTTCACTTTAGCGGGGTTATGCAGGCTTTCGGCGACCCCGAGATTTCCGAAGATGATCAAGCTGAATACAACTTAATCTCCCCCGATGCACCGCATACCTTGCTTGAAAAAACTATTCGTATGCATGCCATTTGGGAGAGTGAACCGACCCTTACGCTCGAGGAAATTTCCGCAATCCAATGCCCCGTGCTTGTTCTAGTTGGTGACGATGATGTAATCAATCATTCGCATACGATCGCTCTTTTTGAAGCTCTACCCTTGGGGCAATTGGCTGTTATTCCGGGTACATCACACATAGTTGTTAAAGAAAAACCCGGGTTAATGAATGCTGTGATTCTTCAGTTCTTAGAGGATTTAAGTTATCCGATTACTCGCTCGCCTGTACGGCGAACTAACAATCAATCGGAGTAATTTTTCCATTCGTGACATCATAAATGGCGCCGCCAACTACAACACCTTCATTTAATAGTGGATAAGAGCGAACGCGATTTACATCTTCAACTAAAGCTTTTATCTGATCATTTACCGTGCGGAACTCAAGGCTGCGAGTATCGACTCCATGCTCCTTTTGAATCAGTGCGTGAATATCGGCTTCCTCGCCCATCGCCATTCGACAGTTAGTGTGAGGCATAATCAAAATACGTTTAACCCCCAATAAATAAGTTGCTAGTACCAAAGTACGTAAAACATCCTCAGTTACTCTCGCACCAGCATTGCGCAGAATCTTGGCGTCACCTGATCGCATTCCAACTACCGAAAGTGGATTAATGCGCGAATCCATGCATGTAACAATCGCTAAAGCTTTTTGAGCTACACCGGTTAACGCTGAATATTTAAAACTTTTGATGTACTCATCATTTGCGGCGAGCGCATCAGCGAACTCTTCATGTGGAAAGTGCGGCATAAACCACTCCTTTACCTAAAACCTGCGAGCCCCCCGTCAGGATTGAACTGACGACCTGCGCATTACAAGTGCGCTGCTCTACCACTGAGCTAGAGAGGCCTACGTGCGAACACGTATCGGTCTTTCGACCAGCGGCAATTATGGCAGTGAGTTGCAAAATCTAGAAATCGAGAACTGGGGGATGGGCAAAGGGTAGGTTTAACCCGTGAGATTAGGCGTATTGGATGTGGGATCTAACACGATCCACCTACAAGTAATGGATGCTCATATCGGAGCCCGACCAACGCCGACCACCAATTACAAAGTCGAACTCCGACTGACTCAATATCTCAATAAATCAGGGACAATCTCTGCCGAGGGCATCAAGCTACTTCATGAAGCGATTGCAGGTGCAGTGGCACATGCTCGGGAAAACAACACTGATGAAGTTTTAGCTTTTGCAACATCTGCAGTCAGAGATGCCAAGAATAGTGCAAGCATTATTCAAGAGATTAATGAACGTCACCAGATTGACTTACAAATTCTCACTGGTGATGAAGAAGCTCGAATGACCTTTCTTGCAGTACGCCGATGGTTTGGGTGGTCGGCCGGAAAATTACTCATGCTCGACATCGGAGGGGGATCTCTAGAGATCGCATCTGGAGTAGATGAAAGCCCGGAAGCTACGCTGTCATTGCCATTAGGTGCTGCACGGTTGACTAGGGATTTTTTAAGTGGCGACCCATACTCTTCAAAAGATGTTAAATTCTTACATAGCTACGTTGTTAGTATTCTTGAAGAAAAACTCCCTGCAATTCTTCGCTCCCATGATGCCAACCATTTTGTTGCTACGAGCAAAACATTTCGAACTCTAGCCCGACTTTCCGGACATTGGTTTAGTGAGAATCCTAAGTATTTAGAGATTGCCAACCTCGAAGCAATGACTACGAAACTTGCCCTCATGAACGATAAAGCAAGGGCCGAGTTGCCTGGAGTTTCAAGTAGTAGAGCCCAGCAAATTGTCGCCGGTGCGATAGTTGCACACTCAATCATGGACGTCTTAGACATAAACAGAGTTGAAATCTGCCCATGGGCACTACGTGAGGGAATTGTCTTGCGAAGGTTAGATTGGCTTCAGGGATAATTTAAGTAGCGGGTGCATCAATCCAGTCAATTGCAATGATTTCACCATCTCGATGATGCAGTACCCAGGACTCCGCCGGTTTTAAATCGGGACCAAGCTCTTTAAAATTCTTCTTTCCAACTAACTTCTTGAGCAATTTTGGCAAGATTGGGTTATGACTACAGATAATTGCGCTTTGCCCTCTGTCCATGAGGTCTTGTACATAATCAAGGGCAACTTCCTTATCTCGAGCGAATTCATATTCGCTCAAGTCTGATGAAAAGATTGGATGCATATTCAATGAACGTGTCATTGGTTCGATAGTCTCTATACAGCGCATAGCATCGGAAGAGTGAACCACTTCAATGGCATAGGGTAAGTACTTCGATAAAAGCCGTTTTGCTTGAATCTGCCCAACATTGCCCAACGGGCGATCGCCATCATCGCCATCCCAATCTTCGCGCTTTATAGCTTTAGCGTGGCGCAGAAGTACTAAAGGTGTGGTTCCAGTTCCAAACTCTAGAAAGAAATCAACGATTGCTCGATCATCATCGAGAGTTAATTTCAATCTGGCCTCTGCTGGAGACAGCCAAAGAATCTCATCAACTTCCTGCGGATTTGGTTTTCCAGTGGCCTCACCAACAGCCTGTGCAGACCAATATTTAACAAGCTTAGTAACACCATCGGCAACGTAGGTCGCGTGCCCGATTTCAGGTCCGAAGACTGCGTCATAACCCGTCTCTTCCATCACTTCACGATGAGCACAGCCAATCATCGTTTCATTGGGATCTAACTTGCCTTTTGGAAGTGACCAATCGTCATATCGCGGCCGGTGAATTAAGGCGATCTCTAACTTCTTTTTTGCATCAATGCGATATAAAACAGCGCCAGCAGCGTAAATAACCGTATCTTCGTTTGGCATCAACTATCCATTCTTTGCATATAACTTAATCATTGTGGCGTGAAGATTGTTTAGTGGTTTGCCCTGATCGTCGTAGTTTTTTCTAACCCATTCGACTCCAGTCAACTCCCAGCTTGAAGTTTGATCTGAAAGACCCAAATCAAGGATCCTTTGCAACCTTTGGTGATGTTCCTTCTTATCTATTCGAATTAAACTCTCGACGCGCCGATCTAAATTACGCCCCATTAAATCCGCACTTCCTATCCAATATTCATGATTGCCATCATTTAAGAAATGAAAGATACGTGAATGCTCAAGAAAGCGACCTAAAACAGATTTAACCGTAATATTTTCTGACAATCCTTTTATTCCAGGTTGAACTGCACAAATACCGCGAATCAAGAGTTCTATCTTTACGCCAGCTTGAGATGCTTCATAGAGTTTAGTTACAAAATCCTCATCGAGAATCGAGTTAAGTTTAAACTGGATGCCGGCTGGTTTACCTGACTTGGCATTCTGAATTTCCCGATCAATACGTTCTGTAATTCCTGAGCGAAGTGTTCGAGGTGCCACGAGAAGGCGAGAATAAGTGTATTGAGGAGCAAAACCAGATAGTTGATTGAAGAGTTTAGTTAAATCCTCCGCGAGTTCGATATCGGCACTTAACATTCCAAGATCCTCATAAATGCGAGCAGTCTTTGGATTGTAATTACCTGTTCCGACATGACAGTAGCGTCGCCAGCCAGATGGTTCATCGCGCACTATGAGGGATAACTTTGCATGCGTCTTTAAGCCCATGAGGCCGTACACCACATGCACTCCCGCAGCTTCAAGTTTTCTCGCCCATCGGACGTTTGCCTGCTCATCAAAGCGTGCACGGATTTCAATGACTGCCAATACTTCCTTTCCGGCTTCTGCGGCCTCAATTAGCGCTTCAACTATCGGTGAGTCGCCAGACGTTCGATAGAGCGTCTGTTTGATTGCTAATACATGAGGATCTTGGGCCGCACTTTGTAGAAAGTGCACGACCGATGAAGTGAAGGATTCATAGGGGTGGTGAAGCAGAATCTCACCTTGGCGAATTGCTGCGAAAAATAGATCCGTGTCTCGTGGATCAACCTCTGAAAGGGATTTGGCTGTTCGCGACCTAAAATTCTCATATTTTAGGTCTGGGAGTCCAAGGTCTGCAATCTTATTGAGTGCAGTCAGGTCAAGTGGAAGTGGCATATGAAAAATATTTTCTTCGCTAACGTCTAGTTCGCTTGCTAAACGATTGATTAAACGCGCATCGACGCCACTCTCAACTTCAAGTCGCACTGGTGGCCCAAATCGGCGTCTCGAGAGCTCTTGTTCAAGTGAGAGTAAAATGTCATCTGAATCTTCTTCATCTAATTCTAATTCTAAGTCTTGGTTTCGAGTGATTCGAAATGAATAATGTTCCTGAATCAGCATTCCAGGGAAAAGTTCTTGCAAATTAATCGCAATTAGTTCTTCAATAGATATGAAGCGCATCGACCCTCTTTTAGCGGTTGCAATAAAGCGCGGGAGAATTCCCGGCACCTTAACGCGAGCAAAAAACTCTTCGTGCGACTCTGGATTTTTTACAATCACGGCCAGATTTAGCGAAAGCCCAGAAATATAAGGAAATGGGTGGGATGGATCGACGGCAAGCGGTGTGAGCACTGGATGTATGCGCTCGTGAAAGAATTTATCCAAGTAGGTTTTTTCAGTCTGATCTAGTCCGTCCCAATTTAGGAATTCAATTCCATGTACCTTGAGCTTTGGAATAATGTCATCGCGCAAAATCTTTGTCTGCCGCTCGATTAGAGCTTTAGTATGAAGTGAAATCTCCTTCATTAAATCTTTTGGGGCAAATCCGGCAACATTTGGCGTTGAAATCTCATTTTCAATTTTGCTCATGAGGGTTGCCACCCGCACCATAAAAAACTCGTCGAGATTCGATGAAAAAATTGATAGAAACCGCACTCGCTCCAAAAGTGGAATATTTGGATCTTCGGCCAACTCCAAGACGCGTGCGTCAAAGTCGAGCCAGCTAAGCTCTCTGTCGGTGATATTCTCAAACTTCATGGCTTTATTCTCCATATGGCGAGTGAACTGCGAATGTCTAGAGTGTGGACAATTAGTAAACCAATGAAGATTTCGCGCCAAATGGGCCTAACTGGCAGACTAAAGCCCATGGTCACGAACTACTGGATGAGCCCTGAGACCACCTCGGTTAATCGTTTGCCCATGCTCAATATTGAGCATATTGAGAAGATCTCACTCGATGGTACGTGGCGCTTTCAGTTGCTCCGTAGCCCACTAGATCACATCGGCAAGAAGTGGTCCTCGATTCCAGTGCCCGGTCTATGGACAATGCAGCCAGAGAGCGACGTCTTCTTCGATAAGCCGATTTACACAAATGTTCAGATGCCTTTTGAGGAGCAACCACCTTTTGTTCCAGCCGAAAACCCGCACGGTATTTATGAGCGTGATTTTGAAGTTCCAGAGAGTTGGAAAGATAAGCGAATTGTTTTGCACTTAGGTGGATATGAATCAGTAGCACTGATCTATATCAATGGCATTGAGGTCGGACTCACTAAAGACTCGCGTCTTGCCGCCGAATTCGATGTAACGAAATATCTGCGCAGAGGATCAAATGTAGTCCGAATCGATGTTACTAAATGGTCAGATGCAACTTTCATCGAAGATCAAGATCAATGGTGGCATGGTGGCATTACGCGTTCGGTAAAACTATTTGCCACGCACAAAGTCTTTATTGAACGATTTTTCACAACGACAGGGCTTGAAAAAGATTTCACTACCGGAACGTTAGATATCCGCGCGCAGATAACATCAATCGATAACCTATCAACCGATGGCTACACATTAAGGGTCAACATCGAAGAGTTACCTAAAGTTAAGTCGGCACAGCTATCCAAGACGCTCCACACTTTTACTGCTCCTATTTGGACTGATTACAATGAAGAGTTACGAAATGCCAGCAACGCATATTTCCATGGGAAATTCTGGGCCGGCGATATGCCGCAAAAAACACGCGCCTTCATTGAAAAAGCCGAGCCCCCTCCAGCTGGTGCTATTGAGTTTAAAACAACCCTCCCTCGTATCAAGCCCTGGTCAGCTGAAAATCCCCAGTTATATACGTTAAATATTGAGCTCTGCGATCCCACGGGACAAGTTGTAGAAGTTTCATCTCAACGAATTGGCTTCAGGTCGGTAAAGGTCGTTGGCTGCGATTTATTGATTAATGGAAAAGCTGTAATTTTCTACGGAATTAATCGACATGATTTCAATCGATATACCGGGCGCGCGTTAACTCGCGACGATATGCGTGAGGATTTACTTGAACTCAAGCGCTGGAACTTCAACGCGGTGCGAACCTCGCACTATCCAAACGATGCAGCCTTCTTAGATCTCTGTGACGAGTTGGGCTTTTATGTGATCGGTGAGGCAAATATTGAATCTCACGCATTTATCTCCTCAATATGTAATGATCCAAAGTATTTAACCGCATTCGTCGACCGAGTTGGTCGAATGATTCAACGCGATATTCATCATCCAGCGGCCGTGATGTGGTCACTCGGAAATGAATCAGGTGCCGGGACTAATCATGAGGCCGCGGCGGCATATGCGCGCGCCTTCGATCCCTCCCGCCCGCTGCATTATGAGGGCGGCATCCGCGGCAACTGGATGGGTAGTCATTCGCTGACTGATGTAATCGCACCAATGTATCCAGCAATTAGCGCAATTAAAGAGTATGCAACCTCCAGTAAAGCCGATCGCCCATTAATCATGTGTGAGTACTCACATGCAATGGGAAATTCAAATGGAACTTTGGCCGAGTACTGGGAAGTTATCGAATCAACTCCTGGCCTACAAGGTGGATTTATTTGGGAGTTCTGGGATCACGGGCCTGTGCAGACTTTGCCCAATGGAACTACCCGCAATGCATATGGTGGAGATTACGGCGAGAAAAAGCATGATGGAAACTTTTGTTGCGATGGAATGGTTTTCCCAGATCGCACCGCAAAGCCTGCCATGCATGAGTTCAAGGCGATTGCCGCACCTGCAAAAATCACTGCAGTCAAAGCATCTACCGGTAATTTTAAGATTTTCAATAAAAACTTCTTTAATGATTTAGCTGCCTATGAAGTGCACTGGTCTATTACTCGAGATGGCATTATTTCCGATGGTGGCAAAGTGAAGCTCCCTAAAGTCGGCCCCCGTAAAACTCTTGCATTTAAAGTTAAATCAACTCTCTTAAACAAAGTCGATGGTTTAGGCGAGAGATTCATAACTTTCACTATCGTGCGTATCGCCAGTACTGCTTGGTCCTCTTCGATGAGTGAGGTCGGCTGGAATCAACTTCCACTTCCTTCCCGAGCCTTGAGCGTTAAAGCGGCCAAGTACTCGGAGTTATTTACTAACGTGATCGATGACTATGGTCAGATAGTTATGCCTCATGGAGTATTAGCACCGGTTCTATCTCTCTGGCGTGCTCCAACTGATAATGATCGCATTGGTCGCATCGCAACTAAGTGGAGCCGTTGGGGCCTGCGCGATATTGAGCGAACCGACTGTGTTGTTTCTCAAAGCGGAACGAACGTCAAGATTACAAATACATGGCAGACCAGTACTGGAATTAAAATTAATCACACACAAGTGATCACTCCAGTCGCTGGTGGTTTTAGAGTTAAAGAGAGTGTTGTTCTGCCAAAGTTACTAGCTGATGTTGCACGTGTCGGTACTAGTTTCGAATTAAAAGGCGACCTATCTGATCTGACATGGTTTGGCTCGGGGCCACATGAGTCATATCCTGATAGAAAGATTGCGCGCATCGGACGATACATCTCGAGCGTTGCCAACCAATACATCCCATATGTGCGTCCTCAGGAAAATGGTGGGCACAATGGCGTGCGGTGGTTTGAACTCACAAACGCTGCTGGACATGGGCTTCGGATTCAATTATCCAAACCCTCGCAGGTATCGGTGACCCCTAACCGCGCCGTTGATTTGGCCGATGCCACGCATGATGTAGAAGTAAATGCCTGTGGAAACACGGTTGTCCATATTGATGCCGCTCACCGTGGCGTAGGTACGGCCTCATGTGGCCCTGACACGATTGATAAATACATTATTAAAACCGGCTTACATACGTGGGAGTGGGTCGTTACTTCAATCTCTGATTGATTAATCTAAGTGAGTTAGCGGCCAATGAATCGCAATTGGATACTTACAACTACGTCCATCACCTGATGATTTCCCACGAGCACGACGCCACATCCATGGGATAACAAAGCCTATAAACCAGAGCGCGGTAATCAATGCACGAAAAGCCTTTGGTTGAGGCTTTGCTGGTGGCAATGGATCCCGCCACCTGGCATCAAAAGGCAGGCCTATTAACTCAAGTACGGCTTGTGCAACACGGTCGTGCCCCATTGCATTCAGATGCAATCGATCAAATGCTAAGAAGCGGCGATCGCTAAAGGCGACTTCTTCATTCGCATCGGCGATAATCGCACCCACTTCAAAACCTACCGCGCGAACATTTCGATTGAATTCGCTAAAGCGTTCTTCCCACATCTTTGCCGACCGGCCCGTATTGCCAGTTTTCTCTAACACTGTAAATATTAAGATTGTCGCACCCGATGCCGCCAAGCGTCGCACTGCATCGGCATAGACCGGCAATACAAGTTCGGGTTTGTAGCCTGGTCTGATTACATCATTGGCGCCGGCATGAAAAGATATAAGTGTGTCGGGTCCGGTTACTTGCGCAATTGCCGCATCAACTTGCTCGTCAAAGACTTGACGCACAAGTTTTCCGCGAATAGCTAAATTGGCATACGTAAAATCGGGATGATACTTGGCCATAATGTCGGCAACGCGATCGGCCCAACCACGGTATTGACCATGTCTTTTCTCATCACATATGCCCTCGGTGTATGAGTCACCAAGGGCAATAAAACGCTGGTAGTTCACTGCAATTACCCCTTACGGCGGGCCTGGTCTACGAAGAAGAGTGCGATAGCGGTTGCAACGCTGGCATTGAGTGATTCAGTTGTTGCACTTATTGGAATTGAGATCACAAGATCGCATTTCTCGCGTGTTAAGCGGGCTAAACCTTTACCTTCGCTGCCGACAACAATCATGATTGGCTCAGTTGCAAGTTTCATCGCGCTAATAACCTCTTCAGATTCGCCATCTAGGCCAATAACAAAGAGACCCTCTTTTTTAGCTGCATCTATCGTGCGTGCCAAATTAGTTACTTGGGCAATTGGCAGACGTGCTGCTGCGCCAGCTGATGACTTCCATGCCGCTGCCGTCATAGATGCTGCGCGGCGCTCGGTCATGACTACACCTGCGGCACCAAATGCTGCGGCGCTACGAATAATTGCACCTAAGTTACGTGGATCAGTTACGCCATCAAGTGCCACGACCAGTGCTGGATATTTTGCACGCTGCATAATCTCTTCATAGCTTGAGTATTGAAAAGGTTTAATCGCCAGAATAATTCCTTGGCTGTTAGGTGAAATACCTTCGACCTCTGCCCGGTGGGCTTCACGAATTGGTAAACCTAAGTGAAGAGCTAACTTTAAAGACTCTGCAACACGATCATCGACCTCAATGCTGCGTGCGACTAGCAACTCAGTTGAAGGAACGCTCTCGCGCAACGCTTCTAGTACGGCGTTACGACCGGCAACAATTTCACCTCTGGGACGATCACCTCTTGGTGCGCGCGGTGCTCTAATCTCTTTGCCATCACTGCGACCGGTCGTTACTTTGCCGGCTCCTCGAGTTGTAGTTTTGCTGGAACTCTTTTTAGCAACAGCTTTTTTACGTTTTGCAGCGGCGTGATATGGACGATCTTCAGCTTTAGGGGTTGGTCCTTTTCCAGTAAGACGCTTTTTATTCTTGCCACCAGTCCCAGTAGATGGCCCCTTTTTCGATGCGCGAATTGCGCCTTTACGGGATGAATTTCCGGCCATCGTTAGCTCTTTTCCATAATCGACCAACGTGGCCCTTGTGCAGTGTCCTCAATTGTAATTCCTATTGCGAGCAGTCCATCACGGATGGCATCTGAGGCCGCAAAATCCTTGCGTTCGCGGGCAGATGCACGCTCTGCTAAAGCCAATTTAATTACGCCATCCAGCGCAGATGTTAGATCAGTCGAAGAGTTCTCTGCGTAATTCGGATCAAATGGATCGCATCCTAAAACCTCTAAAGCGCCGCGAATTTCACTGGCGTTCTTGGAAATAGCCGCTTTATTACGATCGGTGATGGCTTGATTTCCAAGGCGTAGATTCTCTGAAATCGTTGCAAGACCGGCCGGGACAGCTAAGTCATCATTCATCGCCGAAGTAAATGCTTGACTAAGAACTGGTTCAGGAACTTCTTCAAGAATTTGGCTCGCGCGCTTTAAGAAGTTTTCAATTCGTCGAAACGCCACTGCAGATTCATCGAGGGCTGATTCGGAATACTCCAACATCGAACGGTAGTGCGCGCTTCCTAAATACCAGCGAAGTTCAATCCCGCGCACGCGCTGCAAAATAACTTCAACCAAAAGTGAGTTACCAAGTGATTTACTCATCTTCTCACCTGACTGGGTCACCCAAGCGTTGTGTAGCCAACGTTTAGCAAAGCCATAACCTGCAGCTTCAGACTGAGCAATTTCATTTTCGTGGTGTGGGAAAACTAAATCTAAGCCTCCACCATGAATATCAAAGCTCTCACCCAGATATACATGCGCCATCGCAGAGCACTCCAAATGCCAACCAGGTCGGCCGGCCCCCCACGGTGTTGGCCATGATGGCTCACCCGGTTTAGCGCCCTTCCATAGAGCAAAATCACGCGGATCTTTCTTGCTCGAACTCGATGCATCTACATCGGCTGCAGGCAATAGATCATCGATGCGTTGGCCCGAGAGCGTCAAATACCGCTTTAACTTACGGACTTCTAGGTACACGTCACCGTTACCTGGTGCATACGCCGAGCCATTATCAATGAGAGTTTGCATGAGCTCGATCATCTGTGTGATGTGCCCAGTTGCTCGGGGTTCATAAGTTGGTGCTAAAACATTCAATGCATCAAAAGCGGCAGTAAATTCGCGCTCGTACTTCATGGCAAGTGCCCACCAGGGAGTATTTTCATGTTGGGCTTTATGTAAAATCTTGTCATCAATATCTGTAACGTTTCGAATAAGAGTGACGTTGTATCCACTCTTAATTAACCAACGACGTAAAATATCAAAGTTCAGTGCACTTCGAATATGTCCGATATGAGGCGAACCCTGCACGGTCGCACCACACACATAAATTGAAACTTCACCCGTCTTTATCGGTGTGAACTTTCCAACCTCGCGCGTAGCGGTGTCATATAAGTTAAGTGCAGACATTGTGGAATTCTACTGCTTGAAAACAAGCGCCGAGGCAATAGCGCCGATTCCCTTGCCTTCGCCAGTCATACCCATTCCATCACTTGTTGTGGCCGATAATGAAACGTGTGCACCACCGAGAGCCTGTGAAAGCACATTAATCGCCTCAGCACGACGTTGACCAATTTTTGGACGATTTCCAATCACTTGCACCGTAACATTTGCAATCGAATATCCAGCCTTGGAAATTATTGACAACGTTTCTTGAAGTAGCTGCACACCTGAAGCGCCTGCATATTGCGGACGATCAGTTCCAAAATTGTTTCCTAAGTCACCTTTTTGCGTGGCTGCAAAAAGCGCGTCGCACAATGCATGCGCGGCAACGTCACCATCTGAGTGGCCTTCTACGCCATCTTGATCAGGCCAGAAAAGTCCGGCTAGCCACAGTGGTCGGCCAGCAGCAAATGCATGCGCATCAACACCCACTCCGGTTCTATATGTTGAATCAAAACCGAGAAAAGCTAAAGCTCTATTTAAATCCGCTTGCGTAGTTATCTTGATAGCGCGCTCTTCGCCTTCAATAATTTTTACTTTTTCCCCATTTGCTTCAACAAGTACCGCATCATCACTTGCCTCTTGTCCCGATGCATGCGCCGCGCGAAGCACGGAAGTTTTAAAACCTTGTGGCGTTTGAATACTGATGAGTGAGGTTCGATCTGGCGTCGATGCAACATATCCATCGGCGCCCATAATTTTAATTGTGTCTACTACTGCAACTCCAGGAATCACTGCGTTCTCGCCCGATTTCAAAGTGGCGATAACGGTTTTTGCTAGCTCGGTACTTGCTAATGCGCGCGCTGCATCATGGACTAAGACGTAATCCCCGGTTGCAACAGCAAGTGCGTTACGAACACTTATTGACCGAGTCGCACCACCAGAGACAACAATGACTCCATCGCCAACAAGTTTGCTGATCTGTGCTTCAAATCCGATGGGTGCAGAAATTACTATTTGATCGGCGATTGGTGCAACGGCGGCAACGGCATGCTCTAAAAGGGTAGAACTACCTAATTGGATAAGCGCCTTTGGAATACCTGCACCGAATCTTTCACCACTGCCTGCAGCAGCGATGATGGCGGTAACAGTCATTTAAATTACGAGGCGAGAACCTCGTCAAGGATCGTTGCAGCTTTCTCTTCATCAGTGCGCTCGGCAAGAGCTAGCTCTGAGATAAGAATCTGCTTCGCCTTGGCGAGCATGCGCTTTTCACCAGCTGAAAGACCACGGTCCAAGTCACGGCGATACAGATCGCGAACAACTTCGGCAACCTTAATGACATCACCTGATGCTAATTTTTCGAGATTTGCTTTGTAACGGCGAGACCAGTTAGTTGGCTCTTCGGTATATGGCTGACGCAAGACGTTAAATACACGGTCTAATCCAGCAGAATCAACAACATCGCGGACTCCGACGAGGTCTACATTCTCTGCGGGGACTCGAACCGTGAGGTCTCCTTGGGCAATTTTTAACACTAAGTAGGTCTTTTCTTCACCTTTGATCACTCGCATCTCAATTGCTTCTATGAGAGCTGCTCCGTGATGGGGATAAACAACGGTTTCGCCGACCTTAAATGTCATGTGTTGCCCTTCGCTAGAGGACAATTGTACCAGCGATTTAGTACCCAGTCACCCCTTGATATCAAGGGTAAAACCAGTGTAATTCAATGTTTATTTGGTGTGAGAGAATATCGCTCATGCGTCGCACTGGTATTGCACTTATGACACTAATTCTTGCACTCTCATTAACTGCATGTGGGGCAGGCTTTAATGCCTCTACTCGTCAAGTTAAACAAGTAACAGATGGCGTCGAGAGTTCAATAACTACAAATGGCAACTTAATAAAACTTCTAAATATCCTTGTTGTCGAAACCGCAGATGGCACGGGAGTCCTTGTCGGAACGATAGTTAATGATCGTGCGAAGGAAGATGCGCTATTAGGTGTTGCAATTAACGGTGTTGTTACAAAAATAACTGGGACAAGTACGTTAGCTCAGAATTTACCTATCCGCTTTGAGGGCCCAAGTGCAAACGCAAAAGCAGTTGCACCGGCCTTAAATGCAACCGTTGGTTCACATGTTTCAGTATCAATGTTCTTTGCACAAGCCGGCGAAATAACAGTTACGGCAATTGTTCGTGATCAGAGTGATGTATACGCTGGAGTCACCCCTTAAAGATTTATTTTTTACCCTGGTTTGCAACTGCCGTGATTGCTGCCTTTGCCGCAGCTGGATCTAAGTACTCTCCACCTTTCACAACTGGTGTGAAATCTGCGTTGAGCTGATAATACAAAGGAATTCCAGTAGGAATATTCAGACCAGCAATATCGGCATCACTTATTCCATCAAGGTGTTTAACTAAAGCTCGCAGCGAATTACCGTGTGCAGTTACTAAAACTCGCTTGCCAGTCTTTAAATCAGGGAGAATTGATTCGTGCCAATACGGAAGCATGCGATCAATTACATCTTTTAGGCATTCAGTCTTCGGTGGAGCAATATCGGCATACCGTGGATCACCGCTCTGTGAAAATTCATTACTATCCTCGATTGGCGGTGGTGGGACGTCAAATGATCGACGCCATAACTGGAACTGCTCCTCGCCATATTGTGCCAAAGTCTGCGCTTTGTCCTTGCCTTGCAAAGCCCCATAGTGACGCTCATTTAATCGCCATGATCTCCGGACTGGAATCCAGTCGCGTTCGCATGCATCAAGGGCAATTTGAGATGTATGAATTGCACGGCGGAGAAGCGAAGTATGAAGCAGGTCGGGAAGCAGGGCTCGCTCAGCAAGAAGTTGGCCACCACGCTGTGCTTCAAGTTCACCTTTGGCAGATAGACGAACATCGACCCAGCCAGTGAAAAGATTCTTGGCGTTCCACTCAGATTCACCGTGGCGCAGGAGGATTAATTCGAAGTTGCTCATGCCTACATCCTAAACCAGATGCTTGAAAGCCTCTAAATTTGATAGCGACTCACCCCGAGAAACGCGCCAAGCCCACTCTCTACGAATTGCATTAGCAAAACCGAGCTCGAGTAATGGATTAAATGACGAATCCGAAACTTGTAGGACCGAACCAACCAAGCGATCGATCTCCTGGTCGGTCACTGCCACGAGCGGCAAACGTCCAACTAAGAAAATATCTCTGACCTCATTGATCGCAAAGGCAATGCCGAATAATGAAGCATTTTTAGCTAAGCACCAGGCGTGTACTTCGGCTTCATTTTCATCAGGTTTGCGAATAACAAAGGCATTAATGCTTAAAGAATGGTCACCAACAATTAGTGCGCAATGGGTCTGTAACTTCTTTTCTCCTGGAAGGGTTATAAGAAAAGTATCGGGATTCTTTTGCTCAAACTCTAAATCATGTGAATCTAAAAACTCTTCAATAATTATTCGTGGATCAATTCCAGCCATTAATGTCCTGAAATTTTCGCGGCAGCGTTGCTTTCTGTAATTACTTGATCATAGATATCTAGCGTGCCTCGGGCGGTAGCGTCCCAACCAAAGTGAGATGCATGCTCAATCGCTCCAACAGAAAGCAGTACGCGTCGTTGAGGCTCTTGAAGTAATCGCGCAATAACAGATGACCAGGCTTTGGGATCGTGGCCATCGACTAAAACGCCTGAAATTCCATCGGCAACGGCGGTGCGCAAGCCTCCAACGGCGGTGGCAATAACTGGCGTGCCGCAAGCTTGGGCTTCAAGTGCAACCAGACCAAAACTCTCCGAGTAACTAGGCACGCATACTAAATCTGCGGCGCGATACCACTGTGCTAAATCTGCACGGGGAACGGGTGGTGCAAAATGCACAACGTCATCGATTCCAAGCCATGTTGCTAACTCTTTTAATCTTTCGACTTCTTCAGTATTAGCTCCGGATGCGCCACCAATAATGTTGACGATTAACTTTGGACGCATAAGTGGCGAGTGCTTTACGAGTTCAGATGCGGCGCGAATTAAAACCTCTGGGCCTTTGTGGGGCTGAATGCGGCCAACAAAAGTAACAATCAGTGCATCTGCGGGGCTGCCTATAAATTCGCGGGCCGCTTTGCGCCCAGCTCCCGGGGTAAAGGTGTACAAATCAACGCCCGGGTTAACTACATGAACGGTATCTGGGCAAGCATCATATAAAGAGACAAGACTTGCGGCCTCTGAGTCGGTATTAGCAATGAGCGCCTGGGCTGCAGCTGCAATTTGGGTTTCACCTTGAACGCGAATCATCGGCTCGGGTGTTTCACCTTCGGCAAGATTTAAATTCTTAACACGAGCCATAGTGTGCATGGTGTGAATCAATGGAATTCCCAACTGAGTGGCCGCTGGCATCGCTACTTTTCCGGAGATCCAATAATGCGAATGAATCGCATCATACTTTTCATTTTTAATAATCCGCAAAAACTCTTTGGATAGACCCACGATATGTATTGGCAATTGTTCTTTAGTTAAGTTGCCGTGCCCGCAATCAAAGTATCGAACGCGCACACCTTTAGATATTTCAACGATATCTGGTGAAATTGTTTCGGTCCGACGGGTGAAAATATCAACTTCTACGCCCATAGCCGCCATGCGCCGAGCAGATTCGAGAACATAAATGTTCATGCCGCCCGCGTCGCCAATTCCTGGTTGATCCAATGGGGATGTATGCACCATTACGGTTGCAATGCGGCCGTTCATTCTCTAAGGGTACGACTTGTTAGAAGGTTGCGCGAATGGAGCCGACAATTTGATCGCCCCCGTAGACCTTTTCTACTGTCTCTGTTGCACCGACTCCTAGAAGACTCAACCCTGCGAGAGAAAGGGCAACTCGTGGGCGCATTCCACCATCATTTACTTTGTAAGCAAAAGTTCGACCATCGGGAACCGATGCGACCATTATCGATTCTGCACCACTTTTCATAAATACGCCTGGGTGGTTTTGCATGAAAGTAGTTGTCATTCGGCCGGGTCCGGCCACCATCTCTGGAAATGTCCGACATGCTTCGACTACTTGCTTATGAACTGGATCGGCAGAGATTGTTAAGCCTCTAATTGCGCGTGCAAGACCGATGAGTGAAATTAAAAATAGTGGCGCCCCGCATCCATCAATTGCGGTGTGCGAAATTTTTTCTCCCGAAAGCATCTCTAACTCGTTCTTAAAAGCAACTTGAACTGGGTGTCCGGGATCTAGATAGTTAGTGATTGACCATCCATTAGTTGCGCAACCCAAAAGCATTCCTGAGTGTTTACCGCTGCAATTCATGGCAAGCCGAGTTGCCTCTGGCGTTGCTAGTGCAGCGGCTTCATCGAGTGGTTTGCCTCGTACGTTTTGCAGTGCACTTTCATCTAAACCCGCCAACGCTAGAATTTCAATTGCGCCATTTTGATGCATCGCAAGACCAGAGTGTGAGGCACATGTCAGGGCTAATAAACGTGGTTCTAACTTCACTCCGCTTCGAACCATTGCAGAGGCCAAAATAGATTTATACGATGAACGTGGATAAATCAGTTGTGTTGGATCACCTTTATGCATCATCGTTGTGCCATCGCTATTTAAGGCGACAAAGTGACCGGCATGATTCGATTCAACAACGTCGTTTCTAATTAACTCAGCGAGGATTTCTCCACCATCTAATGAGATCAATTATTCGCTCTGACGTTCAAGGGAGGACCAAATATGTGCCTGCAACTCTTGTCCTTCGGCAGCCATGTCATATGCAAAGAAAAGTTCACCTGCAACAAGGCCATACAAACGGACACCTGCAGTAACTATCTTGGCACTCGGCGCTGAATATCCTTGATCCAAAACTAATTGAATTTTCGGTCCATCAAATGTTCCAACCCAGCCCTCAGCAATGCCAGTGTTGTGTGCAATAACAACCTCTAAAACATTATTAGGTTTAGGTCGCCAAAAACCAGTTTCAGAACCACCAGGGCGCACTATTTCGCCCTCTTTATCTAGAATCCATGAACGTGAGTAGTAGTTTAAAAAAGGACGTCCATCGTGATTAAAGACAACTTCTTGCGCAAACTCAAAGGGTTCAATATTGGGATACTCGCCACGACCTTTGCCGCGCCAAGTTCCAACCATCCAGGCAAGTGGATTTAAATCGGGGTGCAGACCTTCAGGAATTGTAAAAACCATTTATGGGCGTCCTCTAAATTTAGTTGAGCGTCTGGCCTGCGATTGGCGACCACGGAATGCATACAAGATAAGTGCTAAACCCAGTGCGATGGCGACAAGACCAAGAATCACTGAAGTAAAAAGCTCCATACGCCAAGCCTATCGTGCTTAAAGAATGGACTGCTGTGAGGCAGGGACTCCCTCAACGCTCAGCGTTGCTTCAATTGGAGTATTTCGTTTAACGATCGCAAGGGCAATCGTGCCCAATTCGTGGTGCCTAGCAACGGTTCCTATAAAACCGACTACTACGCCATCATTTTCAATTTTGGTCCCGCTCGCAGGAAAGGCCACATCGCTGCCATCTAAGTGGAGCATCACTATTCGACGAGGTGGATTTCCTAAATTAAAAATCTTTGCAACGGTTTCTTGACCTCGGTAACAGCCTTTGTTCATATGAACTGCGCCATTGAGAACGCCAATTTCATTGGGGATTGATTTGTAATCAGTTTCAAAACCTATGCGTGGTCGCCCAGCCGCAACGCGTTCAGCATCTAATGCCCACGTTCCAACTTGGGTTGCAACTGTATTAAATGTCGCACTCATTGCTTCAATGTCATTGCGTGGAATTAAAGCAAAAGGTCCACCTATATCGGTAGTGTCTCCGGGCGCACGGAGCACTGCATATTCAGAAGTCACATCACGAACATCAACGCGCAACATAAATTTCATTTTAGTTAAGTATGTAATTAAAGCATCGGAGTAACCTGGATCTAAAACTAGAAACGTCGTGCTTCCGTCATCAACAAGATTGAATTGATACTCAATGTGGCCCTGCGGATCTAGAATCATCGCCGACTTCCAGATTCCAACACCTAAATCACTTAAGAATTGAGTAGTTAAGTCATGTAACCACTTCAGGCGATCTTCGCCACTCACCGCAATAACGCTTAAATGCGAAAGATCGGCCCAAGCTTTTCCGGCTTCGAGGGCACGTTGTTCTTTAACGGGATCACCAAAGTGCCAAACTGCACCTTTATCTACTCCATTTTCAACAAGTACGGCGCTCATTGGCAGGCACTACACGTTCCATAAACTGCGAAGTGTGTGACATCGGTTTTAAAACCATAATCATCGGCAAGCGAGTTCACAAAATTAGCTGCGACTTCAATGGGGGCATCTCCAATTGATCCGCACGTGCCGCACACTAAGTGCAAGTGACTCAGTACTTCAGCTGCGTGATACGTAGCACCGCCATGACCTAAATGTGTATGAACGACTAAGCCAACATTTTCAAGGGTTTCTAAGTTGCGATAGACCGTTGAAAGATTGATTCCCGGATGGGTAAGGCGCACCTTTTCTGCAATCTCCTCGGGGGTCGAATGACCTAACTCGCGAACGGCCGCTAGAACGAGTTCACGTTGAGGGGTAAGTCGTAAGCCCTTTTCGTGAAGTTCATGTTTGCTAGCCATGTGACAACCTTACGCGAAGAAGCAGTAAATAGAGTTCACAGCCTAGGCAGAAGTTAAATGCTACGTTCAAAAACGCTGCAGCTAAGGCAAAAGCAACGGCAACCGTAAATAGTGGGGCAATACCCAAAAGTGAGCCGGTAATTGCAGCTAATGCAAAAAGTAGGCCAACAGTTTGGGCAAACTGAGGGGGACGAATATCCTCAATAATCGCTTTGCCTTTTAGTCGAGGCTTAATCACTTTTCGAAAAATGAACGCATACGGCGTGAACTGCGGTCCACGAATAGCTCCAATTGCAAAAATAACTGCCTGCGCAAGTGCAATCCAGAGATTTGTTGTTACGAGTGCCACCGCTAAAACGATAGTTGTTAAACCTGCTGAAAAACGAGGGCCTCTGGCATCAATTGATACGGCAGCAATCTTTTTTTCTAAAACTTGTGACATAAATTTTTCCTTTGTTAGTTGAATGATTAATTGTTTTTAAATTACAACAATTACATTCGACACAAAGAGCCAGCTAAGCGACCGAAATCAATCACTCGACGCTTAGTAAAGTTACTGGCTAAAGACATTAGAAAAGGATAAGGAGTGAGGGCAATTAAAGCCAGTTGCGAACTATTTGCGAATAGCGGAAAGAGCGGTAATAACTTGTTCGCGTTTGGGTGCACCAACTGCACGACCAACTTCCAATCCATGTGAATCCAGAATCAAAGTTGTTGGGGTGCTCATAATGTTTAACGTTCTTACTAGCTCTAACTGGGCTTCAGCATCTACTTCGACGTGGGCAACATCATCCATATCGGCTACAACGTTTTGAAGAAGTACTCGTGTAGCGCGGCATGGCGTACAGAAGGCAGTTGAGAACTGCACGAGGGTTGCTCGAGATCCTAAGGCACTGCCAATCATCGCTTCAGTGATTAGGGCCTGACCCGATTTCACTTTAACGGTGCCACGAGAGCGCTGATACCAAAGGCCATAGCCGCTTGCTAGACCAATGACTAGCACGAGTGGAAGCAATGATTTCACGAGGGTAGTCTGTACCAATGGCCAGAGTGTTGCTACTTACAAACACACCTGGAGCGAGCGCGGAAGTTCTACCTGCACTGGGTTTGCTGGCGCACAACATTCGCATCTTGCCATCAGAGGCCAGCATCCTTGTTGATGTTCCAGATGTTGATCTCATTCTTGTCGATGCACGTCGTGATTTACCTGCAGCAAAATCTCTTGCTCGGTTATTAACAACAACGGGCTTAGGTTGTCCAATAATAGTAATCGCAACCGAAGGTGGATTATCCGCAGTTAGCGCCGAGTGGGGCATCGATGATGTAATTCTCGATACTGCGGGACCCGCAGAAGTCGATGCCCGTATTCGTATCGCTGTTGGAAAACATAGAGCTTCTATGGCGCAAAGCGACCCACACTCAGGCGAAATTCGCACCGGCGATGTTGTTATCGATGAATCAAGTTATACAGCTCGCCTTAAAGGAAATGTTTTAGATTTAACTTTTAAAGAGTTTGAGCTCCTTAAGTATTTAGCACAACATCCGGGGCGCGTATTTACTCGGGCGCAGTTGTTGCAGGAGATTTGGGGCTACGACTATTTCGGTGGTACGCGAACAGTGGATGTCCACATCCGTCGACTTCGTTCAAAGCTTGGTCCTGAATTTGAAGCAATCATCGGCACCGTTCGTAACGTTGGTTACCGTTTTACCATGCCGAGTGGTGGCAAAGAGAGCGCCATCAACGAGCGCGTTTAAAAGATGCGACATATACTAAAGATTCATCGTTCGTTACAGGGACGGATTCCAGATACTGATCATGGCTTCACAATAGAAACTTTCGATCCTGCAGCTCATAAGCAAACTTGGCTTGATCTCAATAATAGAATTTTTATTAACCATCCCGACCAAGGCAACTGGGCTATGGCAGATTTAGAAAATCGGATGGCCGAACCTTGGTTTGATCCCGCTGGGTTTTTCTTAGCGGTAGACAATGGCCGGATCGTTGGCACATGTTGGACCAAGATTCACCACGACTTAGTTAATCAAGCTCCAGTTGGCGAGCTATATGTTGTTGGCGTTGATCCTGACTATATGGGGCATGGAATTGGAAGAGCAGTATCCATCGCCGCGATGAACTACTTATTTTCTAAAGGAATCAAAGAGTCGATGTTGTATGTAGATGCCGATAATGAAAAGGGCTTAAAGCTCTACGAATCACTCGGCTTCAATTAACGTGTAGGAAAAGAAAAAGGAGCCAAGGGAATTGGCTCCTTTTTTTATCTCCTTTTAAGGTCGAACAGGTTTTATTGGCTTTGCCGGAACTTTTGCTTTCGCGGCAGCAACTGCTGCTTTGAACGCTTCATGTGCGACCTTCTTAGCCTCTGGCGTTGTTGCAGCAGTCAATGCTGCATCACGACTTGCACGTGCAGCGTCGATACTCGCCCATGCCGTGCTCAATGCATTATGGCGAGCGGTCACGGCAGTATGAAAAGCTGAAATCTGTGCTTGGAACGCGGTCTTCTGTTCTGGTGTAAGCGCAACTTTCTTTACTACTGGTGTTGCAGTATCTGCTGTAGCTCCCGTGACACCCGCAATTGCAAAAAGTCCAGCCATAGATGCTGCTGCAATACTTCGCTGTAATAGTTTCATTTTCTCCCTCGAATTCCCCACAAATTCTTGCGGATAAGTAAAAGGTAAGTGGTGCCTTGGTGGAATCAATAGATTTCCATTGTGCGTTGTCGGTGAGTTACGAGTTGGCTACCTCGATTAACGCTGCTTAGCTGGGAGAGAGCAAAGAAAAAAGGAGCCTGGGGAATCGGCTCCTTTGTTTCTTTTAACTCTTTAACCTCTAAAAGGATTATTAGGCTTAGCCGGTACTTGAGCCCTCATGGTCCTTGTATTTGCCGCAAGTACTTGCGGATAAGTAAATGTTAGGTCTTTCCTAAGTGGAAATCCTCGATTTCTTTTGTGCGTTGCCTGTGAATTACGAGACGAGAAGCTCTTTCAGGCCCGCCACTAAACGATCTACATCCTCACGCGTTGTATACGGTGCAAGACCTGCTCGCAAAGCCCCGGCATCTCCTAAGCCAAGTTTTCTCGATACCTCAAGGGCGTAGAAATTATTAGCCGGCAGATTAACTTTCTTTGCCGCCATCGCTTTGTAAATCTCAACGCTTTCGTGGCCCGCAAATGAAAAATAGATAGTTGGTGTGCGGTGCTTGGCATGTCCATGCATCGTGACCCCTGGCAGTGCCTTTATTGCACTCTCCATATAGAGAAATAACTCATCTTCATATTTTTCAAGGGCGTTCATCGAGTTAACTATTTTTTCACGGCGCGTCTTGCCAGATCCTGGCGCTAAATTGGCGATGAAGTTAACTGTCGCCGTGCATCCAGCCATAATTTCATAGGGGAGGGTACCGAACTCAAACTTTTCCGGAACATTACTCGTCGATGGTAACAACTTGTCGTTGTTGAGTGAATCGAGCAGAGCGGGTGATGCAGCTAGGGCCGCGCAGTGGGGACCCATTAACTTATAGAAGGAAAAACCAAAAAAATCTGCGCCAATATCTTTAACGCTGATTGCAGAATGTGGAGTGAGATGAACCCCATCAACATAAAATAATGCGCCAACTTTATGGACGGCAGCGGCGATTGATTTTAAATCTGGGCGTGTTCCAATAGTATTTCCGGCGCCCGTGATTGCAACGAGCTTTGTTTTATTAGTTAGAACCGCCTCAACGGCCGCAACGCTTAATTCTGAAGTCTCAACATCGAACTCTGCCCAACGAATGGTTGCACCTACACCCTCTGCCGCTTGAATCCATGGACGAATATTTGAATCATGATCTAGGCGCGATACAACGATTTCATCGCCTGGTCCCCAACTCTTGGCCAGTGTGCGTGAGAAGTCATACGTTAATTGTGTCCATGAGCGTCCATAGACAACCCCACCTGGATCTACATCAATCAAATCGGCTACAGCTTTGCGAAATTGCGAAACTATCGCATCGGCGTTCTTTTCTGACTCTGTATTCGTGCTGCGATTTGAGATTGGCATCGTAATCGCTTCTGCAATTGCAGCACCTACGACATCAGGTACTTGACTTCCACCAGGGCCATCGAAGAACGCTAAACCGGTATTAAGTGAGGGAAAATGAGAACGGATTCTTTCTACGTCATAGGTCATACCTGGCAGGTTATCACTGCACGAGGTCGGCGCACATCGTATGAAATGCCTTTGTATGGGCATCAACATCGGCCGCCGTTGTATCAGGACACATCAGTGCCATGTTATGGAATGGCGTTATAAGGAAGCCGTCGTTGAGCATACGCAGGTGAATGTACTGTTCTAATTCGAAGTCGCCAGCATTATTGGCGTCAGCGCCAGTAACTGGTGCGGTTTTTCCAAACATATATTCACCGCGTGCCCCTAAGCGATTAACGGTCCATGGCAGATCAAACTCGATTATTGCTGCGTCGACTCCATCCGACCACCTGGTGCCTAAATCAATCATGCGATCAAAGTTTTCCTGGGTTAGAACTTGCGTCAAAGTCGCACGCATAGCGGCAAGAGAGAGCGCGTTACCAGCCAATGTCCCGCCGATGCCACCAGTATCAATAATTTCAAGCTCAACCATTTTTGTAATCGAATCAGCGATGGACTGCGTCATCCCAAAAACTCCAGTTGGAATTCCACCAGCTATTGCTTTGCCGATAGTTAAGAAATCTGGTTTCAACCCTCGATCGGCGGTCATCCCGCCGGGACCCACTGAAATTGTGTGAGTCTCGTCGATAATTAAAATGCTTCCATATTTCTTTGCTAACTCTTGAACCGCCTCTAAATAACCAACTTCAGGCAGAACAATTCCGACATTAGTCATTGCTGGCTCCATCAAAATCGCAGCAACGTCACCGTGCGCTAGCGCCTTTTCCATACCGGCAATATCGTTGAACTCAACAACGCGCGTTGTCACATCAAGGGATACAGGTGCGCCGATATTGCCTTCACGGGCCACAGTGTTTCCAGCCCCATCTAATGTCGCAAAAGTTTCATCAACTGAGCCGTGGTAGCAGCGATCGATAACAATAATTTTTGATCGACCAGTAATCATGCGTGAGTACCGGATCACATGGCGATTAGCATCGGTAGCTGAAACCGTAAACTGCCACAACGGCAAGCCAAAGCGTTTTGCTAACTCGGCAGAGACAATTGCCGCATCTGCAGTTGGCAACATTGCCGTTATTCCTTTACCGGCTTGCTCGCGAATTGCGGCAACAGTTGCATCAGGTGAGTGGCCAGTCATAGATCCGGTATCGCCTAAACAAAAATCTATGTAAGTGTTGCCATCAACGTCGGTAAAACGTGCACCTTTAGCGGTTTCTATAAAGACTGGATATGCGCCAGGCCATTTAGCCATCCAGGACATGGGAACGCCGCCCGGCATATTCTTTTTACCCTGTTCAAACATCTCTCCACTTTTGGGATGCAAAGCCAAAAAGCGGGCATCTTCTTTTTTACGAAGTTCGGCCAATCGTGTGCGGTTAATCATTGCTAATCCAAATCCAATCGCTCAAAAACAAATAGGGCTTCAATGTAATCCTCGCCTGTGATACCTAAGTTCTGGGCATCGGGTGGGGCGGTTTGCGGTTCGATACAAACACCATCGGAGTCCTCGGTATAAACAACCCACCACGGCGCATCACATTCAATTGAAATCCTGGCAACATCTTCCCAAACGACTGCCGGCGTACCTTTGATTCCAGTAAAGGCATCATCCCAAGGTGGCGCAGAAGGGGCTGAACGTTTTCCAGTTGGAATTCCTTCAAAGTTTCTAATTAGCATCTCCGTTGCTTCAAACTCTATTTCCGCACTTCCGCCACGATCAAGATCGCGTGCAAACCAGGGGTGTAGTCCCATCCACACCGGTAAGTCACAGCCGTTGGCATCGTATTCAAGAGACCAACGCACGGCGTCATCTAAAACTTCAATTCGCTGTTCAACGGTGGCGCCGTTATACGGTGCGGGTAGATGCAAAAGAGAGCGACCTGGGCCAATCTCTTGCCACGAAGAGATTAATCCAAAGCCATGTAGAGCATGGGGTGGATCAATTGTTGCTGGAAGTTGAAAACTCTCTCCTGCAGAATTTCTAATTAAGCCTTCATTAATTCGCCCAGCCCATGGCGCCATTGCATACCAACCTGATGTATGAACTTGGCCGCGAAATGGAACGGCAAATTCATTGTCGCGCCACTTAAGCGAAACTATTCGCCCACCATTGTCATCATCTATTGCAATTTGAAATTCAGCATCATCAATGAACTGCATTTACATTCCCATCGCTTCAATTAATTCATGTGTGCGTGGAGGTTGTGCACCTGCGCGCGAACATGTGATGCCGGCTGCGATCGCAGCTTTATGCAAAACCCCATTTAATATATGGCCAGTTAACCCAGCAACTGAGTGCTGGATAACACCTTCTACAACAACTGCACCGACCGTATCACCTGCACCGACCGTATCTACAACGTCGACTTTCACGCCATCGACTTCCTCTATTCCATGCTCGGTGTAGCCGATTAATCCGTGGGCTCCCCGTGTAATAACTACGCAGTTGACGCCTTGCGCAATCCAGCGTCGTGCAACTTCATCCAAACTCTCATCGGGATACAACCATTTAATATCATCATCGCTAACTTTCACAATGGATGAGATACCGACCCATTTCTCAACGCTGGAAACATATGTTGTTCGATCCCCCATCACCGATGGACGAATATTGGGATCAAAAATAATCGGTGCGAATTCGCCTACGCGCAAAGCCCAATCAAAGAGCGCGCTTGCCCCGGGCTCAATTATCGTAGCCAGCGTGCCGATATGTAGCACCGATGGCTTTAGCCGTTCAGGATCAGGTAACCACTTTGCATTAAAATCAAAAGTGGCTGTGTCGGCGACAAGAAACTTATAACTGGCTCCACCGTTTGAATCCACGGTAACTGTTGCAGTGCATGTGGGTTTTTCGCTCTCTAGGCATAAATTCAAACTAACTCCGTCACGCTCTAACTCTTTACGGGCTTTCATGCCAAAGGCATCGGTTGAAATACCATCGATGAAATCGACTGTGTGACCTAAGCGCGCTAACGCTTTCGCAGTATTTGCTGGGCCACCACCAACAACATCGCCCGTTGGCAATACGTCGATGAGAACTTCGCCAGCTACCCAGATACTCAACTGAGTTCACCTTTTCGAGCTAGGAATTCAGCGATAACCTCAACACCAAGTAAATGATCTTGAACTTGCGGAAGTCCGCTAATTAATAAAATCCCGGTAAAACCTAAACCTCTAACGTTTAGCGGCAGCGATCCACCGTGTATGGCATGCGTCTGTTCAGGTAAACCTTTAACTTCATACCAATTAACACCTTGCTCTTCGGCTAAGACTCGTTCAAACATTGTTGAATTTCCGGTGGCCATTGTTACGCGTGCTTTTCGTGCAATCCAGGCATCGTTATCAGGCGTTGAACCGGGCAGTGAAGCGTGAAAAACAATCCACTCTTTCAATCGCACTTCAACGGCAATGGGTAGTGCGCGTTCCATTCCAATAGCCTTTGCAATCTCGCCAATCTCGATCGCTTCGGCCTGCGTTAGTGATGGCAAAACCAAAGTACGCGCCTCAAGGGCTAAACCCTCGCTCGTAAAGCCACCTGTCGTCTCGCTCATGGCCCAATTGTGCCTTACTGTGCGTGCATGATTACTATTCCCGAAACCGACCTCGTAGTCCATCCTTTATGCCTTGGAAGCAACATCTTTGGTAGCAACGCCGATGAGAGCCAATCTCACGCAGTAATGGATGCTTATTTCAGCCATGGTGGCAATTTCATCGATACTGCCGATGCTTATAGCCAATGGGTCGAAGGCCATGTCGGCGGTGAATCTGAAAATATTATCGGTTCGTGGATGAAGGCTCGGGGTAACCGTGCCTCAATGGTTATTGCAACAAAAGTTTCAATGATGAATACCCGGCCAGGTTTATCGGCCGCCAATATCTTTGCTGCCTGCGAGGAATCCCTCAATCGCCTACAGACTGACTACATCGACCTCTATTACAGTCACAAAGATGATGAAACGGTTCCCATGGAGGAAACTCTTGGGGCCTACGCCCAACTGATCGCGCAAGGCAAAGTTAGATACATCGCCGCCTCTAACTTTTCTCCGGAGCGTTTGCGTTTGGCGATGAAAATTAGCGCCGAGAATTACTTGCCCTCATATTGCGCAGTTCAAGAACTATATAACTTGGTCGACCGTACGACCTATGAAGGCGAAATGGCTCAAACTGTCGCCGATCTCGGAATTTCAAATCTTCCCTTTTACGGAATCGCTCGTGGCTTTTTGAGCGGAAAGTATCGCCCAGGAGTAACCGACGTTGATTCAAAGCGTGCAGCTGGGGCTCGTGAGTATGCAACCGACAAGGGGTTTGCAATTGTTGCTGCAATGGAT
>SESB01000138.1_pt1 | contig 51217 bp, 38 predicted proteins | sample 3171441 | NCBI WGS metagenome assembly SESB01 (sample SAMN06051867, study PRJNA518727) | freshwater metagenome | biome: subpolar coniferous forest; feature: holomictic lake; material: water; isolation source: holomictic Lake 227, 6 m depth | place: Canada: near Kenora, Ontario | collected...
GATCAAAATAAGTGTTAAGAATAAAATGACAAGAGGGTGCAAATTTTGCGTACTACTTTTTTTGTGATTTAAATGACGCTTATTTAGAATCATTTTAAACAAAGAGCTGATTTCCCTTGTTTAATCACTTCATAGAATAAAATAACGTGGATGCTCAAAGCCTCCACAAAACAACATTTATTAGGAAGCTTATGAAAAAAATTAAATGTATCAGTCTGCTATTTACCTTATTAGGCTTGCTGAACTTTAGCAATAATGTCATTGCAGTTACACACATCATCCAAGTTGCGAATTTCAGCTTTACACCAAGTAACATTAACAATGTGCAATTGGGTGACATTATACGTTGGGAGTGGGTTGGAGGTATTCATACTACGACTTCTTCCTCAATACCGGCAGGTGCCGCAACTTGGGATCAGATTATCTCTAGCGGAATATCTTTTTATGAATATACGCCCACAGTGACAGGGGTTTACAGTTATGTATGTACACCGCACATTGGATTGGGGATGATCGGAAGCTTTACGGTACTAAACCCGGGACCGTCAACAAGGACCAGTTCTCAATCAGGGAACTGGAGCCAATCGTCGACATGGGGTGGAAACCCGCCACCAACATCTGTGGATGCTGCTATTATTAATGGAGGATTTACTGTAACTGTTGATAATTCTAACGCAGTATGTTCAAGCGTTCAGGTTGGGGGCTCTGCCCTGGGACAGGGAACAGGAACGCTGAGTTTTTCCAGTGGGTCACATCTGACGGTTTCCGGAATTACAAACATAGGTCCTGTCAATAATAACAATACATCCGGCAGTCTTAACATGTCTAGTGGAGGAACATTGACTTGCCAAGGAATTACCTTAAACCGTTTAGGGACCTGGACAGCAGGTACCGGCACTGTTGAATTTACCGCCACTAATACAATACCAATTGACAATAATGTGATTTTTAACAATTTGACGATGAGTGGAGGAACGACCACAATCGCGCATAACCTAACTGTAAGCGGCAATCTTCTTATTAACTCAGGGGCGAGCCTCAATGGAGGAGCCAATACCTTATCGCTGGCCGGGAATTGGACCAACAACGGAACCTTTACAGGGAATACCGGGACCGTCACTTTCAATAAAAACGGGAATCAAGCCATCACAGGAAATGGGATAAACAATTTCAATTCTTTAAGATTGGATGAAGGCACAAGTGTAAATAACACTTTAGAGGTTTTATCGACTCATTTCAATGGCGCCAGTAACTTTTTAACACTGGTCAACGGAACCTTTAAAATATCTGGAAATTTTAGCTTTTCAAATACTTTTATTCTGGGGCCAACCTATAATATCCAGCCCGCCACCGGTTTGTGGATCAACAACCCCAATGTTACCGTGATTGCCCAAGCAGGTGGCATATCTGTAAGGGGACTCCTCAGACTGACCGCAGGCACCATTAACATCGGGACCAGCATTGATCAATCCCTTATCTATGTTACAGGATCAACAATTAATATTGAAGGCGGGGCACTTCATATTGCAGGCTTGTTGACACGAAACAACGCAACGGCAACAACTACTTATATACAAAGTGGTGGGACAGTAACGCTTGTGGAACAAGGCTCCACAGATCCAATATTTGCAGGATTCGACCTAGGTGCTGTAGGATCAACCTTTAGCATGTCAGGGGGGACAATTGTTTTAAGAAACGCGAGCAGCGCCCCAAGCGATTTTCTGAACGCTTCTGCCGTAGCTACTGTCACCGGAGGTACATTACAAATTGGAGATGCCGGTACTTTAAATTCGCAGACGATACGTATCCAAAGCCCAAGGCCTATCGGCAACCTACTGGTTTCCAATACCACATCACAGTCAGTTAAACCTATTGCAACGCTTGTAAATTCAAGTCTTAGTATCCTGGGAAATGTCACAATCCAGCCCGGGACAAGCTTTAATTCCAATGGCTTTAACATCACTCTTGGTGGGGATTGGGTGGATAATGGCAGCTTCACTAACGGTGGTAATACCGTACTTTTTAACGGGAGCGGACCGCAAGGTCTTACGAACCCTTCCGGCGAGACTTTCAACATCCTCGACATTGCGAAAACCGGAGAAACACTGACGCTCAATGGCAATACTACTGTAAATAACAGCTTTAGTCTTACTTCCGGAACAATAGCTGTAGGGAATTCTATTCTTACCTTAAATAGTACTGTAACAGGTGGTGGCACACTTACAAGTTCGCCTTCCGGAACTGTCAGTTATAACCAGGGCAGCGCTGGCCAGTCTGTGCTTTCAGGAAACTATGGAAACCTTGTTTTTAGCGATTTTAGTAAGACGCTGGCCTCTTCCGGTACTATCGGCGTTGCAGGCACCTTTACCCCAGGCGGCGGAGGCAGCCACACAGTTACTGGCAGCACTATTAATTTTAATGGCGGCTCACAGGCGATTCCTGTTTTTGGCTATAACAATTTAACGGCAAGCGGAAGTGGGACCAAGAATGCAACAGGTACAATTATCATTGGTGGAAATCTTACCATAAATTCCTCTGTTGTCCTTTCTGGAGCAACAACACTTAGCCTGGATGGAACAAGCCATTTTAATGCAGGGACACTGAGTGCAGGGACAATTACTGTAGGGACAGGCGGGACCTTAACCAACAACGGAACTACTACTGCTACCTCCATATTAAATGGTGCAGGCTCGATAATCCAGGGAAGCAGCGGACAGTTAAACATCCCTGGAACTGCCTCAATCGCGACACTAAATACCAGTGCTGCAGGCAATACCGTGAGCTATAACGGCAACATTCCCCAGACATTGAACGGATCATTATTTCATAACCTTACGATTGCCAATCCTACCGGACTTAATATGTTGAACGATGTGACCATCAATGGCACTCTTAGCATTATCAGCGGGACATTGACTACCAACTCAAACAATGTCATATTGGGATCCGCAGCAACACTTTCTGAATCGCCCGGACAAGGAATTGTGGGGTTTGTAAGAACGACACGCAACCTGAGTGCTACAACAGGTACAGAATCATTTGGAAATATCGGGGCTGATTTGGTCTTGAACGGGGTCGCCCCTGGCAGCACAATAGTCCTGAGAAAGACCGGAACCGCTTTAAATGGAAACGGGCACAGCTCCATTAACCGGTATTTTGATATCACTCCGTCAACAAACACCGGATTGAATGCCGGACTGGTATTCCATTACAACAACAACGAGATCAACGGACAGACCGCTGCCCTTCTGGATCTTTACAAATCGCAGGACAATGGTTCGACATGGACTAACCTGGGAGGAACTGTTAACACCCTTGCAGGAACAATTACTCTAAGCGGCCTTAATGATTTCTCACGATGGACTGCATCTGACACCAACAATCGGATTGGGAATACCCTTAGTCCTTCAACCACTTCTATCAGCCCTGCTTCGAAATTCCTGGCAAGTCCGACTTTCACCCTGACTATCAACGGCAGTAATTTCATCAACGCTAGGTCAACGGTGAGGTTTAACGGCAGCAACAGAACAACAACATTTATCAATAGCACTCAGTTGACGGCTTCTATTCCGGCATCAGACCTGCAAACGATAGGGGCTTTCCCGGTCACTGTTCTCAACCCCGGCGGCGGCGGTTTATCCAATGCACAGACTTTTACCGTGAATCCACTGCCTGCCAGAAAAATTAATGTTGAAACTGCTGCCAATGGATCCGGCACAATCGTATCGGGTCAATCTCTGGCTTCCGGCTCATCCATGACTGTTTACGCCATTTCCAGGGACTCACTGAATAACTTTATCGCAAACATCGCAGCAAGCTCCTGGACCCTTGAAAACAGCACTGGCGGCGTCGTTGCCGGTGACCTGCTAAGTGCTGCAGATAATAAGAGTGCAACATTCACTGGTCACGTCATCGGAACGACTGACATCAAAGCCTCCTCAGGGGTCTTAACGCCAACTCCTTCTGGCGTCATCACCGTAACCGCAGGTTCAGCAACAATCCAAGGTATTATAGCTTACAAAAATTCCGTAAGTACACCAATGGCAAATATCACTGTAGTCCTCAAATTAAATGGAGTGGTAATCAACCAGGCCACAACCGATGCCACAGGTCATTATGCCTTTACTGGTTTAGCCGATGGGACATACAGCCTCGTTTGTTCCATTACCAGACCCTGGGGTGGGGTGAATTCAACTGATGCTTTATTAATCATGAAACATTATGTGTCCTCGAATCCTTTATCCGGACTTAACCTAAAGGTTGCCGATGTCAATGGCAGTGCAAATGTAAATTCACTCGATGCGTTAATTGTTTCACGACGGTTTACCGGACTCATCACCAGTTTTAGTGTTGGTGACTGGCAAACAGAAACCAATTCTCTAATTGTGAGCGGCTTGGGTGTTACAACTGCAAATCTTTTTGTGTTGTGTACCGGAGATGTTAACGGGTCGTACGTACCGGCACCATAAGATGTCATGCCTACTTACAACTCTTATGATCATAATCTTTTTTATAATGATTAAAAATAAGAGCGCTTGCTGCCATTTTAACAGCCAAATGGAAAGCTGAACTGCAATAATGCCTAAATTTGCCGAAAATTTTAATGAACCTATTTTATGACTAAGGCAAATAAACAGATACAGGATCTTGATGATGTTGTAGTAAAATTCGTAGGTGACTCCGGAGACGGAATGCAGCTCATCGGCACACTTTTCTCTGAAACAGCAGCCCTGGATGGCAATGACCTTGCTACTTTTCCTGATTTCCCGGCCGAAATCCGTGCACCATATAACACGGTTGCCGGTGTTTCTGGGTATCAGGTCCATATTGGAAAGAATAAAATTCTCACCACCGGCGACTTCTGTGACGTGCTCGTGGCTCTCAACTCTGCTTCACTAAAATCAAACCTCAAATGGGTAAAACCAGGAGGAACCATCATTCTTGATGTGGATACCTTTGACCAAGCTGGCATCGAAAGAGCCGGTTATAAAGTCAGTCCGCTGGATGACAATAGCCTCGATTCATTCCAGGTAATCAAAGCCCCAATCAGCACCATGGTCAGGGATATCGTTAAAAATATCGGATTGGACACTAAAACCGCAGACAAAACCAGGAACATGCTGGCGCTGGGGATTTTGTATTATATGTTCAACAAGCCACTTGACAATACTTTCCGCTTTTTTGAAGTTAAATTCAAAAAGAAACCAGAACTGGCTCAAGCCAACAAAGCAGTTCTTCAGGCTGGTTTCAACTATGCCGATACGATTGAAGTGCTGACGTCTACTTACCAGATTCCGCCTGCTACCATGGCAAAAGGCACTTACCGCAATATCACGGGGAATACGGCCACAGCATGGGGTTTCCTCGCTGCCTCTGAGAGGTCAGGTCGTCCCCTCTTTCTGGGCTCCTACCCTATCACCCCGGCAACCGAAATCCTGATGGAACTTTCCAAACATAAGTCATTAGGTGCAAAGGTATTCCAGGCTGAAGACGAAATTGCAGGGATCTGTTCTGCCATCGGTGCTTCTTTTACCGGATCACTGGCGCTTACAACCACCTCTGGTCCAGGACTCTCCCTAAAAAGTGAAGCTATTGGCCTTGCCGTGATGACGGAACTTCCATTGGTCATCGTTAACGTACAAAGAGGCGGCCCATCAACCGGACTTCCTACAAAATCAGAACAATCAGACCTTTTTCAGGCACTGTTTGGAAGAAATGGTGAATGCCCTGTCGTATTGATCTCAGCTTCCACGCCTGCTGATTGTTTCTATAAAGCCTACGAGGCATCCAAAATTGCAATGGAGCACATGACTCCTGTTATGCTTCTTACAGAAGGTGCGATGGGATTTGGCTCAGAGCTTTTCCGGATACCCAAAGTGAAAGATCTTCCTTCGATTACGCCTCCTATGGCCAAAGCCAATGATCCGGATTATAAGCCATACCGCAGAGATCCTGAGACTCTTGTCAGACAGTGGGCCATCCCTGGAACAGAAGGACTCAGACATCGAATTGGCGGATTGGAGAAAGAGAATATCAGCGGGAATGTTTCCACTGACCCAATGAACCACCAACTCATGACTGAGATGAGGGCAGAAAAAGTTGCCAGGGTTGTAAAAGACCTGCCTTTGCAAGACATCTATGGCGATCAGGAAGGTGACTTACTTGTTATTGGCTGGGGTAGCACCAAAGGCGCCATCCAGTATGCCGTTGATGAGTTACGTGCTGCCGGCAAAAAAGTATCACACGCCCATTTTCATTATATCATGCCATTACCGGCAAATACAGAAGAAGTATTTTCAAAATTTAAAAAGATTGTGGTTTGTGAACTAAATTCCGGCCAGTTATTTTATTATTTGAGAATGCTGCACCCAACCTTCACTTATACCAAATACAACAAGGTACAAGGTCTGCCATTTGTGGTCAATGAATTAACAGCAAAATTTAACCAACTTTTAGAGGAGAAATAAATCATGTCAGAACGTCCAGATAATACCACTATAGAAAGGTCATCCGTAGAACTGACCAAACAGGATTTTGTTAGCGACCAGATGGTTAAATGGTGTCCGGGATGCGGCTCACACGCAATCCTGGCTGCTGTAGCCAACGTCTTTCCTAAAATCGGATACAAAAAGGAGAACTTTATGATGGTTTCCGGAATCGGATGCTCATCTCGATTCCCATATTATGTGAATACTTACGGATTCCACGGCATCCACGGCAGGGCAAACCCGATCGCTTCCGGAATGAAGATTGCCAACCCACATCTTAGCCTTTGGGTTGCAACCGGTGATGGAGACTCGCTCGCCATCGGAGGTAATCACTTCATCCATGTCATCCGCAGAAATATTGACATCAATATCATTCTTTTCAATAACGAAATCTATGGTTTGACGAAAGGTCAGTATTCTCCAACGACCCCTATGGGAACCATGACAAAAACGTCTCCCCAGGGAACGATCGAGCATCCTTTTAATATTGGGGAGCTTGTTATCGGGGCCCAGGGAAGTTTCTTTGCCCGCGCTGCCGACAATAATCTGAAACTGATGACCGAGATCATGTTCGAAGCTGCCAAACACGATGGGACCTCTTTGATTGAGATCCTTGAAAATTGTGTCATTTTCGCCGATGGCGTTCATCAACAAATTACTGGAAAGGAAGTTAAAGATGACGCTCAGCTTATTCTTCGCAATGGAGAGCCTATGCTGTTTGGTAAAAACAAAGATAAAGGGATCCGTTTCTACGAAAACAAACTCCAGGTTGTTACCATCGGAGAAAATGGAATCACTGAAGATGACATCCTGATTCACGATCAATACCAACAGGATCCTGGCGTTCAGCTGATGCTGGCCAAAATGGAGCCACCTCATTTCCCCGTTGCCATGGGTGTGATCCGTTCTGCGAAATACCCTACTTATGATGATCTCGTTCAGGAACAAATCACCTATGCCAAAGCAAACTCCAAAATCAAAAACGTTGACGACCTGCTGAACAGCGGCGATACATGGGAGATTAAATAAGTTTGTCATCCTTCGGCCCCACCCAAGATTGCAGCAAAATGTTCTTCATTGACTATTAGGCTGAAGACTGGGATTCCTTATTACCTTTGTCGGTATGAAGTACCGACTTATAAAATTTCTTGAAGAAAATGCTTTGTTGCAATCCGGTGAGCGGATAATGCTTGCCGTAAGCGGTGGTATTGATTCAGTGGTGATGACCCATCTTTTCAAAGATGCAGAGATCCCATTCAGTATTGCGCATTGTAACTTCCAGCTGAGAACCCAGGAAAGCCATGACGATGCTGCCTTTGTTGAGAACCTGGCAAAGACTATGGATGTCCTTTTCTTTTGCAAATCTTTTCAAACACAAGAATTCGCAAAGAACAATAAACTCTCTCTGCAGATGGCTGCCAGGGAAATAAGATATCAGTGGTTTGAGGAAATAAGAAATAGAGAATCCTACGATTTCGTTGCTACTGGTCATCACCTGGATGATCAGATTGAAACATTCTTTATCAACCTTTTACGTGGGACAGGAATCTCGGGACTCAGAGGCTTCCCTGTCCGGCTTGACAACATTATCAGACCTTTGCTATTCCTCACGCGAAAAGAGATTCAAAGTTATGCCCTGGACAAAGGAATTCGATTTAGAGAAGACAGCAGTAATACTTCCTTGTATTATGGGAGAAACCAAATCCGTCACCAGCTAATCCCCATCCTTGAAAAGATACAACCGAACTTTTCCCACATCATGGAAGGAAATTTTCGGAATTTAAAAGAAGCCGAGGATATTTTACTGGCTACAGCCCTTGTAAAAAAAGAGGACTTATTGCAGGAGAATAATGGGACTTTTTTTATTGATCTTGCCCAATTAAAAACCTTATCACCCATAAGAACATATTTGCATTATTGTCTCAGCGACTTCAATGTAAATTCCAGTACCCTGGATGGGATCTTGAAAAGCCTGGCATATAACGAAAGCCGGCTATTTTATACAGATCAATTTGTTTTAACAAAAGACCGGAATCATCTCATTATTGAAAAAAAAGAGGCTCAATTAACAGATAGAAATAATTCACTATTCCCGATTATTCTACCGTCAGATTTGCTAAGGGATCATTCAGAAAAAACCATTTCGTGGGATATCAGCGAACCCTTGTCATTACAGCTTTCTGTGATGACAATTACCCATGATTTTTTAATTCAGAAAAAAGGGAATATCGCTCAAATAGATTTTGATAAATTAAAAGAGCCCCTAATCCTCAGAAAGTGGAAAAATGGCGACCAGTTTAAGCCCCTGGGCTTGAAAGGGAAGAAGAAAATCAGTGACTATTTTATTGATCAAAAATATACCGCAGCCATGAAAAAAGAAGCCTGGCTACTTTGCAGCGGTGAAAAAGTAGTTTGGCTGGTTGGAGAACGATTGGATGACAACTTTAAAATCAGTTCATCCACCAAAAGAATTTTAACGATCGATTTTTCGGTTTAGTCTTTGATACAACGCAAGGAGATCCCTTCCACGAAAGGCGTTGTGCTTTGTTGAATAACCGTTGTGCTGTTAATATCCAAGACACGAGTCCACGCATTTTCCCCGAGGATATTCGTTGAACTCCAGAAATTGGTCTTCAGGTTAATCATAGAATATTTCTTACAGTTCTTTACCCAGCCAGACATCAAAGCATTAAAACCTGAGGAGCCTCCTGATTTTAAGGCAACACCAGCAGAATCTGCACCGCCAGTTATAGTAACCAGTGTATCCCATTCATCATCAGTAGGAACATGCCAGCCATTTGGACAAATTCCCTGCCCACCTTCTGTGGTAGTATAATTCATCATTTCCTGCCATTGATACCAACCTCCATATATATTACAGTTATTGGTGTCATTTTCATAACAATATTTCTCAGTAACATAATTATTCGACTGATTTCCAACGCCATAAATAAAGGACCCGTAATTCAGGTTCTTTGCCATCCAGCATTGATCCCCAACCCTGACCGTTGGATAAGACTTTCCATCACGACTGTCTATTAGGTAATTTCCACAAGTAAATACAGCGGGAGGCAAAAATGAAGCATTAACATCACCTTTGCATATTCCCCGAAGGTTATGGTTGACATTCCCATTGGAAACAGTAATTGAGGCAGACGCTATGAGCCAGTCACCGGCCGGAAAAGAAGTGATTAAATGCACAAACCTCCTTGCCGCAATCGAGGCATCCAAAGCATTGATGCTTTGACTATTGTTAACGTCTGCAGCATCCTTCTTATATCCAGTCAGCGGACTCATATTGATCGTATGCTTCATGATCAGGAGTGCGTCATTGGAATTGCAGCCACCCCAGGTTTTACTACAAGTTCCGGTGAGTGTATAGGTTCCATTAGCGATATTGCTAATCTCATAATGTCCAAGTGCATCACTATTAACCTGGGCAATAACAATGCTTCCTTGTTTAAGCTGAATAACACAACTATCAAGGTAGGTCTGAACATTACTGGCATAAACAACATCGCCCCTCACCTTGTATTGCGCACTGAGGTTTAATGCTACCGAGACAAAAAAGAAAAAAGTAATTATTTTTTTCATGCGTAAAATTTGCAATACAAAAGTAATGTAAGAATATACATGTTTGGATTTCCTTAACAAAATTAACATTTGATCATTGATATTGTTTATTCAGGCTGAGGGCTGTTAGGCTGAAGGCTGAAAACCTTTCCCGAATTTTTTCACTAAATTCTAAGGACAAATCACTACCTTTACAGATTAAATCAACGGATTTTGTATGTCCTTAAGCCAGGAATTGCTTGGAAAACTGCAGTCATTTTGCGCCAGCCGTGAACGATGCACTTCTGAAGTAATTACAAAACTCTCTAGCCTGGGTGCAGACCAAAGCCAAATTGAATCAATAATTCGTGAATTACAACAAGGGTCTTTTTTGGATGACATGCGTTATTGCAATACTTTTATTCGACAAGCGCTTGAGGTGAAAAAAATTGGAAAAACCAGGATTTTTGAATACCTAAAAGCAAAAGAAATCGATGAACAATTTATTTCTAAGTCTCTTGAAAAAATCACTGCTGAGCACTTCAAAAAAATACTGATAGTAAAAATAGAAACTGAGATTAAAAAAAATAAATCTGAAAATAACATTACATCTTCAGCCAAAATCATAAATAAACTACTTAGAGATGGATTTGAAGAAGAAGACATAATATCAAGTTTACGCATTAATTTTAATATCGAAATCTAACACATAACATATGATCATTTCTGAATCGATTAAAGACATTCAAGTAAGGATAGAAGCCTTAAGGAGGTTCCTTTGACATCGACTACAAGCTGGAACAGATAAAAGACGAAGAGTCCCTGACACATTCACCTGAATTTTGGAATGATCCGAAAAAAGCGGAATCACATTTAAAAGCCATTCAGGAAAAGAAAAGTTGGACGAATTCTTTTGAAGAAGTAATAAAAAGCCTGGAAGATCTCATCGTGCTTCAGGATTTCCTTAACGAAGGAGAAGTTACAGAAGCAGAGGTAGAGCAACATTTTCTGGAAACGCAGAAACTGTTAGAAGATCTTGAATTTCGGAATATGCTCAGCGGAGAAGAAGACAAGCTGGGTGTTATCATGACGATTAACTCAGGGGCAGGAGGTACAGAAAGCCAGGATTGGGCCCAGATGCTCATGAGGATGTATATCCGTTGGGGTGAGCGCAACAATTACAAAGTAAAGGAGATAGATCTCCAACCCGGTGATGTGGCGGGTATAAAATCCGCAACACTCGAATTTGAAGGGGCCTATGCTTTTGGTTATCTGAAATGTGAGAGTGGCGTTCACAGGCTTGTCCGCTTGTCTCCCTTTGATTCCGCTGCCCGAAGACATACTTCATTTGCTTCAGTATATGCCTACCCTGTTATTGATGACAATATCGTCATTGAAATTAACCCGGCTGATATCAGTTGGGACACATTTCGTTCAAGCGGGCCTGGCGGACAGAATGTAAACAAGCTGGAAACCGCAGTCAGGTTGAAACATGAGCCTTCAGGCATCGTCATCGAATGCCAGGAAACCCGGTCTCAGGGCCAGAACCGTGAGAAAGCCATTAAAATGCTGAAATCTCAGCTCTATGATATTGAGTTGCGCAAGAAACAGGAAGCGCTGGATAAAATTGAAGGGACTAAGAAAAAGATTGAATGGGGTTCCCAGATCCGTAGCTATGTGATGCACCCATATAAAATGGTAAAGGATCACCGTACGGATATAGAAACATCAAATGTTCAGGCTGTGATGGATGGGGATCTTTACGATTTTATCAAAGCATTCTTGATGGAATTTGGCTATAAAAAATAGTTAACCACCTTATAATTAATCTATTATGGAAACAAGGACAGAAAAAGACACCATGGGCCCCATTGAGGTGCCCGCTGACAAATACTGGGGAGCACAAACCCAGCGTTCCAAAGAGAACTTCAAGATCGGAGGACAACTGATGCCCCCGGAAGTGATTCATGCCTTTGCCATTCTGAAAAAAGCAGCGGCCTTGACAAATTTCGAATTGGGAATTCTACCAAAAGAGAAATGTGATTTAATCAGCGCTGTTTGTGATGAGATCACGGCCGGAAAGTTAAAAGATGAGTTTCCTCTAGTAGTGTGGCAAACTGGATCAGGCACGCAATCAAACATGAATGTCAATGAGGTTGTAGCAAACCGTGCCCAGGTACTTTCAGGGGGAACGCTGGGTGAAAAAACCCTCATCCACCCAAATGATGATGTCAACAAATCCCAGTCATCCAATGACACTTTTCCTACAGCCATGTCTATTGCGGCCTACCGTATGGTGATGGAAGTCACTTTGCCTGGTGTTGAGATCCTACGTAAAACATTAAAGGCCAAAGCTGCAGAATATGACCATATTGTAAAGATCGGACGCACCCATCTTATGGATGCAACTCCATTAACCTTAGGACAAGAATTCAGTGGTTATGCTTCACAACTGGAGCATGGGATAAAAGCACTGCAAAATACCTTGCCACACCTTTCTGAGCTAGCCTTAGGAGGCACTGCGGTTGGAACAGGGATAAATGCACCCAAGGGATATGCTGAACTTGTAGCAGCAAAGATTGCCTCGCTGAGTGGATTCCCTTTTACCAGCGCTCCCAACAAATTTGAAGCCTTGTCCGCTCATGATGCTATGGTAGAAACCTCCGGGGCTCTGAAGCGACTTGCCGTTTCGCTGATGAAGATCGCTAATGACATTCGTTTGTTAGGCTCAGGTCCACGATGTGGAATCGGAGAACTTAACCTCCCGGCCAATGAGCCAGGTTCTTCAATCATGCCTGGAAAAGTTAATCCGACACAATGTGAAGCACTTACTATGGTTTGTGCCCAGGTTATTGGCAATGACGCTGCTATCGCTGTTGGCGGCATGCAAGGTCATTTCCAGCTTAATGTCTTTAAGCCGGTAATTATCTATAACCTGCTCATGTCAGCCCGACTGATCGGTGATGCCTGTGCCTCTTTCGAAGAGCATTGCGCTGTGGGAATTGAGCCAAATCTCCCATTTATTAAGAGAAATCTTGAAAATTCATTGATGCTGGTTACTGCACTCAATACACATATTGGCTATGAGAATGCCGCCAAGATCGCCAAGAAAGCGCACCAGGAAGGGACCACACTTCGGGAAGCCGCTCTGGCACAAGGCCTGCTTACCGATGAAGAATTTACTTTGTGGGTCGATCCTAATAAAATGATCGGCAGGTAATATCTACAAACGGTCTTTCAGACGGTAGATATAAAATTCCATTACCCTCTTTCCTCCTCTTACAATAGCAATGGTATCGGGCGGAAAGAGGGTTTTGTACTTTTGGGAAAAGTACGGTACGGGGTCAGCAAATTCCCGGCTTGAACAGATGAAGTAAGCATCACTGCCTTCAGGAATTGTTCCTCTTTCAAGGTTTATCCACTTATATTTATGGATTCTTTCCAGCTCACCTTCAGCATAGAGTTTGATACCGAGAGGTGTTGCCACATAATGATCAAGGTTTGCGGCAGGAAACCAGCGCCAACTCAGCATAACTGGCTTAGATCTCATTAACCCGCTTTCCATGTCATGCTTAAACATAGGATTGAACTTCTCATGGAGCTGCTTCCATCCAAACAAATCGAGACTGAAATCATTGGCTCCGGGTTCGTTTTGATTTTCCTTAATTCCAAGCAACCCAGTCAATACTCCTGTTCTAACCTGTATTATGCCGACTCCGGCAACAAAAACAGTGAGACCCAAGGCAAACCGGAGAATCAGTGGAAATATTATTTCATTTTTTTGCTTCAGGCCGATACTTCCCCGCAGCCATAATGCCGCAATTAAAATCAAGCCAACATAGGCAGGTCCGCTCCAATGGGGCAACGTGGATCGGAATAGTGACACTGCAGGCATTATTAATGCAAGGGGCAGACTACACCAAAGAATTATCTTCACCTTTTCTGAAATCGAATGTTTTCTTGACCTGCCCAGACCCAACAGGCTAAGGATTATCAAGACAACGTTTATGGGATTCTGGTATAGAAAAGTTCCTGAGATTTCTGTCAGAAAATAATCAGGCCTGAGCCTAAATTGAAAAACCTCTACTCTATTACTGTGATAGGTAAAAGAAACAAAGTCCTCGCGCCAGTTCCAAAAAAGAACAGGCAAAAATAAAAGGACAGTTAAAGCCATAGAGATGTAAAGCAAGGGTGATCTCAACCATCGACGGGCGCTAAGCAAAACATACGCCAAGGCACCCACCCATAGCATGATTGATGTATATTTTGAAAGCATCCCCAGCCCGATCATGAGTCCGGCAGCCAGCATCTTTCTTTGATTAATCTTGTCTGCTGGATCTCCCGCCAAAGCGTCAACTAAAAAATATATAGAAGCTGTCCAGTATACCATTTGTCCTGAATCCGGCAAAATGAATGTACCGGCAATGACTGATCCATAAATAGAAGCCGAATAAAGTGCTGCTGCATAGAAACCTGTAAGATCATCTTTTAACTTCCTGCCCAGCAAGAAAACAATCCAGGTGGTCATTGTTCCACACAACAGTGCGCCAAGCCTGATAAAAATCTCATGATTCAAACGAAGATTGAATGTAAAAAGCTGAATTAGCCATCCTACCATTGGCGGATGGTCAAAATGACTCCAGTCCGGATATAGCGCATAGGTCCAATAATAGACCTCATCATTCCCTAATTCCGTCAAGCCTGCAATTAACATTCTCACAATCAGCAGAATAGCAATCACAAACGCTAACAGGACAGATGTTTTATTGTTTTTTAACACTTAATTAATTCAAAAAGACTGCAACAAATATAATATTTCCCTGTTCTTTGATGCGTAAAGCTACGGTAACCTTTTTTATAGTTTTAAGTATAAAAATCAAAATATTGCATGGTTTTTGTAATCATAAGATGTAATCAACTAACATTATTTTCATAACATGAGCATCAGCTTCGTCAAAGAGTATTTCAAAAAGTACAAAAAGTGGATTATTGCAGGATACATTGTTAAGTTTTTAATCACAGCCACCATCATTGGTTTTGCCCAGCAACCTTCGAAAAAGTTTGATGAGATTCAGATCAAGACTTCCCTGATGTGTAAAATGTGTAAAGAACGTATCACAAACGGGCTTATCTATGAAAAAGGGATAAAAGATGTCACTATTGATATCCCGACAAAAGTGGTTACTGTTAAATACAATACAAAACAAACCAGCCCTGATATTATTAGAGAAAAAATTTCAAAAATGGGCTATGATGCCGATAAAATCGCTGGCAATCAGAAGGCTTACGAAAAATTACCTGCATGCTGCAAAAAAGATGCAGCAGCTCATGACTAAAGTCCTTTGACACGTGGCTTTCCTGCCACAAAGTCTTTTAAATAAAAGGGTTCGAAGTACGCAAGGTCTTCGAACTCTTTTTTTATATACTTTTTTTCGGCAAGGTCCGCAAAATTCTCAGCTGAATGGGAGAATTCCTTCAAGAAATACATGCCAGGCATTTCCTCAAATATAGATTCCGTTTTCTCTGCGCCGCTGCCTGATAATATCAAAATGTTATCCTTCAGAAATGGCAGGAATGAATCTTTGGTAATTATTTCCGCCTCAACAGGTCTAATACAAACGTTATCCAAGTCATAAAGAGCAGTGTATACCTCCATTCGCCTGGCATCAATCATCGGGCAAAACAAAACCGGGCGATTGTCCTGGAGTTTTGGTTCCCAGAGTTTTTTCATACCATAAGCCATGGCTTGTAAAGTTGGGATTGCGATGAGGGGGATATCCAGGGCATAACAATAGCCTTTTGCTGCGGAAACTCCGATTCTGAGTCCTGTATAGGATCCGGGGCCCATGCTTACTGCAAGGGCATCAAGATCTTTTAAACACAGGCCTGTTTGTGAAAGAACTTGCTCAACAAATATAGTCAAAGTTGCTGAATGGTCATTGCCAGCGCTACTTTCCTTATGACCGATTACTGAGCCATTTCGAACTAAAGCCACTGAACAAACCGCTGTAGCAGTCTCCAGGCAAAGTATAAGTCCCAAAATAATATTTTTTGTCGAGAGAAATTAATCCTGGTTAAACAATTCCTTTTTGTCGACCATTTTCACTTTATCACCGTCTTTTAAGGTCTTGGAAATGGCACGATAAGGGGCAGTCACAATATCATCACCTACTTTAATGCCTTCCAGTATCTGAATAAATGTGTTATCCTGAATGCCTGTTTTCACTTTGACCATCTTGACAATACCATCCTGATAGACAAAAACATATTCTAATTGTTCCTGGTTCTCTTTTTGATTTTTTGCAGTTTTATTCTGGTCACTATCGCCGGTGGACTGGGCCACACTCTTTTCTTTATCCTTTTCTGCTTTCAGGGCTGTTGAATCTATCCGGGTTGTGACAGCCTGAATTGGCACTGTAAGAACATTGGCAACACGATGTGTCTGAATATCAACAGTAGCTGACATTCCGGGGCGCAAAGGAGTAAAACTGGTGTCATTGGATCTCAGAAGATCTTTATAGGAATCAGCCAATACTCTGATTTTCACATCAAAATTCGTAACCTGATCTACGCTAACGCCACTAACATTAGCAGAGGTGGCAATTTCGCTTACAATTCCTTTGAATTTCCTATTCAGGTATGCATCAACTTCGATAAGGGCTGTATCCCCTAATTTCACCCGAACAATATCATTTTCATTGACACTCACTTTGACTTCCATACCGGCAAGGTTTGCAATACGCATCAATTCAGTTCCTGAAGAGAACTGTGACGTCCCGGAAACTCTTTCGCCACGTTCAACATTAAGTTTGGAAATCGTGCCATCAGTGGGTGCGTAAATCGTGGTTTTGGTAAGGTTTTCTTTTGATTGCTTCAATGCGGCTTCAGAGTTCTTAACAGTAAAATTTGATGCTCTTACCGTTTGTTCTGAAGAGGAAACTTCAGCCTTGGCACTTTCATAGGAGGCTTTGGCAGCATCATATTCGGCATCAGAAATAGTTTTTGATTTCCACAGTTTCTCATTCCTGTTAAAGGTAAGCTGGGCATTGTTAAACTGGGCCTGGGCTTGTACCAGCCTTGCTTTTGAATTGGCTTCATTCGCCATTTGAGTATTGAGCATGGCAACACTCTGGTCATAATTAGAGATATACATTTCAGGATCTACTTTGGCAAGAACCTGGCCCGCTTTAACCCGGTCGCCTTCCTTCACAAAAAGCTCAGTAAGCTCGCCTGAGATATCCGGGGAAACTTTCACTTCGATCTCCGGCTGAATTTTCCCGTTCGCAGTTACGGTCTCAATAATACTCCGTGTACTAACTTTTTCGACAGATATTTTTATCTCCGTGTTTTTCCCAATCCATCCTTGTTTCTTGCCAATAGCAAGAACAATAATTATTATAACCACGGCTCCTATGCCGATTTTTATCCAGGTTTTCTTACTTATTTTCATTTTTTTGCGTCTATGTAGTGGGTGAGTCTATTATAAGTCAATGGTTTTACCCATATAAAAATCAAGAATCGTTCTTTTGAAAACGTACTCATATTTCGCCTGAAGCATATCTGACTGTGCTTTGCTCAGGTTTTTCTTTGCTTCATTATAATCGACGGAATTAACCATTCCAACATCAAATTTCTGTTGCATATAGAAAAATGCTTCCTTCATGGCATCTACTGATTTTTTAGCAGCCTGGTATTTATTAATTGCCGCTATTGCATCAGCGTAAGCCCGCTGAATGTCCTGACTAAGCTGGTTCTTCGTTGACTCCAAATTTAATCTTGCATTTTCGATCCCAATTTTTGCTTTACTGATATTGGTTCGGGTTTGAAAACCGCTGAGAATAGGAATTGACAAATAGAAACCGATTGACTTATTCTGATTGTTTTTTATCTGATAATCAAAAGCACTTTTTTCAAACAACGGGATGGTCATTGGAGCAACAACCTTCATGCTGGTATCTGAAGCCAAATAACCAACTTGCTGCATCATGTTTATTTGGCCTGACTGAACCTCGCCTGCTCCCGAAAACCCAGTACTCCAACTGCCTTGAAAAGCAATGGTGGGTGCAGCGTATCCCCTGGTGATGGCAAGATCTTTCTCTGCAGTTAACACCTTGATTTCGGCACTTTTAATTTGAGGCTGTGACTCGAGAGCCATAGAATAAACATAATTCGGCGTGGTACCAACTTCAGGTTTTTCAGGAACCTGGAAACTTGGCTTTATGATGTCAAAAGAATCCGGGGAACGCAAATCAAGAATCTGTGTCAGAATGAGGTAAGAAAGGTCTAATTGGTTTTTGGCATTCACAAGTTGCAATTCTTCAGATGCAGCCTGGGCTTCAATATTTAAGAGATTTCCCTTAGCCAAAGTACCAACATCAACCATTTTTTTTGTCCGTTCAACTTGTTGACTGGTGATATCGAGTTGGAATTGAGCATTGGCCTTCAGTTCCTGGTTGAATAAAATATTCAGATAACCTGAGGCAATATTCAAACAGATGTCATTTTGCATTTTCTCAACATCAAACTGTCCGGATTCTATCAAAAGCTTGTTTTTAGACAAGTTATTCAACATCGTAAACCCGTTAAACAAGGTCATGTTGGCGTTTAAGCTGAAGTTATCTGACTGAACCCTTGAGTCTGCAAAATTATTTGTATAGCGGTCAACAGTCTTGCCAAAATTATATCCATGAAAAACATTCCCGCTAAAATTAGGGGCAAACTGAACCTTGCTCTGAAGTAAAGAATATTCCTGCAGCCTGAGACTTAATTTTTGTTGCTTTATTTGAATGTTATTCGTTAAGGCATAATTTATACAATCCTTTAAAGACCAGACTTTTTGGGCAATTGCAGCATTGGCTAGGAACAGCAGGAAAAACACAGGGATTAATAGTCTTCTTAGAAGAATCATTGCCAAAATAATATTAGAGATTACAAAACATCTAACGGAATAAAGATAAGATAAATTGCAATAATATCAGGCTAACCAAAGAATTACCAGCGCAATTTTTCATATTTTTACAAAGGTATAAACTTATTGCATCCTTTGTATGGCAGGAAAAATTCCCCGGCTAATTCTGATACTTTTCCGTTTGCAAATATTTTTATGCCTTGCTGGTTACCCTGCTTTTACAAAAGCGCAAAGTCTTTTAGATTCTATACATGTTCATCACTACGAAGTGGACCTGGATGAGGTTGACTTCCCAGGTCGGCAAATCAAAGGTCACACTCACTTACAACTTAGCCCAAACCAAGGCTCCCTAAGGTGGATTCAACTTGAATTGCTTAATCTCAGTGTAGATTCTGTTCTTATTAGCGACATCAAATCTCCGTTTACATACAATGGCACCTTAATAACAATTCCACTTAGAATATCTTTAGGGATTTCCGACACTTTATTGGTGGATGTCTTTTATCACGGCACGCCTCACATTGAGCCTGGTGGCTGGGGCGGATTTCATTTTACTAAAAACAACATTGCCTTTAACCTGGGAATTGCGCTTAAAGAAACACCCCATAATTTTGGGAAAGTTTGGTTTGCTTGTATTGATAATTTCACCGATAAAGCCAAATACGATTTTTTCATCACTGTCTCATCTCCTTTTGTTGCAGTCTGCGGTGGAACACTCATCGACAGCCCTAAAAAAGATGGAAAAACACGCTATCATTGGAAACTGGATTCAAAAATCCCTGCTTATCTAGCCTCTGTCGCCATTTCTGATTATGTCCCCGTCCAGGGTCTTTACCATGGATTAAAAGGAGACATTCCGACTTTCATTTATGTAAATCCTGCTGATACACTAAAGGCAAGAAATTCCTTTGTTCATCTAAACCAAGTCCTCTCAATATTCGAAAACCGTTTCGGTCCTTACCGCTGGACGAGAGTTGGATTTGTAAGTACTTCAATAGGCGCCATGGAACATGCCACCAATATTGCTTATCCTGAAAGAGCGATTGACGGAACCCTGAACGACGAATCTTTGTACATCCATGAGCTTTCTCACTCCTGGTTTGGAGACCTCGTTACCTGCAGTTCGGCTTCCGATATGTGGCTCAATGAAGGCTGGGCTGTCTTTTGCGAATCCGTTGCAAAAGAAGGCTTGTACGGGAACACAGCTTACAAAACTAACATCCGGACAAAACTTCATGCGGTGCTTCAGAAAACTTTTATTGAAGATAAGGGTTATCTGTCGTTAAGTAAAATGCCTGAGAAAGACACCTACGGAAGCACTGTTTATGACAAAGGCGGTATTGTGGTTCACACACTAAGAGGGTATCTGGGCGACAGCCTCTTTTTCGCTACAACAAAAGCCCTGTTGGATAGCTTTGCTTTTTGCAACATCTCTACACAAGAATTAAAGGAATTTATTACTCTGCGCACCAAAATCAATATGGATGATTTTTTTACGTCCTGGGTAGACGGCCATGGCTTCCCTCATTATTCTGTGGATTCATTCAGGGTCAACCGAATTCGGAACGAGTACAAAGTCACTGTATACATACGACAACGACTTCTGGGAACCAACGAGGCCTTTAACTCAAATCGAGTGGAATTGGGATTTTTCGGGAAGCGTTGGGAGCACCAAAACCGATTAATCGAATTCTCAGGACTTATCGCCTCAAAAACTTTCACCTTAAACTTTAATCCAGAATGTGTTGTCGCAGACCCGGAGGAAAAAATAGGTGATGCAAGCACTGACTTTGGAACATCAATAAAGACCACTGGAAATCAGGACTTTCCGGACACTTATTTCACTTTAAACACAACACAAATCAAAGATTCAGCTTACATCAATGTTATTCATAACTGGATTGCCCCGGATGCAATTCTAAGACCAGGAGCTCCTTATTCCCTATCTCAAAACCGATACTGGAAAATCGAAGGCATATTTCCACGGGGCTTTTCTGCAAAAGGCAGCTTTTTCTACTCAAAAGATGAAGAACTTGACAATACGCTCTTGACAGATCCTGAAAACAAGCTGGTTATCCTATACAGGCCCAATGTTTCAACCATCTGGGAGGAAGTAACTTTTACAAAAGAAGGGAATACCGAAAATGGCAAACTTATTGTTGAACACTTATTTCCCGGAGAGTATACGCTTGCAGTTCGCGTTCCCTACTTTTAACGCAAATCAGCACCCAATTCCTGTTTAAATGATTTGATTAAACGATTCATTACCTGGTCGATTTCTTCATCATTTAAAGTCTTTTCAGCATCTTGCAGAATAAAACTCACAGCATAGGACTTTTTTTCATCCGGAATGCCTTCTCCCTCATAAACATCAAAAAGGTCAAGCTGTTTGAGAAGTTTCCCGCCGTTTTTCCATGCCAGCTCTTCAATACTGCTATACATCACTGACTTATCAAGGAGCAATGCCAGATCCCTTCTTACTTCAGGGAAACGTGGTAATTCGGCATATCTTGTCAAATGTGCCAGGTGCTGTGTCATCAGCTTTTCCCAGTGTATTAAGGCATAAAATACCGGGATGCGGATATCTAAAGGCTTTAATAAGGAAGAAGAAACCTCTCCAAACTCAATAACAGATTCTCCGTTTTTATTTTGATAATCCAGCCCCTGACTGAATAAATCTGATGTTAATTGTTTTGTAAGAAAATCGGTCGCTTTCAGTCCAAATCTCTTTAGAACCTGATGAACACAAGCTTTCAGATAGAAGAAATCTGCTTGCTTATCTGCTGCATACCAATTGGAATCATGCACTTTTCCACTAATCAGCAATGACAGCTGCTCTTCTTCATAATATTTTGATAATGAATCAGAACCTCCCTGTTTACCGGTATTTTGGTAGATAGATCCAAACTCAAACATTTTCAATTTTGTCTGTTTCCTGTTTTGATTCCAAGCAATAGTCTCCAGGCCACCAAAAATAAGGCTTGCACGAAGTACTTCAAGGTCCTTGCTTAAGGGGTTTAATATTCTAACCCAGTTTTCCGGCTGTACACTCTTTGTTAGACTTGTATAGTCACTGCGTGTCAAAGAATTACACATGATCTCCGAAAAACCCATGCCAACAAGGTTATCAGCAACAACATTCCTCAACTTCAATTTGTCGGGCACAGGAGATGAAACCATTGAGAAACTGATCTCCTGGCTTATTTCAACCTGGTTATACCCATAAATTCTTAAAATCTCTTCAATCACATCCGCTTCCCTGCTCACGTCGACTTTAAAAGCAGGCACAGAAATAAACAATCCTTCCTCGTCTGACTTCAGAATTTCCATTCCAAGGGAAGTAATAATCTCCTGAACTGTTTCCTTAGGGATTACTTTACCAATGAGACGGTTAACTTTTTGGTAACGAACACTAATTTTTACTTTCTCTATTGGACTTGGATAAATATCATAAATCGAAGAGCTCACCTTCCCTCCTGCCAGCTCGCATATCAGCATTGCAGCCCTTTTCAGTGCAAGAATGGTGATTTCCGGGTCACTTCCTCTTTCATAGCGAAATGAGGCATCCGTTTTCAGTCCGTGAAGTTTTGAAGTTTTTCTGACAAATACCGGGCTAAAACAGGCGCTTTCCAGAAATACACGCTGAGTACTTTCTGAAACGCCAGATTCCAACCCGCCGAAAACTCCTGCGATACACATGCCTTGCTCGGAATTGCAGATCATCAGATCCTGAGAGGACAGTTTGCGTTCAACACCATCTAAAGTAGTGAAGGGACTTCCTTCAGCTAAGGTTTTTACGACAACTTTAGCACCTTTTATTTTTGCGGCATCAAAAGCATGTAAAGGCTGTCCAAGCTCCATCAACACATAATTGGTGATATCTACTATGTTGTTTATTGGTCGTAACCCGACGGCTTTCAGGCGATTCTTGAGCCAATCAGGTGATTCTTTGACAGAAATCCCAGATATTGTTAATCCTGAATAACGAAGACAGGCATCGGTATTTTCAACAAAAACAGGAATTTCGAGATCATGATTGTCAATATGAAAAGTGCTGACATCAGGAAAAATCAAAGTAGGCGAGAGCAACTGATGTGGGGCATGCAATTTCACGGTAGCCAGTAAATCGCGCGCCACACCAATATGCGAAGCTGCATCGACCCGGTTGGGCGTCAATCCAATTTCAAAAACATTATCCTGGTATAGACCCAGATATTCGGCCGCAGGCAAACCTATGGGTGCATCATCTTTTAAAACCATGATTCCTTCATGAGAATGGCCAAGACCTAACTCATCTTCAGCACAAAGCATCCCCTCTGAAGCTTCGCCCCTGATTTTTGCCTTTTGAATCACAAAAGAGCTATCTTCTTTATAAATTGTTGTCCCAACAGTAGCTACGAGAACTTTTTGTCCGGCAGCAACATTGGGTGCCCCGCAGACGACATTTAACAAGTTCGCTTCACCAACATCCACCGTAGTAAGGCTCAATTTGTCAGCATTCGGATGTTTGCCACAGCTGATGACTTTTCCCACGACAACCCCATTCAACCCACCTTTAACGCTTTCAAAGGTCTCCAGGCTTTCGACTTCGAGTCCGCAATCGGTTAACATCGCGGATAGTTCTTCCGGAGAAATATTGGTAGGAAAATATTGTTTAAGCCAATGATAAGAGATTTTCATTTTCAGAATTTTGAGAGTGCAAAAGTACAGAAATTAATGAAATCAGCCTGTCAGCTAATCCTGCCCAAATCCTGAGACTGTTTACTCAATGATTGTAAGTAAAGTCGCATTACCCTATTGTCAGGATCCGAGAGGTCCGGATCTGTACGAAGAACGTCTGAGGCCATGTCGCGGGCGATTTTGATAATTTTTTCGTCCCTGATAATATCCGCGATTTTCAAACCGATGATGCCGCTTTGCTGGGTACCCTGCAAATCTCCCGGGCCCCGTAGTCTCAGGTCAGCTTCTGCAATTTCAAACCCATCAGTAGTTCTGACCATTGTCTCAATCCGCTTGCGGGCCTCAGCTGTTAGCTTATAACCAGTCATTAACAGGCAATACGACTGATCCGCGCCACGCCCCACCCTACCCCTGAGTTGATGAAGCTGTGAAAGTCCAAAACGCTCTGCATTTTCTACCACCATGACACTTGCGTTGGGGACATCGACACCAACCTCAATTACAGTTGTTGCTACCATAATGTCAGTTTCGCCTTTTACAAACCGTTTCATTTCAAAATCCTTTTCATCTGGTTTCATTTGGCCATGAACCATGCTAATGGCATATTTTGGTGCTGGATATTCAATACATAATGAGTCAAATCCTTCAGCAAGAAATTTCATGTCTAAGGTCTCAGACTCATTGATCAAGGGAAAAACCCAATAGATCTGCCGTCCTTCCTGAATCTGCCTTTTTACAAAACCGAGGACACGCAGCCTCGCTGAATCAAAATAATGCAAGGTCTGAACGGCTTTCCGTCCTGGTGGTAATTCATCTATGACAGAAACATCAAGATCTCCGTATAAAGTCATGGCTAATGTCCTGGGTATAGGCGTTGCTGTCATAACAAGCATATGAGGTGGCGTTTCGCTCTTTTCCCAAAGACTGGCCCTTTGCATCACACCAAAACGATGCTGTTCATCAATAATCACAAGACCCGGATTCTGAAACTTAACAGTATCTTCTATCAAGGTATGAGTACCTATTAATATTTGAATAACACCCGTTCTCAGACTTTCATGCAATGTTCGCCTGTGTTTTGCTTTGGTTGATCCGGTTAACAACTCAAGTCGGATATCCATCCCTTGGAGCATACGAGTTAATGTGTTATAATGCTGAATGGCAAGAAGCTCAGTTGGTGCCATTAAACAAGCCTGGTATCCGTTATCAAGTGCGATTAGCATGATCATGAGAGCCACCAATGTTTTACCACTGCCAACATCTCCCTGCAACAAACGGTTCATTTGCTTCCCGCTACCCATATCCGCCCTAATTTCTTTGATCACTCTCTTCTGTGCATTTGTCAATGGAAAAGGGAGAAGTTCCTTATAAAACCGGTTAAAATAATCCCCAACTTGAGCGAAACGGAAACCCGTGATCTTTGTTTGACGAAAAGCTTTAACTCTTAACAGCTGTAACTGAATAAAAAACAATTCCTCAAACTTTAACCTCGCCTGAGCCTTCTTTAATTCATCAGGATTTGGCGGAAAATGTATTATAATCAATGCCTCTTCCCTTGACAAAAGTTTAAACCTGTCAAGGATAGCAAAGGAGATCAGCTCGGGAATTTTCCCGGGAATCATCTCGATCAAGTTCCTCATGATCTTCCTTATTCCCTTACTGTCGAGACCCTGTGTTTTTAATTTTTCAGTAGAATTATAAAAAGGTTGAAATAGCTCGCTACTCTGTGTTGACTCCGGTCCAGATACTTCAATTTCTGGATGAGGAATGTTATATTGTGCGTTGAATATTGTTGGCTTCCCAAATACAACATATTCCTGACCCGGCTTTATTGTATCGATGATCCATCGGACACCCTTAAACCACACCAATTCAATATTGCCACTCCCATCATTCAGAATGGCACTTAACCTTTCCGAACCTGTTTTTCCCAACTTCCTGACATTTGATATTTTCCCACGGAGCTGTACATAAACCAGGTCGCTGCTAATTTCACGAATCAGGGTGAACTTAGTCCGGTCGACATAGCGGAAGGGATAGTAAGTCAATAGATCTCCAAAAGTCCGTATCTCCAATTCCTTTTCGAGTGATGTTGCACGCTTAGGTCCGACACCTTTCAGATACACAATCGGAGTTAAAAGCAAGTCACTTGACATTTAGCATGGAGTTTTAACAAAAATAGAAATAAAAAACCGGATACCTTAAATCAATAAAGTATCCGGTTTCAAAAGAGAAATCTTTAACTAGAATTCCCAGAGATCGTGTTCAAATTTAAAAAGGTCGTTTTTAATCCGTTCTGATTCCAGAAGAGCATCTAAGCCTGCAGTATAATCAGCAATTTTACGGTCATAAACGTTTTGTTCTTTATAAATATAGCTATCAAACATTCGTTTCCAAAAAATGTCATCATAACTTCTGCGCTCGTTGTCATTGAAGCGGTTGAAGACTTCTGATTTTGCGAGTAGGGTTCTTGCTTCAGGGAAATAAATCCAGAATAGTGGTTCTTTACCTCTAAATTCACCAGATTCAGTATAGCTATCGCGCACCAGGCAGATTCCCAGAATTCTGACATCCATTTGTGATCTTTGTTTGTCAAAAAACCAATCTTCTTTCAAGCGAATCATCTTGATATCGAGTGGATTAAACTTAACTGAGATCACCGTATCAAATAAATCATAAGGAGGGTAAGGTCTGGGTAACTGAACGGTATCTGTTCGTTCCAGACCTTTGATCACTTCCTGATAGGTAAGCGGGACCAGGAACTCATCCGTGTTTGAAGTCTGGTAGGCAGTCAAAGCACCTTCTTTCAATGCATCCATGATTACGCTGGCAAAATTTCTCCAACCGTTATGTGGATTTTCAGGGAAATAAAAAGGATGATTAATCTTTTGGCGCAGATCGATGGCGCGCCAAATCCTTTTCTCCCACATAACATCGGCTTCACGAACAGCGGCATAGGGAATAGGTTTCCTTTCGTTCGTATGGATCTTATCAAAAACACCATCCCGGGGAGGACTGTCCATCACCTGGCTAAAGGAGTTCATGCTGAACCCTGCCAAGAGGAACAAGACTAAAAAGATGATCTGTTTTTTCATAAAACTTCCTATTAGTAAATCAATAAACTACTTAATATCCAGAGATACTGTGGCTAACTTACGGTTGCCATCAGGTCCTTTAGCTACAATATTCTCAATCCAGATTTTCTGACCCCGACGTGCTCCGCGGATGAATTTTTTGACTTCTTCCGAGAATTGACCTCCGGTGATTGTTTTCTGATAAATATCACCACTGGTGGTAGAAACAAAATTGAAAGAAACGATAGAGAAACTCAATTCGAAATCAAAGTCGGCAGGCATCCTCGGAATTACAGAGGAGATCAGCAACTCATCTTTAGATATAGACCCTCCGCTGGTTTTGCCAACGTAAGGAACAGGATCCGGAACTCTTTTGATACGAAATTCTACACCACCCATGGATTTAGATTTCCCGGCATCGCCAACTGCAACAGAAATATTTGTCTTCTTTCCCATAGCTTCTTTTGGCACAGTAACAATCCAGCTAGTACCTTCTCTTCTAAGAGTTCCAAGAGTCATAACCGGTTTGATCTTTTCAGTAGGAACCCCAGGAACTGAAATAGATACAGGGTTATCTACCCCAATATAAAATACATTCATTTTGGTTGCAGAGACAGTCAATGAAGGCTTGGCTACTACATACTCATCATGGAAATAATACTTATTGGTGATTCCTGCAGGAGATTTAACGATGATAACACCGGCATATTTCTTTATGCCTTCAGCCCCGGCTGGCATCTTAAGATTAACCATACCGTTGACCCCTTCAACTTTACGTGCATTGGCAAGGGCAGCATCTGTAACAGTGTCAGCACCATCGACAACAAAGACATTAGGTGTTGATTTCGTATCATAAGCAGCAACGAAAACCTCCGCATTATAATCTTCACCCTGGAATACATAACGTGTCTGAGGGACTACCTTTGCGTTGATCTTGTCAAATTTAAAGTCTTCCTTGCTGATTGAGGCATATAAATGGTTCACCACGTCGAACTCAGTAGACTGAACCTCGTTGATGATCTTATTTAATATGGTAATGTCAGCAGCCAAGATGGTGTGGTAGAAGTTATGCATCTCCCAGTTTTGTTTTCTATGATCTGCATCATAAAAAGGGCCTTCCAGGTCAAGACTCATTTTGAAATCAGGTCTTGCTTTCTGGCCAACCAACTCAAGCATTTCCTTTTTGTATTTAGCAATCCTATCTCTGAGTTTTCGTGCTTCACCTGCAGATCCATCCTGAGAATCCCCAATAAAGTAGTGGGTAGATTCATCATATTTATCTCTTGAACCAACCTCTCCCAATTTCAAGGTCCTAACAGGAATAGAATCTTTTGGGTTCATAGGATTTGGGCGATACTTAACCGTATAAAACTCTTTTAATGTTTCTGTAGAATCCATTTTTTCAGAAAGACAAACGACTTTTAGTTTGATGCTTTCCAGGTTTTTAATCAAGGCTTCTGAGAGTTTTTTAGCGGTTTGAGCTTTATTCCAGTATTCTCCTACTTTATCCTGATTAATATTGTATTGCTTCTCGAATTCCCCGAAGGTTTGATCGATCTTTCCGGCAAAACTTTTATTTGTATTTTCCATACTGTTATTCACAATAAGGAACGCATTTAAAATTTCCACTGACACATTAAGAGCCAGCAGTGCCGTCAAGACCAGATACATCATCGATATCATCTTCTGCCTCGGTGTTTCTTTATATCCAGCCATATTCTTACGGTTTTGTTATTAGCTAATGAGTGATCGTAGTGATTTGCTTATTTGCCCGTAGGAACATTCATGGCAGTAAGGATATTGCCGTAAACCTTGTTGAGGGAAGCGACGTTCTGAGCCAGAACGCTGACGCCATCTTTATATTGAGCTGTTTTCTCGATTGAATCGTTGAGGTTTTTGATAAAGACATCAAATTTCTCCTGAAGCTGAGTTGAAGTTTCAACTTGCTTTTTAGTTGAGGTCAATTGCATTTCATATACTGAATTCAAAGCACCAAGATTTGAAGAAATCTTCTGAAGTTCTTTGCTGAAAGCACCACCTTCCAGGGCACTAAAATCTAATGCAGAAGCTGATTTAGCAAGAAGTTCAGCTGATTTGGTATAGGTATCATTTAATGATCTGGCAGCATCAGAAGCCGTTTTGATACTTCCAACCAATTCAGTAGTAACAGCAAGGTCCTTTTTCATGGTATCAGCGGCTGCATCGTAAGTATTTGAAAGATTGGCAACAGAAGCGGAGGCCCCTTTTAATGATTTGAAATATTCTTCCGAAGCTGAAGCATCTTTTGAAAGACCTTCGGCCGTTTTCTGATAGGTTGATGTTAGATCGCTTACGCTCTGGCTTGCTGTCCTAACATTTTTTACATATTCATTGGTAGCACCGGCAGCGCTGGAAACATCAGATAACATGCCCGTATTTTCGCTTAGGCTGTGGAGGCCCTTGCTAAGGCTTTGAATCAGTTCTGGGCCGATCTTAGCATCTGAAAGCATTTTATCCAGTTCTTTGGTAAGGTCTTTATTTTTAATCGTAGGATGACCTACTTCAGTGGCAGCACCCTGGTACATTCCGGCAAGTTCAGGATAAACAAGACTCCAGTCAGGCTCAACATGTGGTGGTTCAAAGGCTGAGAAAAAGAAGATGATTGATTCTGTAGTTAAACCAAAAACGAGCATCATATTAGCACCCGGGTAGTGATTGATTTTAAACAAAGCTCCCATGATAACTACTGCAGCTCCCCATCCATATAATTTGGACATGAAATTTTTAAATCCTCTGCCTTTAACTATACTGTTAATGCCCATAATACTTTAAGTTTTTGAAAATTGGTTATTGAAAAATTAAAAATTCAGTTTGGATTGTTATCCCGTAGTTCGACTAGTTATAAACGTTACTTGCAGTGTTGGGGTTATCATCTTTTTGACGACCCAGATAAGACTGAACACAACGGAAGCCGATATAGCATTTTGCAGTATCCTGATATTCATAGGATCTAGAGCTAACTTGCAGGTAATAACCTACGTCTTTCCAGGAACCACCACGAATAATCTTACGTTTCAGAACTGGTGGATCACTGTCTTTAGCATTGTATTCATAGCTAGGACTCATATCCCATGTGAAGTTATAGGCTGATTCATCGAAAGCATCGTTACACCATTCAGAAACGTTGCCTGACATATCATACAAACCAAAATCATTGGGTGCATAGTGACCGGCAATTACTGTTGTGATCCCGCCATCATCGATATAGTTACCCCGAAGTGGCTTGTAGTTGCCAAGGAAACATCCTTCAGTATTGCGAATGTAAGGGCCTCCCCAAGGATATGGACTGAGGGATAAACCGCCACGGGCAGCCCATTCCCATTCAGCTTCAGTAGGCAAACGGAAATCATTATAAATAACTTCCCCTTGTTGCATCAAGTATGAATTCATCAGTTGGGTGCGCCATACACAGAATGCTTTTGCTTGTTTCCAGCTTACACCAACAACTGGATAGTTATCATAAGCAGGATGCCAGAAATATTTTTGTGTTGAGGGATCATTAAATGAATAGGCATAATCGTGCAGCCAGGCAAGTGTGTCCGGATATACATTAATCACTTCTTTGCGGATATACACTGAACGGTCTTTCAGCCCCTGGGGACGGTTACTTAATGAGCCTTTGGTAGGATCTCCGGGTGCGGTAAAGTCCTTACGGGCAGCGGCTTTAAGGTCGATCCAATAATATTCAAAATTGAGTTTCCGGGTATCGATTTCCCTAATCCTATAAAATCTTTCGTGTTCCGACAGGTAAAGATCATTCAGGACTTCCCTGTTTGCCGGGTCTTCCCAATCTATCCCAGTTTCCCAATTCAGGAAAGGAGGATCATAGGTTTCTCCATATTCATTTTCCGAGATGAGATAATCTTCCGGGGCCTGGTCACCTAACATCCTGATTGCAATCGAGTCTTTGACCCAATTAACAAACTGGCGGTATTCATTGTTAGTGATCTCAGTTTCATCCATATAGAATGAAGGAAGCGTTACCGTTTTGGGTTGATGAACCAAGGCGTAAGGTACATCCTGGTCAGACGATCCCATGGTATAACTACCGGCGGGGACAAAAACCATCCCGTAAGGATCAGGCTGATAGAAAGCTTCACGGTCCTGAACACCAATAAGTTCTCCATTACCAGAGTTCTTACATCCCGCCAGGGCAATTCCGATCATCAGTAAGAAAAGAAATCTTTTCATATCGTGTCGTTTTGTTTTTTCCAATTTAATTAAATCTCAGCAGCCTACAGAAACCTTGTATTCCTGTAACTCTTTCTTGGTTTTTCAATGATAATTTTAAAGCAGTATCCAATCATGATCTCGTGGCTACCGGAGCTTCCTGCAGAAGCCAAGCGAGAAGTAGTTATATCATACGAATATCCGATCCTAAAGTTCTTATAATTTGCACCTAGTAAGATAACTACTGCATCCTGAAGGCGATAGCTAACGCCACCCCAGAACTTATTATTGTACCGGACTAGGGCATTCAGGTCATATTGGACACTGGCACCATCAGATTTTATAAGGATTGAAGGATCAATTTCAAACTCAGGATTGTTTGGCAGTGGATACTCATAACCGCCAGTTACGTAGTAATGACGCTTTAACTGTACAGTAGCTTTCCCTATCTGAGATTGTGGTTGGGTAAGCTGAGACATAGAAAAACCGAGGAAATACTTGCTGGGAACTTTATAGAAAAGCCCAAATCCAAAATCTGTCATAAAATTGGTGGCCTTAGATTTACCGCCCAAAAGAGGATCATCAGTATCAATCGGCTTAAACTTAGAGAAATCAATTGATTTATTCAGAAACCCAACATTTGCGCCAATTCCAAGGTTACCAGCTCCTAAATTAAAACGATAAGCATAGTTCAGTTTCATTCCGATATTCTTTTCAAAGCCAAGCTCATCCTGGTAGATTGTGGCACCCAAACCTCCATGAAGAATCCGAACTGGAGCATCCAACGAGACAATCATTGTCTTTGGTGAGCTCCCGCCACTGGCGTCTTTAAAGCCCATCCATTGCTGACGCAAAATACTGGTAAGGCAAATTGCATCATTGCTCCCGGCAAATCCCGGGTTGATCGCCATGTTGTTGAACATGTTCTGCGAAACCTGGAAATCCTGCTGTGCCATTGCTAAGCTGCCGGATAGCAATAACAGCAGAAAACCTAACCATATCTTTCTCATAAAATGAAAATTGCTGCTCAAAAAGGTCGGTAAAGTAACAACAAATTTATGATGATCACAAATTATTCTAAAATTAACAAGCTGGAATTTCAAAATTTATTCAGGACTTTAAAAATTGTTTCTTCAGGTTTTATACCCATGGTTTTTAAAAAAGTTACGAACGGCATGTTAATAAGTTTTTCAGAATCTTATTTACCGAAAAAGTTTGATGATATCGTTCAGATTTGCAAAAATCAAAAGCCCGAAAAGCAACACCATCCCGACAATCTGGGCATATTCCAGAAATTTATCTGATGGTTTTCTTCCAGTAATCATTTCATATAATAGAAATAAAACGTGTCCTCCATCCAAAGCCGGAATGGGTAACACATTGAGGATGGCAAGCATAATCGAAAGGAAAGCTGTTAGACCCCAGAAAGATGCCCAATCCCATACCGAAGGAAAAATATTCCCGATCGTAATAAAACCACCCACTGACTCATAGGCTTTAACTTCCGGGGAAAACAACAGTTTCAGTTGCTTCAGGTAGTTTCCGATTCCTTTATAAGCTTTCACTACACCGGCAGGAACAGCCTGAATAAATGAATATTCTGTTTTAGAAAAGGTAAAATAATGATCCGCGGGCTGATTGTAAAAGCCAAGCGTTCCTTCTTTTGAAACTTGGATATCCAATCTCAGGGTATCTTTATATCTAAGGACAGTCACTTTAATAATTTTATCCTTGAACTGGACTATTTTTTCTTTGAACTGGTCATAATAAAGTGTTGAAAATTCATTCAGGCCAATCACCTTATCGCCGACTTTAATACCGCCTTTTTCAGCCGGTCCGCCAGGAGACAGTTTGGCAACTTCAAAGGGTGATCTCAGACCGATAAAGTCAGCAGATTTGTATTGAAGAAGTTTGGCAATAAATCCTTCAGGAATGGCAATTTCCAAGGGCTGAGAATCACGTAGAACCTTGATAGTCTTTGCTTTATCAAGAATGATCCGGCCTGGTACTTTGATAAAATCTTCAACAAATTCACCATTAACTGCCAGAATCTTATCTCCGTTTTTAAGACCCATTTTCGCACCCATGGTATCGACAACGATGCCATATTTATTCACTTCACGGGTTGGAAGATATTCTTCACCCCAAACCGTCAACATCAGGATATAGATAACGATAGCCAAAATCACATTTACAGTGACACCCCCTAACATAATGATTAAGCGCTGCCAGGCGGGTTTACTCCTGAATTCCCAAGGTTGAGCCGGTAATTTCATGGCCTCTTTATCAAGACTTTCATCTATCATGCCTGAAATTTTCACATAACCTCCAAGCGGGAGCCAACCCAAACCATATTCAGTATCACCTTTTTTAAACTTAAAAAATGAAAACCAGGGATCAAAAAACAGGTAAAATTTCTCTACCCGCGTTTTAAACATTTTCGCTGCAATAAAATGCCCAAACTCATGAAAGATCACAAGAATAGAAAGACTTAACAAAAGTTGAAGGGCTTTAATCAGAATAACCATATATACTTATTTTAATAAACTATGAGCCAATTGCCGGGTAATTTGATCTGTTTCTATAAGATCTTTCAGACACGGAGCTGAAATAAAGGAAACGACAGACAAGCATTTTTCAATGACTTCCGACATTTCCAGAAATCCAATTTTTCCTTTGAGAAAACCGGCAACTACTATCTCATTTGCAGCATTCAAAACACATGAAGCATTACCACCTGCTTCAAGGGCTTCAAATGCGAGTGCAAGATTACGGAATTTTTTCAAGTCAGGCGGTTCAAATGTCAAATTGGGATAATCTGTAAAAGAAAGCCTTGGAAAATCTGTTACAAGTCTTTCGGGATATGAAAGAGCAAAAACGATAGGAAGTCTCATATCCGGGACGCCCAATTGCGCTTTTACTGATCCATCTGTAAATTGAACCATAGAATGGACGACTGATTGCGGATGTACAATTACCTCTATCTGTTCCGGTTTCAGGTCGAACAACCATTTGGCTTCAATTACTTCAAGGCCTTTGTTCATCATTGAAGCCGAATCAATCGTGATTTTATTGCCCATGGTCCAGTTCGGATGCTTCAAAGCTTCATTTGCTGTTGCCTTTGCAAGAAAATCAGTTGACTTTGCCCGGAACGGACCTCCGGAAGCGGTCAAAATTATTTTTTCCACCGACCGGGCATTCTCTCCACTTAAACATTGGAATATTGCAGAATGTTCAGAATCAACCGGGAGAATTGAAAGTCCTTTTGAAATAGCCAGCGAGGTGACCAGGGATCCAGCCACAACCAGCGTTTCTTTGTTCGCCAAGGCAAGCGTCTTTCCGCTTTCCAGGGCAAGAAGGCTGGGCTCTAAACCTGCAAAACCAACCAGGGCCATCAGAACGACATCAATGTCGGGGAGGGTGACGATTTCTGTTAGGGCCTTCTGTCCAGCCATCACCTGAATTCCATGTGGATTAAGCGCTTCTGACAAAACACTATAATGACAATCATGGGCAATAACTACCCATGAAGGCTTAAACTCCAATGCTTGTTCAATCAGTAGTTTGAAATTAGATTGGGCGCTTAAAACAACGGCTTTATAGTGATCCGGAAAAGCACGGATCACCTCCAGCGTTTGTGTCCCAATGGAACCAGTGGAACCAAGTATGGCAATGTTTTTCCGGCTTATGGCTGTCATCCTTAAAAAGCCATATAATCTTTGGGATTTACCGGGCTTCCATTATACCAAAGTTCAAAGTGCAAATGGGGACCTGAAGACAATTCGCCGCTATTTCCGACAATTGCGACAGGTTCGCCGGCCTTTACTATGGCGCCCGGTTTTTTTAATAAAGTGGCGTTATGCTTATATACGGAAATAAGATTTTGCTGATGTTGTATCCCAATAGTATAACCTGTTTCCAGGGTCCAGTCAGAGAAAATAACGGTACCATCAAGCGTTGCTTTCACTGCTTCATTGGGTTTTGCCACGATATCAATTCCATAATGGTGTGACGCGGGAACAAAACCATTGGTAACCATACCCTTAACAGGCGTAAAAAACAAAAAACTGCTCAGGCCCTGTTTTGGTCCGCTTGGCTGATCCATAGATTCTGATCCGGAAATACTGGATCTGTCTTTATGTTCAACATCAGCCCGCAGTAAAGAATCTTCTTTACTGCTTTTCATCTGGATATCCTTATACACAGTATTGTTGGCTGGCTTTTCAGGAATCTTATCAATCATCTCTTTGCCTTCGATGATGTTTTTAATGTTAAGAATATAAAGATCTTTGTCTTTCATTGCCTCCTCCAAAGAATCTGCCTGGCGTTTCAACTGGTAAACATCTCTCTTTGCAGAAACGCTGGCATATCCGGGGATATATTCACGCAAAGGAGTAAATGCAATGATATAGGTAAAAATGAAAAACAGCAGCACAGAAGCAGAGCCTACCGAAATAAAAACGTTCAACCTGGAAAGCCGGAATGATAACCTCTCTTCAAAAGTCTCATCATTAAGGAGAACCAGACGATATTTAAATTTCAGCCTGGATAACCACCGCAACCAATATTTCTCTCGATTTTGCCCCGGCATATTTTTGGAATTGGGATGATGTCAAAAATTAAAATAATTTTGCAAAATTAGAGTTAATAACAAACGCCTAGGCTAAAATGCTGACGGTGATCTATATATTTTTTATTATTGAAACCCAATAGCTTGAATAACAACCACTTACGAAATCTCAAATGGCTGGGTCATTTGTTGTTGCTTTTGATTCTCCTGAGTTCTTGTTCTACGAAGAAGAACACTTTCTCGCGCAGAGCTTATCATAACCTGACTGCACACTATAATGCTTACTTTAACGGGAAGGAAGCATTAAAGGATGGACAGGTCCAATTAGCCAAGGTAGCTCAGGACAATTATAGTAAAATACTGGTACCTGTAAATTACGGGACCAAGGAAAATGCGCAGACCATTGGCACTCAGATGGATAGGGCCATTTCAAAAGGATCACTCGTTATCGACCGCCACTCCATGGTATTTAAAGGTGTTGAGCACAATCAATGGGTTGATGATTCTTATATGCTGATTGGCAAAGCAAATTTCTACAAGAAAGATTATAAAGCAGCCTTAAAGACTTTTGAATATGTACTTAAACGTTTTAAAGAGCCTGATGTAAAGAGTGAGGCAATGTTATGGATGATCAGGACACATATTCAACTTAAGGAATTCGACCGGGCGGAGTCATTGTTGGATGACATCACAAATAAATCTCAAAAAACATCACACGCGAATAATTTTAAGCGCGACCTATCCTTAATAAAGGCTGAGTACTATATTTATCAGGATAACATTGCACCTGCAGAAGAATTTCTGATTCAGACTTTAGGATATAATCATCCACGGGCAGAAAAGGCGAGGTTATGGTTCATCCTGGGCCAGATCAACCAAAGACGAAACAACCTGGACCTTGCAACACGTAATTATCACAAGGCACTAAGAATGAGCTCCATTTACGAGATGTCGTTCAACGCCAGAATCAATCTGGCAAAATGTTATGATGCCTCCAACGGGACTAGCAAAGAAATTGTTAAGAGCCTTAACAAAATGCTTAAGGACCCTAAAAACAAAGACTATGCAGACCAGATTTATTTTGCTTTAGCCGAGATTGCTGAGAAAGATGGTGATACACTCAAAGCAAAAGGGTATTTGAAACAATGTGTTGCTGAAAACGGAAAAAATAAATACCTCAGAGGGGTTGCCTCGCTTCAGGTAGCCAATATTTTTTACGGGGAGAATGCTTACATACCTGCCCAGGCATATTATGATACTGCTGTTCAGAATCTGCCCACAGATTATCCGGATCTTTTTTCTGTAAAACGCAGGGTTTCTGTACTTTCCGACCTCGTAAAGAACATCAATATTGTTGATGAAGAAGATAGTTTGCAGCGTATTGCGCGCATGTCAGAAGTTGAAAGAACGAAATTCATAGCTGACTTGATCAAGGACATCCAGGAAAAAGAAGAGAAGAAAAAACAGGAGATGTCGCAGATATCAGGAGTTAATCCGCTTTCTTATCGTATGGGAAACCAGATGGACCAGATGGGGAATATACAATCGTCATCGGGGAATTGGTATTTTTACAATACGTCACAAGTCAGTATGGGATTTTCTGACTTTGAGCGAAAATGGGGTAAGCGTAAACTTGAGGATAATTGGCGCCTAACCTATAAGGAGCCTGTGTTAGAATTTGCCGCTGAAGCAACAGAAATTATTGATTCATTGGCAGTTGACAGTTTGAAAAGTCTAACAAATGATCCTAAGGATCCTAAAACTTACCTACAGCATCTACCCTTGACTGAGGCCCAGATGGCCAGGTCGGACAATCGCTTAAAAGAAGCAATTTTTAACCTTGGAAATATTTATTACCAAGGACTAAGTGATTATGGAAAGTCGGAGGAGTCCTTGGAGTCCTTGTTGAAAAGATACCCTTCTGACACTAATTATTACCTGAGGTCGTGTTATAGCTTGTATGAAATGTACAAAGAAATTGGAGAACCTGCCAAGTCAAATCATTACAAAGATTTGATTATGAACAGATTTCCGAATTCTGACTTCGCACATATCATCAAAGATCCTTCTTTTGCCAAAGAACTTGCTGCGAGACGAAACCAGGTTAACGATCTTTACAAAAACACTTACACTGCCTATCAAAACCGACAGTTTGTGACCGTCATGAACAATTGCGCAAAAGCCAAGAGCATGACCACTGACAAAAACCTGTTGAATCGTTTTGAGTTCTTGAGGGTCGTGGCAAAAGGCAAAAGCCAGAACAACGATTCTTTGCTTGCTGGCCTTAAAAATTATGCTGCTCACTGTTCTGTCCCTGAATTAAAGTCACTGGCTCAGCAGATCATTGACGGCCTGGAGAACAAGGAACCCCAGGCAACCGCAGCAACTACTGGAGGGACACCGGCAACAGTGTCACGCTCTTATAGCAACGATGCCAAAGCGATTCATCTTTTTGTGCTCGTGGCTGATATGAAAAAGATCAACGCTACGGCTGTCAAACTTAAGATCTCGGATTACAATCAAAAGTACAACAGCCTTGATAAATTATCTACTACGACAATGTATCTGGATGAATCACATCAGGTAATTACTGTGAGTAACTTCCCTGACAAAGAACATGCCATGAATTATTACAGTGGAATCAGCAACAATGATTATGTATTTTCCACGATAGCAAAAGACGGGTTCCAGATTTTTGTTATTTCGGTCGACAACTATCCGATTCTTTATAAAACAAAGGATATGAAGACTTATATGGAGTTTTTTAAGGAGAATTATTTGTAGGTTGTTCGGCTATTAGGCTAAAGGCTGTTCGGCTGAGGGCTATTAGGAAGTTAAAAGTAGGGTCATCCGGAAATGGATTAAGAGGATATCGATAAAGAATTGTAAAGGTTAATTTATTTTAAATTCGTAAGATAAATTAAATATTATCTTATCTTTGCTTTTCAACGAAGGACACAATTTTGTATTTGCTTAACAATCAAACAATTTAGTATATTTTCCATGGCTAAAAGTACCGAAATCGAATCTCCCTCCATTAATATTCTGGGGACCGGCACAGTTGTTAAAGGAAACATTACCTCAAACGGTGATTTTCGTATTGATGGCACTTTGATCGGTTCTATTATTTCTAAAGGGAAGGTTGTTGTTGGCCCCACCGGAACTGTTGAAGGTGAAATAGGTTGCCAGAATGCTGATTTTTCAGGCAATATTAAAGCCCTTGTAAATGTGACAGAGCTCTTAACCTTAAAGGCATCTTCCAAGTTATTGGGAGACATCCGGGTTAACAAACTGGCCATTGAACCCGGCGCTATTTTCTCTGGTACTTGTAAAATGGAAGGTAGTGGATTAAAAGATATGCCACCCAGCTTTGTCAATGAGCCTTCAAAAACCAAGGAAACGGTCAATCCATAAGTATGCATGGTATACCAGCGTTGCCTTACAGATGCTGGCTATTATTCTTTTATTCACCTATGCTGGTGTGAAGTTGGATGCATGGATTCATATTAAAATTCCTATTTTCACTGTAATCCTTTCTCTATCAGGTGTTGTTATTGCAATTTACCAGGTCACTAAGGACTTGTTACGAAAAAAGTAAATTATGAAACAAGCATTGAAGTCTCTCCTCTCGCGATATATCGTTTTTACCGTTATCGTGGCAGTGCTGGCCTTTGGAATCAGTATGTTCCTGCCGATGAGAATGCGCACCCCTGCCCTCCCCTTTCTGATCCCGTTTTTTCTCATTCTTGGGGTAGGGATTCATTCCAGTTTACTGAAAATGAAAGAAGAACGCTTCGCCCGCTTTGTGAATGCGTACCTGGTCGCTTCGTTTTTAAAGCTTTTTGTCTACCTGATCGTGCTGATGGTTTATGATTATATCAACCGTAAAGATGCCATCCCTTTTTCAATCACATTCCTGGTGCTTTATATTGCTTACAGCGTATTTGAAGTCATCACTTTTCTGAACGGAAACAAAAAAAGACTGATGTAAGCTGCTTCCTCAGAGTTTGATAAGCTTGCCTTCACCGGTGATGGTGCTAAGGATTGTATCCGGATCACCATAATAATAAACATTCCCTTTACTTGATATATTAACGTCAAGCTTTTTCATTGCGACAACAGAACAGTTGTTTGTGCCTTTACTCACCACCTTGGTATTCTCACTGTAAAATTGCACACAATCAATCGGGGATACTGCATCACTATATATGTAAAGATTTTGCGTATGGCCCTTGACGTTTACATCTGAAACGCCATTACGCGTATTAAGATAAACATTGGTTGCTGCGAGCATCAGGTGAATACTCCCGGCACCATCAATAACATTGAGGGTGAAGTCCCCGGCAATAATTCTTTTTTCTATGGTTGTGATAGTTCCCGTTGCTTCATAATCAATCCCATCGAGGAAAGGAACGTGAATCGTCACTGTGATTTTCTTATCCGGATCTTTTAACCAGAGCGCTTTCTGCTTATTTTTAATAATGAGGGCTCCATTGATTACTTCTGTTGAAATTTTATCCATCCAGTTTTCTGGTGCTTCAACAAGGAGTGAGCACGTAGTATCATAAGCAATCACCAGGTTGACATTATTGTACAAGGAAACTCTGGTGAAATTACTAATAGGTCTTGAAAGGGTCACCATTGGGCCTGAACCTTCGAAAGTATCCTTACAGGAATTAGTCAGGATCAGCAAGAGCGCAAAAATGGCAATAGAATATTTACTCATTCTCTTCATATTATCTAAACAAGGTGTATCCAAAACCCGCGGAGATATAATCAGCCCTGGCATAATGGGTTTTTAGGGTAAAGCAGACATAAGTCTTCGAGCTAAGAAAGTACTTAATCCCAAGTTTGTGATAGATAGGTCCATCATTCTTGTCTTTTCCATAAAGGTAAAGTCCCAATTCAAAAAACATTCTTAGTTGACCAAGGTCTAGTTCGTACATTCCTTTAACACCTGGCTTCAGGAGACTGGAATAATGACTGATTGTATCCCCATCATGCTGAAGGACTACCTTATCGGACGTATCAAAAAAGACATCCAGCCCGGCACCCAATTTGCTTTTTTTGGACACCGCCTTAAAAAAATCTCCGGAAAAGCAAAAGGTCGTAAATAAAGGGCCCAGCATCGGTTTGATTTGTTTAACGCCCATATGTGCTGACAAACGCAGCTCTGTTTTCTTATCCACAGGTGGGAATACAGTGAGGCGGGTACGATTCATCCTGGGCCTGGGGATAAATAGAAAGCCGGCTGTAATCATAGGAATATTGATTCCATAATCGGGAGATTTAATCACACCATTGGAAAAATGATGAAAGCTCAAACCTGCATTAAAGAATATTTTTTCAGTTAACGGAATCCGACTTTCAACATCAAACAGTATTCCTGCATTGAGATGAGATCCGATGCTCAGATTCTTATAGTTGTCAAACTGCTCAAAAGGACTTTTAAAATATCCCATGCCGAGCCCAATCCTGATTGAAAAGCCAAACCCTCCTTCTTTCAGCAAAGGGAAACGGATCCATGGGATCAGAGCATTGACGTCGCCCAGGATTTTGGTATTTCCCAAACCTGAATAGAAATAACTTATCCCAAACTCAGGCAAAGCATAATTCTGATGCCAGAGTTTTTTTCCACTTGCCTGAAAAGTCGTGTTGGCTTCGAATGCCATAAAAAGGCGATCGGTATATAAACCCATATCGAGGTGATGTCGAATGATAAAACCATACTGCATCTTAGCTTCAAAGCCCATGCCTTCAGGGAAATTCCCGGCTGAAGCCTGATACCCAGAGGCCATCCCCAGGCACATCATGAGCCCCCAAAAAGAAGTAAAGATTGCTTTTGATAATCTCATCCTTTATTCTCCTTTAAGAATATCATCCAAAGCACCTTCAAGGTCGGGGAAATGAAAGTTAAATCCCGCTCTAAGAAGCCTTTCAGGCATAACTAACTGGCCCTCAGTCAGGACACTCGCTCCTTCCCCAAAAAGCATTTTAAGGCCAAATTCCGGGACAGGAATCAAGGCAGGCCGATGAAGTTTTAAGGCCAATTTTTTCGTGAATCCCATATTAGTAGTCAATTCTGGTGCCACACTATTGACAACCCCCTTTATTGTAGATTCTGTTATTGCAAACTGTATTATCTTTATAATATCTCCAATATGGATCCATGAAAAAGCCTGGCGGCCATTGCCGATAGCACCACCAAGACCCAGGCGAAACAGGGGCAGTAATTTTAACAATGCCCCGCCTTTGTTGGACAAGATGATCCCAAACCTCAGGATAACAACGCGTCCCAGATCCTGGTAATTCAGAGCAGCTTTCTCCCATTCTGAGGCAAGTTTTCCAAGGAAACCCATTGAAATCTCAGAATCTCCTTCTGCGAATGGTCCCCCAACAGAGGGATAAATACCCACAGCAGATGATGAAATCAATAATGAAGGTGGATGTGTGCAAAGCCGCAATGCTGAAACGAGTTTGTCAGTAGTGTGGATACGGCTGCTGTAAATTATTTCTTTATAAGTGGGCGTCCATCTTTTAATAATAGGGGCACCTGCAAGATTCACAACGACATTATAACCATCAAGCATCATTGCCAATGATTTTTCATCCAGAGAGAGATCTTTTCTGTTGAGGGCGAGAATTTCCCAGCCCTGTATTTTCAGTGCATAAATTAATGAACTGCCGACCAGTCCTGAAGATCCTGTGATTGCTATTTTCATGAAAAACCCGGTGGTGAAAGTACAAAAATTCCGTGTTATGGTGTATCTTCAGAATTGAGCGTCGTTGCGCTATATTTAGTACCTTTGCGCCACTAATTCATTACGCCACATACTCAATTCACGAATATGGAATCAACAGAAAAGAGCAAGCGGCTCTTCGCGGAATTTCCACCAAACTCCCGTTCAGAATGGGAAGATCAGATTTCCAAGGATTTAAAAGGGGCTGATTACGAAAAGAAACTGATCTGGAAAACCTATGAAGGGATCGCTGTAAAGCCTTATTACAGCCAAGAAGACCTGGAGAATCTGGCGACGATGGGCAGCCCGGCCGGGGCCTTCCCGTATATAAGAGGTAATAGAAATCATGGCAATACATGGGAGATCCGGCAGGATATTTTTACCGATGAGCCCCTTGAAGCCAATAAATATGCGGTTGAAGCCATCCGCCAGGGCGCAGAAGGTATTGGCTTTTATATAGCCCGTACCAAAGAAGTCGAGGAGATGAACAAGCTCTTTGACAATATTGATCTCGAAAAAACGGCTGTTCATTTTCTTAATGCCCGTCACTATCCTACTTTGCTCGATCTTTTCATCAAATACCTTGATTTCACGGGCCTTGATCATAATAAAATTAAGGGATCCCTGAATTATGATCCTATCAGCTATGCACTTTTGCATGGCGATTTCTACCGTGGCAGGTCTAAAGATTTTGATGAAGCGCCTGAAATGATCCGTAAGGCGCAGAAAGAAATCCCAGGATTTAGACTAATTAATATCAATGGTCAGCATTTTCACCAAGCTGGCGGCGATGTTGTTCAGGAAATTGCATGCACGTTGGCTTCAGGACTAGCGTATCTTTCAGAGCTAACTGACAGGGGTTTGGGTGTTGACGAGATTACGCCACACCTTCAATTTACACTGGCAATTGGCTCAAATTATTTTCTTGAAATTTCCAAAATAAGGGCAATCAGGATGTTATGGGCAAGAATTATTGAGCAATACAATCCTGTAAATGCAGATAGCTGTAAAATGTATCTTCATTCTACCACTTCCCAATGGAACAAAACCTTATATGATCCCTATGTGAATCTATTAAGGACGACCACAGAAACAATGGCTGCTGCAATAGCCGGTTCTGAAGCGATTACGGTAAGCCCTTTTGATCTGGCCTATAAAGCACCAGATGAGTTCTCCTATCATATTGCCCGAAACCAGCAGATCCTGTTGAAAGAAGAAAGCTGGCTTGATAAAGTTGCTGATCCCGCGGCCGGTTCGTATTATATTGAATCCCTGACAGCGCAATTGGCCGACAAAACCTGGGCTCTTTTCCAGGACATTGAAACCAAGGGGGGTATGATCGCCTGTATTGAAGAAGGATTTATCCAACAAATGATAGCCCGGACTGCCGCTCAGAAAGAAGATGACATCGCGTCACGGAAAATGGTTTTACTGGGAACAAATCAATATCCGAACCAGGCAGAAGTCATGCTCGACCGAATTAACAAACCGCTGCAAGGGCCTCGTCCTGACAATACTGCGACCTTTGAGACTTTGAAACTTAGTAGAGCAAGCCAGTCTTTCGAAGACTTGCGTTTGCGGACAGAAAAGTATATTATAAACGGGGGGCGCACACCCAAAGTGTTTTTGTTTAATTATGGGAGTCTGGCTTATCAGAAAGCTCGTGCAACATTTTCAACCAACTTCTTTGCCTGTGCCGGTTTTGAGATCGTTGACCCTGATGGTTTTCTTACAGTAGATGAAGGAATCGCGGCCTGTGTGAAAGAAAGACCTGCCATTATTGTTTTTTGCAGTTCCGATGAAGAATATGCTGATTTATTGCAGAAGGCTTGTCCCGAGCTACGTCAGCAATGTGTGAGCAGTATGCTGGTTTTGGCTGGGTATCCAAAAGACCAGCTTGAGACTTTCTCAAAATTGGGGATTAAAGAATTTATCCATGTGAGAAGCAACATTTTGCAAACATTGACCACATTCCAGACAAAACTCGGAATCCTGTAACACTCAAAAAACGACCCGAACATGCGACCAGATTTTACGAAAATAAGCTATCACAGCAACACAAAAGAAACTTCGGAGACTCCATTCGCAACATCTGGAACTCAGGATGATTTCATGACACCGGAACAGATTGCGCTGAAATCAGTTTACAATCCCGCAGACCTGGACGGGATGGAACACCTGGATTACGTAGCCGGCTTGCCTCCTTTTTTGCGGGGCCCCTACTCCAGCATGTATGTCATGAAACCATGGACAGTAAGGCAATACGCAGGTTTCAGCACGGCAGAAGAATCTAATGCCTTTTACCGCAGGAATCTTGCTGCCGGGCAAAAAGGATTGTCTGTTGCCTTTGACCTTGCAACCCATCGGGGGTATGACTCAGACCACGACCGGGTTCAGGGTGATGTTGGCAAAGCGGGTGTGGCTATTGACTCCATCCTCGACATGAAGATCCTATTCGACCAGATCCCTTTGGATGTGATGTCGGTATCGATGACCATGAACGGGGCAGTTTTACCGGTACTTGCCTTTTATATCGTTGCAGCTGAAGAGCAAGGCGTTCCTATGGAAAAACTATCAGGAACGATCCAAAATGACATCCTCAAAGAGTTCATGGTTCGGAATACCTATATCTATCCTCCGGCGCATTCAATGAAGATCATCGCAGATATTTTTGAATTCACTTCTACAAATATGAAGAAGTTCAACTCTATCAGCATCAGCGGCTATCACATGCAGGAAGCCGGGGCTACGGCTGATATTGAACTCGCTTACACCCTTGCTGACGGTCTCGAATACCTTAGAAAAGGGGTTGAAGCCGGAATCCCAATTGACGCTTTTGCACCCCGTTTATCTTTCTTTTGGGGTGTTGGGATGAACCACTTCATGGAAATCGCCAAGATGAGGGCCGCCAGGATGTTATGGGCTAAGATTGTAAAACAGTTTAACCCGAAAGACCCAAAATCTCTTGCCTTACGAACCCATTGCCAGACATCCGGCTGGAGCCTGACTGAGCAGGATCCTTATAATAATGTGACCCGAACATGTGTGGAAGCGCTGGCCGCTGCCCTGGGTCATACGCAATCCTTGCATACGAATGCATTGGATGAAGCCATTGCCTTGCCTACAGATTTCTCAGCCCGTATTGCCCGCAACACGCAAATCTACCTCCAGGAAGAGACCAATATTTGCAGATCAGTAGATCCCTGGGCAGGGTCCTATTATATTGAATCTTTAACAAATGAAATTGCGCATAAAGCCTGGAAGCTGATAGAAGAAGTTGAAGCTTTAGGTGGGATGGCAAAAGCTATTGATACCGGAATACCGAAAATGAGGATCGAAGAAGCCTCTGCCCGGAAGCAAGCGAGAATTGATTCAGGGCGTGACACCATTTTAGGAGTCAATAAATACAAGCTCTCCAAAGAAGAGCCCATGGAAATCCTGACAGTCGACAACACCGCCGTAAGAGAATCACAGATTCAACGACTGAAGAAATTGCGTGCTGAAAGAAATGAAGGAGACGTAGTGGCTGCATTGGAAGCACTCACCAAGGCAGCAGAAAGCGGAGTAGGAAATCTCTTGGCGCTATCTATCGATGCTGCCCGGAAAAGAGCAAGCCTGGGAGAGATTTCCTATTCCCTTGAGAAAGTATTTGGCCGATATAAAGCCGTAATTCGCTCCATTTCGGGCGTTTATTCTTCTGAATCTATGCATAGTAATACATTCAAGCAGGCCCAGGTCCTGGCCGACCATTTTGCCGCTATCGAAGGCCGAAGGCCAAGGATCATGATTGCCAAGATGGGCCAGGATGGCCATGACCGTGGCGCCAAGGTTGTTGCCACCGGATATGCTGACATCGGATTTGATGTTGATATTGGCCCTTTGTTCCAAACACCTGCAGAATCTGCTAAGCAAGCTGTAGAAAATGACGTCCACATCCTTGGCGTTTCCAGCCTTGCAGGAGGACACAAAACTCTTGTCCCTCAGGTTATTGAGGAGTTAAAGAATCTGGGACGCAAAGACATCATGGTCATTGTAGGCGGTGTAATCCCGGCACAAGATTATGCTTTTCTTTATGATGCAGGAGCTGTGGCTATATTTGGGCCAGGGACTTCGATTCCTGAAGCAGCCATAAAGATGCTTGATATCCTGGTTAAAACCCGGGATTAATATTCAATTCAGGAAAAGCTTAAAGCTATTTTGCTTTTCCCTGGTTGGCTACTTTTTCCATCATCAGGCGAATTTTCTCAGGGTCTCCAAGAAAATAATCCTTTTGAAGGTTTAAGTTGTCATCGAATTCAAAAACATATGGGATACCAGTAGGTAGGTTTAGTTTGATGACGTCTTCCTCGCTCATGTTTTTCAGGTGTTTGATGATACCCCTTAAGCTGTTTCCATGTGCGGCAACCAATACCTGTTCATGTTTTTTAAGATTTTGTGAAATCTCATTTTCCCAATAGGGTACAATTCTGCCGACTGTATCTTTTAGTGATTCGGTAAGAGGAATATCTTCACGAGCGACGTACCTGTAGCGCACATCCAGTCTTGGATTCCTGGGATCTTCATTGGCAAGTGGCGTTGGGGGAACGTCATAGCTGCGTCTCCAGATGTGGACTTGTTCTTCTCCATATTTTGCAGCCATTTCAGACTTATTCAAACCCTGGAGTTCCCCATAATGCTTTTCATTGAGTCGCCAGGTCTTGTATACCGGAATATACAGCTGATCAAGCTCATCGAGCATGAAGAACAGCGTTTTGATTGCTCTTTTCAGATAAGAGGTGTAGGCAACATCAAAGAGGAATCCTTCACTTTTTAAAAGTTTTCCGCCTTCTTTGGCTTCTTCAACACCGAGAGGAGAAAGATCAACATCGGTCCAGCCTGTAAATCTATTTTCTTTATTCCAGACACTTTCTCCATGCCTGACAAGGACTAGTTTGTGCATTTGCTTTTTTTTGTGATGGGGTGATGGGTGATGGGTGATGGGTGATGGGGTTAGGGCCAGGGTTTAAAGGGTTTTTTATAGACACGGTAAAGGATATAGATGCCGCATAGAATAAATGGAATACTTAATCCCTGACCCATATTAAAGGTTAATTTGTTTTCGAAATCGACCTGTGGTTCTTTCAGAAATTCAAGAATGAAACGTAATCCAAAAAGAATAACCATAAACCAGCCAAATAATAATCCTTCCTGCATTTGCGTTCCTTTTTTACGGTACGTCACATACAAACCCAGGAACAATAAAATGTAGGCTAATCCTTCATATATCTGGGTAGGATGACGAGGAATCATCATAAAATCACTGCGCAGGAATATAAATGCCCACGGAAGTGTGGTCATTTTGCCATAGATCTCAGAATTCATCAGGTTACCCATACGGATCATAAAACCAGCGAGAGCAACGACGATCACGATACGGTCCAGGACATATAGATAAGTAAGTCTAGACTTTCGGGCAAATAAATAAATTGCGAATAGTATACCAAGAGCGGCCCCATGGCTTGCAAGTCCACCTTCCCATATCTTTAAAATCTCGATCGGGTTCTTCAGGTAGATCTCTGGCTGATAAAACAGGCAATGCCCAAGTCTGGCCCCGATCACAGTGCCAAGGATCATATAAAGCGACAAGGTGTCCAGCATCGTAGCCGGTACATTTTCTCTTTTAAACATATCACCAATGATGATGTATCCTATATAAAAAGAAAGGGCAAAAAACAGTCCATACCATCGGATGGCAAAAGCCCCGATCCGAAAGATCTCAGGACTCACATTCCAATGGATATAATTAAGTATCAGCATGAAAATTTATTTAAAAAGATGAAATTACAATTGAATCAGGAGGACCATTCTTTTATCTCCCCTGATGATGTCAATGTTCACCGTTTGCCCGGCTTCCAAGGTTTTCATACGGTCCATATATTCATAGATGTTCTTTACAGGTTTTCCGTTAAGGGCAGTGATAATATCACCTTTTAACATACCACCTTTTGCCGCAGGACGGTCTTTGGTGACACCATCAACACGGAGTCCTTTGTCGTTGCTGGAAGTAAAATCCGGTAAAATTCCGAGGGTCACTTTAAACCGGTATCCGCCACGACCGGCACTTCCTTTTGGGCCAGCCTCGCGGAAGCTGAGGACCTGGTCACGGTTCACAACATCTTCCACGACAAGTTTTGCATAATCCAGTACTTCTTTTTCGCCCTCATAATTGATTTTATTCGCCTTATCAGCAGGAGTGTGATAATCATCATGAGCTCCGGTAGTAAAGAAGAAAACCGGAATGTTTTCCATATAAAAACTGGAATGGTCGGAAGCACCATAGCCTTCAGTCGAGAACTTTATTTTAAAGGGCTGATTTTTGCCATACTTATTCAACAAATCCTCTGCTTCAACAGAAGTCCCCGTGCCACTGATCATCAGCGAAGCTGAGTCTGCGGGTAGTCTGCCAATCATGTCGAAATTGAACATGGCCTTTACTTTTTTCAGATCAACCGGACAATGGCCAACAAAATACTTTGAGCCCAACAAACCCATTTCTTCTCCTGAGAAAGCAACGATGATAATACTACGTTTCGGCTTGTTTGGATTTTTGGCAAAATACTCAGCCAATGCAAGTATACCCCCGACGCCACTAGCATTGTCATCTGCTCCGTTGTGAATTGCCAGGGTATCAGGCCTTCTTGAACCTGACTCAGGACCACCCATTCCCAAATGGTCGTAATGGGCACCAATGACGATGTATTCATCTTTTAATTTTGGATCAGAACCTGGTATATATCCCATAATATTTTGTGTCAACCCGTTTAGCATACTAACCTGGGTTGTTGCCTTTACGACTGTTGATATAGGGAATGAGGCTGGTTTCATATCCTTTTTAAAGGTTTTCTCCAGTTCTTCAAGGGACTTCCCTGAGGCCTTTAACAAAAGCTCAGCCACACTTCGTCTGATATTGACAACAGGAACCCCTGCCGTTGAGGCACTCTTATCAAAAAACAAAGGCAGCAGTGTATCGTTCTTGTCGACATCTTTCCCAGTGACAATGATGACACCAGCAGCACCATGATCTTTGGCATTCAGAACCTTACCTCTTTCATCAGAGAAGCTGACAAATTTGCTGGTTGACTTATCATATTCAGGATTCCCACGCATGACAAGAACCCATTTGTTTGTCACATCAATCCCGGCGTAGTCATCCCATTTCAGGCTATCCTGTTTTATGGTGAAGCCATAACCAACAAAAGCCACATCTCTTTCCATGACAGCATTGTCAGAGAATGACAGTGGCGTAAAATCAATGCCGGCTTTGCCAACATATCCCGGGAAAGACATTGCACAACGAGGACCTAGTTTCACCTCATATACTACGTTGAATTCCTGAAAATAATAATCGTTAAATTCTTTTATTCCAATATTCTGGAATCTGCTTACCATCCAGTTGGCACAAAGTCTTGATTCGAGCGTACCCGATTTCCTGCCTCTGAAAGAATCAGATGCGAGCATATAAATATCATCTTTAAGGGTTTTTACCTTGATTTCCTGTGCGAAAACAGGACTCGTTAAAAGCCACAGGCCCAGAATGGCAGGAACTAATGTTTTAAATTTATTCATCACGTATTGTTTGGTTTCGCAGGATTAAAGGAAATCCTTTTCTAAATTTATGATGCAAAATTAAGATGTTCCATTTAGGAATGGACATTCTGCCAGTATTTCTTCTGAAGAATACAACAAAAAAGAGGGCAACTCAAAACTGAGCACCCTCTTTCTTCACTTTAAATAAGATTACTTTGCAAAGGTTCTCATATAGTTCACAAGAGCCCAACGTTCGTTAGCATCAGGAATTTTTTTCTCGAAAGAAGGCATTTCGTCTCTGCCAACAGTCGTTTGAAAGAACAGGACGCCATCTTTTTGTCCTTGGAATTCTTTGGTTGCAAAACTAGGAACGGTAGTTTTCAAGCTAGCAGATTTCGTACCATCACCTAATCCGGCAGCACCGTGACAGGATTTGCAGAACTTAGCATAGTTCTCTTTTGCTTTTGCGGTAGAAGCTGGATCTGCTTTCACAGCATTCTTCATTGTCTGGTAATTAGCCGGGATAGTCCATGGTTTGGCTTTTTCCTGAGGAGCATTGGTCATGCTCAATAAAAAAAGGCTACCCAGTAATCCGACAAAACTCATTAAAACGATTCTTTTCATTAGGGTTTGATTTTATTGGTTAAGGATACAAAAATAAAATTAATTACTTAGATGTAACGGATATCAAAAAACATTCCACAAATATTTAAAAACTCAATTTAGAGATTGTCTAAATTATACAAGCGTGAATAGGGTCCTGTGATAGGAGAGATTGTCCAAATTCAAGATTCTAATTAACGATACTTTAAGGATTTGAATCTCCAAAAAAAAACGGGCCCCAGAAGGAAGCCCGCTTTAAATACGTTCTGCAAAATTATTTTCCGAATGACCTCATTAGATGGACGAGTAGCCAACGATCATTTGCATCAGTAATTTTTTTGTCAAAACCTGGCATTTCATCTCTTCCAACAGAAGTTTCAAAGAAAAGTGCACCATCTTTCTGAGCCTGGAATTCTTTGCTTGAAAAATCACCGGGGCTAGATTTCAAACCGGCGGCTTTTGTACCATCACCAAGTCCTTTAGCGCCATGGCATGATTTGCAATGTTTTGTCCAAAGTTCTTTTGCTTTGGTCATACCAGCTGCATCATTCGTAGCAGCATTTTTCATTGTTTGATAATTTGCAGGGATAGTCCATGCCTTTTTTGCCTGCGGAGCATTGGTCATACTCAGTAAAACTAAGCAGCCCAACAAGCCGACGAAACTCATTAAAACGATTCTGGTTTTCATTTTGTTTGTTTGTTTGTTTGTTTTGAATTATGGACGTAAAGTTATAGTTAAATCCTTAAATATAACGTCAAATAACGCTCCAATTCCATTAAAACCAGTTATTTATAATTAGAATAAATAAAAAAATAGCGGGCTCTGT